>Ga0315899_10001775_pt1 | contig 24386 bp, 25 predicted proteins | sample LakEriMetagenome_2_FD_203518 | JGI IMG/M metagenome (GOLD analysis project Ga0315899, IMG submission 203518) | Freshwater fungal communities from buoy surface, Lake Erie, Ohio, United States - Buoy 4 MA112 | ecosystem: Environmental > Aquatic > Freshwater > Lake | place: USA: Lake Erie, Ohio... | reverse complement strand
TTGATGACACAGTTCTCCAGGTCTCGCAGCAGCTCGCGCAGTCGCTCCTGCTTCTGGTAGTCCAGCTCATCCGCAATGCCATGCTGCCGCACGGCCTGCATCGTGCCCGTCACTTCCACCGTCGCTGCGAAGATCTGCGTGTAGTTCTGCTTCCGCGTGCGATTCGTGAATCGGGCCGGCGTTGCATCCGCGCCTTCGAGCGATGCATTGCCCAGAATCGTGAGCCGCATGCCGTTGGCCAGCGCAGTCGCCGTCGTGCCACCAAACCCGCGCACCACCGTCAGCACGTTTCCGGCAATGCCCGTCACCTGCATCACTTCCGTGCTGTTGCCCGGTCGCAGCAGGTCACCTGCCTGAAAACGCACGCCCTGCACCACCGTGATCGCCGTCGCCGCCGTCGCGCTGGGTGTGAACGTCGTCTGATTCACCGTGTCGCTGTTGGGCAGCAGCGAATCTTCAATCCATTCATGCACCGTGCTGAACGCCGGCCGCTTCGCATCTCCCAGATGCGCCAACAGCGGCGTCTCAAACGGGCTCACCAGCCCGATGATGTCACTGACATCTTCCGCGATCTCCGGCAGATCCGCCCCCGCACTGAACGTCGCCTTGCCACTAAAACTCATCGCAATCTCTCCCTTCACTCTCGCGCCTGCACATCTGTCAGGCTTCCATCCTCACAACGCATGCAGACAACACATCTGCACGCTCACCTCTCAACCGCGCCGCAGCCGCAGGTACCGCAGGAGCGCACGCCTATCTCCCGATGCTCGCGCCGCTTCCGCCGCCTGCGTCGCGGCCTCAACGCCCGTGCGCTCGCTGCGCGCAGCCCCCGTCGCACCGCTCGGCGGCGATACCTGCGTCTTCGCGCCACCGCCAAACAGCACACCCTTGGCCTTCTTCATCTCTTGGACAAAGCCGCGGACATCCACCTCCTTCCCCGCCTCCTGCGCCGCCCGCACACGTTCGCGCAGCAGCGCAGTCGCCGCTTCGGTCTCGATCGCGCCCGCACGTCGCAGTTCGTTCTCCATCTGCCGCGTCAATCGCTCGTGCTGCAGTTCCGCCCGCGCCGCCGCAAGCTCCTGCTCCAGCGCCGCCGCCCGCTCCTCACCGCTCAACTGCTCACCGTTCATCGCGTCATCTCCTTCCATCTCAGTTCACTTCCCACGATCGCCCTTCACGCCCTCATTTTCACTTTTCGCTTTATCGCTTTTCCTACGCCACACCCGCGTCCCCGCTCCCATACCCAAGCTCGCCCAGCACACGCTCACTAGGCACACCCAGCTTCAGTTTGCTCTCCGCCGCCCGCACCTTCGCTTCCTCATCTTCCGGCAACGGGTCAGGCCAGTGCAGCACCACACCGCGATCACTCGCGCTCGTCGCCAGCACACCCGCGTTGTGCAGCGCAGTCAGCGCAAGCTCGCAGATCCGCGCCATCGCCCGCCCATACGCCACACGCTTGCGCTGCGTCTTGGCCAGCAGCCCCATCAGCGTGATGCGCAGCGCATTCGCACTCGTCAAATTGCCGATGCGCCCCTGCACCACGCCCCCGCTCAGCGGCGGCACGCCCGACACCTTGTCCATCGCCTCACGAATCTCGCGAATGTGCTCGTTCTCGCTCGGACTGCTCGCGTCCCCGCCAAACGCCTCCACACTCGCGCTCATGTTGTCGGTGTACCACACCTGCCCCGGCCCCACAGGCACCTTCTCAAATCCCTCCACGCCCTTTGCCAGATACATCTTGAAGCTCTGCATCGTCACGCGATGCGCACGGTCACTCAACCGCGCATTGAGCTCATCCTGCAGCGGAATCAGCGGCTCCACTTCACTCACGCCCGTGTAGACGAACGGCTGGCTGATGTTCTGCACGTGGGCCACCGGCACCTGGCCATCTGTCAGCCCAAGCGTGCTTTGCCACACCAGTTCGCCGTCGTCATACACGTGCCATGCATGGCCCGAGATGATCTCGAGCAACTCCCCGCTCTCGCGATGCGTCTGCGCACTCCGCGCCCCCACCACCGCGCGGGCCACATCTCCCAGCCACCCCGCGAATCCGCTGCTCGTGCCGCCATGCGTGCGGTCCACACCCGCTCGGATCACATACGCCTTGATATCGCGATAGTCGCGCTCATGCAGCACCGCCGCGCCGCGCGTCGGCTCCACCACCTCCACCCGCATCGCATCCACCGCCGCCAAGATCGCGTCCAGTGCCACAGCAGGCTCACTCCCGCGCAGCCGCTCGCCGGCTTCCACCAGCGCAGCGTCATCCATCCGCAGCACCAGGTCCACGTGCCCGTACACATGCCCCAGCGTCGCAAAGTCCTGCAGCAGCGCGATGCCCCCGCTCTGCTCCCACAGCGCATCCAGCACCTTCTCAATCACCTCGCGCGTCGCCTGCTCCTTCGCGCTGCTGCGAATCAGCACAGGCTTTCCAAATACAAAGTCCACCATCGCCTGCACGCGCCACCCAATGTCATTCTCGACGACCGCCTCGCGCACCGCGCGCGGCTCCATCAGGCCCTCCACAGGTCGCGGCCCGAACCGCGCCGGCAGCGAGCTCTCCTGCGCCTGGCTGTACCACCGGCCCCCCGCTTGCCCCGCCAGCGTCGACACACGCGTCGGCGCAAGCGGGTTGCGGTAATACCCCCACAGCTTCTCCATCAGCGGGCGCTGCCGATCCTGCTGCGCCAGCGCCCCAGCCAACCCCGCTTCATCCACCACACCCGCAAACGCCTGCAACTGATACGCCACGCCTCGCTCCTCTCTGTACCACCCCGCAGCCGGTCGGCCCCGCGCGTTCGCCGCACGCTGTGCAAGCCCGCGCACCACCGCCCACCGCTCCGCCGTCGATCGGCCCGTCACTCGACGCCGTCAAGCCGCGCTCCCAGCCCGCATCGCGACTCACTGCCCGCTTCGCTTCACACGTCCCTCCACACTCACCCCCGCGCACCGCGCCGCGCGCGCACAACCCTGCGAAAAATCCGCGCCCGCCGCTCGCAAGTCGCGACGCCACAAGCGCATAAAAAAGTGCAAAATGCCCGCCGCTTCCGCCCAATTTCCGCCGCCGCGCGCGCACAAACCCGCCCATCCCGCCCCGCTGCGCGCATACGTTCCCCTTCGCTCTCCGAACTATCACTCCACCATCAGGAGATCACTCATGCTCGACCAAATGAAGATGCTCGGCGCTCTCGGCAACCTCATGAAGAACAAGGACAAGATCGCCGCCAACATCAAGACCAAGGTCGGCGCCATCGAAGTCGTCGGCGAAGCCGGCGGCGGCGCAGTCAAAGCCACCGTCAGCGGCGAGCTCAAGGTCCTCAGCGTCAATATCAGCCCCGCCGCCAAGTCACGCGACGATCTGGGCAACCTCATCGCCGATGCCGTCAACCACGGCCTCAACGCCGCACAGCTGCGCGTCAAACAAGCGATGGACGATGAATTCAAAGCCGCCGGCCTGCCCAACGGCATCGGCGACATGGGCGGCTTCGGCGGCCTGCTCGGCCGCTAAGCCTCCGTACACAACAAGCACACAAAAGCAGCTTCAACACAGAGCTCACCGAGCACACAGAGAAGTGTGTTGTGTGACATCACACTCCCACGTCCTGCAAGTCATCGCTCCGCATTTCTGTGCTCTCTGCGTTCAGCCCGTCTTTCCGCCTTCGTGTCTTTCTTCGCGCTCTTCGCGTTAAACATGCCTTCCTGCCTCTCCATCCCGCAGATGGAAGCGCACCCCTTCCCCACCACCGCGCCCGTGCGCGTCGTGGTGTCGTCGCACGAGCCTCCCGCCAACTCCGCCGCCATCGATGCCGCGTGGGCCAAACTCCTCGCCGCCAACCCGCGCTACTTCGACGGCCCCATGCTCAGCGTCTTGCACCTTGACCTGAGCACCAACACCATCCACACCCGCCGCGACCGCTTCTCGCGCCTCGCCGTGCAGCCGCCACTCAACACAGGCGTGCGCATCTGCTCCGTCACCGCCGTACTCACCGCGCACGACGCTACCGGCGCACAGCACGTCCTCCTCGGCAAGCGCAGTCGCGAAACCCGCATCTACGCTGACATGTGGGAACTCGGCCCCAGTGGCGGCATCTCCGTCCCCCCGCCATCACTGCACGAACTCACGCAAGACATGCTCTTCGCCAACGTGCAGGACGAAGTCAGCGAAGAAGTCGGCCTGCACATCGCAACAGGCACACCCTGGGGCATCACGCGCGACGACATCGCCAAGAGCGACGACATCGTATTTGTGTGTGACTGCGGCGACCTCGCAACCGCCCGCGCCAAGACCAGCGCGGCCAACTGGGAATACACCGCCGTGCAATGGCTCCCCACGCGCGATATCGCCCACTTCGATCGCGATCACGCTCCAGCCATCATCGGCCCAACGCGTGCCCTCTTCCGTGCACTGGGCTGGATCACCCAAGTCTGATCACGCAGCCTTACACGAGCACACTGCGAATAGCCCGCGCCCGCACCACCCGCTCCGCATCACTCGCATCACCCCGCAACTGCTCGGCGCTCCAGCCCCACACCGTCGCCCGAGGCGTCGGATCATCCGCGTGCCTCGGCACAACATGCCAGTGCACATGCCCCACCACATTCCCCAAGCACTCATAGTTAATGCGAGGCGGCTGCACATCCCGGCCCCATCCATGCTGCACGCTGGCTGCCCGCACCGCCCGCGCCACGCGCGCAACTTCGCGAAACACTCGCTCCTGCCGCGAGATATCCATCTCGTCCATGTGCTCCACATGCTCACGCAGCACGGACACACACCAGCCCGCACACCCCTGATTCTCGCCCAAAATCACAACCGTTTCATCCAGCGTCGCCACATGCATCGCATGCCCCGCGCCCTGCCGAACAACTTCACACAAGGAACATGTCATACCCCAAGGTATCAACCCCCGCGTGCCGAACCAATGACACAGCGAACACGCACCCACCGCGCAAACCCCGCTGCCCGCTTCTCGTCTTTCTTCGCGCTCTTTGCGTCTTTGCGGTGAACATCGCCACGACAAACCCGCATCTCACCGCGGCTTGCCCGTGCCAGTGTCGCGCCCACGGAAGTGCCGCACCATGTCACGCATCATCTGCTGTCCGCGCGTGCGCTGCTGCACCGTCGCGTGACTGCCCACAGTAAAGTTCATGAACGTGAAGATCTCACCCAGTTGCTCGCCGCTGGGCATCGCATCCGGGTTGTTCTGCATCATCTCACGGTTGCGCCCCACCTGCTCGCTCATCTCCTCAAGCCGCTTTTCATCACTCACATCGCGAGGCTCGCCATTCGCCACCACTTCCATCATCTTGCTCATCTCAACAAAAGTCTTGTCGAGATACCCCGCCCGATCACCCTCGGGCACCTTCGCGTAGTCCACCGCGTACTTGTCCCACGCGTCAATCGCCAGGCGTGAGCCGTTCTCTTCCAGCTGATCGCGCGCTGCGCCCGCAATGCCCGCCGCAAACGCCCCCAGCATCATCGAATCACTCGACGACATGTTCTTGAGTCGCGACACAAGCTGCTGCATCAGCTTCAGCCGCTCTTCAATCGGCAGCTTGTTGAACTCATCACTCAGCAGCGTGTAATCGAAGATCGCGTCAAGGTCCGCCGTCATGTAATCCGGCTGAGGCGTCGGGCGCAGCGCGAAGTACCCGCCCACACCGCCCGCAACCACAATCACCGCTGCCGCGATCAGCACATTGCGAGCCCGCGTGGGCGAAGCGCCCAGCCATGCCTTCGCACGCTCGCGCAATGCGCTCACGCTTTCACCCACCGTCGGCCCACGACGCGACCCCGCCACCGCATCGCGCACCTTGTCCAGCACGCCGCGATCAAGCCCCGGTGCAGGCCGAAAATCTCTCAGTTCACTCATTGCGGCCCTCCCGAGATGCAGTTGGGATCAACCCCGCCCGCCAGCGCGCTGATGGATTCAAAGACCGTCACGAAGTTCCCGGGATCCTGATACGCGATGTCACCCGCGCGCCAGTCACCGTAGAACAGCGCATTACGCTTCCACCGCTGCGCCGCATTGTCATTCACTCGTTCGCCAACGCCCCACCGCGGGCTGTGCCAGTCATCTGCATCCGCCAGCACCGCCAGCACATTGTTCTGGCTCTCGAAGTACTTGCTCACGCCACCTTGCGGATCCTTCAGACACGCCACTTCCGCCGCCAGCATCAGCAGGCCCGGGCCGTACTCGTAGCTCGTGCCATACGTCTGCCACTGAGGCCGGAACTCCACGGCCGCATCAAAGCTGCGATCATCCGCCGGACACCGCCACGGATCACCCACCACCCACAACCCGTTGTCATCTTCGTAGGGCAACCCCGCGTCCACGTACTTGCCCATCACATCCAGCAGCGAAGGATCGTTGGAATTGCTGCCTGTGTTCAGCGGCCGCACCCGCGGCAGGATCCGCCCCTTCGCCTCAGTATCCATATACAACTGCAAGCCCACCCCGATGCCCTTGAGATTCGCCAGGCACTTGGTCGACCGTGCCGAAGCTCGGGCCTTCCCCAGGGCCGGCAGCGTGATGCCCACCAGCACCGCGATGATCGCAATGACCACCAGCAGCTCAATGAGCGTGAAGCCGCGAAGCAGGTTGGATCGTGCAAACCGCATAAAGAAGAGTAAACGTCGTACGAACGCAACCTGCGTCCGTTTCCATCTCATCCGTTCACTTCCTGTTTCGACACAAATCCCCTCTCGGGCGCACACGAACATGCACCAATCGCCGGACCCACTACCCTCCCGCGTGGCCGCCAAGAAAGAAAACCCCCTCCAGCGCTCCGGCATCGCCTACCCCCGCGCCGTCGACGCCCTCATCGCTGAGTTCGCCAAACTTCCCGGCATTGGCCGCCGCAGTGCCGAGCGCCTCGCCTTCCACGTCCTGAAAGCCGACGAACGCGCCGCCATGGGCCTTGCCCAAGCCGTCATCGACATCAAAAAGACCGTGCGCCAATGCGAGAACTGCTACCACCTCGCCGACGGCCCCCTTTGCGCCGTCTGCAATGACGCAGCCCGCGATCGCTCCATCGTGCTCGTCGTCGAGCAGCCCAAAGACCTGCTCGCCCTCGAACAAACCGCGATGTATAAAGGGCTCTACCACGTGCTCATGGGCCGTATCAGCCCTCTCGAAGGCATCGGTCCCGACGACCTCACCGTCGCCCGCCTCGTCGAGCGCATCAAAGACCCCGCCACCAACCCCGGCGCCGCACCCATCCGCGAAGTCATCCTGGGCCTCAACCCCACCCTCGAAGGCGACGGCACCGCCCTCTATCTGGGCGAAGCTCTCGCCCCCCTCAACATCAAAATCTCCCGCCTCGCTCGCGGCCTCCCCAGCGGCAGCCAACTCGAGTACGCCAGCAAGGCCGTCCTCGCCGACGCGATTCACCATCGCCAAGGTTTGTGACGCCGCACCTACCTATCCACCAAAAGGCATCACGGGCCGGCCCCCCTCGGAAAGGAGCGCGACCCGTGTGCGCGTTGGTTCTGCTTTTCTCACCTACATCCGCAACCTGCTTACGTCACGGGCACGAACCGCCCGCCAGCACGTTGAAGAAGTCCACAACGTCCTGATCTTCAGGGAACACGCCGTTGTTGTTGAAGTCAATCGGATCGCACTGCGTGATCTGATTTGGGCAATCAGCACCCGCAAGCACGCTGAAGAAGTCAATCACGTCGGCATCTTCAGGAAAGACGCCGTTGTTGTTGAAGTCGATGTCGTTGCACGCCGCAGGATCGCCGTAGTACGCGGCTTCGCCATTGGTCCGTTCGCCGCATGGATTGGTCACGACGAGTTTGTAAAAGCCAAAGTCCGCGTTTGAAGGCTGGTTGATGGTGAGCGTCTGCGTCTGCAGGCCAGTCAGTCGCCCGTTGTCGTCATCCGTAATGGGCAGCCCGTTCTTGAACCACTGGAACGTCATGGGCTGATCACCGACCCAGCTTTCGCCAAACTGCGTGAAGCAGCCCAGCCCGCAGCCTGATCCGTAGCCGGAGTGGTTGTACGGCACGAGGCACGAGTCTGCAGCACTGCCATTGAAGGCCCACGTGTCGAACGCGTGAGTGGAATCAGCGAGTCCGGTTGCACCCGTAATGCCCACCCACGTCTTGCCATCTTCGTCGAAGATGCTCTGGCCGTTCACGTTGGCCAGATCAATGCTGTTCACGGTGAACAGCACCGTGCCATCGATGTTCACTGTGAACGTTCCCGGTGCGGGCGGGTTGAGCGTCGGCGCGACGTAGTGAAAATACAGCGTGTGGGTCTGCGAGTCTGTCAGTTCGAGACCAAAGTCACTCACCAGCGCGTGGCCCAGGCTTTCCGCGTCGCTCGCGCCGATTTTAGTGCTGCCGTCCTTCATTCCTTGCAGCGACACGTGCGTGGCATCAAACTCGCCCGGCGAACCGAACGAGAACGTGTCGACTTCGAGCGCAACGCCGTTCTCAATCCACACGCTCTCGCCCAAATTCGTAAAGCCGTCGCCATAGCCCAAGTCTGAGCCGCCGCCGCCCAGTTGGTTGAAGCCGCGCGGATCGTTGTGGAACACGATCGCGAAACCATCGCCATTGATCGTGGGCGTGGTGATTCTGAAGTCGATCGTGCCGCGGAATCCGCCGATGGCGTCCTGCTTCACGTCGTACCAGAGCGCACCGCGCTGGTCGCCACCGTTGGTCACTGTCGCGTAAAACTGCGGGAACGCCGCAGTGCCCGTCAACACCATCTCAGGCGGCTGCCCGAACCCAAACGCGTTCGAAAAATCTGCCCGCGCGCCCGTCGCCGCAGCAAACAGAGCCATCGCCGCCGCCGACATCCACTTCTTGCACATAGCCCACCTCGCATTCACAACCAACGCGCACGCCTCGCCAGCCAACAACCCGGCGAAAAGCCATGAGCGAAGGACGTAGCCACCCCCCCGACGCACTTTGACAGATTCACGCGTCAGATCACCACAATTCCCGAGATTTCGGACCTCACCCCAAACAGTGACTTCACATCGTCGCCGCAGGCGCACTATTCGCCCGCTGCCGTGCCCGCACCACGATCGCCACCGGGATCGACAAGACGTACAGCCCCGCCAGCGACGCGATCGTCAGCCAGGGCGACACCAACGTCAGCGTCGCCAGCGTCACCACCCCAATCAGCAGCGGAACGACCAGGTTGCGCGAAATACGAATCCCCTTGATCGCAAACATCGGCATCGTGCTCACCATCAGCAGCCCCGTGATGAGCAGATGCAGCGCAACCACCCACCCCGGAATGTTCCACCCAAAGTACTTCACATCATCGCTCGCCGCCAACATCGCCGGAATGAGCGCGACACCCGCCCCCGCCGGCGTGGGCATCCCCGAAAAGAACATGCTGGGCCGCTTGCTCTGCTGCGCTGGCGTTGGCCCGCCCGCCCACGCCTCCGCCGCCGCTCGTATGTCCTGCGTGTGTGCCTGCGCCGTAAACCGCGCCAATCGCAACGCGGCACACAGCGCGAACACCATCACGCTGACGAGTTCCAGCGCATCTTGCGTCTTCGTGCTCGGCGCGTTCAGCAGCCACTGATGCATAATGACCGCCGGCGCGATCCCGAACGCCAGAAAGTCCGACAGCGAATCCAGCACCGCGCCAAACGGGCTTTGCACCCGCAGCAGCCGCGCCGCCCCGCCATCCAGTACGTCAAAGATCGCCGCCAGCACAATCGCCGCCAGCGCCAGCTCCCAGCGCTTCAGCAGTGCAAAGTGCACGCTCGCCAGCCCGCAGCAGACCGCCAACGTGGTCAGCATGTTGGGCACCAGCGCAGCCAGCGGCACCGATCGAGTCTTGGGTCCTAAGCGTAAAAACATGGGAAATCAGCAGTCCAATCTCGCCCCCCAAGGCAGCCACCCCAGTCACCCCCAAACACCCCGACATCAACCCAGCCGCGCGAGCTTCGTCACCCCGCCCGTCGTCTTCTCACCCGGCTTCACTAGCCACGTCACGCCCTTAGGCAGGTACACATCGGTCCGGCTGCCAAACCGAATCAACCCGTACCGCTCACCAACCTTGTACGCCTTGCCTTCCGTCGCGTGGCACACGATCCGCCGCGCAATCAGCCCCGTCACCTGCGTCACCACTGCCGTGCCCCCCCCATCACGCAGGCCCTGCAACTTGATCGCAATGCTCTTGCGCTGGTTGTGCTCCGCATCAGGCTTGCCCGCGTGCGCGAACTTCCCCGCCTTGCCCGCCACCTTCACAATCGTGCCCGCGTAAGGCACGCGATTCACGTGCACATTGAACACGTTCAGAAAGATCACCACGCGTTCCATCTCGCCCACATCACCCAGCCCCAGCTCCTCAGGCGGCTTCGCCGGCTCGATCGCAATCACCAGTCCATCCGCCGGCGCAACCAGCAGACCGGTCTCATCCGGAATCGCCCGCTGCGGATCGCGAAAGAACCAGCAGCAGAACGCCAACAGCAACATCCCCGGAATCGCCGCCGCCCACGTCCACGCCGGAGCAAGCAGCCCCACAGCCACCACCGGCAGCGCACCAATCACCGCCACGATCGCCAAAATGGGCCAACCTTCCCGCGCAAGGATCGGCGACGGATCATCGCCGCGCGTCCGAGAAGTGCCTGCAACCGCTCCTGAAACCGGTGTGGAAACGTGACTCACGGACCATCGTAGCGCCGCCTTGCCTCCCGTCGTCTAGGTATTTTCCCACACATAGGCGGTGCGAAAGTACCGAGAATGCACCGTTTCTCAACGCACTATCGCCTCTTCCTGAAATCGAGAACCGATCCGCTCGATCTCTAGAGATATGCCCAGGCCAGCAACCATCCTCGTATGCGATGACGAAGCGGCCATCCGCTCCATCGTCGCCGCCAAGCTGCGCTCCGCAGGCTACACCGTCTGCGAAGGCCGCAATGGTCTCGAGGGTTACGGCTGGGTCAATCACAGCGCGCTGCCCACCGGCGCCTTGCCCAAGAGCCCCGTGCCCATCGTGCCCGATCTCATCGTGACGGACTTGCAAATGCCCATGATGTCAGGCCTTGAGATGGCCATCAAGCTGCGTGAGTACGCCCCCACCGCTCACGTGCCCGTCATCATGCTCACCGCTCGTGGGTACATCGCCTCGGAAGAGGAACTCGCCAAGACCAACATCAAGCAACTCATGCCCAAACCCTTCGGAGCCGCTCAACTGCTTGAGCGTGTTCAGGCCACTCTCGCCACCTTCGGGAACAGCGCTCGCGCCGCTGCGTGAAATGACAGACGGACTCTTCGCTCATGTGGAACGAAACCTCCAAGACCGGCAACCACACGCTCGACACGATGCTCGCGCGCTGTCGCAAGCTTGGCCTGCTCGCGTGTTCCCTCGGTCCTGACGGCGCGCTGCTCGATGTGAGCGGTCCCAACTCGCTCTGGGACGAAGTTCTCCGCGCTCCGTCCTTCGTCAAGTCACTCCAGCGCACCGCGCTGCTTGAGTCACCCAAGCGCCTGCGAGGCAGCCTCGCTCCCACGATCATCAGTCCGGGCGTCTCCGTCGTTCTCTGCCCCCACGCAGATGACACCGGCCTGCGCGGCTCCACCGCCGTCATTCTCATCGAGCCCGAGGCGGTTCGCAGCGATCTCATCCTGCGCGCCTGCTGCGAGGCCGGCCTTGACAACCACGATGCCATGCTGCTGGTGAACGCCACCGGCAACTTCGGTCAGGCAGCCTCCCACCTCATCGCCCAGACCATCAGCACCATGAGCCAGGATGTCGCCGCCTCACAAAGCGCCGCGACCGAGGTCGAGGGCTTTACAAAGCAGCTCACGGGCGCCTTCGAGACCATCGACGTGCTCTACAACCTGGGCCGCTCGATGAAAGCCGTGCTCAGCCCCGAGGAGTTCCTGCAGAACCTCTGCACACGCACCGCGATGAGCCTCAACTTCGCGTGGGTTGCCGTGCGCTTTGAACCCACGCCCAAGACTCCCACCGTCCTGCGCGACATGCTCGTCCACCACGGCATGCTTCCCACCGACACCGACACCTTCCGTGCCGTTGCCGGCCGCGCCATGGACGACATCGACACCACCTGCAAGATTCACACCGATCTCCCCGAACTCGCCTCCACACTCAACCCCCAGACCATCAGCCAGCCTCTGCTCTGCAAGGGGCATCAGATCGGCGTCATGCTCGCGGGCGGCAAAGGCGGCGAAGACTGGATGATCTCCAGCTATGACACGCAGCTCTTCGAAGCGTGCGCCGGCTTCCTTTCCACCTTCATCGACAACGTCGCCCTCTACGACGACCAGCACCAGCTCTTCATGGGCACGGTCCAGGCCATGACCGCCGCCATCGACGCCAAAGACCGCTACACCCGCGGTCATAGCGAACGCGTCGCACAGATCTCCATGCAGCTCGCCCATGCCGCCGGCCTCCCGCCGCAGCAGTGCGAGCGCATCCGCATCGCCGGTCTCGTCCACGACGTGGGCAAAATTGGCGTGCCGGAGAACGTGCTGCTCAAGGCTGGCAAACTCACCGAAGACGAGTTCGCCCACATCAAGAAGCATCCGCAGACTGGCTACGACATCCTCAAAGGTGTCGTGCTCCTCGAAGACGTGCTCCCGGGCGTGATGCACCACCACGAGCGCTACGACGGCAAGGGCTACCCGCACGGACTGATGGCCGACGAGATTCCGCTCATCGCCCGCATCATCGCCGTTGCCGACACCTTTGACGCCATGAGTTCCAATCGCGCGTATCGCAGCAAGATGCCGCGTGACGTCGTGCTCGCGGAGATCGCCCGCAGCGGCGGCACCCAGCTTGATCCTCGCATAAGCCAGCTCATGCTGTCGCTCGACTTGACCGAGTACGACGCCATGACCCAGCGTCACGCCGCACTCGATCAGCAGACTGCGGAAGAGCGAGCCACCGCCAAAGCCGCCTGAACGACACAAGTCTCAACGGCCCCTGCCGTCTTTCGCGCTCGCATCGCCGATTCACGGCGCCACGCGCATCACACCCTCATTGGCCACACGTATCGACGACACACGTGAGAATCCCGGAATCGGATCCGTGAGCGGAGCCCAACGCACCGACAGTGTTTGGTTCCCTCGCACATCCGTTGTGCCACCGACCCATAGCACGCCTTCAAATGCGCTGTGAGCGTGAATCACCACGTTGTTCGACACATATACGAGCCCGCGGATGCGCGCGGGGTACACGTCGTTCGTGTCGCTATCCGTCACGCCCAGATAGGGCGCGCCGGCGGGATTCAGATTGCGCGCCACATCACTCTCACGCAAATCCGCGTTTTCGAGCTGAAACTCAATACTTCCACGCACCAGCATCGCAGGCAGATCGCTGCTCGCTGGCGAGATGGACACATCAGGTCCGATCTCCGACTGTGGGGCGGCATTCAAGATGACCAGCGTACCCAAGACACGAGTATTGGTGATTCGCAGCTTTTTGTCGTTCGCATTGATGACGTAGATGCCGCGCGCGTTAAGCCCGGTGTCCGCAGGATTGCTCGCAGGCGAGAAGAGCACCCTGTCAAAGGTCCGAGCTTCTGACAACTCGATCACCGTTCCGATACTCTGGTAGTACGCGAACAGATCCTCCGCTGGTGCGGGCACTGGCTTCGCAGGCACGCTGCTCATGAAAGTGGCTGCAATGCGAAACTCCTCGGGTGACACACCGACCTCGGCACTGTCCGCATAGTCAGCGTCAAGCTGAGGCCGCGTCGTGGCTTCAATCTGCGTCCCTGTCAGCGTCAGCGTGCCTGCGCCTTCCACCTCACTGGTGATCAAGGCATGCTGCAGAGCCGGCAGCGGCTCGAGCGTGAACGCCAGATCGAACCTTGTCTTCCGCCGCGCCGCACCGACTGTCGAATCGACAGTCACTCGCACTGGATCCGCGAGATTCACCGTGATCAGTTCGTCATCCACGGGGTCCGTGAGCGTAATCCAATGCGAAGCTTCGGGATCGTCAAGCATCGCCGCCGCGTGAATCTCCACCTTGCGAAACGGCCGCCACGCCAGACCTGAAGGGTCCTCTGCCATCAGCGACTGCGCGAATTGCACCGCCGAGGCATGCTCTCGATCAACCGTACTGATGGTCGTCATGTCCGTCTGCCGGGCCAGCCGCTGACGCTGCAGGACGGTTGCGAGGATGCCCGCTGTCGCGATCAGTGTCGCCGCGCCAAGCACGAAGACATACGCCGACCCGCGCCGTGATGCATGGTGGAACTTCCTCATGGTGTGGGCACCCCTCTCAATGTGTCCGCCGCCAACGTGCGAAGCGCGCTGACACGCAGAATCACGCGGTCACCTTTGAATACACCCACCGTGATGCGTTTGACGCCTGATTCAGCCGAGACTTCCTTCGTGGGGTCCGCTGAGTCCACCCACGTCACTGCAACACCGGCGCCCCAGTTGCCCGAACTCAGCGCGTTCATGTTGACATCGCTGATGGGAGTGATCGTGTGCCCGGCGTAATCGTCCACATCGTCCGCGATGCGCTCCCACAGTCCCAGCACGTCATCTGAACTGTCCGGGCCTAGTGGGTTGCCAGGCTCGACAGCGTCGCGATACCGCTTGCTCAGAATCTCCGTCATCACCAGATCCGCATACGTGCGAGCTAGCAGCGTGTCATTGATCGACATGCGCGTCTTCCGCGAGATGGATACAGCTCTTAGCCCCGCCACCGCCACCACCGAAACGATGACAAGCGAGATCGTCGCCTCAATCAGCGTGAAACCCCGGCGTGAAGCGTCGCGATTCTTCATCACGGCACCTCCGGCTCATTGCGCAGCGGCACCGTCGCTCGCACCACGGTGCCGTCCACTTTCGTCACCTTCATCATCAGCGCCGTCGCCACCGTCTTGGTCGTCGTCGTCGTTGCAGGCCGCCGCACCACGCCGTACACCTCAAACAGCATCGCGCCGCCGCTTGCCGTCTCCGTGCTGCTGGTCAACTGCTGATACACAAACTCACCCGCATGCGGCGCAAGCGTGTCCACACCCAGTTCATACTCCGCAGTCAGATTCGTCGTGCCCGCCCACAGAAACGGCCGCTCCGACGCCGCATGCCAGTATGTGTTCGATGCCATCGATTGATTCGCCCACGCGCCCGCCGCAGGCAGTCCGGTGATCGTCGTGCTGACCGTGAAGCGAACCCTCGAGATGTCCGGCATCCCTCCCGCTGTCGCGTCCGCGATCGATAGCTCAACCGCGCACGTCTTGCCCGATACCGGCTTGACGAAATACCTCGCCCGCGTGATGCGATAGTGCGTCGCATCATGAGGCAACTGCGGTGCCAGTCGCATCGCCAGCGTCCCCGTGAACGAACACGTCCGCGTCCCGCTCGCCGGACCAGACCACCCGTCAAGCAACACTTCAGCCGTCTCATACGTGCCGCTCACCTGGCTCACCGTCCGCGTCGATCGCGCAAACTCAAACGCGAACTCCTGCACGTCGCGCACCAATGCAACATCTGTGCCTGCAAGCTGCATGACAAGCGGGTTTCCCGCACTGCCCGCAAACGTGAACTCCACCTCGTCGTCGCTCGCATCGCCATCAACGTCAGACGCCATGATCGCCAGCTTGTTCGTGGCGTTGGCCGTCACCTGCTTGCCGTCCGCCACCAGCCACAGCGCCTCGCGCAGCGCCCGCTCATCCGCGTCCAGTTGCACATCCGCATCCGTCGCCGATGGCAGCGCCTTCGCTGTCGTCATCATGATCGACGTCATGACCGTCATGACCAGCGCCAGCACGCCCATGGTCACGACCATCTCCAGCAGCGAGAAGCCGCCGCGACGCGCACGCGCTGTCATCCGCTCATCGCAGTACATCGCTCAGCTCCGTCGCCAGTGCTACCGCTTCCGTCGGCAGCGTGGGCGTAGTCCTCGTTCCCGCAGGCATCGCATCGCGCACTCGCGGCGGCGCATCCACCGTGTCCGCAGACAGTCGCCCGTCGTCCATGCGCTCGGGCACGAATACCTCGGCCCGACTCGTCACCGGATCAAACATCACCCCGCGAGACGCTTCGCCCTGGGTCACATACACCACCAGCGGCTCACTCGCACGTCCAAGTGAGTCAAACGTCAGCCCTCGCTCAGTCACCACCACGGGCTTCACGCCGACGCCGTACGGATCAAGCGTCAGATCCACAGGCTCCGTCACGCTGTTGCCGTCGCTGTCCGTCGTCACCAGTACATACCCGGCCGTCGCCAGGTACATCCGCTGCTCGCGTCCCTGCGCCCGGGCCCGGTCCCGCAGTCGCTCGATATCCGCCGCAATCCGTCGCGCCGCGCCGTCCACCTTCGTCCGCTGCACGCTGTTCACATATCGCGGCACCGCGATCGCCGCCGTCACGCCGACGATCACAAGCACGATCACCAGCTCGATCATGCTGAATGCGCGATGCCGACTCATGCCAGCCTCCTACGACAAACGCCGACGCGTAACCGCATCGGCGTTGAAAACACTCAGTTCACGTGATTCACCAATCCGAGAAGTCGTCGCCATTCAGAGCCTGCTCCGCGGTGTTTGCGTAGATCTTGCCGGTCGTCGCGTTGTAGATCCAACCAACGCCAGTACCGGGCCCGGCGGCAACACCATTTAGCTTGCTGCCCGCACCAGGCACAGGCATGATCGGCACTTCACGCAGATACGGGCCATAAATGAAGTCGCCCGTGCGCGACGTCTCGACCGCCGTCACTTCAAGATCGGTGTAACCCGTCATCTCGGCCGCAAACGCTGCAGCATTCGGGTACTTCCCCTCGTGCTCTGTGTGGAACAAGTCAATCGCGTTGCGCAGCACCGCGAGATTGGCCTTGAGGCTGCTCTCAGCAGCGCCCTGCGCGCCACGACTCATGCGAGGAATCGCGATCGCCGCGATGATCCCGATGATGACGATCACGATCACCAGCTCAATCAAGCTGAAACCGCGACGAAGTTGCTGCGTGCCACGCACCATAGCTGTGCTCTCCAAGACCGCCCCACCGCCGTACTCGTCGTGACTGACGCAGCCACAACGATGCAGCACTTTCAATGTCGTCGCAATTTCCTCGTGCCATGAGCCTTGCGGCTCCAACTCACGGGGGTCGACCGCCGCGCCACACGTGCAACCGTCCCAGGCCGCACGACCAGCACCGCAGTTACCGGTCAATCACCAGTTCCACCCGGTGCTTGCCATCAATCAGCACAATCGCCGACCCCGCCCGCCGAGCCTGCCGATCCGGCCCGTGCACTTCCAGCAGCTTCACCTCGTGCTGGCACACCGCCGCCGCCTTGCCACCGATGACATGCGAGTCGTTCAGCTCAAACTTCTCACCCGAGATGAACGCCATGGGCTTGGGGTTCAAGATCACGCTCGACAGCTTGACATGCGCCCGAAAGTGCGCCGTCAGCTCCGCCGTATCCATCGATGTGTGCCCGATGCACACAATGCCGTTCGTTCGCGGAAACAGCGTCTTGCTCGCAGTCGCCGAGGCAGCCGGCGCCTCGACGCGCTCGGCAAACGCCGCGTTCACATCCGCATCATGCACCAGATCATCATCGTCAGCGAACGCAGCCAGCCGGTCCGCGACGGCGGTCGTCTCAGGCGCAACCTCCGTCGCCGCCTTCGACTCGCGCACCACTTCAGGCGTCGCGGCCTTCGCCGCCTCCGGCGCAGTCGCGCCGCCCAGCAGCACACGGTCGGCAACGACCGCAAGCACGCCAACGCCCAGAACACCCAGAAGGACTTTGTGTTGTTTCGTCAGTTCCACGCCACAACCGACGATTCACGCCCGCCGCTGTCAACCAATCCGCGCACAAATCGCTCATCGTGCGCCCGCGGATTCGTTACGACCGTTACCGCCCGCACTCTCCGCAGGCAACGTGTGCCACGCCAGTTCCAGCGCAACTCGCACCTTCCCCTGCTCGCCATCGACCCGCTGCAGGCTGATGCCCCGCGTCGCGATATCCCGAAACTGCTGATTGCTCTGCTCGAGGAAGGTCAGCGCCTGCGCAAACGTGCCGCTCGCCACCAGTTGAATCGGCACCACCGCAAACTCGCGTGCCGAACCCGCCGTCCGCTCGCCAGGCTTCACTTCCGCCACTTCCAGCCCCGCCGCAACCGCGACATCCGTCACCTGCTGCACCACGCGGTTCACGCTGCTCGCTGGCTGCAACTGCACCGACTCACCAAGCTGCTTCTGGAGCGCATCCACCTGTTTGCGAGCGCTGTCGATCTTGTCATCCGTCGCCGCCAGTGCATCGCTCGCCGTCGTGAGCTTCGACGCATCCTGCTGCGCCTTCGCGTAGCGAGCCTGCATCGGCGCCAGCACCAGCACAAAGAACACCGCGCCCAGCGCAAGTGCGCCCGCGCCACCCACCGCGTGCACCGCGTGAGCAGGCATCGTCCGCTGTCCTCGCGTCGTTGTCGCTTCGTTCATCGCCGCTTCTCCTCTATCTGCTGTTGCCCGTCGCGCATCGTGCAGATCACGCGGAAGTACGTCCCGCGCGCATCCGGCGCACCGGCCTCACCGCGCCGCACCCGCTCAAACAAGCCCGATTCCTCCAGCGCGACCACAAACGCGTTCACGCTGCGCACATGGTCCGTCACGCCCGCCAGCGTCAGGTCGTAGCAGTCCTGCGTCACCGCGGGCGTCGTCTTGCCCTGCGCCTTGCGCTCAGGCGTCACCACTTCCAGCCGGTGCGTCAGCGTCATTTCATCAAACGTCATCGCCTCAGCGCGCCGGCTCACGATCATTCGCAGCAGCACGCTCCAGTTCGCGTGGTGCCCCACCGCCCGCGCAGCGTTCACCCGCTTGCGCAGGTCCGCCTGCTGCGTCTGCAGCGTCTTTAGCTGCGCTTCACTGCTCTCCAGTTGCGAGTTGATCGACGCAAGCTCGCTCTCCGCCGATGTCTGCACGCGCGACGACAGCAGCGCCGTCATCGACAGCCCGCCCAGCGTCAGCGCATAGATCACCAGCCCGCCGGCCCAGCGCCGCGTCAGCATCCGCCGCCGCGCCCGCTCGCGCCGCGCTGGCGACAACAGATTCACGCCGCTCAGCGACACGCCGTTCGTCATGGAGTTGCTCACGCCGCTCTCCTTTCCTGCCGCGCTCCGGCCTCCGCAAACGCCGCCAGCCCCAGCGATGTCATGAGCATCGCATCCCGCGCCAGCGGGCTGCGTTCATCCACCTGCGTCACCGTCGCGGGCGTCATCAGCGCCACATCCAGCGCCAGCGCACTTGACAGCCGCGCCCGCACGCCGCGCACGCACGCTCCTTCACCCGTGAGCCACACACCAGCCATCGGAATCGCCGGATACCGCTGCATCGCATACACAAACGACCGCTGCACCTCAGGCACCAGCGCGTCCGACAGCTCCGTCTGAAAGCGCCGAATCGTGCGATACAGCTCCGCAAGCTTGGCTTCGCGCATCTCTTCCTCGCTGCGCCGCATCGCCGCTTCCGCCACATCCGTGTCCACACCAATCGCCTGCCGCAGCCGCTCGATGCAGCCGCCCAGTTGCACTTCCTGCATGCGCCGCTCATACACCACGCTCGCCGGCGTGTCGCCCGTCACATGCACCAGCACCAGCGTCGTCGCGCTCCAGCCCACGTCCACCACGCCATACAGGCCCGGCACGCCGCCACTCGCCGCCGCACCGCACCGCGCCAGCGCACAAGCACGCGGCTCAATCGCCACCACATCCGCGCCCGTCACGTCAAATGCCGTCGCCGCCACATCACCCGCGTCCGTCGGCAGCGCCAGCGCCATCGCATGCGTCACGCCGCGCGTGCGGTCCGTCGCAGGCAGATCCCACGTCGCGAGGTCAAACCCGTCAGGCTCCCGCCGATGAATCCGCGCCACTTCAATCCGCGCCAGTTGCTCAATCGGAGCCTTCGACGTCCTCGGAGGCAGTTCCAGCACCGCAGGCAGCAACGCCGCGTCCGGCGCAACCAGCGCAATGCGCGATCCCGTGAATCCCGCATGCGCAATCGTCTGCCCCAGCAGCGTCGCCTCCTGTGCAGTCAGCGCACCCGTCGCCGTCCGCGGCAATCGCACGCTCGCGCCCATCGCCGCGCGTCCATGTCCGCGCGACACCAGTTGCGATGCGATCATCCACCGATCGCCCACATCAACGCCGATCACGCCCGCGCCACCCGCAATGTGCAGTCCTTTGCTCGTCACTTGCCGCCTCCCGCCGCCGTCAGATCAAACAGCGGCAACAACATGCTGATGGCCATCGAACCCACAATCAGTCCCAGCACAAGCAGAATCAGCGGTTCCAGCAGTCCTGTCACCGTCTTGATCGTCGCTTGCGTGTCTTCGTCCATGTACTCCGCAACGCTCGTCAGCACATCCGCCAGCCGCCCCGAGCGTTCACCGCTCTTCACAGCTTCCAGAATCGCCGGCGGCACCAGCGTCGCGTCATTCAGTCCCTGGCTGAGCGCTTCCCCGCGCAGCACCGCTTCCTCCGCGCGTCGCATCAACGCGATGTAGTATGTGTTGGGCACGCTGTACTTCGCCAGCGCCAGTGCCTCCAGCAGAGGCACCTTGCCCTCCAGCAGCGTCGCCAGCACCCGCATGATGCGCGCCGTCGCATACACCCGTGTAAACGTTCCCAGTTTCGGAATCCGCAGACTCAGCGTGTCAATCAGCCGCTTGCCCGCCTGTGATCGCAAGTAGAAGAACCCGCCCACCACCGTTCCAACAACGCCCGCCGTGATGTATGGCCAGTTCGCCCGCACAAAATGGCTGACACCCATCAGCACCTTCGTCATCGCAGGCAGTTCAGTATCCAGACTCTTAAAGAGCCCCTCAAATCGCGGCAGCACAAAGCCCACCATCGCGATCATCACGCCCAGCGCCACACACATGAGGAGCGCGGGATAAATCATCGCGTGCGTCACCGTCTTGCGAATCTTGGACTGCTGCCGCAGCAGCGTCCCCAGTCGATCCAGCATCACATCCAGCTTGCCGCCGCTCTCGCCCGCAGCCACCATGCTTCGGCACACCGCATCAAAATACTCAGGGTGTCCCGCCATCGCTTCAGCCAGCGTCTTGCCTTCTTCCAGCTTCTCTCGCAGGTTCGCCAGTGTGCTGCGCCACTCACCCTTGGGCGACTGGTTCTCCAGCGACTGCAGCGCCTCCACCAGCGGCGTACCCGTCGCCACCAAAAGCGACAACTGCCGGCACATGAACACCACGCTGTCAAGCCGTTTGCCGCCGCCAAATCGCACGCGCTTCTTGCTGTTCAGCACCGGCGCATCAAGATCACCCGCACTCGCCGCCGCCAGTTCCGTCGCGATGATCCCCTGCTTGCGCAGCAGTTCCGCCGCCTCGCGTGAGTCGCCCGTGTCCACGACACCGCGCACAGCCTTACCGCTGCGGTCATATCCCTTGTACGCGATCTTCATGCGGCCTCCCGCGTGTCAGTCGCGTGCGTGTTGGTCGCATTCAGTTGCTGCTCATCATCATCATTCTGCGTCACGCGCAGAATCTCTTCCAAACTCGTCCGCCCTTCCAGAGCGACGAGCACGCCCTCTTCGCGCAGCGTCAGCAGCCCTTCCTTTTTCATCGCGCCTCGCAGCTCGTGCGTGGGCCGCGCATGGTGAATCATCCGCCGCAGTTCAGGCGTCACTTCAAACACTTCATAAATGCCTGTGCGCCCCTGGAAGCCACTGTCATGGCACCGCTGGCACCCCGCACCCTTGCGGAACGCCCGCCCCGCTTCATGCGATATACCCGCATCCGCCAGCACCTGCTCGCTCGGGTAGTACTTCGTCGCGCACGCCTGACACACCGTCCGCGCCAGTCGCTGCGCCACCGCGCCGTTCAACGCGCCGCTCAGCAAATACGGCTCAATGCCCATGTCCACCAATCGCGCCACGCTGCCCGGCGCGTCATTGGTGTGCAGCGTCGCCAAGACCAAGTGCCCCGTCAGGGCAGCCTGCGTCGCCACCCGCGCCGTGTCCTGGTCGCGAATCTCACCCACCATGATGATGTCCGGATCCTGCCGCAGAATGCTCCGCAGCGACCGCGCAAAGCTCAGCCCGATCGCGTCATTCACCTGAATCTGATTCACCATCTCCAGTTGATACTCAACCGGATCTTCAACCGTCAGAATGTTCACTTCAGGCCCGCGCAGCAAGTCCAGCGCGCTGTACAGCGTCGTCGTCTTGCCGCTGCCCGTCGGCCCAGTCACCAGCGCCATCCCGTGGCTCTGATCCAGAAACCGCTTGAACACATGCATCGGCTCATCGCGGAAGCCCAGATCCTCAAGACGCACCTTCAGGTTCGCCTTGTCCAAGATGCGCACCACGATCTTCTCGCCCAGCAGCGTCGGCATACTGCTCACACGCAAGTCAATCTCGCGCCCTTCCGCCACAATGCGCACGCGACCTTCCTGCGGCAGTCGCTTCTCCGCAATATCCATCTTTCCGATGACCTTCACGCGCGAAACGATGCTCGCATGCATCCCCGGCGGCGGCTTCATCAGGCTCCGCAGCGTGCCGTCCACACGATACCGAATCCGCGTCCCCTTCTTGTCCGGCTCAATGTGAATATCGCTCGCGCGATCCTTCACCGCCGTGATCAGCGCGATATTGACCAGATTGATGATCGGGTTCCCCGCGATCATCTTGTCCAGGTCAGTCGAAGGCCCCTCATCCACCGCCTCGCGCTCCACAACCTCCACGTCCTGCTCCGTCAGGCTCGTGAGGAACGCGTCAATATCAACATCACCACGCGCGTAGCGATTCACGTACTCAACAACGTTCGCTTCCAGCGCCAGCACCGGACGAATGTTCAGCCCCGTCACCTGCTTCAACCGGTCAATCGTCGGCAGGCTCTGCGGCTCTGCCATTGCCACTGTCAGCGTGTTGCCGACCTTGAACATCGGAATCAGCTTCAGCCGCTCGCACTCTTCCGCGCCCACCAGCTTCATCACCGCCGGGTCAAGCAGCCCGTGCCGCAGCACAACGCCAGGCACACCCATCACCTTCGCCAGCGCGCGCACCAGCGCAGTCGGACTGATGACGCCCTGCGCCACCAGCGCCTCACCCACCATCTTGCCGGTGCCCTTCTGCTCCGCCAGCGCCTTCTCCAGTTGATCGCGCGTGACGTGCCCTTCCTGCACCAACACATCACCCACGCGCAGCCGCTTGGGTGCCGCCGGCGCAGGCGGCTGCGCAGGCACACCAGGCGTGATCGGCGCCGTCAGTGGCGATTCCGTCACGGGCGTGGGCGTGATCCCGCTGATGGGCAGCGCCTCATTCTTCGGATTCTGGCCGAAAGGAAACTTCACAGGAAACTCCTCACCGCCGTATTCACATCCGTGTAGTGCTCAAACTTCTCCGCAAGGCCCGTCACATCCAGCACCTCGCGCAGCGTCTCCGTCGTGCCGCACATGCGCAGCACACGCCCGCTGCTGCTCAGTTGGTCGCTCGCGTCCGACAGCACCTCCAGCCCTTGGCTGTCTACAAACGCCACGGCCGATGCATCCACGATCAGCCGCCCAAGGCTCCGCTGCATCACATCACCCAGTCGCTGCCGAAAAATGACAGCATCCCCGCCGGTCAATGGACCTTCGGGCTTGATCACCGTCACCGCGCCATGGCGTTGCTCGTGAATGTTCATGCGGGTCTTCCTCTGTCAGTTCTCACGCCGCCAGCTTCGTCGTCGCCGCCGATGCGGGCAGCGACAGCGTGAACGTGCTGCCCTTGTCAATCTGGCTTTTCACCGTGATATCCCCGCCATGCAGCCGCACCACCTGTCGCGCCAGCGACAGACCGATGCCGCTTCCCGTAATGCTCGCGATCCGCTTGTCCTTGCTGCGATAGAACTTCTCAAACACCAGTTCCAGTTCATCCGGCTTGATGCCAATGCCGTTGTCGCTCACCTCAAACTGCATCACACCGTTCTCTTCATTGCCGCGCACCATCACATTGCCGCCCTCAGGCGTGTACTTGATGGCGTTGCCCACCAGGTTGTGCAGAGCCATCTCAATCTTGTCACGATCGCCCCGCAGCAGGGGCCACTTGGGCGGAGCTTCAAACGTCAGCGTGATGTCCTTCTCCGCCGCCTGCGCCTTGAAGTCCTCCTGCAGATGCGCCCACATCTCCGGCGCATTCACGTCATCGCTCCGCAGCTTGAACGTCCCCGCTTCAATCTCGCTCACGCTCAGCATGTCGCTCACGATGCGCTCCAGCCGCCGCGATTCGCTGTTCAGCACGTTCATGCACCGCGCCTTCACCAGCGGGTCCTTGTCACCTTCATCCACAAGCTGTTCCAGGTACAGCCGCATCGTCGTGAGCGGCGTGCGCAGCTCATGTGTCGCCGACGCCACAAACGCGTTGCGGCTTTCATCCGCCACACGCTGCTGCGTCACATCTTCAATCACGATCATCGCCGCCGAACCATCTTCCTTGCGCATCGGC
>Ga0315899_10001773_pt1 | contig 24388 bp, 16 predicted proteins | sample LakEriMetagenome_2_FD_203518 | JGI IMG/M metagenome (GOLD analysis project Ga0315899, IMG submission 203518) | Freshwater fungal communities from buoy surface, Lake Erie, Ohio, United States - Buoy 4 MA112 | ecosystem: Environmental > Aquatic > Freshwater > Lake | place: USA: Lake Erie, Ohio... | reverse complement strand
GCCGCCGGCAGTGCTGAATCGTCCTGTGGCAACGATCGCGGTGTCGGGCAACTGTTCAATCGAGAACACAATCCCGGACCCCAGCCCTGTCCCAAGCGGCCTCCAGTTAGCGCCGTCCCATCGCGCGATGTTGTTTGTGGCAGCACCGGAAGCCGTATTGAAGATGCCCCCAGCGTACAGATCGCCATTAGCAGCCACTTTGAGCGCGAACACCGTTCCGCCTATGCCGTTGCCTACAGGCGACCACGCAAACCCATTCCAACGCGCGATGTTGAGCGCTGGCAAACCCGCCCGCCGTCGTGAACGAACCGGCTGCGATGATGTCGCCATTGGGCATGCGAGCAAGTGTGTTGACATCCGCGCCATTCGGATCTGTACTCGTGATGCCCGTTCCCAGGGGTATCCAGTTCGTTCCATCCCATTGTGCGATGTTGTTCGTTGCTCCCTCAAGCGACGCGAACTGCCCCGCTGCCACGATGTTGTTGTTCGGAATGACGAGCACAGCATCGACAAAGCCAGAAGCGGTTCCACCAACTTGGCTCCAGAGTCCAGTTGTGCTGCTGCGTCTCTTCACAGAACTGCCCACCGCTGCAACAACATCGGCCCCGAAGTTTGCAACCGCGTCGATCCGTCCCGGATTGCCCCGGCCCAACTCGTTCCAGTTGGTGTTGTCATACGCAAGGCACGCGGGCGTTCGACTACCGCCAGCGAGAATCTGTCCGTTGTAAAGTCCCAGGCACGATGTATCGCTCACTCCAAGTTCGGCCCACGTCGTGCCGTTCCATCGCGAAACATACGAGCGGCTGCCAAAGGGGAAGCTCAGCGAGTATCGGAAGGTGGCGTTGACCTGAAAATTGTTGACCCCTGACGGGCGAACAACCAGTGATGTGCAAGAAGGTGAAAGCAGATCGGTGTTGTTCAGTGCCGACCACGTATTGCCGTTGATTGGATCAAATCGAAGCACCGCAACGCGACTCGCAGCGATGCCGCCGATGTTCGCGAAAGCTCCGCCCACGAAGACGCGATTACTGTTGATCGCGACGCCGGAGAAAGAACCCAGCGCATTCACGGCATTGTCAGGATTGCCAAAGCTCGCCCACGTGCTGCCGTTCCATGTTGCAAGATTGCTCGCCACGACGGATCCTGCGGTTGCGAAGTTTCCGCCCACAAAGAGGAAGCCGTTGAACGCAAGCAGCGAATTGACTATGCCCACACCACCAGCGATTCCGCCTTGCAGCGCGACCCAGGAGGATCCATTCCAGCGAGCGATGCGATTGGCGGGAACGCCGCTCGCAGTCGCAAATGCACCCGCCGCATACAGCTCATTGTTGAACACCGCAAGAGCCCGCACCTCGCCACCACTGAAACCTGAACTCATGGGCGACCACGTCGTGCCGTTCCAGCGAGCAATGTTCGAAGCGGCGACGCCGCTCACACTTGTAAAACTGCCGCCCACAATGAGCTGATTGCTGAAAACGGTGAGAGCAGACACGCTTCCAGTTCCGTTGGTCAGTTCAAGCGGCTGCCAGTTCTGACCATTGAAGCCCATGATCTTCTGCGTGCGATAGCCATCGACGTTGAGGTTGCTCCCTCCCGCGACAAGCAGACTCGGAAGCGGCCCCGCTCCATCAGGATCAAAGTTGGTGACTGCGGACACGGTGCCACCGATGGTCTTGCCCGGCTCACCAGGCAGCCAGTCAGCCACGCAGGTCTGTCCATGCACCCGCGGCACCGCGAAAAGCACAAGCAACGCGATCATGACGCGTGCAAACGTCAGGCCCACCCCGCGGCACAAACCCGAACGGTGAAGAGCGTTGCTGAGATTCATTGGTCCACCTCGCGAGAAGGCAAGAACACGAACGCGGAAGTGCGTCGCGTGAGCAATCCAGCAGCGTAGGTGGATGAAAAGTAGCGGCACGAAACCGCTGAGCAGATGCAGGCTTGCCTATCAGCGGTGTATCGAGGGCATTATCGGCCACGACGTGCGGCGTAGCGCATGCGGGGATCGTTCATCGAGATTACCGTCGCAAGAGGGAGGTCGCGTTCAGTCGCGAGTGCTTGGCGCGGCTGCAAACCGGGGGGGTTCACTTCGCCGGATGGGGTCGCTTCGATCTGTCGATATGCCGCTGGTTGCGCTGATTCGTTGAGTGCAAGAAAGGCCCGGCGTCACCGCCGGGCTGTAGAGAACTGTCGATGTCCAAGGCACGGCAGAATGCCGGGCAACTCGCGTCAGAACACCACCCTCACGGACACTGGCCACCCGCGAGGACGTTGAAGAAGTCGATGACGTCTTGCTCCTCGGGGAAGACCTGATTGTTGTTGAAGTCGATGTCGCACACCTGCCCAACAGGCGGCGCGTACGGGCATAGCCCGCCCGCGAGTACATTGAAGAAGTCGATGACATCCTGCTCTTCGGGGAACACGCCGTTCTGGTTGAAGTCGATGGAGTCACAGGGAAGGCAGCCCGGCGAACCCACTGGCGTGATAGCGACGGTAAATGTCGAACTTGTCGCCGATCCATGGACGCTGTTCAGTACGACCTGCCACGTGCCAACCTGGAATTCGGTCAACGCAGGGATGACGAGTGAGACGGTGCCGCCCGCTACATTCGGTGTTGTACTAAACAGCGTTCCGTTTCGCAGCCAACTCACTGTCGCTGAACCAAATGCGCTGATATCTGCGGACAACGTGACCAAGCCGCCACGGCAGGCGGTGCGAGAGAGGGGCTGACGGATAAAGCCCGGTGCGCGGGCCAACGCGAACTTGCCACCTAGATAGTCCCAAGTACCCTCAAGATCGACATCACTCAGCGCCCGGTTAAAGACGATCAGTTCCGCGATCCAGCCGCGCCAGTACTCGGTCAGTGTTCCTTGTCGGGCGATGGTGTAGGGCCCAGCGCCGTTGCGGGGCGGAATCGCGCCGGACCGATTGTGTATCAGGCGGCGATCCTGATAGACTCGCACGCCGCTCGCATCGTGTATGCACGTGTACACGTGCCACGCCGTGCGGGTACTCGCCACGCCAACCCCCTGCTGGTTCTCAAAGGCGCCACCTACATGATCGGTAAATCGCATCCGCGCGGTGTTTGCCCCATCGGTGTCGATTCCGACCAGTCCAGCGAAGACGCTCTGGCTCTGGGTCGTGCTGCTCCAGTTTGAAAACACCGTGCGAAAGGTGTCCGTGCCCCAGTCGTCGGAAGCGACAAAAACGACGCCGTAGTACGGCGCAGTAATGACGCTGCCCTGAATCTGCAGCCAGTCGAGTGTCAGCACGCCCGGTCGCGAGAACCTCAGCGCAGGCTGTCCGTTGAGCGTCCCGGCAAAGACCTCGGGAGCTGCGGCGCCGATTGATTGGGTCGCGTGAAATGAGTTGCCCGACTGATCATCCCACTGCAATACGCCTCCGGATGCTGGCAGGCCAGAGTCGCTGCGCAGCCAGAGTCGCGGCGACGCAACCTGTGCCGACACCGATGATGCGACCGAAACAGACATCAGCATGATGGCCAAACGCATGAAGCACCTCCCGTCTCCAATCTACCAGATCGAACTACTTTCGTCAACAACGAAAAACCCGGCGTTGCCGCCGGGTTTGCGCGTGATGGAGTGATGGATTGGGTTGCGAAGTCGTCGGCATCCTGCCGCCCCAGAGGGCGGCCCACCGCGTCTTACTTCTTGAACCCAGCCTTGAACTTGCTGATCTCGTTCGTCAGCTTCTTCTCGAGTTCAGCGTCCAGAGCCTTCTTCTGATCCAGCTCGTCATACACCGGCTTCGCGATGCCCTTCATGTGGTTCAGCAGGCCATCTTCGAACGCACGCACGCTGGGCACGGGGATGTCATCCATGAAGCCCTTCGTACCGGCGAAGATCGAGATAATCTGGTCGGTCACAACGAACGGCGTGTACTGGCCCTGCTTGAGCAGTTCGACGAAGCGGCGGCCGCGGTCGAGCTGGCGTTGCGTCGCCTTGTCGAGTTCGGTACCCAGCTGAGCGAAGGCTTCGAGTTCGCGAGCCGCTGCAAGGTCCAGACGCAGCGAGCCGGCGATCTTCTTCATGGCCTTCACCTGGGCGTTACCACCCACGCGGCTGACCGAGATACCGACGTTGACGGCGGGACGCACGCCTGAGAAGAACAGTTCGGGTTCGAGGTAGATCTGACCGTCGGTGATCGAGATCACGTTGGTCGGAATATACGCCGAAACGTCGCCTTCCTGCGTTTCGATGATGGGCAAGCTCGTGATGGAGCCCGCGCCGTTCTCATCGCTCAGCTTCGTGGCGCGCTCGAGCAGACGGCTGTGGAGATAGAACACGTCACCGGGGTACGCTTCGCGGCCCGGCGGACGACGCAGCAGCAGCGACATCTGGCGGTACGCCACGGCCTGCTTGCTCAAGTCGTCGTAGATGCACAGGGCGTGCTTGGGCATCGGGGCGCCGTTGGCCAGCGTCTGGCCGGGCGTCTTGCCGCTCCACATGAAGTACTCAGCCATCGACGTGCCCGAGTAGGGCGCGATGTACTGCATGGGGGCCGCGGCCGACGAACCAGCGTTCACAACGATGGTGTAGTCCATCGCGCCGGCCTTGCGGAGCGTTTCAACGACGCCCGCCACGGTCGAGTCCTTCTGACCCACCGCGACGTAGATGCAGACCATGGCATCTTTGGTGCCCCAGTACTGCTTCTGGTTGATGATGGTGTCGACAGCGATGGCCGTCTTGCCGGTCTTGCGGTCGCCGATGATCAGTTCGCGCTGGCCGCGACCAATGGGAATCATGGCGTCGACGCTCTTGATACCGGTCTGCATGGGCTCGTGCACGGGCTGACGCTCAGCGATGCCCGGCGCGATGATGTCAACCTTGCGGAACTGGGTCGTGTTGATCGGACCCTTGTCGTCGATGGGGGCGCCCAGGGGATCAACCACGCGGCCCAGCAGGGCCTCACCGACCGGCACTTCGAGCAGGCGGCCGGTGCTCTTCACCATGTCGCCTTCTTTGATCTTCAGGTAGTCGCCGTACACGACCGCGCCGACAGTGTCGGTTTCAAGGTTGAACACCTGGCCCATGACCGCGCCTTCAGCGGTGGAGAACTCAAGCAGTTCGCCGGCCATGGCCTTGCCCAAGCCGTAAATGCGGGCAATACCGTCACCGACTTCCACCACGCGGCCGACTTCGGCCACTTCCAACGCCGAGCCAAACTGCTCGATTTCCTGCTTGATGACAGACGCGATTTCGTCAGTGCGAATCTTCACGGCAAGTGTTCCTTCGAGAGGCGTACGGAGCCCGAGCGAACCGCCCAAGGCCTAGGGGGCCAAGGATAGACGCTGAAGAGCCCACTTTCTTCCACGCAGACAGGAAGTCACCCCGAGCAAAACAAGAACACCTTTCGTCCTTTCACCCCTCACGCCACCGCACGCCCGCCGGCGCCGCCTCACCGCCGCCCCAGGCAACAACCTATCAACCCCCACTCCAACCCCTCGCTATCCCCAAACTTCCCCAGCGTCTCCACCAAACGAAACGGCGACGCCAAGCGTCGCCACCAACCAACCGCACCACTTCCTGCCCCCGTTCCGTCCCCTCCTCAATGCCCACCCTTCTTCGCCTCGGCCTTCCCGCCCTTGCTCGCCTTCGCACGCTCCGATTCCACTTCGTTCAGCAGGTGCTTGGGCCTGCTCTCGATGATCGGCTTCGCCGCGTCCTTCCCACCCTTGGCATCGCCATGATCACCGCCACCCTTGGCCTCGCCGTGCCCACCCGCCGCCGCATGCGCTTCGCCATGCTCGTCATGCCGCTCCGGTGAAGGCAATCCCGACGTCTTGAAGTCAAACGGCTCCGCCTGCGCCGCCGCCGGCTGCGTGGGCCGGAAGAACAACAGGTAGCCCCAAAACACCGCTGCAAACAGCGTCGTGTTCGCTGCGATCATCGCCGCCGCGCTCTTCACGCTCTTGGGCCTGTTCGCCAGCGGCTTGGCCGACAGTTCGGCGAGCTTCGCGACATACGGCTCGAGCGCATGTCCGAGCCAGCCCGCCGCCTGCTTGGCCTTTTCCTTCGCCACGTCGCGCCCGCCCGCATGCTTGGGCTCCGCCTGCTTCACTTCCGTCTTCGCGTGCGTGGGCTCCGGAGCCTTGACCGCAGGCGTCGGCTTCACCAGCGCTTCCGCCAGTGCAGTCTCCGGCACACCGAGCAACTGCGCAGGCGTCGCGTTCGCCAGTTCCTCATCCGCGCTCGCCGCGATCTGCGCATCCAGCGCGTCGAGTGACGCCGCCGGTGCAGCCTCGCTCGCCGCATCACCCGTTGCTTCGCTGACCATCGCCGGAATCGACTCTTCAGCCGGCTCACTTGACGCGCTCGCCTGCACACTGGCCGCATCCAGCGCATCCGGAGTCACAGCCTCCGCGTTCGCATCAGTCGTCACGAGTTCTTCAGTCACAGACTCGGCAGCGGCCGACTCACTCGTCGCGTCCGCAGGCACTTCAGCTTCCGCCGCGGGCGCCACATCATCCGGCACACTCGCCACAACATCCGGGTTCGCCGCAGGAATCTCCGTCGTCGCATCCGTGCTGTTCACACTTGCCAGCAGTTCATCAACCAGCGATCCCATCTCGTCGCCGACCGGAGCGTCCGTCGCATCCGTAGACGCAGCATTCGCCGTGTTCGCAGGTTCCGTCGCTTCCTGCTCCAGCTCCATGGCAGCTTCCAACGCCGCTGCGTCAATATCCGTTGCCTCCTGCTCATCGTTCATCGTCGCCGTCAGCGTCTTCTCGCTCACTTCCACATCGCGCAGCAACGCCTCAACCTGTTGCTCCAGGTCGTCCGCCTTCTCTGCCGCCTCGTCGCCCAGCGGTCCGCGCTTGTTGGATTCCTGCTCGCTCGCCATCACGCTCCCACGTACAACATGTCCAGTGCGCTCACCGCGCCTCTCATAGCTGTACCATCGGAAACACCCCCCGCCCCCTCCACTTTCCCCCGCCAGGCTCATGCCACATTGCATCTTCCAACCCCATACCACCCCCACGCCCGGTGAAATCCTCACCGTTTCCGGACCTGAAGCCCACCACGCCGTCCGCGTCAAACGCCTCGAGGTCGCCGACTCGCTCCACATCCTCACCGGCGCAGGCCACCGCGCCGTCTGCTCCATCACCACCATCACCAAGCCTCGCGGCGAGTGGCAGCTCACGCTCACCGTGCAATCCGTCACCCTCGAACCTCCGACCGCGCCTCGCCTGCGCGTCTGCTCCGCCGTCCCCAAAGGCGACGCCCTCGAACAGATGATCGACGGCCTCTCCCAAGCCGGCGCCGCCGCCTGGTTGCCACTTACCTGCGAGCGCACGGTCGTCGATCCGCGCGATGCCAAACTCGCCCGCCTCGCGCGCGTCTGCGAAGAGTCACTCAAACAGTCCGCCCGCGCGTGGCTCATGTCGGTCGAGCCCGCCCTCACCTTCGCCGACGCGCTCAAGCTCCCCAACGTCATCGTCGCCGATGCGACCGGTGAGCCATACGCGCCCACAACGCCCGCCGCTTCCGATCAGCCTCTCACGCTGCTCATCGGCCCCGAAGGCGGCCTGACCCCCGGCGAACTCGCAGCCGCCCGCGCGAGCCGCGCCCGCATTTGCACGTTTGGGGTCCACATCATGCGCATCGAAGTCGCCGCAGTCGTCGCCACCGGCTGCATCATGTCGCCGCGTCCGCTCGCGTAAACTTTCGACATGAACAAGCTCATCACGCTCTCCGCTCTCGCTCTGATCGCACTCTCAGGCTGCGCCACAAGCAAGCCCAAGACCGCCGCCGACATGGGCGCGGTCAACACGCTCTGCCCCATGCAGCCCGACTGCGCTCTGCCCGCAGACAGCCCCACGACCAACTGGAATGGCCAGAAGGTCGCCTTCTGCTGCCAAGGCTGCGTGGGCGAATGGGGCCGCATCGACGACAAGGAACGCGCCGAACGCCTCGCCAAAGCCAAGTAATCTCAACTCCACACGCAAACGAAAACCCGCGACACTCTCGCGGGTTTTTCTTTACCTCTTTATGCCGTGCCGCCGTGTCTCCCGGCCCACATCACCAACAACCACCGCCCGCCAGCACCGTCAAGAACGCCGTCACATCGCGATCATCCGGAAAGACGCCATCGTTGTTGAAGTCAATGTCAGCGCACGCGCCACACGGTTCGCCTGCAAGCACGCGGAAGAAATCCGTGACATCCTGATCTTCCGGAAACACGCCGTTGCCGTTGAAGTCAATCGAGTCACACACCGGCACAAACGCAAACGCGCTGCTCACCGCAAAGAACACATTGCCGTTCGCTTCTACGCGCACGCGGCAATCCGGCGCGACTTGCACAGGCACCGTGAACACCTGCGCGCCGTCATTGAGCGTGTTGTTCGTCAGCACGATGGGCCACGTCTGCCCGCCATCCGTTGACATCGTCACGCGCACGTTGCTCACGTTGAAAGGCGCGACATTCGTCCCCGCGACGTTCCATCGCACATCAAGCTGCTGCGTCCCCACTCGCGTCACACTCGTCACACTGAATGGCTGCGTCCCCGCCACGTTCACCAGAATGTTGGGCGCAATCACCACACCGCCCTGATTGTCTCGCACCGTCAACCGAAACTTCCGCGTTGTGCTCGCCACGCTGGGCAGTTCTTCCGCCGGGTCCGCCACGCCGCTCAGCAGCACACTCATACGCGGAAACGTCCGCTCATTGCTGCTGCTGGGCAAAAAGCTCCGAAAAAGCGGGCTCGTGCCATTGTCTTCGCTGCCCGTGCCCGTCAATGGCTGCCCCGCCCCGCGGTCGTAATGCTCAAAGCAATACGTCACATTCGGGCTGTCATCACTCACCGTCGCGCTCAACTTGAAAGGCGTCAGTGGCGGCACTGTCACCGCCGGCGTGATCGACGTGATGAACGGAATCTGGTTGCTCGTCTGCAGCAGTTGTGCGCAGTTCGATGTCGTTCCGGTCAAGAACGACGTGATCTGCCCAACGTTGTGTCCGTGAAAGTACGGATCAGCGAAAATCGCCACGTTGTCACTCGGCGCCGCATCACCCACCGGGCAACCACCCGGATACGCCATCTGCGTGCTGCCTGAGCCCGGCTCGTAGGCGTTCGCCGCGCTGATGTTGCCGGCGCATCGCCCGCGTGTGCCATTAAACGTGTGCTGCGCACTGAACTGGTGCCCCAATTCATGCACACTCACCAGCGCACCCACCGGGTCGTTGTCCCCACCGCGTGGAACACCCGACGCGCCCTTCGCCTTGCGATCAGCCCGGCACGTCGCACTCAGATTCGCCACGCCGCCCGGAATGCGCGTGAGCACATGCCCCACGTCGTAGTTCGCTGAGCCGATGGCTCCATCGACGACCGACTGATTTGCCTCCATCACCTGCACCGAGCAGTCAGAGCTGGGCGATTCACAGCCGCCAGGCGTGAATGGATCCGTTGCCGCATCAAAGAACACAACATTCATGTTGTTCGCAACAAGCACGAATCGCACGCCTGCATCCGCCTCAAACACGGCGTTCACGCGATTCACATTCGTGACAATCGCGTTCATCGGATCAACCGCGTTGGGCGCGTTGCCCATCAGTGCGCTGTGATACGCCCCATACTCACCCATGCAGCTCATCGCAATGCGAAACTGCCGAATCGCCACGCCCGGCCCCAGCAGCGCACTCACGTCAAACCCCGCGCCATCATCCACAGGCACGGCGCCGCCGACTTCATCATGCGTAGCGCACGCCCACAACGCACGCGATGGCTTCTCCATCACGTAATCACGCAGGTAGTAGCTCACCACGTGGTCACGGTCACGCACATACGCCGGATCGACATACCACGCGCCCGTTTCACTGCGAATCATCGCCCGCAGTCCCTGGTTCGATACATCAAACCGTCCCCACGCCGATCGATCATCCACGCCCCGCGCTGTAAACGTCTTCGTGCTGGGCAACTTCGCAGCCAGCCCCGGCTCCATAATGGGCGACGCATGCACTTCAAACGTCTGCGTGTCGCCCCAGGGCGTCGGCAGCTCCACCAGCAGACCGGGCCCACCCTCCGCCGGCGCATCGCCCAGCAGCTTCACCAGCGCATCAAACTCCACGGCATATCGCACGCCCACCTGCGTGTCGATGAACAGCTCCGTGGCATTCTGACCCGCCGCGTCATCCACGCGAACAAACTGCTGCGCCATCGCAACCGTCGGAATCAACGCCACAAGTGCAAAACTCTTCATCCCCTAGTTATACCACATCTTGCAACCGCGCCAACCAAGAAATCCCCGCTTCTCACCCGCTCCCCGTTTTCCGCTTCCCCGCCTCACCCCACGCCCGGCAAGTGCTTATCAATCCAATCATCCTGCTTCAGCACGCTGTCACGGTTCCGCCGGTCGTGCGCCTGCGCACGCCGCTGCGACCACGACAGCAACTGCAGAATCCCCGGCACATCCGTCAACTCACTCCGCGGGAATCGCTGCCGAATCAGATGGCTAAGCCACTTCGCAAACTTGCGCAGCAGCTCGTCTTCCAGACTCACAAAAATCTGCGCACTGCCCGGATCACCCTGCCGCCCCGCACGCCCAATGAACTGCCGGTCAATGCGCTTGGCCGAGTGCATCTCCGTCAGAATCACATGCAGCCCGCCTGCCGCTTTCGCCGCCTCATCGAGCTTGATGTCAGTACCGCGCCCCGCCATGTTCGTCGCGACGGTCACATGCGCATGCAGCCCGCCCTTGCCCGCCCGCGCGATGATCTCCGCTTCATCCTTGTCAAAGTTCGCGTTCAGCACGCTGTGCTGAATGCCGCGCTGCTCCAGCATGCGCGAGATCGTTTCGCTCGCGGCAACACTGCGCGTTCCCACCAGCACAGGCCGCCCCTGCCCATGAATCTCCGCCACGCTGTCCGCGATCGCCGACCACTTCTCCCTTGCGCTGCGAAACACGCGCGTGGGCATCTGCTTGCGTGCGATGGGCCGGTTCGTCGGCACCACCATCACGGGCCGGCGATACGTGCTCTCCATCTCGCCCGTTGCATCCGCCGCCGTACCCGTCATGCCGCACATGAACGGATAGCTGCGGAAGTACCGTTGAAAGCTCAGTCGCGCCAGCGTCTCACGATCTGCCGTGACTTCCACGCCTTCCTTGGCTTCTACCGCCTGGTGCAACCCATGCTCCCAGCTTCGGTCAGGCAGGAATCGCCCCGTGTACTCGTCCACGATCACAACCTTGCCGTCCACCGCTTCGTACTGCTGTCCGCGGATATAGCAGTGCTTCGCGACAAGCGCCTGCCGCACGAGTTCCTCGCCGCGCCGCGTCGCCCGCCAGATCGCGCTGCCGCCTCGATCCGCCAACGCGCCAAATAGTTGCTTACATCGATCTTCGCCGCGCATCTTCAGCGTCGCCTTGCGCCGCACCGGCTCAATCGTATAGTCCACGCTATCTTCAAGCTTGCCCGCAAGCTCCGCCGCTTCGCGGTACACCTGCGACATCTCATCTTCCTGCCGCGCCCGCGCGATGATCAGCGGAATCACGCCCTCGTCCACCAGCACCGCGTCCGCTTCGTCCACGAGCGCCGCATGCAGCCCAGGCACCATCGGCATGATGCTCCGGCTCTTGTCCACCGAATCCTCCCCGCTGCTCAGACTCGCCATTGCCCGCGCGTGCCATGGCGTCGTCGCGCGTCCCAGTCGAATCTGGTCGCGCAGCCAGTCGGCCACGATTTGCTTGGGCGTGCCATACACGATGTCGCGCGAATAGATATCAAATCGCTCGCCGTTCTCGGTCTCCTGCGTGATCGCCCCCACCCGCAGCCCGCACCGCTTGAAGATACACGCCCGGCTCTGCGCATCGCGCTGCGCCAGATAGTCATTCACCGTCAGCACATGCAGCCACCGATGCTGCCACGCAATCAGCGGTGCAGTAATGCTCCCCGTCAGCGTCTTGCCCTCGCCCGTCAGCATCTCCACCATGCGCCCATACTGCATGGCCAGCGCAGCGATCAACTGCACCGCAAACGGCTCTTCGCCCGTCTCGCGCCGTGCCACTTCGCGAATCATCGCCATCGCACTGTCAATGTGCTCGCTGGTCTGCCGGCGTCGCACAAACGTCTCGCGCACATCGCTGATCTGCTGATCAAGCACCGCGTCCGACACGTTCCGAAACTTCGGCGCCATCGCGATGATGCTGTCCGCTCGCGACCGCAGATCCTTCAGCGTCACCCGCCGCCGATCCGCCGCCACTTGCAGCTTCACCGCGAAGATATCCAGATTCTTCGGCACCACCGGCTTGAGCTTGCGGCTCCGCAAACTCTCATACAGCGCGGTGTAGTTCGTCATCGCCGCGCCGCCACCTTTGCTCCCCCCAGGCAGCGACGCAGGCACCGAACTCGCCGGAAACATCGTCATGATTCTTCTCTACGTGCCTTCGTGCCCCCGCGCCTTCGTGCCTGCTCTAAATCTTCGCTCTCCCCTGCAGAGCCTTCTCCAACCGGTCCACCCACTGCGCAAGCAGCGGCTTGCTGGGCAGTTCAAAACGCAGCTTCACGCGCTCACCCGTCGGCCCCAAACTCGCCAGCGCCGTCGCCCGATCTTCATCCGTCGCATCCGCCGCCAGCTTGGGCGTGAATGCCGCCGTAAAGATCGGCCGCTTCGCCACGTTGTCCATCTGCTGCGCCTGCGCCCGCGGATCATTCTCAATCGTGCCGCCGCCCATGAACGTCAGCGCCCCGTGCGGCACCTGCGTGCTCGCCGACCGAGGCAATCGCGTCGGCGTCAGTTCCAGCACGTCACCCACCGCGCTCACGCGCCTCCCCTCCACCACATACCTCTCCGAAGGCATCGACGCGATCCAGTCCGCCTCCGCCTGAGGCAGCACCGCCGCCACGCGCAGCGTGCGCTCATCAATCACTTCAGCAAGCGGCGTCCCCTCACTCACAAACCGCCCGATATCGCGTGAGCCCTCGCCAAAGACCACCGTGCCGTCATGCGGCGCGACGATCGTCAGCTTCTCCACAAGTTCATGCATGTACGCAACCTGCTTCTCCAGCATGCGTGCATACTCCGCCGCCGCCTGTTCCGAAGCTGGCGACTTGGACAGCGCATCGCTCTGCCGCAGCTTCGCCTCGCGCAGCTGCGCCTTGGCATACCCAAGACTCGTCAGCAGTTCCGGAGCATCCAGCGAGATGATCGCCTCACCCTGCTTCACATGCGCCCCGTTGGCCACATGCAAAGTCTTGATCGTCCCGTTGTTCGCGCTGAAAAGCCGCGACTGCATATCCGCCTGCACCACGCCCGTCGCACGCCGATAGTCAGGCCTCGGCACCACGCCAATCAGCAGCAGCCCCGCTGCCACCAGCCCCACGCTCGTCGCAATCGCCCGGCTGCGCATGTGCGAAAGCGATTGATGCGTCGCCAGCCAGTGCACCCACTGACCGATCGGCAGAATGAACCACATCGCCGTCGTCCAGACCGCCAGGAACACGCCCAGCGCGAACATCTTGCCCATGATGTACATCGTGATGCTCAGGAAAATCACCACGCGATAGATCAACGCGCCAATGCCATACGCAATCAGAATCAGCGCCTCGCTCGGCCGCGAGGTCGGACTCTGCGGATTCTCCACGCGATACAGATGCTTCTGGCACAGGAACTTCAGCATGTTCATCGAACGCTGCATGAGGTTGGGCACCTCAATCAGGTCGCTGAGTATGTAGTACCCGTCAAACTTCATCAGCGGGTTCGCATTGAACACCACCGTGCTCACACCGCTCGTCAGCATCACGTTGTACGCCACCTGGTGTACAAGCCCCGGGTTGTCCTTCGTCCCCAGCCACACAAACGCCGCAATCGCCGCGACGAACAGCTCAAACATCATCCCGCCGCCGCCCACCGCAATCCGCTGCCACTTGCTGCGGAAACTCCACGATGCCGACGCATCCACATAGGGACTCGGCACCAGCACCAGCATCATCGCGCCAAACACCGGCACCTGCCCGCCAAACCGCTTGCAGATCACCCCGTGCCCCGTCTCGTGCCACAGCTTCAACACCACGTACGAAGCCAGCAGAATGGGCCAGTTGCTTGGCGCAATTGCGCTGTCAAACCCGCCCACCAGCGTCCGCCAATGCGGCACCAGCGCCGCGATCGCGGTGACGACCAGCGCAAGCCACGCGACAAACCCCCACTTGTTCAGTAAGGGCCGCATCACCGGCTCGATCATCGCCAGAATGCCATTCGGATTGAAGAGCGGAATACGGAAGTACATCAGACCGATCGCCTGACCGATGAACTTCTTCTTGCGCCGCTCATTCCCGCGCGACAGCAGTTGTTCCGTCTCTGGCGCGATATCCGCCTGCAGCAGGTTCGCCCCGTACAGCTGGCTCAGCACCGTAATGACATCATTCTGCGTCAGCGCCTCGTCACCATGCCGCGTCAGTCCCAGTTGCCACACCTCGTCCACCGTGCGCGATCCATCCAGCAGCGCGACCATCTCATGCGCCACCGGGTTCAGCCGGTAGAACCCGTTCGAGCTGGGATCCTGCACCACATACCACCGCCGCCCCAGGTATCCCTGCCGCGTGATCTGCACATGAGGCCGCAGCCGAGGCTTCAGCGCCCGTACACGGTGCCAGAAGGGAGAGAATGTGTTGCGTTCAGACATGGGGGAAAAGTGCCAGAATGCGAAGTGCCAAAGTGCAGTGTGCGGAGTGCTTCAATCAACATCGATCACCAGAGACGTCTCGCGCCAGCGCACTCCGCACTCTGGCACTCCGCACTCCGGCACTTCCATCCTCACCACCACAACCACACCCGCAGCTGATCCACAATCCGCCGCGAGGCGATCCACGCAAAGCTCCGCTTCTCCGTGTTCAGCTTCACCTGACCCTCAAGGCCCGGCAGGAACCACGGCTGTGCTTCGGCATCAAGCTCGCAGCGCACTTCAAACGTGTTCGAGCCATCCGTCGCCTGCGCCAGCGGCACAATCTGCCGCACCTTGATCGGCACCTTCAGGCTCGGGTTGCTCTTGGGGCTCACCTCACCCGTCTGCCCCACGCGAATGAAACTGATATCGCGATCATCCACCTTCGCCCGCACCGTGATGGTGTTCAAATCCGCGACGATGAACATCTCATCGCCCATCTTCAGCGTCGCGCCCAGTTTGTCGCGCAGATCACCGCGAATGATCGTCCCGCTGATCGGAGCCGTCAGCGTGCTGCGATCAATCTGCAGTTGCATCATGTCCATCTTGGCCTTCGCCTGATCCGCCTTCGCGCGAGACTGCGCCGCCGCGCCCGCATCGCCCTTCCGCAGCGCATCATCCGCCTGCTTCTCCGCCAGCGAAAACTCCGCCACCGCCTGCTGCAGACTCACGCGAATCTCCTGCGTGTCCAGCATCGCCAGCGTCTGGCCTTCCGTCACCTTCGCACCTTCATCAATACCGTCCGCCACGCTCAGCAGCGGCGCGTTCACTGGCGCGCTCACCACACGCTGCATCTCGGCTCGCAGTTCCATCGGCGCACCGATGCGATACGTCGTCCGCCCCAGGAACAACACCGCCGTCGCCACCATCAGCGCAATGCCCGCGACCTTCCACACCGTGTGCTTGGGGCCGACCGCCCACGCCGCCGCCCGCACCGCGCTGTCATAGGTCCGCAGGCCCAGGTTGCGATCATCACTCGCCCGCACCGCCAGCACCGGCGCAACCAGGTCCAGCGTCGCCTGCACCAGTTCCGCCGCCGCCGGATCAAGCTTGCCCTGCCCCGCGCTCTCAATCAGCACCACGCCAGCGATCTTCTCGCCGTTGGTGTCCACCACTCGCAGCGGAAAACTCGCCACCCGCAGGTTCGCGTCATTGCGTGCAAGGTCGCGGTGCGCATGCGTGATGGTGTTCGCCAGCAGCGGATCACTCAGCGCACTAGGCGGCGGGAACAGCACGGGCTGCTCCTGATCCAGACACTCTTCCATCGCATTCTCGATCTTCCGGCACATCTCCATGCGCCGATCAAGATGCTCCGTGTCGCTCATCGCTTTCAGGTGCACACTCGTCGCCGCTTGCGACAGTCGCGCCTCACCCACGCGCCGACCAGGCCACTTCGCAGGCGTCCCAGGCACCCACCCCAGCGCCACGCGATCCACGCTCAGTTGCCGGCACAGATCATTCACAAACTGCATCGAACACGCACGGAATCCCGCCGTCGCGTTCATGCTCGCGATCAATCGCGCCGCCAGGTCCAGCGCTGCACTGCTCTGCCGCGTCCGCCGCAGCGCTTGCTGCGCTTCATGCGCGAACACATATCCGCACAGCACTTCCACCAGCGCCACCATGCTCTGCAGCGCCTGCTTGTTCCGCGTTTCAACCTGCAGCGTGATCACTGCTCGCGCTGGAAGCTGCGGGCTCTCATGAGGCAGCCCTTGCATCACCGCCGCCGCGATCACAAACATGCCCGTTTGCTGCTGCTGCTGCTCGGCGCCATAAAAGCTTGCCGTGCCCGTCGTGCTCGCCTGATCAAGGCTGAACACCTGCACGCCCTTGCTCGCCGCCACCGTGCGAGCCGCCGTCGTCACCTCGCGTACGCGATCAATCAGGTTCGCGTCAAATCGCGATGGGTCCGTCAGCATCTCGCCCGGCTGCGTCAGTCGCCCCTGGCCATCAACCATCCCCTGCGCAAACGGCCACACCTGCGCCGCCTTCACTTCCACCGTCTGCTGTTCACCACTGCCCGGCGCAACCAGAAACAGCGCAGCCTGCCGTGCCCCGGTCACCATCCCCAGCGTGCTCATCAGCCGCAGCAAAAAAACGCGATCATCCGGCACCAGCGCGGACAAATCGCTCACCACACGCTGCCAGCCCGGACTCTTGATGGTCGATACGTCGTTCATATAGAAGTCACGGAGTTACAAAGTGACGAAGTAACGAAGTGCTCTGCCCCGGTGCCTGTAACCAGTGCCCAGTGCCCAGTGCCTACTAACGGCTCCCCAGCTTCTCTCCCGGCTCCTTCATCCGCACCCACACCGGCTCACCAGGCAGCAGTTGCTCAGGCCCCGCAGGGTTCTTCACTTCCACACGCACGCGGCGCGTCCGGCTCGCGGGGTCCGCCGTTGGCGCAACCTCCACCACCGTGCCCATCACCATGCGTGCATCGCCTGCGACATCGCACAGCACCCACGCCGGCGCGCCAGGCGTCAATGTCAGCGTCGTCTTGTCATCCGTCGGCGCGTTCACGTCAATCCACAACGGATCAATATCCACCACGCGCACGATCTTCTCGTTCTCGTTCACGACCTGGCCCACGTCCGCGTTCACCGTGTCGACGATGCCGTCAAACGGCGCACGCACACGGAACTTATCCACGCGGGCTTTCATCCGATCCAGTTGGAGCTTTTCCTGCGTCTCCTGGTTCACGGCCACCAGATACTCAATCCGGCGCACCTCATACCCCAGCCGCGCACGTTCCACTTCCTGCACCCCCGACGCGTTCTTCGCAAACGCCTCGCGCAGTCGGTCATACTCCAGCTTCGCCAAGTCCATGCTCGCCTTCGCGCCTTCCACCTGCAAAGGCTCCGCGACGCGCACTTCCTGAATCTTCAGCAGCGCCGCGTCTTCCGCGTCATCGCCGCGCACGATCAGGTCACCCTTCTTCACAGTGAGTCCCGACCGGATCAGCACTTCCGTCACCCGCGTCGGTGCACTGAAACCCATGAACGCATCCTGCGATGGACGCGTCACCGCACGGCTCCCGCCAAACCGCAACTGCAGTTCACTCGTCAGTTTCCCGAGCTCCTGCGAGCCGTTCCCGCTGCGTGCGCTTCCATCGGATGACGCAGGCGTCTCCGCTTGCGCAGCCGCAACCGACACAGACATGTTCGAAACACTGCTCAGCGCCAGGACCGCCGCAAATGTCGGCAGCGCCAGCACCCAGCGTGCCCGGCTGGCTTGCCGGGCGTGGGGCGTCATTGGCATAGCCATGAATATACGCACGTGAACGCCGAACCTGTTGCAAACTCCCTACTTCCCCCTGTTCCCTCACCCCGATGTTCGGACCTCGTTCGTGCTCTTCCCGCGTTTACTATTCTTTGTGCCCGCTCCCGCGCAATCTCCGCAGCCCACCCGCACTTCCAAAGGCAAAGTCCTCGTCGCCATGTCAGGCGGCGTTGATTCCTCCGTCGCCGCGGCCCTCCTCCAGCGCGAAGGCTACGAGGTCGTCGGCTGCTTCATGCGCCTCGGCTCCCCGGGCGAAACGCTCGACGAGCTGATGCCCTATGAGCAAGCCTGCGAACTCAACAACCAACCGGGCAACAGCTCCGCCCCTTCCAAGACCATCAAGATCGGCCACCAAGGCTGCTGCTCGATCAACGACGCCGCCGATGCTCGCCTCGTCGCCGCCCAACTCGGCATCCCCTTCTACGTCTGCAACTTCAAGAAAGACTTCGGCCGCATCATCGACTACTTCGTCGATGAGTACGCCAACGGCCGCACGCCCAACCCCTGCGTCCGCTGCAACGACTGGCTCAAGTTCGGCAAGCTCCACGAGTACGCCAAGCAGATCGGCGCTGACTTCGTCGCCAGCGGCCACTACGCCCGCATCGAGCGCGACGATCAAGGCAGCCCGCGCCTCTACCGCGGCCTCGACGCAAGCAAAGACCAAAGCTACGTGCTTTTCGGCGCACCGCGAGAACGCCTCGCCGAGATGATGCTCCCCATCGGCGGACTCCACAAAACCCGCGTGCGCGAACTCGCGCGAGAGTTCAACCTCCCCGTCTTCGACAAGCCCGACAGCCAGGAAATCTGCTTCGTCCCCGACAACGACTACGCGGGCCTCGTCGCCAAGAAGCGTCCCGACGTCGTCAAGCCCGGCAACGTCGTCGACCGCGAGGGCAACGTCGTGGGTGAGCACGACGGTCAGCACCACTTCACCATCGGCCAGCGCCGCGGCCTCAGCGTCGCGCTCGGTTACCGCATCTACGTCACGCACAAAGACCCCAAAACCAACACCGTCACCGTCGGCACCGAAGACGATCTCAAATCAACCGGCTGCACCGTCGCCGAAGCCAACTGGCTCATCGACCCACCCACGCAGCCTCGCCGCGTCTTCGCCAAATACCGCTACAACTCCCCCGCCGTCCCCGCCACCGTGACCACTCTCCCCGATGCAACATCGTCCGGCCCCTCAGGCCGCACCGGCATGTTCTCCGTCACCTTCGACGAGAAACAAACCGCGGTCGCCCCGGGCCAAGCCGTCGTCCTCTTCGACGAATCCGATCCCAACTGGATCCTCGCCGGCGGCTGGATCGCCCAAGCCATCAAGTGACTCACTTGGTGCCTTGATGCCGTATGTCTTGATGCCTTCTTCACTTCTTCGCCGCGCTTCCACAGCCGCACCGGGTATGAAAATCCCTATGCTGCCCCATGCCCCATCCGACGCCGCTCTTGCTCTCTTTCCTCATCTCGCTCTGCACCCTCATCACCCCGCTCTCCGCCCTCGCCCAGCAGCAACCCGCCACCGCCCCAATCAACTTCTCCACCCACACCGGCCCGCTCCGCATCGGCATCATCGGCCTCGTGCATGGACACGTCGAAGGCCTGCTCTGGCAAGCCTCCCAGCGAGATGACATCATCATCGTCGGCATCGCCGAACCCAACCGCGCGCTCTTCGATCGCTTCGCCGCCAAATACAAGCTCGACACCAACCTCTACCATGCCGACACCGCCGCAATGCTCGACGCCGCCAAGCCCGAAGCCGTCAGCATCATGACCTCCATCGCCGACCACCTCGCCGCTGTCGAAGCCTGCGCCCCGCGCGGCGTGCACATGCTCCTCGAAAAGCCCCTCGCCTACGCCAAAGCAGATGCCGATCGCATCGCCACACTCGCGCGCCAATATCGCGTCCTCGCTCTCACCAACTTCGAAACCAGTTGGTACGCCTCCATCCGCGAAGCCAAGCGCCTCGTCGATGACGGCGCCCGCGCCACCATCCGCCGCATGATCTTCCGCCACGGCCACAAAGGCCCGAAGGAAATCGGCTGCGCGCCCGAGTTCCTCGCATGGCTCACCGATCCCGCCGAAAGTGGCGGCGGCGCAGTTGTCGACTTTGGCTGCTACGGCGCTGTCCTCGCAACATGGCTCATGCAAGGCGAGCGCCCCCAAAGCATCACAGCCAGCGTCACCACCCTCAAACCCGACATCTACCCGCACGTCGACGACGACGCCACCATCATCCTCACCTACCCCACCGCCACCGCCGTCATTCAAGCCTCATGGGCATGGACGCACGACAACAAAGAGATGGACCTCCACACAGAGCGCGGCTCCATCCACGCTGGAAAATGGGACGACCTGCAAGTGCGCGACGAAAACGGCCCGCTCACAACGCACAAGCCTCTCGCCAAACCCGCGCACATCGAAAGCGAGTGGACCTATCTCCGCACCGTCGTCCGCGGCCAGTGCGAAGTCGATCCACTCTCCAGCCTCGAGTACAACGTCATCGTCGCCGAAATCCTGGACACTGCGCGCAACGCTCGCCGCTGACGCGCTCACACAATATTCAACCGCGGCACCCAACCCGGCCACAGGCGCACGCGCCGCTTCTGCTACGCTGCACCGAAGGAGATCTCACATGCCCGCACGCACCGCTCTCGCTCGTTGGTCCGGCAACCTCACCGAAGGCAAAGGCCACATCACCACCCAGAGCGGCACGCTCGACGCGCCCTACGACTTCCGCGTGCGCACCGGCGAACCCGGCGCAGGCAAAGGCACTAACCCCGAAGAACTCATCGCCGCCGCCCACGCCGGTTGTTTCACGATGCAGCTCTCCGCCCTCCTCGCCGCCGCAGGCCACCCCGCCGCCTCACTCGAAACCACCGCCAAAGTCCACCTCGAAAAGGACGGCCCCGGCTTCGCCATTCCCCACATCGAACTCGAACTCAAGGGCAACGTCCCCGGCATGGATGCCGCAACCTTCAAGCAATACGCCGAAACCGCCAAAGCCAGTTGCCCCGTCTCCAAAGCCCTCGCCGGCCCCAAGATCACACTCACGATCCTTTAGCCGCGTTGCTCTTCGGAGTAACGTCTGGCCGCTCATCCCGCGTACGCGGACGTCCAAAGCCGGTCACATTGCACAAAGGACGCGGCAGCCACCAAAGCGGCCCCGGTATCGCATTGCCTTTGCTGTCTTCAGCCCAGCGCCAAGTGCCCAGTGCGTTCGCTTACAGCTTCTCGGCAATCAACTCATACACCGGCGGCAACTGAATGAAGCTCGCCGGGTCGCGGCCAGCATCGGTCCACGCCTGCAGCGCTGCAGTCGCTTCATCATCAGTGATGAACCCGCCCTGCACCAGCTTGGGGATGAAGTTGTGGAAGAAGCTGTCGGGCCAGTGCCACATGGTGGTGCCAGGCCGCGCGATGCGCTGCAGCACATCCATGTGCGTGATCTTGAAGCCATGCTTCACAAGCAAGCCCGGAAGCTTGCCCATGACGTCGGTGTCACCGCCGCGGCTGCGCCAACTCGCGGCGACCGCCTGTACGACCTTGGTAAAGGCCTCACGCCGCGGCGCAAGCGTCATGCTGCGTTCGTAGTTGAAGTAATCGTGCACCGCCAGCCGCGCGCCCTTCTTCATGAATGGCTTGAGCCCGGTGATGACCGCCTCAGGATCGCTCACAAAGCAGAAGACCCATCGCGCGTACGCCACATCGATCGACTCATTGCCTTCCAGGCACTCGCCCAGTTCCTGCACATCACCCAGCACGCGCTCCACGTTGTTCACGCGCCGCGCCGACGCGCCATCCAGCACTTGCTTGAGAAATGCCGCCGACTCATCCACCGCGATCACGCGACCATTGGGGCCGACGATCTGACTCAGGTCCATCGTCGCGTGACCGGGGCCACAGCCCACGTCCATGACGGTGCTGCCCGGCTGCACGCCGGACTTCTCCCACAGCGCGTGAGCCGCCGCACTCCACAGGCGGTGCTGCAAGCCCAGGCGGAACGTTTCATCACCGCCCGTCCCGAGGATGTACGGCTTCCCCGGCTCGTGAATGCTGGGGCTGACGGAACGGGAAGCTGCGGCGGGCGTGGTCATGTGAGAAGGCTCTGGGAGAGGCGAGGCGTGAAGGACGAGCGAAGCAAACGAAGGGAACTGCTAACACATCATTCGTACAACGTCCCATTCGGTTCGGCAAGTTGGTATCCCGTGCTTTGAGTGTTTTTGAGATGTGCGCAAAGATGTCGCCATACAGGGGATTTCATGCGTTTTTGTGCATGCAGCGTTCGGGGCTGATAATGCACGTCGCGTGGTTATTGTGTGACATCTTCCCAGTCTTGTGCATCCAACAGCTTGCGGCTGACGGCTTTGACTTCCCGCGCTTCCGCACGCCACCTCGTTACGATTGCACGCTCATCGCGTCGCACGGATGCGGACGTCGAGCACCTGTATGAAGATCGCCGGCGCTCTCGCGCCATTCCAATCCATGACAGAGCCGGCCGTCCGCGCCGCGTCGTGGTTTGTTCCGGACGAAGTCCGCGCGGGCTCCCGCATCGCCCTTTCGCGCGAGATAGTCGCCACGCTTTTCATCATGTTGGCGATGGCCACCATCGAAGGCGGCGTTATCGCCGTGTTCGCCAAGCACGCTTTCGCCGACAGTGTTTCGCGCGGCACACTCAACGTGCTGGTGGGCCTGCTCGCGGCGATGGGTGAACTGGCCAACATTCTCAGCTTCTTCTGGTCCAGCGCGAGTCACGCGCGGCCCAAGGTCAACATGATGACCTGGATGTACGCCGGGGTCGTCGCGTGCATCGGTCTGATCGCGCTGTTGCCCACGACGGGCATGTTCGGTCTGGTGGCGTTGCTCGTGCTGGTGCTTGCCGCGCGCGTGTGCTGGTCGGGTGTTATCACGCTGCGTCCCACGGTGTGGCGAGCCAACTATCCGCGCGAAACGCGGATGCGTGCAGTAGGCATCATCAGCGGCATTCAAGTCGTGTGCGTGGCCATCGTCGGCATGGTCATGTCGCGTGTGCTGGACTGGAACGCCGAGGCGTATCGCGTTTTCCTGCCGGTCGCCGCGGGGCTGGGGCTGATCGGCGTGCTTATCTTCTCGCGCACGCGCGTGCGGCACGAAGCCAAGCTGCTGCGCGAAGAACTGCACGAGGGCGGCGACAAGGTGATGAAGCCCTGGCGCGGCCCCATTGCCGTGTGGGAAGTGCTCCGCAAGGACAAGTGGTACGCGCAGTTTATGTTGTGGATGTTCGTGCTGGGCTTTGGCAACCTCACGGTCATGCCCACCATGGTCATCGCGCTCAAGGAAGATCACGGGCTGGGCTACTTCCATAGCGTGCTCATTACCAGCAGCATTCCGTGCATCGCGACACTCATCGGCATTCCCGTGTGGCGGCGGTTCCTCGATCGCGCTCACGTCGTGCGATTCCGCGCGGTGCATAGCTGGACGTTTGTCATCGCCAGCGTCTTCTACACCATCGGCGCGGCGACGCACCAGTTGCCCTGGTACTTCATCGCGGCTGCGATCATGGGCTTTGGATTCGGCGGCGGCAGCCTGGCCTGGAACCTGGGCCACGTGGACTTTGCACGCCCCAGCGAAACCAGCAAGTACATGGCGACGCACGTGACTTTGAACGGGTTGCGGGGCCTGCTCGCGCCGCTGAGCGTGACAGCAGCCTACGAAGCGCTCAAGGACCGTGGCGTCGATGCCCACCTGTGGGTGCAGGTGTTTGCGCTGGTCATCAGTGTGATCGGCGCGGCGGGCTTTGTGCACCTGCGCATCAGCATGGGCAAGGCGCTGGAGAAGAAGGTGGAGAGGTGACGTGGAGAAGTGACGGAGTGACGGAGTGACGAAGTGAGTGACGGCGGAAGCGTTATGCGTGAATCAATCTTGAAGGGCTTTGCGCTGGGGCCGTTTGCGACCAATACGTATGTCGTTGGGTCTGGCACGCGCTGCTGGGTTGTTGATCCGTCGTTTGGGCCGGCGCCGGTCATTGCCTTTGTGCGTGATCGTGGGCTGACGGTGGAGGCGATTGTGCTAACGCACGCGCATGTGGATCACATTGCGGGGATCGCGGATGTGCAGAAGGCGCTAGGGCCGCTGCCTGTGTGGATTCATGAGGCGGAGGCGGCATGGCTGGGTGATCCGGAACGCAATTTGAGTGCGGCCTTTGGCATGCCTGTGAGTCTGCCGGATGCAGCGCGGCTGCTGCGCGATGGGGATGCGCTGACGGTGGGAAACCAGACATGGAGCGTGCTGCATGTGCCGGGACACAGCCCCGGATCCATTGCGCTGGCGCAAGGCGGCGTGGTGATTGGCGGGGATGCACTGTTTGCGGGCAGCATCGGGCGAACGGACTTTCCGGGCAGCGACTTTGCCACGCTTGAGGCGGCGATTCGCACGAAGCTGTACACGTTGCCGGA
>Ga0315899_10001771_pt1 | contig 24401 bp, 26 predicted proteins | sample LakEriMetagenome_2_FD_203518 | JGI IMG/M metagenome (GOLD analysis project Ga0315899, IMG submission 203518) | Freshwater fungal communities from buoy surface, Lake Erie, Ohio, United States - Buoy 4 MA112 | ecosystem: Environmental > Aquatic > Freshwater > Lake | place: USA: Lake Erie, Ohio... | reverse complement strand
CCGGACTTGATGGAATCGCCTTCCTTCTTGAGCCAGCGGGCGAGATTGCCCTTCTCCATCGTGGGCGACAGCGCGGGCATGAGGATGTTGATGGGCATTGCGAAAGCCTCAGTTGATCTGGTCGGACAGGCCGGGATCGCTCGAGCGGTCCCATTCGGCCTCGAACATGCCGCGGATCTCCCGCATGGCGTCTTCGAAGCTCATGTCGGTTTCTTCCTCGTAGATGCGCGCGACATGGCGCGCGAGATCGACGAGCAGCACGCCCCATGTCTGGGGCTCGTCGAACGCGCGCTGGATGCTGACGGACAGGCCGCCGTCCACCACGAAGGCGCGCAGCACTTCGTGGCCGCCAGCCTCCTGCGCATCGGGAGGAATCGGGAGCTCATGCAGATTGTCATTGGCCATGGGACTGGTCCTTTGCAGAAGCCCCCGTTTCGGGATTAGCGGTAGAGAACCGATTTCGCGGCTTCCACCACTTCAGCGACGCTGGGCAGAGCCAGCTTTTCGAGATTGGCGGCGTAAGGCATGGGCACGTCCTTGCCCGTGACGCGCGCCACCGGCGCGTCGAGATGATCGAAGGCGCCTTCCATGATGCGGGCGGCGATCTCCGCGCCCATGCCGCACTGGCGATAGCCTTCGTCGATGGTGACGCAGCGCCCGGTCTTCATCACCGAACGGATGATCGTCTCCGTGTCCATGGGGCGCAGCGTGCGCAGGTCGATGACCTCCGCCTCGATGCCTTCCTTCTCCAGTTCGGCCGCAGCCTTCAGCGCATAGGTCATGCCGATGGAGTAAGAGACGAGCGTCACGTCCTTGCCCGTGCGGTGGATGCGCGCCTTGCCGATGGGCACGATGAAATCGTCCATCACCGGCACGTCGAAGCTCTGGCCGTAGAGAATTTCGTTCTCAAGGAAGACGACCGGATTGGGATCGCGGATCGCCGCCTTCAGCAGGCCCTTGGCGTCGGCCGCCGTGAAGGGCGAGACGACCTTGAGGCCGGGGATGTGCGAATACCAGGCCGCGAAGTCCTGACTGTGCTGGGCGGCCACGCGCGCCGCCGCGCCATTGGGGCCGCGGAACACGATGGGGCAACCCATCTGGCCGCCCGACATGTACAGCGTCTTGGCGGCGGAGTTCACGATCTGGTCGATGGCCTGCATCGAGAAGTTGAACGTCATGAATTCGACGATGGGCTTGAGGCCCGCGAAGGCGGCGCCCACGCCAAGGCCGGCGAAACCGTGCTCGGTGATCGGCGTGTCCACGACGCGCCGGGGGCCGAATTCCTGCAACAGGCCCTGCGTCACCTTATAGGCGCCTTGGTATTCGGCCACTTCTTCGCCCATGACGAACACGTCGCCGTCACGGCGCATCTCTTCCGCCATGGCGTCGCGCAGGGCTTCGCGCACGGTCATTTGCACCATCTGCACGCCTTCGGGAATCTCGGGCGACGCGGGCGCGTCGGCGACAGGCGCGGCGGGCGCGGCGAAGGGCGCCGGCGCGGCGTCCTTCGGCTGAGCCGGCGCGCGCGCGGGCGCAGGCGCCGCGGCGGCGGCGGAGGCGTCCTCGCCTTCAGCGGCGATCACGGCGATGGGCGTGTTGACCGCGACGTTCTCCGATCCGTCGGCGACGAGGATTTTGGCGAGCACGCCTTCATCGACCGCCTCGACCTCCATGGTCGCCTTGTCGGTCTCGATCTCGGCGAGCACGTCGCCGGATTTGATGACGTCGCCTTCCTTCTTGAGCCATCGGGCGAGCTTGCCCTGTTCCATCGTGGGCGAGAGGGCGGGCATCAGAATGTTGGTTGGCATTTGTTTCCTCGAACTCGCAAGAGCCGAACCCGAAAAGAAGCTGCGAAAACTCCTGCGCCGCAGCCGTTTATGCGAAGAGCCGCGTCAGACCAGCACGTCCGTCCACAATTCGGACGCATCGGGCTCGGGATCATTGGTGGCGAATTCCGCCGCCTCCGCGACGATGGCGCGCACGCCCGCGTCGATCTTCTTGAGATCGTCCTCGGTGGCGAACTTGCCCTTGAGGATACGGGCGCGCACCTGCTCGATGGGATCGTGCTCGTCGCGCACGCGCTGCACTTCCTCCTTGGAGCGGTATTTCGCCGGGTCCGACATGGAATGGCCGCGATAGCGATAGGTCTGCATCTCGAGGATGTAGGGGCCATTGCCTTCGCGGCACCATTTGACTGCGTGATCGGCGGCGGCCTTCACCGCGCGCACGTCCATGCCGTCCACCTGTTCGCCGGGAATGTTGAAGGAGAGGCCGCGCTTGGAGAAATCCTGCTGCGCGGAGGCGCGGCTCACCGCCGTGCCCATGGCGTATCGGTTGTTTTCGATGATGTAGATCACCGGCAGCTTCCAGAGCTGCGCCATGTTGAAGCTCTCGTAGACCTGGCCCTGATTGGCCGCGCCGTCGCCGAAATAGGTGAGGCTCACATTGTCGTTGCCGCGATATTTGTTGGCGAAGCCAAGCCCTGTGCCCAGCGACACCTGCGCGCCGACGATGCCGTGGCCGCCGTAGAAATGCTTCTCTTTCGAGAACATGTGCATGGAGCCGCCCTTGCCCTTCGACAGGCCGCCGCGGCGTCCGGTCAGCTCCGCCATCACGCCCTTGGGGTCCATGCCGCAGGCCAGCATGTGGCCATGGTCGCGATAGCCGGTGATGATCGCGTCGCCCTCTTTGGACGCCATCTGCACGCCCACCACCACGGCCTCCTGCCCGATGTAGAGGTGGCAGAAGCCGCCGATGAGGCCCATGCCGTACATCTGGCCCGACTTCTCCTCGAAACGGCGGATCAGCAGCATGGATTCGTAGGCGGCGAGCTCCTGTTCGCGGGTGAATTGCAGCGTGTTCGCCCCGCTGCGCGCCGGGGCTTTGGCTCCCTTGGCGGCGGCCTTGCCGCCCTTGGCGGCTGCGGTGCGGGCGGTCGTGCGTGATGCGGCCATATGCGGTCCCCTTAAGAGCGCCAGCTCTCCCTACAAAGGTATTATCTCCCTGACCATAACCGAGCCTCGCGGGGAAATCGAGAGCGCGGCGGACGGGTCTTTCATGCTAGTTAATGCTATGAAATTGCTTCTAATTTTAGGATTTAACCAGAATCTGGTTATTCGATTTGTCGGGCGTGCGGGGAAGCATGGCCTCGCGTCCGCCTCAAAGGCGCGGGCAGGTCTCCGGCGGGCGCCGAAAGGGCGTCAGTAAGGCAGGAAAACCACGACGTCGTTGCGGTGGACGCGGCCCAGAAGCACGCGCGCCTCCTCTTCCAGAATGTCGCGCTCGACGGATTCAGCGCGCATCATGGCGATGCGCCTCTCGAGCGCCTTGCGCTCGCCCGTGAGCGCGTTGCGCTCGTCCTGAAGAGCGTTCATCTGGAGGCGATATTCCTCCTTGGTCTTGAGGCCGCGATTGCCGTTGACCGCATGCCAGACGAAATAGGAGGAGGCGGCGCCGGACACGCAATAGAGCACGAGCGGAATCAGGATGGCGCGCAGCCGGCGACGTTTGACCATGCGGCGATGCTTGGCCTCAAATGGTGAATGGGTCGTTAACGCGCGCCCAGTTGCGCGCGACCAAGCGGACGACCATTCTGGCGCGCCACACAGGAGCCGTCATGTCAGAGCCCGCCGCCGCGCCCCTTGCCCCGTTCGCCCTGCGCCGCGCGCGCCTGCGCGCCCTGCTTGCGGGCGCGGATTGCGTCCATCCCGCCTCGACCTGGGACCCGATCTCCGCCCGCATCGCGCAGGAGACGGGTTTTGAATGCGGCATGCTCGCAGGCTCGGTCGCCGCCCTCGCCGTGCTCGGCGCGCCAGACGTGATCCTGCTGACGCTGAGCGAATTCGCGGAGACCGCGCGGCGCGTGTTGCGCGCCTGCGATCTGCCCATCATCGCCGACGCCGACCACGGCTACGGCAACGCGCTGAACGTCATGCGCACGGTGGAGGAGCTGGAGAGCGCGGGCGTCGCGGGACTCACCATCGAGGACACGGCTTTGCCCCGCCCCTTCGGCGAAGCGTCGATGACGCTCATCTCCCGCGCGGAGGCCGTGGGCAAGGCGAAAGCCGCCCTCGCCGCGCGCACCGACGCGGGCCTGTGCGTGTTCGGCCGCACGGGCGCGCTGAGCCTCACGGGCCTCGCCGACGCCATCGACCGGCTGAAGGCTTATGAGGATGTGGGCGTGGACGGCGTGTTTCTCACCGGCGCCACGCAGCGCAGCGAGATCGAGGCGCTGGCGAAGGCCGCGCGCGGGCCGCTGCTTTTAGGCGGCGTCTCGAAAGATCTGCTCGACCGGCCGTTTCTCGCGGCCCATGGCGTGCGCATCGCTTTGCAGGGTCATCAGCCCATCGCGGCGGCGACCGCCGCAATTGAGGCGACCATGCGCGCGCTGCGCGCGGGATCGGACCTGCCGCCGCTCGCAAGCCCTCAACGCATGGACGCGCTCAGCGCCGGCCCGCTCTGGCGCGCGCGCACGCAGGCTTTTCTGGACTAGCGCGAAGCGGACCGCGCGCGTCTCACGCAGCGCGGATGATCTCCAGACCGCCCATATATTTGCGCAAGGCGGTCGGCACGACGACCGACCCGTCCGCCTGCTGGTAATTCTCCAGAACGGCGACGAGGGCCCGGCCCACCGCCACGCCCGATCCGTTGAGCGTATGGACAAAGCGCGGGCCCTTGCCGTCGACGGGACGATAGCGCGCGTTCATGCGACGCGCCTGAAAATCCCCGCACACCGAGCAAGAGGAAATCTCGCGGAACTTGCCCTGCCCCGGCAACCACACCTCGATGTCATACGTCTTCTGCGAGGCGAACCCCATGTCGCCCGTGCATAGGGTCACGACGCGGTAATGCAGGCCGAGGCGCTTAAGCACCTCCTCGGCGCAGGCCGTCATGCGCTCATGCTCCGCGCCCGATTGCTCCGGCGTGGTGATGGAGACGAGCTCCACCTTCTGGAATTGATGCTGGCGGATCATGCCGCGGGTGTCGCGCCCAGCCGCGCCCGCCTCCGCGCGGAAGCACGCCGTGCCCGCCGTCAGGCGCATGGGGAGCTGCTTCTCATCGAGAATGGCCTCACGCGCGAGATTGGTGAGCGGCACTTCCGCCGTGGGAATAAGCCAGAAGCCCTCGCCAGCGGCGAACTGATCCTCGCGGAACTTCGGCAATTGCGCCGTGCCGTACATGGCGTCGTCGCGCACGAGGAGCGGCGGATCGACCTCGACATATCCATGCTCGTCGGCGTGCAGGTCGAGCATGAACTGCATCAGCGCGCGCTCCATGCGCGCGAGCGGGCCCTTGAGGATGACGAAGCGCGCGCCCGACATTTTGCCCGCCGCCTCGAAATCCATGAGGCCGAGCCCCTCGCCGATCTCGAAATGCTCTTTGGGCGCGAAATCCATCTTCGGCTTTTCGCCGACGACGCGCGCCTCGACGTTGTCGTGTTCGTCGGCGCCAACGGGCACGTCCGCGAGCGGCGTGTTCGGCTCTTTCAGCAGAGCCTCCTCAAGCGCGCGCACGGCGGCGCGCTCCTCCTCCTCCCAGCCCGTCATCTGGTCCTTGAGGGCGGCGACCTCGGCCTTCAGCGCGTCGGCGCGGGCCTGATCCTTGTCCTTCATCGCCTGACCGATTTCTTTCGAGGCGGCGTTGCGGCGCTCCTGCGCGGCCTGCAATTTGCCGATGGCGGCGCGGCGCGCGTCGTCGAGGGCGAACAGGGAGGCGGCGAGCGGCGCAAGGCCGCGACGCTTGCGGCCCTCCTCGAAGACGGCCTCGTTCTCGCGGATCCAGCGGATGTCGTACATGGAGAAGCCCTTGCGCCGTTTGGGAATCGTGGGGCCTGTTTAGCCCGGGCCGGGGCGCCCGGTCCAGAAAGGCGGGCGAGAGGGGACTTCGAGAGGACTTCGAGAGGAATTCGCCCCGCCGTATCCCATTGGCGACAGCCGGCGGCGGCTGCGCCGTGCTATGGCTCGCGCCACGCCCACGGACCCCCGCCCCGGAACCCCGCCTATGCCCCTCATCCGCGCCATCGGCCTCATGTCCGGCACGTCCATGGACGGCGTGGACGCGGCGCTCGTGGAGACGGACGGGGAGCGCGCGATCCGTCTCGGCCCCACGGGCTTTCAGGCCTATTGCGAGGCCGACGGCGCCCTGTTGCGCGCCGCGCTGAAAGAGGCGGAGGGGCTCAGCGACCGCACGGCGCGGCCCGGCGCCCTGCGCGAGGCTGAGGCGATGATCGTCGCCCGCCATGCGCAGGCGGTGGAGGCTTTCCTCGCCCATCATTCCATCGACCGCGCCAGCGTCGATCTTATCGGCTTCCATGGCCAGACGGTGCTGCATCGCCCCGCCGACCGCCTCACCGTGCAGATCGGCGACGGCGCCGCGCTCGCGGCCGCGCTGCGCCTGCCCGTGGCGTGGGACATGCGCGCGGCGGACGTTGCGGCCGGCGGACAGGGCGCGCCCCTCGTACCGGTCTGGCATCGCGCGCTGGCGCTCGACGCGGGGCTTGAGACGCCGCTTGCAGCGGTCAATATCGGCGGCGTCGGCAATCTCACCTTCGTGGCCGAGGGCGAAGACCCCATCGCCTTCGACACGGGGCCGGGCAACGCTCTTCTCGACGATCTGATGCTGGAGCGCACGCAGATCGCCTGCGACGTGGACGGCATGGCGGCGGCCATGGGGCGCGTGGACGAGGCGGCGCTGGCTGAACTCCTCGCCCATCCCTATTTCGCCGCGCCGGCGCCGAAATCGCTGGACCGCAACGCCTTCTCGCGCGCGCCCGTCGCGCGTCTTGAAACGCCGGACGCCGCCGCGACGCTGACGGCCTTCACCGCGCGCTCCATCGCGCGCGCCTTCGCGCTTCTGCCGCGCCGTCCGCGCCGCGTGATCGTGTGCGGCGGCGGCGCGCATAATCCAACTTTGATGAAAATGCTGGGCGAGGCGCTGAATCTGCCGCTCGCCGCCGCCGACGAGATCGGCTGGAACGCCGCCGCCATGGAGGCGCAGGCCTTCGCTTATCTCGCGGTGCGCGCTTTGCGCGGCCTGCCGCTGACTTTCCCCACGACGACCGGCGCGCCTGCGCCGATGACGGGCGGGATCATCTCCCGCCCGTAAGTCCTCACGCCTCGGCGGCGGGGCCCTTGATGGCGCGCGTGGGCGTGGGCCGCTTCACGGGATTGTCGAGACGCTTGTCGAGATAGGCGCCGACTTCGACGATGAGATCGTCGACGCAATCCTCGAAGAAGTGATTGGCGCCCTTCACCACCGCATGTTCGATGAGAATGCCCTTCTGGGTCTTCAGCTTCTCGATGAGGCCCATGACCTCTTTCAGCGGCGCTACGCGATCCTGATCGCCATGGACGAACAGGCCCGACGAGGGGCACGGCGCGAGGAAGGAGAAGTCGAACCGGTTGGCCGGCGGCGCCACGGAAATGAAGCCCTCGATCTCCGGCCGGCGCATCAGCAATTGCATGCCGATCCACGAACCGAAGGAGACGCCGGCGATCCAGCAGGCGCGCGCTTCCGGATTGATGGACTGCACCCAGTCGAGCGCGGCGGCGGCGTCCGACAATTCACCCGAGCCATGGTCAAACGCGCCCTGACTGCGCCCCACGCCGCGGAAATTGAAACGCAGGACCGAGAAGCCGCGCTCCGCGAAGGCGTAATACATCTGATAGACGATCTGGTTGTTCATCGTCCCGCCGAACTGCGGGTGGGGATGAAGAATGACCGCGATCGGCGCGCCGCGCTGCTTGGAGGGATGGAAACGCCCCTCAAGGCGCCCAGCAGGACCGGTGAAGATGACTTCAGGCATCGTGTCTCCCATGGCCCCGAAGGACCGGCGCGACGGCGCCGCGCGACTGCGGCGCAAGCGCGCCAGACGAGATGAAACCGGCCGGCGAAGCGCGGATTTCAAAAGCCGGACGGCGTTGACTTAAACGAACCGAAAAGCGATGGTCCGCTTCAGCCGCCGCCCAGCGGAATGCGGCTTCTACCACGCGGGCCCGTGCGGCTTGCAAGCATTTTCGACACGCATTTCGAACCGAGCCTTTCCGCCACCGACCCTTTCAACGAGAGCCCGAGAGAGCCATGGCGACGCGTCCCCGCGTCTATCTCGACTGGAACGCGACGGCGCCGCTGCTGGCGGACGCGCGCGAAGCCATGCGCGCGGCCATGGACGTCGCAGGCAATCCCTCCTCGATCCATCAGGAAGGCCGCGCCGCCCGCGCGCTCGTGGAGGAGGCGCGCGCGCAGGTCGCCGCCCTCGCCGGCGCCAAGCCTGAGCGCGTGATCTTCACCTCCGGCGCGACCGAGGCGATGAGCCTCGCGCTCACCTCGGGCCTGCTGGGCGCTGACCGCCGCGGGGCGGACGCGCTCATCCTCTCCGCCGGCGAACACGCCTGCGCGCTGGAGGGCCATCGCTTTCCGCGCGAGCGCGTGCGCCTCGCCCCCCTCGACGGCGAGGGCCGGCTTGACCTTGGCGGGCTGGCGCGCCTGCTCGAGGATCTGGGCGACGCCCGGCCCATGCTCGCCCTGCAGGCGGCCAACAATGAAACCGGCGCCGTGCAGCCCGTGGCGGAGGCCGCAGGCCTCGTCCATGCGCGGGGCGGGCTCGTGGTCTGCGACGCGGTTCAGGCGCCCGGCCGCATCCCCTGCGGCTTCGACGCCCTGCCCGTCGACGCTCTGGCCTTCTCAGCCCACAAGATGGGCGGCCCCAAAGGCGTCGGCGCCCTTGTGCTGGGCGAGGCCGCATCCAATATCGAGACTGTGCAGATCAGGGGCGGCGGGCAGGAGCGCGGCATGCGCGCGGGCACCGAAAACACGATCGGGATCGCGGGCTTCGGCGCGGCTGCGAAATTCGTTCGCGAACAGGGCCTTGACCACATGGCTCGGCTCGCCGGGCTGCGGGATGGGCTTGAAGCCCGGCTGAAGGCCGCCCTGCCGGACCTGACGATTTTCGCGAAAGGCGCGCAAAGGCTATCGAACACCAGCGCTTTCGCGCTATCTGGAGCGCCTGCGGCGACTCTGCTGATCGCCCTTGATCTTGAGGGCTTCGCATTGTCCTCTGGATCGGCCTGCTCCTCGGGCAAGGTGCGTCCCTCCCATGTGCTCGCAGCCATGGGGATCGCGCCGGACCTGGCGCAGGGCGCCCTGCGCGTCAGCATGGGGCGCGACACGCAGGCGCAGGAGACGCAGGCTTTCGCCGACGCCTTCGAGCGCGCGGCGAGCAGGATCAGCCGGCGCGGAAGCTCCGCGGCGGCGTGAGGCGTAGAGGTGATCAGGCCGGGCGACCGGCGCGTATGCGTTTCAAGTCCAACCAGCGGTCCTTGAAACCGCCAAGGGGGAAGAGGTTATGCCGGCAGTCCAAGAGACCGTGCAAACGGTCAAATCCGTTGACGTCGACGCTTATAAGTACGGCTTCGTCACGCAGATCGAGTCCGAGAAGGCCCCCAAGGGCCTTAACGAGGATATCGTTCGCTTCATCTCCGCCAAGAAGAACGAACCCGCCTGGATGACGGAATGGCGGCTTGACGCCTATCGTCGCTGGCTGACCATGCGCGAGCCCAAATGGGCGCGCGTGGATTATCCCGCCATCGACTATCAGGACCTCTATTATTATTCCGCGCCCAAATCCGCCGAAGGGCCGAAGTCGCTCGACGAGGTCGATCCCGAACTGCTCAAGACCTATGAGAAGCTCGGCATCCCGCTGCGCGAGCGCGAAATCCTCGCCGGCGTGCAGGGCGCACGCGTGGCGGTGGACGCGGTGTTCGACTCCGTCTCCGTCGCCACCACGTTCAAGGCGGAGCTCGCCAAGGCCGGCGTGATCTTCTGCCCGATCTCCGAAGCGCTGCAGACGCACCCCGAACTGGTGAAGCAATATCTCGGCACGGTCGTGCCGGTGACGGACAATTACTTCGCCACGCTCAACAGCGCCGTCTTCTCAGACGGCTCCTTCGTCTATATTCCGCCGGGCGTGCGCTGCCCGATGGAATTGTCGACGTACTTCCGCATCAATGAGCGCAACACCGGCCAGTTCGAGCGCACGCTCATCATCGCCGACAAGGGCTCCTATGTGAGCTATCTTGAAGGCTGCACCGCGCCCATGCGCGACGAGAACCAGCTGCACGCCGCCGTCGTCGAACTCATCGCGCTCGATGACGCAGAGATCAAATATTCCACCGTGCAGAACTGGTATCCCGGCGACAGCGAGGGCAAGGGCGGCATTTACAACTTCGTGACGAAACGCGGCGACTGCCACGGCGCGCGCTCCAAAATCTCCTGGACGCAGGTGGAGACGGGCTCCGCGATCACGTGGAAGTATCCGTCCTGCATCCTGCGCGGCGACGAGTCGCGCGGCGAGTTCTACTCCATCGCGATCTCCAACGGGCGCCAGCAGGTCGACAGCGGCACGAAAATGCTGCATCTGGGCAAGAACACGTCGAGCCGCATCATCTCGAAGGGCATTTCGGCGGGCCGCTCCAACAACACCTATCGCGGTCAGGTCTTCGCCCATCGCAAGGCCCAGAACGCGCGCAATTTCACCAATTGCGACTCCCTGCTCATCGGCCATGACTGCGGCGCCCACACCGTGCCCTATATCGAAAGCCGCAACGCGAGCGCGGTGTTCGAGCATGAAGCCACGACGTCGAAAATCTCCGACGATCAGCTCTTCTATTGCATGCAGCGCGGCCTCTCCGCCGAAGAGGCGACCGCGCTCATCGTGAACGGCTTCGTGCGCGACGTGCTTCAGCAATTGCCCATGGAGTTCGCCGTGGAGGCGCAGAAACTCATCGCCGTGAGCCTTGAAGGCTCGGTCGGCTGACGCGCGGCGCGCAGGATTTTTCAGGAGACGACATGTTCTCGATCAGCAATCTTCACGCCCGCGTCGACGACAAGGAGATCATCAAGGGTCTCTCGCTCAGCGTGAAGCCCGGCGAGGTCGCCGCCATCATGGGCCCCAACGGCGCGGGCAAATCGACGCTCTCTTACGTCGCGGCCGGACGCGACGGCTATGAGGTGACTGCGGGCGACATCACGCTCAATGGCGAAAGCCTGCTCGACATGGAGGCGAACGAGCGCGCGGCCAAAGGCCTGTTCCTCGCCTTCCAATATCCGCTGGAGATTCCCGGCGTCACCACGATGACCTTTCTCAAGGCCGCCGTGAACGCGCAGCGCAAGCAGCGCGGCGAGGAGGAGCTCTCCACGCCTGACTTCATGAAGCGCGTGCGCACCTGCGCCGACAAGCTCGGCGTCGGTCAGGACATGCTGCGCCGCCCGCTCAACGTCGGCTTCTCCGGCGGCGAAAAGAAGCGCATGGAAGTGCTGCAAATGGCGCTTCTGGAGCCGCGCTTCGCCATTCTCGACGAAACCGATTCCGGCCTCGACATCGACGCCCTGCGCATTGTCGCTGACGGCGTGAACGCGCTGCGCTCGCCGCAGCGCGGCTTCCTCGTCATCACCCATTACCAGCGCCTGCTCGACTACATCAAACCCGACAGCGTGCATGTGCTCGCAGGCGGGCGCATCGTGAAATCGGGCGGGCCTGAGCTGGCGCTCGAACTCGAAAAGAACGGCTACCGCGATTACGTCGCGGACGCCGCGTGAGGATGCGATGACCGCTGTCGTCACACCCGTGCGCACGCAGGGCGAAACCGCCCTCATGGACGCCTTCGCCGCCAGCGCGCGCGCGAAGGAGCCGGCGCGCGCCGCCGCCATGGCGCGCTTCGCCGCGCTCGGCCTGCCCGGCCGGCGCGACGAGCCCTGGCACTACACAGATCTGCGCAGCCTGCTGAAAGCCGCGCCGCCGCTCGCCGGCGCCAGCGATGCAGGCGGCGAGCCCGCCTTCGCGCCGCAAGCGCATGCGCGCGTGGTCTTCTCCGGCGCGCAGATGCGGGCGGACGCCCTGCCCCGCGGCGTAATCCTCGCCCCGCTTGGCGCCGACGCAGCCCCCCTGCTGCCTGAGGCCGACGACGCGCTCGCAGCCCTCAACGCGGCGATGGCGGCCGACGCCTGCGAGATCGTCGTCACGCAAGCCGCCGGCGACGTCGCGCTGCATCTCGCCTTTTGCGACAGGCAGGACGGCGCCCTGACCGTTGCGCGCCGCGTGCGCCTGCGCCTTGAGGCGGGCGCCCGCGCGACGATCATCGAGAGCCATGAAAGCCGCGACGGCCTCGCCCATCTCGCCAATACGCTTGTTGAGGTCGACGTTGCGGAAGGCGCCCATGCCCGTCATGTGCGGATCAACGCCGCCGGCGACGCGGCGACGAGCCTCGCCACGCTGTGCGTGCGCGCGCAGAGCCAGGCGCAATTCGACACGTTCTCGCTCGCCATGGGCGCGCGGCTCGCGCGCTTCCAGATCTTCCTGCTCTTTGACGGCGAGAATGCGCGCGCGGATGTGAGCGGCGTGAACCTTTTACGCGCGCGCCAGCATGGCGACGTGACGCTCGCCATCGACCACGCCCAGCCTCATTGCGAGAGCCGCGAAACCTTCCGCAGCGTTGTTGACGGTGACGCGACCGGCGTGTTTCAGGGCCGCATCCGCGTTGCGCCCCATGCGCAGAAGACGGATGCGCGCATGTCTTCGCGCTCGCTGCTCCTGTCGCCGGATGCGACGATGAACAACAAGCCGGAGCTTGAGATCTTCGCCGACGACGTGCAATGCGCCCATGGCGCCACCTGCGGCGAGCTCGACGATGATTTGCTCTTCTACCTCATGGCGCGCGGCCTGCCGCGTCCGGAGGCGGAAGCCCTTCTGCTCGAGGCGTTCGTCGGCGACGCTATGGAATCCGTCGCCGACGAGAGCCTGCGCGAAACCCTGATGAGCGCCGCACGCGACTGGCTCGCCCAGCGCGCGCCGCAGAAAGCCCCAAGATGAGCTTGGACATGAACCAGCGCGCAGTCCCCTTTGACGTGATGAAGGCGCGCGAGGATTTTCCCATCCTCGCGGAGCGGCCCTATGGCAAGCCGCTCGTCTATCTCGACAACGCCGCCTCCGCGCAAAAGCCGCGGCAGGTGATCGCGCGCGTCGCCCACGCCTATGAGCACGAATATTCCAACGTGCATCGCGGCCTGCACTATCTCGCCAATGCGGCGACCGACGCCTATGAGAGCGCGCGCGAAAAGGTGCGCGCCTATCTCAACGCCGGCTCCACGGATGAAATCATCTTCACCCGTGGCGCAACGGAGGCGCTGAACCTCGTCGCCGCCTCGTTCGGTCGCGCCCATATCGGACCGGGCGACGAGATCGTGCTCACCACGATGGAGCATCACTCCAACATTGTGCCCTGGCATTTCCATCGCGAGCGCAACGGCGCCGTGCTGAAATGGGTAGACGTGGACGACGAGGGGAATTTCTCCCTCGACGCCTTTGAGCAAGCGCTCACCCCGCGCACGAAGATCGTCGCGATCACCCATATGTCGAACGTGCTGGGCACGATCGTTCCTATCGACAAGGTGATCGAGATCGCCCATGCGCGCGGAATTCCCGTCTGCGTGGACGGTTCGCAGGGCGCGGTCCACCTGCCGGTCGACGTGCGCGCGCTCGATGTCGATTTCTACGTCGTCACCGGCCACAAGCTCTATGGGCCGACGGGCATCGGCGCGCTCTACGCCAAGCGCAAATGGCTTGAGGCCTTGCCGCCCTTCGCCGGCGGCGGCGAGATGATCGAGACCGTGACGCGCGAGAGCGTCACCTACAACGAGCCGCCCCATCGCTTCGAGGCGGGCACGCCGCCCATCGTTCAGGCCATCGGCCTCGGCGCGGCGCTTGATTACATCGAAAGCCTCGGACGCGACGCGATCCGCGCCCATGAGGACGCGTTGCGCGATTACGCTCATGAGCGCCTGTCCAAGATCAATTCGCTGCGCATGATCGGTCGCGCGCGCGACAAGGGCGCCATCGTCTCCTTCGAGATGAAGGGCGCCCATGCCCATGACGTGGCGACCGTCATCGACCGCTCGGGCGTGGCCGTGCGCGCGGGCACCCATTGCGCCATGCCGCTGATGCAGCGCTTCGGCGTGACGTCCACCTGCCGCGCGTCTTTCGCGCTGTACAATACGTTGGAAGAAGTAGACGCTTTGGCGGACGCGCTTTCGCGCGCCGAAGCGATGTTCGGGTGAGGATCCGCCATGTCTGAGGCGCCAACGGCAGAAACGAGCGAGATCCAGCCCAACAAGCCTGATCTCGAACTCCCCTCCTCCATTCCGCCGGAGGAGCTGGACGAATTGACCGAGGCCATTGTGGCCGCGCTCAAGACCGTGTTCGATCCTGAGATCCCGGTCGACATTTACGAGCTGGGGCTGATCTACAAGGTCGCCATCGACGACGCCCGCTTCGTCGAGATCGACATGACGCTGACGGCGCCCGGTTGCCCGGTCGCCGGAGAAATGCCGAAATGGGTGGAGGACGCCGTGACCGCCGTGCCCGGCGTCGCCGGCGTGAAAGTCAGCATGGTGTTCGATCCCCCGTGGGATCAGAGCCGCATGTCGGACGTGGCGCGCGTTGCGCTCGACATGTGGTGAGATGACTCTCGTTGAACTTCGCCGGATCTTGACCCCGGCTGGAGGATGAGCATGGAAACGACGACACCCGCCGCGCGACCGCGGCCCAAGGCGATGACGATCACGGAGGCTGCCGCCGCACGCGTGCGCGAGATCATCGCCAAAGCCGACAAGCCTATCGCCGGCGTGCGCGTGGGCGTGAAGAACGCCGGCTGCGCGGGCATGTCCTACACAATGGATTTCGCAGAGGAGATCGGCCGCTTCGACGAAGTGGTGGAGGACAAGGGCGTGAAGATCATCATCGACGCCAAGGCGGTCATGTATCTGCTGGGCGCCGAGATGGACTTCAAGACGGAGAAAATGTCGGCGACCTTCGTCTTCAACAATCCTAACCAGACCTCCGCCTGCGGCTGCGGCGAGAGCGTCGCGATCACGCCCGCCCAACCCGCTTAAGCGAAGCCCCGCGCAAGCTTGCGCACGACTTCTTGCGTGCGCCTGCCCGGCGCCCGATGCTTCCCCGATAAACAAGCGGGGAGGATTCGATGTCCAGACATATGCGGCGCGTCGTCACGGGCCATAATGCGGCGGGGCGCTCCTGTTTCATCGCCGACGGCCCGCCGCCCCTTGTGCGCGAGCGCCACCCCGGAAGCACCATCGTCGCGGAACTCTGGCGAACGCAGGAGACGCCTGCAGACAATTCAAATGCGGACGATCACGCGGGCGGGCCTTACTCGCTCGCGCCACCGCAAGGCGGCTCGGCTCTGCGCGTCATCACCTATCCGCCGGATCGTCTGCGCCTTGCTACGCTGGAGAAAGAGCGCGCCGACGCCGCCCATGAAGATCCCAGCCGCGCGGCGGCGCTCGACAAGGGCGCGCCGCGCCATCCCGGCTTCCACAAGACGAACACGATCGACTACGCCATCGTCCTGTCCGGCGAGATCTGGGCGCTGATGGATGAAGGCGAGACGCTTCTGCGCGCCGGCGACGTGCTGATCCAGCGCGGGACAAATCACGCATGGAGCAACCGCACGGAGGAGAACGCGGTCATCGCCTTCGTGCTCATAGACGCCCAGCCCCTGCCCGGCGCCGCGTCGGATCACTGAGGCTTGCAGGCGCGCGAGGACGCGCGCATGTGAAGCGCAGAACGCTTGCAGGAGAGGCGCTTCTACTACCCACCCGCGCTCTGCTGCGAGCGGAAGGCCCAGCCGGTCATGCGGCCCTCAAGCCAGGCGGTCACCGCATACATGCCGATCCCCTCGATGGCGAGCGCGAGCAGGCCTGCGAAGACAAGCGGCATCTGGAAGTTCGAGCCCGCCTGCGTCATCAGATGGCCAAGCCCGGCGTTCGCCGCGATGGTCTCCGACACGACCGCGCCGACGAAGGCGAGCGTGATCGCCACTTTCAGCGAGCCGAAGAAATATGGCATGGCGCGCGGAATGCCGACCTTGCGCATGACGTCGAGCTTGGAGGCGCCGAGCGCGCGCAACACGTCCTCAAGCTCCGGCTCAATGGTGGCGAGGCCCGTGGCCACGTTCACCACGATGGGGAAGAAGGAGATGAGGAAGGCGGTGAGGATCGCGGGAACCTCGCCAATGCCGAACCACATCACGAGGATCGGCACGACAGCCACTTTCGGAATCGAATTGAACCCGATCATCACCGGGTAAAGCCCGCGATAGATCGTGCGCGACCAGCCCACGAACAGGCCGAGCAGGAGGCCGAAGGCCACAGCCATCAGAAAGCCCGCCAGCGTGGTCCACAGGGTCACGAAGGAATTTTTGAGCAGCGGCGAGTAAAAGCGCGCCATGGCGGCGAAGATCTCGCTCGGCGCCGGCAGGATGATGCTCGATACGTTGAAGAGCCGGCAGGACAGCTCCCACACGATGAACAGGCCGATGGTGAAGAGCCATGGCGCAAGGGTTTCAATGGACTTGTTCATGCCTGACGCACCTCGGCGATCTTGTTGCGCAGCGCGAGCACGAGTTCGGAGAAGGCGGGCTCATAGCACACGTCGATGGAGCGCGGACGCGGGAACTCCACCTTGCGCGTCTCAATGATGCGGCCGGGCCGCGCGCTCATCACATGGATGGTGTCGGCGAGGAAAGCCGCCTCGCGCAAATCGTGCGTCACAAGAACGACGGTGAAATTGAGCCGCTGCCACACGTCGCGCAGCACGCACCACAATTCCTCGCGCGTGAACGCGTCGAGCGCGGCGAAAGGCTCGTCAAGCATCAGGAGCGCCGGCTCGTGGATGAGCGAGCGGCACAGGGAGGCGCGCTGCTGCATGCCGCCCGACAATTCCCACGGATAGCGGTCGCCGAAGCCTTTGAGGCCGACGGTGTCCAGCAGGCCCTCCGCGCGGGCGCGATATTCGTCGCGCTTCGCGCGGAAGTTGGAGCGATAGGGCTCGACGATCTCCAGCGGCAGCATGAGATTGTCGATCACCGTGCGCCAGGGGAGAAGGTTGGCGTTCTGGAACGCCATGCCCGCGAGCTTCACAGGCCCGCGCACCGGCTCGCCATTGACGGCGACCGAACCGGACGTAGGCGCCACAAGCCCCGTGACCAGCTTCATGAGCGTGGACTTGCCGCAGCCCGATGGGCCGACGACGGCTGCGAACTCGCCCTTGGCGACCGAAATGCTGGTCCCGTTCAGGGCCAGCACCGGTCCTGTCCGCCCGGCGTACGCGAGCGACACGTCATCAAGCTGGATCACGCGGACCCTCCCCTCCAGCGCGTCAGCGCGATCAGAACTTGCGCTCGGCCGCAGGCGGCAGGAAGGCGTCGGTGAAAATGTCCGCAGCCTTCGGGCGGTTCTTGAACTCATAAGTGTCGGCGATCTGGTCGATCGACTTCTCAAGCCGCGCCATATCGACGCCGCCCACGCCGTTCGCCTTCACCCACGGCGTGACCATGTTGTCGCGCAGCGCCATCTTCAGCCGCTCGAGCTCGATTTTCAGCTCGGCGGTTTCGTTGCGCTTCATGACGGACTTGATCGCCTCGTCAGGATTCTTCGCCGTGTCGATGAAGCCCTTCACGGTCGCGCGCACGAAGCCCGCCACGACTTTCGGATTGGACTTGGCGTAGTCGGGATTGACCATGATCGCGTTGCCATAAAGCACGAGGCCGTGGTCCGACATCAGCATGACGGAGACGTCGTCCGGCTTGATGTTGTTTTGCAGCAGGTTGAAATAGGACGAGAAGGAGAAGCCGGTGATCGCGTCCACCTTGCCTTGCGCCAGCATGGGCTCGCGCACCGGGAAGCCGACGTTCTCAATCTTCACCTTCGACCCATCGAACTTGTTGGCCTTTACGAAGGCTCTCCATTGCGCGAAAGCGCCGTCGGGCGCGGGCGCGCCAAGGATCTTGCCTTCAAGGTCCTTCGGCGACTTCACGCCGGCCTTCTTCAGGCTGACGATGGCGAAGGGCGGCACGTCATAGACCATCATCACCGCCTGCACGCGCTGGTCGGGATTCTGGTCGCGGAACTTCACGAGCGAATTGACGTCGAAGAAGCCCAAAGGATAGGCGCCCGCCGCCACACGCGCGATGCCGGCGACCGAACCCGGCCCGCTGTCCACCGTGACGTCGAGGCCTTCAGCCTTGTAATAGCCCTTGTCGATCGCAACGAAATAAGGCGCCGACGGCCCCTCGAATTTCCAGTCCAGCGCGAATTTGACCGCCGTCTGCGCGGAGGCCTGCATAGCGCCGCCTACAAAAAGGGCAGCTGCCGCAAAAGCGAGCTTCATGGTTCTGGCGGTCATTGTGTTTCCCTGCATCTGACACCCCCTCCGGCGCGCGGCGGCCGGCTCCCGGCGATTTAGGCAATCGTCATGCCATGGAGCTTATCGGAGGGGCGCGCCCGCACAAGGCCCCCGCCGGCTTATCCAACGGTCTTCGAAGATTCGGCCGCGGCCGGGTCCGGGCTGCGGAACGGCTGGGTGATGAGCCGGTCGAGGCGCAGCTCGCGTTCGTCGCGGAAGATCGGCAGGCCGATGGTCATGGCCTCATGGCCGAGCGCCGGCTGGGCGCGGTAAAGGCCGGACAGCCGGTCCCAGATGGACAGGTTGAAGCCGAAATTGCTGTGGGTCTCAAGCGGATCAACCGAATGGTGGACCCGGTGCATGTCCGGCGTCACGACCACGCGTCGCAAGGCCGCGTCAATCCGCGCAGGGAGGCGCAGATTAGCGTGGTTGAACATGGACGTGGCGTTGAGCGCGACCTCGAAGGCCAGAACCGCCAGCGGGGGCGCGCCGAGAGCCGCCACGGCCGCGAATTTCACGACCATCGACAGGACGATCTCAAGCGGATGGAAGCGCAGGCCCGTGGAGGCGTCGATGTCCGTGTCGGCGTGGTGCATCCGATGCAGCCGCCACAGGGCCGGCACGCGGTGGAAGGCCACATGCTGCCCCCAGATGACGAGATCAAGCAGCACGAAGCTCGCCGCGAAGGCGAGCCAGCCGGGCGCGCCCACGACATTGAACAGGCCCCAGCCGCGCTCCTGCGCCAGAAGGGCGAAGCCAACCCCCGCCAGCGGAAACAGGAGGCGCACGCACAGGGAGTCCAAGGCCACCAGCGCCAGATTATTGGCCCAGCGCCAGCCCCGCGGCGCGGTGAGCCTCCGCCGGGGGGCGAACGTCTCCAGCCCCGCCATGAGCGCCAGAACGCCGGCGAAGCTCGCCAGCCGCACGAGCGGTTCGTTGATCTGGTCCATGGCCCTCACGCAAGCGTCGCCGCACGGGCGCGCCCGTTCAACATGGCCCCATCCGCCCCAGTCCTCAAGGGGCTGGGCGAGACTGCTTGACGCGCCGCGCGCCGGCGTCGAAAAGGTCGGCTCAAGGAGCCCCGCAATGACCGCGGTCACGCTGATCGACAATTACGACTCGTTCACCTGGAATCTGGTGCATTATCTCGGCGCTCTGGGCGCCGACGTTGACGTGCGCCGCAATGACGAGGTGACGGTCGCGCAGGTGATGGAGCGCCGGCCCGACGCCATCGTGCTCTCGCCGGGCCCCTGCACGCCGCGCGAGGCGGGCGTCTGCCTCGATCTCATCGCCGCCGCCGCCGCAACCATTCCCCTGTTCGGCGTCTGCCTCGGCTATCAGTCCATTGGCGAGGCCTTTGGCGGACACGTCGTGCGCGCGCCCCTGCCCGTCCACGGCAAGGTGGCGACGATCGAGCACACGGGCGCCGACCTGTTCCGCGGGATCGAGAGCCCCTTCCGCGCCACGCGCTATCATTCGCTCGTCGTCGCCCGCGACACGCTGCCCAAGGAGCTGGAGGCGACCGCGCTGACCGATGGGCTCGTCATGGCCCTCTCGCACCGCAGCCTGCCGGTGCACGGCGTTCAGTTCCATCCCGAGAGCATTCTCTCGGAGCACGGCCATCGCATCCTGTCGAATTTCCTCGATCTCGCCCGCGCGTGGAACGCCAGCGCGAAGGTCGACGCCTAAGGAGAGATTGAGGTGGACTCCTTCAAGCCCATCATCGCCAGCGTCGCCACCGGCGCGAGCCTCAACCGCGCGCAGGCCGAACAGGCGTTCGACGCCCTGCTCTCCGGCGACGTCACGCCCGCGCAGATGGGCGGCTTCCTCATGGCGCTGCGCGTGCGCGGCGAAACCGTGGACGAAATCACCGGCGCCGTCTCCGCCATGCGCGGCAAGATGCTGCGCGTGAACGCGCCCGAAGGCGCCATCGACATCGTGGGCACGGGCGGCGACAACGCCGGCACATGGAACGTCTCCACGCTCGCCTCGCTGATCGTAGCCGCCTGCGGCACGCCCGTCGCCAAACACGGCAACCGCGCCGCCTCCTCGAAATCGGGCGCAAGCGACATTCTCTCCGCGCTCGGCGTGCGCGTCGGCCTGCCGGCGGATCAGGTCGAGGCCTGCCTGCGCGAGGCGCGCATCGGCTTCATGATGGCCACGACGCATCACGCCGCCATGCGCCATGTCGGCCCCGTGCGCGTAGAGCTTGGCACGCGCACGATCTTCAACATTCTGGGCCCGCTCTCCAACCCCGCCTCGGTGACGCGCCAGCTCACCGGCGTCTTCGCGCCCGACCTCATGCGCCCCATGGCGGAGACCTTGCGCAACCTCGGCTCGCAGGCCGCATGGGTCGTGCACGGATCCGACGGGCTCGATGAAATCACGACGACGGGGCGCACGAAAGTCGTCGCGCTCGAAGAGGGCGGCGCGATCCGCGAATTCGACGTCTCGCCTGAAGACGCGGGCCTGCGCATGGCCGACCCCGCAGATCTGCGCGGCGGCGATCCTGAACACAACGCGCAGGCCCTGCGCGCCGTGCTCGACGGCGCGACGTCCGCCTATCGCGACATCGCGCTTCTCAACGCCGCCGCCGCCCTCGTGGTGGCCGGCAAGGCCTCAAATCTGCGCGAAGGCGTGCGCGCCGGCGAACAGGCCATCGCGTCAGGCGCCGCTAAAGCGACGCTGGCGAAACTCGTGGACGTCTCCAACCGCGCGTAAGGAATCCGATCATGGCCGACATCCTGCACAAGATCGAAGTCTATAAGCGCCGCGAGATCGCGGAGGCGAAGGTCGCCATGCCGCTGCATGCGCTCGAGCGCGCGATCGAGGCGGCGGCGCCGCCGCGCGGCTTCGTCCACGCCATCGACAGCAAGCTCGATGCGGGCGATCTCGCGCTGATCGCCGAGATCAAGAAGGCGAGCCCTTCGAAAGGGCTGATCCGCGCCGACTTCGATCCGCCAACCCTCGCGCAAGCCTATGAGGCCGGCGGCGCCGCCTGTCTCTCCGTCCTCACCGACGGGCCCTCCTTTCAGGGCGCGCCTGAGTTTCTCACGTCGGCGCGCGAGGCCGTGCGCCTGCCAGCGCTGCGCAAGGATTTCCTCTACGATTCCTATCAGGTCTATGAGGCGCGCGCCTGGGGCGCCGACTGCATCCTCATCATCATGGCGGGCGTGGACGACGACACCGCGCGGGAACTCAACAAGGCCGCGCATGACCTTCACATGGATGTTCTCGTGGAGGTTCATAACGAGGACGAATTGCGCCGCGCGCTGCGCCTCGAAACGCGGCTTGTCGGCATCAACAACCGCGACCTGCACACCTTCCACACCACGCTTGAGGTGACGGAGAGGCTCGCGCCCCTCATCCCGAAGGACCGCGTCGTCGTGGCGGAAAGCGGCATCGGCTCGCACGCCGATTGCGTGCGTCTTGCGCGCGCGGGCGTGCGCGTCTTCCTCGTCGGCGAAAGCCTTATGCGGCAGGCGGACGTCAAACGCGCGACCCATGATCTTTTGCACGGGGCGAGCGTATGAACGCCAAAGACGCACAGGCCGCGGGCGGCAAGCTCACCCACATCGCCGACAATGGCGAAGCGCGCATGGTGGACGTCTCCGACAAAGCGGACACTCTGCGCACCGCCATCGCCGTCGGGCGCGTCGTGATGAAGCCCGAAACGCTGGCGCTCATCCGCTCCGGCGACGCCAAGAAGGGCGACGTTCTGGGAACCGCGCGCATCGCCGGCATTATGGCCGCAAAGCGCACCCATGAGCTGATCCCGCTCTGCCATCCGCTCGCGCTCTCGAAAGTCGTCGTCGATCTCGAATGCGACGACGCCTTGCCCGGCGTGCGCGTGCGCGCCGAATGTCGCCTCACCGGCAAGACCGGCGTGGAGATGGAGGCGCTCACCGCCGTCAGCGTCGCCTGTCTCACGGTCTATGACATGGTGAAAGCGGTGGACCGCTTCATGACCATCGAAGGCGTGGGCATGGTGGAGAAGGCCGGCGGCAAATCCGGCGACTGGAAGCGCGAGGATCCCTGACATGGCGCCCTCGCCGCTCCTCTCCGTGGACGAAGCGCTCGCGCGCATTCTGGCGAGCGCGTCCGCGCCGCTGGAGACGGAGGAGGTCGCGCTCGACGACGCCTTGGGCCGCAGGCTCGCGCGCGATCTCGCCGCGAAGCGCACCCAGCCGCCCTGCCCCGTCTCCGCCATGGACGGCTATGCGCTGCGCGCCGCCGACATCGCGACGGCCGGCGCGCAGACCCCTGTGCGCCTCAAGGTGATCGGCGCGAGCGCCGCCGGCCACGGCTTCGACGGCCGCGTGAACGCCGGCGAGGCGGTGCGCATCTTCACCGGCGCGCCCGTGCCCGACGGCGCGGATTGCATCCTCATTCAGGAAGACGCGCGCGCGGGCGATGGTTTCGTCGAGGCGCTCGTCAGCGAGCCTGTGGGACGCTATGTGCGCCGCGCCGGCCTCGACTTCTCCGCCGGCGACGTTCTGCTCGAACAGGGCCGCCTGCTCGGCCCCGCCGAACTCGCGCTCGCCGCTGCGATGAATCATCCGCGCGTGCCCGTCGTGCGCAGGCCGCGCGTCGCCATCCTCGCCACGGGCGACGAACTCGTGCGCCCCGGCGAAGAGCCCGGCCGCGACCAGATCGTCGCCTCCAACAATTTCGCCGTGGGCGCCTACGCGCGCCGCGCCGGCGCCGACGTGATCGACCTTGGCATCGCGGGCGATGATTTCGCGTCGCTCGAAGCCGCCATTCAGCGCGCGCGCGACGCCCGCGCCGATGTGCTCGTGACGCTGGGCGGCGCCTCCGTGGGCGATCATGATCTCGTGCAATCGGCGCTCGCGCGCGAAGGCATGGCGCTCGGCTTCTGGCGCGTCGCCCTGCGCCCCGGCAAGCCGCTCATGCACGGGCGCATCGGCGACATGCGCATTCTCGGCCTGCCGGGCAATCCGGTGTCCGCCATCGTCTGCGCGGTTTTGTTTCTCGCGCCCCTCGTGCGCGCGCTCACCGGCGACAAGGACGCAGGCCTCGATCCCGCGCGCCCGGCGATCCTCGGCGCGGATCTGCCGCAAAACGACCAGCGACAGGATTATCTGCGCGCGACGATCACAGGCGACGGAACCGGCCTGCCGACGGCGACGCCTTTCACGCGGCAGGATTCCTCCATGCTCGGCGTGCTCGCGAAGGCCCACGGGCTGATCGTGCGCGCGCCCCACGCGCCGGCGGCGAAAGCGGGCGAGCCCTGCCGTTACGTGCCGCTCTGAACGCTCAGCGCCCGCTCCACTGCGGCTTGCGCTTCTCGAGAAAGGCGCGCGCGCCTTCCTTGCGATCCTCGGAGGCATAGACGTCCGGCCCCGTGTCGAGCCGCAGGCCCGCATGGAGCGGCAGGCCCTGCGACTTGCGGAAGGTGAGTTTGAGGCGTTGCAAAGAGAGTGGCGCGTTCTCCGCGATCTCCTCCGCCAGCGCCATGGCGCAGGCCATCAGCTGATCCGCTGGCGCGACGCGATTGACGAGACCCCAGCGCTGCGCCTCCTCCAGCGGAATGTTGCGGCCCGTGTAGAGCCATTCCATCGCAATCCCCGGCGAAACCATGGTCGGCAGGACGACGGAGGCGAAATTCGCGCCCATGCCGCGTTTCGCCTCCGGCAGCCCGAAGACGGCGCCCTCCGCCGCAACCCGCATGTCGCAGGCGAGCGCAAGCTCGCATCCGCCCGCCATCGCGGGGCCGTTGACGATCGCCAGACTGGGCTTGCGCGCGTCGATCACGACTTCGCACAGATGGCGTTCGGGCTCGTGCAAAGGCCCGCGATAATCGCCCGTCGATTCATCCTTGGCGCGCGCGTCTTTCAGATCTGCGCCAGCGCAAAAGGCTGTTCCCGCCCCCGTGATCGCCACAAGCGAGACGGCCGGATCGGCGTCAGCCGCAATGATCGCGCGGCGCAACGCCTGCGCAAGATCGGCGGAGAGCGCATTGCGCCGCTCCGGACGGTTGAGCGTGAGCAGGCGCACGCGCCCACGCGTCTCGACGAGAAGAACATCGCTTGCGCTCATCGCGCCGTCTCCATTTCGTTCTGCATGGGTCAGCGCAGGATCTGGCTGAGGAACAGCTTCGTGCGTTCGTGCTGGGGCCGGGCGAAAA
>Ga0315899_10001770_pt1 | contig 24401 bp, 27 predicted proteins | sample LakEriMetagenome_2_FD_203518 | JGI IMG/M metagenome (GOLD analysis project Ga0315899, IMG submission 203518) | Freshwater fungal communities from buoy surface, Lake Erie, Ohio, United States - Buoy 4 MA112 | ecosystem: Environmental > Aquatic > Freshwater > Lake | place: USA: Lake Erie, Ohio... | reverse complement strand
AAAGGGAAAACAGAAGGTGATATGGGCAATGGTGATCGCGGAGAGGTTCAGCGGCCAAGCCAAGTCAGTTGGCCAGTCGAGTTTGGCAAAGAAGATCAAAAACGCCACGCCCAAGCAGATTTCGGGCACGATAATCGGCAATGACATCGTGCCCTCGACCAACCCCTTGAACGGGAAGCGAAAGCGCCAGAGCATGACCGCAGCCAAGGCGCCAATGACCAAGCTGATGACGGTCGCCAAAAATGCGATAGTTAGCGAATTGACCATCGCCTCGACCAGACTGTCGTTGTTCAGCGCCTTCTCGTAATATTTTAGGGTAAATCCCTTCCACATCACGTTGCGCTTGCTGTCGTTGAAGCTGAAGATCATTAACACAACCAACGGCGCATAGAGAAACAGCATCGTCAACCCGACCCAACTGCGCATCCATAATTTGCGTGTATATTCTAGCGGCGCGATGGCGGTGCGGTTAAACATTACCGCGCCTCCTTCACTTTGTTCGCGCGCATCGATTGCAGCGCAATCAAAATGAACATCGCGTAAATGAGCAAGAAGGACAAAGCGGCGCCGAAGGGCCAGTCATTTGCGCGCTTGAACTGCCGTTCGATAACATTCGCGATCATCTGGCTATCGGTGCCGCCCATGAGGTCGGGGGTAAGATACGCGCCCAATGCGGGAACCAAAGTAATCATAACGCCCGCAAAAATCCCCGGCGCGGCAAGTGGCACGACGATTTTCATAAAGGTTTTGAAATGCCCCGCGCCAAGGTCAAGGCTGGCCTCAATCAAGCTTTTGTCGAGCCGGTCGAGCGCCGAATACAAAGGCAACACCATGAAGGGCAGATGGACGTAGACAAGCCCCAACACGACCGCGAAGTTATTGTACAATAATTGCACGGGCGTCCATGCCTCAAGCGGCTGCATGCCCACTAAGGTGCGCAACCAGCTGGCGCCATCCCACAGGCCGCCAAGCCCCTTGTTCATATACCCATTGGTACCCATCAATGCCATCAGCGCGTAGGTGCGGATCAGAAGGTTGGTCCAAAAGGGCAGCATGATTCCCAGCAGCAACCAAGGGCGCCACTTCGGCGCGGCGAAGGTTATCGCCATCGCGACCGGAAAGCCGATGATCAAGCACATCAACGTGGTGAGTGCCGCGACTGCAAAGCTTTTGAGGAAAATGGAAAGATACAACCACTCGGTCGCGCGTTTGTAATTGTCGAGCGTGCCCGAAATATCGATATCCGCAGGTCCGGCATTTTGACCGAAGCTGTAGAGCCAGACGATAGTCATGGGCGCGATGAAGAACAGGCCAAGCCAGAAGACCGGTGCCGTTGCAACTGCGGCAAAGGGCTTCTTCTGGCTTTTCCAGTCTTGCAACGCGCCTGACATTAATTAAGCCGCCCGAACGCGGGTAAACGCCTCCTCATATTTCGGCTGAAGATCGGGATTGAATTTCGCGTATTCGCACTTCGTCAAGATATCCGCGGGCGGGAAAATGACCTGATTATTCTTATAATCATCTGGCATCAGCGCCTTCACCGCAGCATTAGGCGTTGGATATTTAATCGTCTCGGTGATTTTTTTGCCTACCTCGGCATCCAGCAAATAGTTGATGAACGCATGGGCATTTTTCGGGTGCGGCGCGCCCTTTGGAATGCACAGATTGTCCGAATTTAGTTGGCTGCCTTCCTTGGGAATGACAAAGCCGATGTCGGGATCTTCGGCCATAATCTGGGCAATGTCGCCATTATATTCGAGGACAAGGTCCACTTCACCTTTAAGCAAAAGGTCCTGACCATTGTCTTCGTGGAAAGATTTGATGTTTGGCTTTTGCTTGATCATCATCGCTTCGATTGTTTTCAAGTCGGCATCCGTCAGCCCATTGACCGATTTGCCCAGATATTTGCCGTAAAGCCGGAACATGTCGCCAGCCTCGGACAGCACGGCAATGCGGCCCTTATACTCGTCGCTGTCAAACAGGACTTTCCAGCTATCAGGTACCGAATTTACCTTCGACTTGCGGTAGCCAATGCCAAGCGCCAGCCACGTGTAAGGCATCGAATATTTCCGCGCCGCGTCATAAGGCACGTCCTGATACTCAGGGGCGACATTTTTGAAATTGGGAATTTGGGTCTTGTCGATTTCAATCAGCATGCCCGCTGCGGCCATGCGCTCGACAAAGTCGTTCGACGGGACGATGACGTCATAACCCTGATTACCGGCACGTAGCTTGGCAAACAATTCATCGTTGCTGGCGAATAAGGTCATGTTCACATCAACGCCGGCGCTGTCCTTATAATCTCCCAAAGTGGTCTCACCAATATAGGTGTCCCAATTATAGAAGTTCAGCTTGGCCTCTTCGCCATTGGCGAGCTTTGCCGCTTCTTTCTCTCCGCAACCGGCCAGCGCGCCCGTCAGTGAAAATCCAACGGCGGCAACACCCATGCCCTTAAGCATAGCCCGCCGATTGCTACCGGCATGCAAAAACGTTTTAAAATCCATGACAAATCTCCCGCTGAACTACGAAACGTGAAGATGACATGCTGAACTAATATCAGGCCTTAGAAAAGCCCTTTTTTCCATGCCTTGCGGCGCAATCTAATTACGAATATTCGCAATTATTGTGCGCCGCAGCATGTTTACTTCAGTACTGGCTTTGCTTCCGTATCAACGGCAGCCTGAACCGCTTTATAAAATGCTTCGCGTTGAACGCCAACGGTGTCTGGGTCAGTCGCCTTTGGCCAATTGCTGTTTGATGCGATCACAAGGTTGCGCTTGGGATCAATGAAGATGCCCTGCCCAAATATGCCCTGCGCCGCAAAGCTACCGTCGTTATAGGTCCACCATTGGTAACCATAGCCTTTGCCGGCCATGCCAATGTCCGCCTGCTTACTTGTTGCAGGGGCAAGCCAATCGTCAGGCAAAATGCCAACGCCGTTGATTTTTGCACCGCCCATTATGAACGCGCCAAAACGCGCGTAATCACGGGTCGATGCCTGAATGCAGCAGCCGCTAATTTCATGCCCTGTTGAACCCAAAAGCCAGGTTGCGTCCTGCTCCATACCAAATGGTGCCCAGACCTTCTCCGACAAATAGCTGGAAAGCGTCTTTTTCGTGGCCGAACTGACCAATACGCCAATCAAATTGGTTTCGCCGGTTTTATAGACCCATTTGGTTCCAGCTGGTGCCTCACGCGGCAATTTGCGCATGTAACTGACGGTCACATCCATGCCTTTTTCGGCCTTGTGCAAATTGAACAAAGCAACATCGGATTTAGGGTCAGTATAATCCTCATTCCATTTAACGCCCGAGGTCATAGTCAGCAGTTGCTTGATAGTCACATCGTCATACGCCGAGCCCTTAAGGTCCGGGATATAGGCGGAAACCTTATCATCGATGCTCTTGATATAGCCATCCTTTATCGCCGCGCCGACCATGGTCGACGTAAAAGATTTAGCGACCGAAAAGCTGGTCCATTTGCCCTGCGCCGTAAAATCGAGACCGTATTTCTCCATTCGCACTTTGCCGTCCTGCAATATGACAAGACCGGCCGTGCGTTGCGCTTTCATATAGGCATCAACGTCCATGCCGATTGTCAGCGGCTCGCCGGCAGGCAAAGGATAAACCGTATCGCCTTTTGCAATGACGTTGGCCTTTGCAAGGATGGGGATTCGGTCCATTGTACGGAAACCGGCGTCGCGTTGCTCTACGCTCCAGAACAGCACGTTAGAGTCCGTTGGCAAATGGGATATGAGTGCCTTCATATCCTTGTCTGCACTCACCCAAAAACCGCCCGCTGCCGCTGCAACGAAAAGTAACGCCCCGAATATCCATTTTTTCATCCTACTTCCCCAAAAATCATCTTTTAACCAAAGTCACCTGAGCGACATTAATGCCCCCGCTGCTGAACCCGCCTTCGCTTTACATCAGATAATAGCGCCAAAGCGAAGTGAATTAATCGCCAAAGCCGGTTGGTAAAATTCATTGCGCAACCAACTGTAGTCATTGCGAAAGGCCATAGCGCGCCTTATGTACCTAATACACGCCATGTAAATGGCTGGATTGTTGGGCAGTTTGCCAAGTGGAGGAGCGCGTTAGATGCATAAGAACTTTTTGAAATTTCTTCTGGTACCCGTCGCTGCGGCTTCGTTGGCCGGATGCGGGATCAACAGTGTTCCCACGGCCGAAGAAAACGCCAAGGCGAAATGGGCTGATGTCCAAGCCGCGTTCCAAGAGCGCGCGAACCTGATCCCCAACCTTGCCAATGTTGTGAAAGGTGCAGCAGCGCAAGAAAACAAGACGCTTACCGAGGTCATTGAAGCACGCGCACGTGCCACATCTCCTAACATTCAAGTGAACCCTAACGACTTAAATGATCCTGCAAAAATGGCGGCGTTTCAGCGCGTGCAAAACCAGTTGTCGGGAAGCCTTTCGCGCTTGCTGGTCTCGGTTGAGCAATATCCCCAGCTCAAAAGCCAGGAAGGCTATCTGAAGCTGCAGGATCAATTGGAGGGTCAGGAAAACCGCGTGCGCATCACGTTGCGTGATTATAACGAGGCGGTGCGTGGCTATAACACCACCATTCGCACTTTCCCGGACATCATCGGTGCCAAGATTATCCACGGTGCCAAGCCCATGATCCCTTATCAGGCAACAACGCCCGGTGCAGAATCCGCACCGAAGCTAGATATGGCGCCAGCGACCTAATCCTGTCCGGGAATTGAACATGAATAAGGCCCTTGGCCTGCTTATTGCGCTGCTGCTGGCCCTCACCGGTCAAGCAGCAGTTGCGCAGAATTTTCCAAAACTGACCGGCCGTGTGGTTGATGAGGCCAACTTGCTTGATCCGCAGCAAGAAGCCGCGCTCAGCGCCAAACTGGAGGGACTGGAAGCCCGCACTAAACGCCAGTTGGTTGTGACAACGCTAGCCAGCCTCGAAGGCTATGAGATATCCGATTACGGCTATCGATTGGGTCGCGCATGGGCAATCGGGCAGGATGGCAAGGGCGAAACCGAAAAAGACAATGGCGCAATCCTAATCGTTGCGCCGAACGAGCGTAAAATGCGAATTGAAGTCGGTTACGGCCTTGAGCCCGTGCTGACCGATGGTTTGTCTTCCACAATCATCCGCAACGACATCACCCCGCGCTTTAAGGAAGGTGATTTTGCCGGTGGCATCAATGCAGGCGTTGACCGCATCGTGACTCAGTTCGAACTGCCCGCGGATGAAGCGGCGAAGATAGCAAGCGCGGCACAGCAATATAGCAAACGTGATAAAGGCATACCTTTTGGCGCGATTATCTTCATCTTGTTCATGATCTTCTTTGTGTTCCTACCAATGATCCGTTCCACAAATGGCGGCGGGCGTAAGCATCGGCGCGCCGGCATGGGGCCAGTGATTATCTGGGGCGGTGGGGGCTTTGGTGGCGGAGGTTTTGGCGGAGGCGGATTTGGCGGCGGAGGCTTTGGCGGCGGTGGCGGCAGCTTTGGCGGCGGCGGCGCCTCGGGCGGCTGGTAGGAATATTGAACATGGGCTTACGTAAAATCAGTCAATTCACCGAAGCGGACCATGCAATAGTGGTTGCCGCAGTCGCCGATGCAGAACGGCTAACAACCGGCGAAATCGTCACGATCGTGACTGACCTGTCGGACCATTATGACGATATCGCCATGGCTTGGGCAAGCGCGATCGCGTTCATTGCCTTGGTCAGCTATGCGACTTTTCCTGAATTTTACATGGGCCTGATTGATGCCTTTTCGGGCGGGTGGCGCCATGAATATACGACGGCGGAATATGCAGCATTTTTGTTGGCGGCAGTTGCGCTCAAATGGATCGGGACATGGTTTATCCTCAAATGGATGCCATTGCGCCTCGCCCTTACGCCGAAGGCCAAAAAACTAGCGCGTGTTCGCAGTCGCGCCATTAGCCTGTTCAAGGTAGGCACCGAATCCAAAACGGTGGGTCGGACGGGTGTGCTGTTGTATTTGTCGATGAAGGAGCATCGCGCCGAAATCGTGGCTGACGCGGCCATTGCTTCCAAGGTTGCACCCGAAATATGGGGTGACGCGATGGTCGCCTTGCTTGATCAGGTGAAGGCCGGAAACCCCGGCGCTGGGGTCGCAGCGGCAGTGACACAAATGGGCATTGTGCTGGCTGAACATTTCCCAAGGGGCAGCGAAAATCCCAACGAACTCCCCGACAGGCTAATCCAGTTATGATGGAACAAGACGACGCCGAAACCGTGATGTGGCAAGGTCGCTTCATCACGGCGAAGACGCGCGGGAAATGGGAATATGTCAGCCGCGCGCGCGGCATCAAGGCAGCGGTAATCCTTGCGATGGAGGCGGACCACGTGCTGCTCGTCGAACAATATCGCGTGCCGCTCGGCGCAAATTGTATTGAACTGCCCGCTGGGCTCATTGGCGACCATGATGAAGGCGAAGACACGCTGGCGTCCGCCGCGCGCGAGCTTGAGGAAGAAACCGGCTATCGCGCAGACAGTCTGGAGATTGTCGGCGAGTTTTTCTCGTCGCCCGGCATGGTCAGCGAAAGCTTCTCGCTTGTGCGCGCCCATGGCTTGAAGAAAGTCAGCGAAGGCGGCGGCGTGGATGGCGAGAATATCACTGTCCACCGTATTGCCTTGGCGGACCTACCCCATTTTATTCAGAAAAAGCGTGCGGAGGGTTGCGTCGTGGACGTTAAACTTTTGATGCTGCCCGGAATGATCGTTTAGCGGAAATTATCCGCATAGGCCTGCAACTTAAGCGTCTTGGGCGGTGTGGGCATATAGGTGGCAACTATGCCCTTTTTCTCCGCATAAGCGCGAGCCGCATCCAGGCTTGGGAAGGTCAATTGAACTTGCGCCTGCGTGTCGCCTGATCCAGCCCAGCCCATCAACGGGTCCGCCTTGCGGGGCTCTGCTGGCACATGTTCAAGCACCCATTCATCATTGCGCCCATGGCCAGACTGCATGGCATTTTTGGGACGCTGAAAGATACGGGCGGACATGGTGCAATTCCTGACGGTTAAACTGGATGCATCTTTGCCCGAACCGCACTAGATTCGTCAAGCGTTGCGGGCTTGTGCCTTTTTCGTCTTAAGGCTCGCCACGCTTTCCCACGGCGCGTCTGGCCAATTGTGCTTCGGATAACGGCCGCGCATTTCCTTGGCGACGTCACGCCAGCTTCCACGCCAGAATTCGGGCAGATTGCGCGTTGTCTGAATGGGGCGGCCCGCAGGTGATGTAAGGCTTAAGACCAAAGGTAAGCGGTTGGCACCTACCAAAGGATGGCTATCAAGACCGAATAATGCCTGAACGCGCAACTCAACCGTTGGACCGGCTTCGGCGGCATAATCAATATGATGTTCCGTGCCAGCAGGACTTTTGAAGGAAGTGGGTGCAATTTGGTCGATACGGGTGCGCGTATCCCAACCGAGCATATTGTCGAGTGCATTGGCCAATCCCGATGGCGCGACGTCGCGCAGACGGTTGACCTTGCCCAACAACGGCAGAAGCCATTGCTCCATGCGCTCCGCCAATGCATCGTCTCTTAGCGAAGCGACACCGGCAAACTGTGCGCGTTCGCGAAGCGCGCGCGCGGACAAAGGCCAGGGCAGCGCGTCTATACCCATGTCTTGCACTGCGGCCATCAGTGCGCTCGCAACGGCCTGCGGGTCGGGCTTTTCCACCCGCCCTTCGCTCAACACTATTGCGCCCAACCGCCTTTGGACACGCGCATCGACGCGATCCGTGCTTTTGTCATAAGTTAGGATTTGCTTGCTTTCGATACGGTGCCCAAATCGGTCAACAATTTCCGCTTCGGTCAACGCGGCCGCAGACAATATGCGCGCACCCGATGCAGCGCCTTGAACATCTGCTACCGCCAGCCATTCCGCGCGCGCCAAAAGCGATGCTGCGTCAAGCTGAAGACCGCGGCCCATGGCGCTGATCCATTTTTCGCCCTTGGCATCGCGGCGTTTGGCGATGCGATCAGGGAATGCGCTGCCAATCAGCCCGCCGATGCTGAGCATTTGCTTATCCCCGCTAGCGCCACACAGGCGCGCAATCCGCTGCGCCAGCATGCGGGCGGCATCTGCCTTTGCTCCGTGTTCACGAACGAAGCGTTCGAAGCGGGTCTCAATATCCTCAAACTGCCCGCCTAGACCGCGTTCCTGCAACAGGACTGCCAACATCGCCGCATCCTCCGCCTGTCCGCTCTGCGCTGCTAAGGCAACCATATGGGCTAGGTTAGGCGGCAAGGGTAAATTAGCCAACATAGTGCCATGCGAGGTGATGTGTCCGTGCGCATCCAGCGCATCCACCGACATTAACAATTTGCGGGCTTGCTGCACGGCGGCGGCGGGCGGAAGGTCAAGCCAGCGCAGCTTTGCAGGGTCATTCTCGCCCCATCGCGCGCAATCCAGCAATAATGGCGCCAGATCGCTTTCCAGTATTTCGGGTGGGTCGAACGGGGGCAAGCCTCCATTCCCCGCTTCCTCCCACAGCCGATAGGCAATCCCCGCCTGTTGCCGCGCAGCGCGCCCGGCCCTCTGCATGGCGGCAGAAAGGCTCGCCCGCTCCGTCACAAGGCGTGAAACACCGGCCGCCTGGTCAAAGCGTGCGCGCCGCGCAAGACCGCTGTCAATGACCACGCGCACACCATCTATGGTCAGGCTGGTTTCGGCAATGTTCGTGGCGAATATGACCTTGCGCCGCCCCGCAACATCGCGCCAGACGGCAAGCCGCTGCGCCGCCAGGTCAATCTGCCCATGCAGTTTGTGCACAACGATATCATCGCCGCAGGCCCCTAAGGCGTCAAATGCACGGTCAATCTCGCGCACGCCAGGCAGGAACACCAACAGGTCACCCTGCTGCTCCGACAGCGCTTGGCGCACCGTGCGCACGATATCGATTTCAATGGTCTGTTCGGTCCGGCGACCAACATAAAGATATTCCAGAGGCCATCTTTTGCCTTCGCTTTCCAAAACGGGCGCATCGTCCATCAACTTCGAAAAGCGTGCACCGTCCAACGTAGCAGACATCGCCAACAAACGCAGATCGGGCCGGAATGCAGCTTGGGCCTCAAGCGCGAGCGCGAGGCCAAAATCGCTGTCGATACTGCGTTCGTGGACTTCGTCAAACAGCACAGCAGAAACGCCTACAAGCTCAGGATCACTAATGATCCGGTTGCGGAATATCCCCTCAGTCATCACCAATATACGGGTTTTGGGACCGTGCTTGCTGTCCAGCCGCGTCGCGTAACCAACCCGTCCGCCGACCGTTTCGCCTAAATTTTCGGATATGCGTTCCGCCGCCATCCGCGCGGCCAAACGGCGCGGTGACAGCAACAGGATTTGACCATCGCAATAGGGCTCATCCAATAAGGCTGGAGCCACCATCGTGGTTTTGCCCGCACCCGGCGGCGCGATAAGAACGGCGTTGGGAACGGTCCGTAACGACCCCAGCAGATCTGGCAGCACCGCCAAGACGGGAAATGCATTGTCGGCCATATCAGCGGACGGCACCGCCTTATCCGTCAATATGCGCGGGCTATTGCGAATTCGACCGCCTCTGTCAGCGCCGATTTTGCTTCGCCCGTCGGGAAATGCGCAATCGCGTCAATGGCCCGCTGCCCATAATGCCGCGCGCGATCCAAGGTGTCGTCAATGGCGCGGTGAGCCCGCAGCAAATGGCGCGCATGTGCCAAGTCGGCATCACTAATGCGGTTACCAAGCATCGCGTCGCGCCAAAATTTCTGCTCTTCGACGCTGCCACGACAATGCGCAAGAATGACGGGAAGCGTGACCTTGCCATCGCGGAAATCGTCACCGCTGTCCTTGCCCATTGTTGCACCGTCGGACACATAGTCGATCGCGTCATCAACAAGCTGGAACGCAATGCCAAGATTTCGGCCATAGGCGTCAAGCGACAATTCCTGCGCGTCACCGCTTTCGGCAACGACTGCAGCAATTCGGCACGCCGCCGCAAACAAAGCCGCCGTTTTCGATCCGATGATTTCGAGATATTTTTCCTCAGTCGTCGAAATCTGCCGTTGCGCGGTCAATTGGTGGACTTCACCTTCTGCAATAACGGCCGATGCATTGGACAGGATTTTAAGTACCTTAAGTGAGCCGTCCTCAACCATCAGCTCAAACGACCGGCTGAATAGAAAGTCGCCGACAAGCACAGCGGCCGGATTCCCGAATATCAAATTAGCCGCGGTCTTGCCGCGCCGCATATCGCTTCCATCTACAACATCATCATGCAGCAAAGTCGCAGTGTGAATGAACTCCACCGCCGCCGCCAGCTTATGATGGCGGTCGCCAGGATAATTTAAGAGCTGCGCGCACGCCAAGGTGAGCATAGGCCGCATACGTTTCCCGCCGCCTGCGATCAAATGGCCAGCCAATTCCGGAATCAGCGGGATTTCCGACTGCATGCGGTCAAGAATCACCGCGTTGACCTTGTTCATTCCTGGTGCGACCAGTTTAAGAATTGGGTCAAGCGATGGGACCTGATGTCCGCCGATTTTATGGATGGTTGCCGTCATAACGTCACCGCTCTGACGTCAGCGTCGTCGCATGGCAAGTGCAAATGGCGCATTTTCCCTTGTCCCTTGCGGTCAATGTCGGCACAGAATGACAATATGAACGACGCAGATACCTTATCCCACTTTCGCAACAGCATCGATAACATTGATGCTGCGCTGGTTTTCATGCTCGCAGAGCGTTTCAAGATAACGCAGGCCGTGGGCGAATTTAAGGCAAGGTCGTCGCTGCCACCAGCTGATCCGGCGCGGGAGGAGAAGCAGATTGAACGGCTGCGGCAATTGGCCCGCGATGCCAAGCTTGATCCTGACTTTACAGAGAAATTCTTGCGCTTCATTATTGACGAAGTGATCCGCCATCATCAGCAAATCCGCGACGGCAAGTAATCAGCCCAGCGCTTTCGGTAAGCGCAGCCTGACCAAAAGCCCGCCAAGATCTTCGCTTTCCTCCAACGCGACAGTCCCGCCATAGATTTCGACAACGTCGCGGACAATGGCAAGGCCGAGCCCAGTTCCCGGCTTGCCAGTGTCAAGCCGCGCGCCGCGGTCAAACAACCGTTCGCGTTCGCTTTCGGGAATGCCAGTGCCGTCATCCTCAACGATGATTTCCACAAAGTCGCCCGCTTCTTCTACCGTCACAAAGACGCTTCCGCCGCCATATTTGGCTGCGTTTTCGATTAGGTTGCCAAGCATTTCATCAAGATCCTGACGCTCAACGCGCGCCGAGATTTCCTGATCGCCGGCCATATCAAGGCGGATATGCGCGTAAAGGCGTCCAACGGCGCGTTCGACGGATTCAAGGCTGCCCCAGACCTGCGCGCGGCTATGGCTATGCCCCCGGCGGCCCACGGCGCGGGCGCGGGCAAGGTGATGATCAACCTGACGCCGCATGGTCGTGGCCTCGCGGATGACAGTTTCCGACAGATCAGGTGACAGCGCCGTGGCGCTGTTCATGATTACGGTCAACGGCGTCTTCAGTGCATGGGCAAGGTTTCCAGCATGCCGACGCGATTCTTCTGCCTGTTTTTCATTATGATCGAGCAACGCGTTTAGCTCGTTCACCATCGGCATCACTTCGTCAGGCAACGCATCGGTGACACGGCTTTCCTTTCCATTGCGCATCTCGGCAATTGCCATCCGTACCGCGCGCAGCGGCCAAAGACCATAAAATGTCTGCAATGCCGCCAATACAATTAGACCAAGGGCCAGCAGCAGAAAGCTGGTAATAAGAACGGACCGCAATTCCCGGATCTGGCCGTCTAGGCTATCGCGGCTTTGGGCCACCATGAATATCCAGGCGACGTTGGAGTCCGGCAGCTTAATGGCGCGCTCTGCGATGCGCAGTGGTTCGTCAGGAAATTCAAGACTGTTGCGGAAATGCACGGCCTGGTCATTATGATCGACGGGCGGCCTCAGCTCGCGGTCCCACAACGAACGGGACGGGAATGGCATCGCACCCTTCCCCGTGATTTGCCAATAAAGGCCGCTGTTTGGCTCAAGGAAGCGCTGGTCGCCAAGTGGTCGGTTCATGCGGATTTCGCCATCGGGACCAATTTCGGCCGAAGCAATCATTGCGGTCAGGACATATTCGAGTTGATTGTCGAAATTTTGTTCGACTGAATTGACCAATACGCGGTCAAGCGCTGCACCACCGCCAATCAGCAATATCGTAATCCACGCCGCCGCCGTCAAGATCATCCGGCGCGTGAGCGACCCCGTGCTTTGAAACTGGCTACGCCATGTTGGCGGGTCGGCTTGATCAGCGGCTATGACGACTTGAGAGTTCAGCTAACGGGTTCCTCAAGGCTGTAACCAAGGCCCCTGATAGTCGAAATAACGTCCTGCCCCAGCTTCTTACGGATGCGTGTTACAAACACCTCAATAGTGTTGGAATCGCGATCAAAATCCTGATCATAAATATGCTCAATCAACTCGGTCCGCGACACTACCTTGCCCTTGTGGTGCATAAGGTACGACAGCAATTTATACTCCTGCGCCGTCAACTTGACGGGCTGCCCATCCAGTGTCACGCGCCCTGACCGCGTATCTAGCCGAACGTCGCCGACGCTGAGTTCGCTCGACGCATTGCCCGATGCACGGCGAATGAGCGCGCGCAACCGAGCAATCAGCTCCTCTGTCCGGAACGGCTTTGCCAAATAATCATCGGCGCCTGCATCAAGGCCAGCGACCTTATCTGACCAGCTATCACGCGCCGTGAGGACCAATACCGGGAATTTCCGTCCTTCCTTGCGCCACCGGTTGAGAACAGTCAGTCCATCAATCTCCGGCAAACCAAGGTCAAGAATGACGGCGTCATAATTTTCGGTCGAGCCCATATAGTGGCCGTCCTCACCATCAACCGAAAGGTCAACGGCATAGCCGGCCCCTTCAAGTGTCGACTTGAGCTGCTTGCCCAAGGTGGGTTCGTCTTCCACGATCAAAATGCGCATGCTGTCCCCTTACATTGTAAAAATGTCTTTCGGAACGTGGCTAACAGATGAGCCCGTTGCCAAAAATTCCTATCCGCGTTGGCGTATTATGTTCCCCGTTCGGGCATCAACGTCGACGAAGATGACCCGGCTGCCGTTGATAAACTTCAATCGATATACCTGCGCAGCCGGATCATATTCAGGCCCGAGATACTGCATTCCACGCATCCTTGGCACAATGATCGCCTCAATTTCGGGAAGACGTTTTATCTTCCCAGCAACCATATCCTGGCGCGCATCGTCCTGTTCGCCACGACGCGCCTCCAATGGAATGGCCGTGAGTAACGCGAATGCGGAAAAAACAATAAAGACTGAGTTTCGTAACAACATGCCGACGCGATACCCCCATCGCATTGAACCCAAAATGAATGGAGCATCACGCCCTTTGTTCAATAAGATTCTCCATATCGCTTATTTCACCATTTCGAAAGTGAATGACATATTTGCCCCGATGTTTAATTCGCCTGGCGAAATCGGCGTGGATTTTTCCGACGCATCCATAGTACGCATGACCATCGGACCCGAGACATAACTGCGGCCATAATCGCTCTCTTCAACCCGCAAAACACGCACGTTGGTATAGCCGGCCTTTTGCGCCAGCTCGCGCGCACGGCTCATCGCCGCGGACCAAACCTTGTCGCGTGCGGCCGCTTGAAATACGATGTCGTCATCAATGCCAAAGGTGGGTCCATTGAAATTGGTCGCGCCGTCAACGGCAAGTGCATCAAGAAATGCGCCAAGCTTTTTCAAATCGCGCAGTTTTGCATTCACCATGTTTGACGCCTGATAGCCTTTGAAGATCTGCTGCCCGTCGCGATAGTCAAATTGCTGGTTCAGGTTGATCTGTGTCGTCTGGATGTCTTTTTCAGCAATGCCCAACTTCTGTAGCCGCGCAACGACCGTCGCCATCTGAATATTGTTGGCGCGTACAGCCTCAGTTGCAGTGGGTGCCAGATTTTGGACACCAGTAGTGAATGTCGCGATATCTGGACGGGCTTGAACAGTTTCGGAAATGTTGAGGTCAATGACCGGATTTGCCGTTGTGATGTTGACCTGGGTCGCCGTCGCTCTGCTCGCGGTCATGACGCCTGTTGCCAACAAAACCGTAATAATCAATTTACGCATATGGAACTCCCGTTTTGTGCCAACAGTTTATTTGGCTGTTCGGCGTGCCCATTCAATATAGGCATTGCGAAGCTGAACGGTTGCCGAACCGGGTTTGCCATCACCAATCGCGTACCCGTTAATCCGAACCACTGGCATTACAAAACCTGAGGCCGATGAAACAAATGCCTCCGCCGCTTGTTCCGCTTCGCTGACTGAAAACGGCCTTTCTTCTATACGTTGCACCACAAGAGGCAGCACCGCCGCGCGGGTAATACCATGCAGAATCTCGCGATTGAGCGGATGGGTAATCAGTACGCCGTCACGCGTAATGATATGCGCATTTTGCGCGCTGCCTTCGGTAATCCAGCCATCGCGCTCCATCCACGCATCATCAGCGCCCTGCGCGATTGCCACATTCTTCATCAGCGAAGCGTACAACAACTGCGTCGTTTTGATATCCGCCCTGCCCCAACGCAAATCTGGCACTGTCACTACGCTTAACCCGCGCTCTGCAACTGGATTATCCACAAGCGTCCGCGATTGGGTGAAGGCCAGAACCGTTGGGGGCATGTCGGCGGGCGGGAACACAAAGTCACGGTCGTCGGGCGTGCCGCGCGTGACCTGCCAATAAATCATGCCCTCTTCAACAGCGTTACGCGAAACCAGTTCTCGGCAGATGCCCAGCCAAGCGTGCGCGTCCGGCGCGCCTTCAATTCCAATTTCGCTCAGCGAGCGGGCGAGGCGTCGCACATGGCCTTCAAAATCGACAAGTTTGCGGTCTAGGACAGACACAACCTCGTAGACTGAGTCCGAAAACAGAAAGCCGCGGTCGAAGACGGACACTTTGCCTTCGGTTTCCGGAATATAATGCCCGTTGAGATAAATTATGCGCGTCATGTGATTACCTTGCCTAAGCGCGCCAATTTGCGTTGAGGCGCTTCCCTTGGCCTCAAATGCACGAAGTAAGATGCTGAAACAAGTTCAGCATGATGATGCTTTAAATAACAAAGTCTCATCGCCTCAAAAGCTACCCCATCACCCTGAACTTGCTTCAGCGTCTTAATTTCCACCGTGACGGTTGCATTACAGCCCCTTGCGCCCTACCGCCCGTGACCATGTCAGCACCCCCCATTTTCGCATTTGAAAGTCTCGCGCTACAACAGGGTGGCGGATGGCTGTTTCAGGATATCGACTTATTCATCGGCGCGCGCGACCGACTAGCGCTTATTGGCCGCAATGGTGCAGGCAAAACGACGTTGATGAAACTGGTGGCTGGCACGGTCGAGGCCGATAAGGGCAACCGTGTTGTTGTGCCCGGCACCAACATCGTGATGTTGGAGCAGGACCCCGATGTCAGCTCCTTTGCACGGCTCGTTGATTTTGCCATTCATGGCGAAAAAGGGCCGCCCGAATATGCGGTGCGCGCCATTGCCGACCAATTGGGTATCAATTTGGACCGTGAGGCCAAAACCGCAAGCGGCGGCGAAAAACGCCGCGCCGCGATTTGCCGTGCACTGGCGAGTGAGCCTGACCTGTTGCTTCTGGATGAACCGACGAACCATCTTGATTTGGCTGCGATTGAATGGCTGGAAGAATGGCTCACACGCTATCGCGGCGCATTCATGGTCATCAGCCATGACCGGACGTTTTTGACGCGATTGACGCGGCAGACCTTCTGGCTGGATCGCGGCCTGCTGCGCCGCAACGAAATCGGCTTTGGCGGATATGATGCTTGGACCGAGCGTGTTTTTGCCGAAGATGCGCGCAACGCAGACCGCCTCGACGCAAAACTAAAAATCGAGGCGCATTGGCTTGAACGTGGCGTGACTGCGCGGCGTAAGCGCAACCAAGGTCGATTGGCCAAGCTGTGGGAAATGCGCGCTGCGCGTGCCGCGATGATTAGCCCACAAGGCACAGCCAAGCTCGCGGCGTCAAGCGATGACAGCAAAACAAAAACCGTCATCAGCGCGCAAAATGTCTGCAAAAGCTTCGGTGACCGCACGATCATCAAGGATTTTACGCTGCGCATTCAACGCGGCGACCGGATCGGTATTGTGGGCGCCAATGGTACCGGCAAGACGACCCTAATCCGCATGTTAACTGGCGAGGCGGAACCAGATACCGGCAGCATCACACTCTCGCCAACGCTGACAGGCATCGTCATCGACCAACAACGCAAATTGCTCACACCTGAAAAGCGGGTGCGCGATGTGTTGGCAGAGGGCAGCGACTGGATCGATGTGCGCGGGGTGCGCAAGCATGTGCAAGGCTATCTTAAGGAGTTCCTGTTCGACCCCGCACTTATAGAGGCGCGGATCGGGTCCTTATCCGGCGGCGAGCAATCGCGCATCCTGCTTGCCCGCGAATTTGCGCGTGAGGCCAATCTGCTGGTGCTGGATGAGCCGACCAACGATCTCGATCTGGAAACGCTTGATCTACTGCAAGAGGTTATCGCCGATTATGACGGAACGGTTTTGATCGTCAGCCATGATCGCGACTTTCTCGACCGGACCGTGACATTGACGCTCGGGCTGGATGGTTCGGGGCATGTCGATATCATCGCAGGCGGATATGCCGATTGGGAAGAAAAACGCGATAAACGCGACACGCCCTCCGTCAAAAAGGTGGAAAAAGGCGTTTCGGTTGCACCATCTGCGGTGGCCCCCTCTGCAGCCAAGAAGGTCAAGCTAACTTACAAAGACCAACGCGATTATGACTTGCTGCCGAAGCGCATTTCCGAAATCGACGCCGAAATTGCTGCTGCCGAAAAGGAAATGAGCGACCCGGCTTTATACTTGCAAAAGCCAGCCCGCTTTGCCGAACTCACCGCCAAAACCGAAAGTCTGCGTACCGAAAAGGATGCGGCTGAGGAACGCTGGTTGGAGCTGGCCATGATGGTTGAAGAATCGGCGTCCTAACCGGGAATACGGTAATAAGCCGCGAGCCGGTCCAGTGCGATTTTTAAGACCAGTTTTCCTGAACGCACGGGCCATGACATCTCGCGTTCGGCAATCGGCACGCTTTCGCCAACACAAATGACGCGCCATGCAATATCTGACAGATCGGGACCAAGCGCCGTCAAAGCCTTATCGAAGCGGGCCTTTGCGCTCATCATCCGTTCGGTGCGGTTTAAGCCTGATGGTGCGCTACGTTTTTGCCGGCTGCGCGGAATATTCTCCCACGACATGGTAACATGTGGCGCAAGCGCCGCTGCCTCATAATCCCCCCGCAAGGTTTCGCCCGCCAACATCTGCCGGTTGGACAAATGGCCGCGCGCGTGCAGCCAGGACAAGGGCGATTCAGACAGGTTTATGGTGACGGTACGGTGGGCTATGCTTTCACCATTTTCGGCCACGGCATGCTCCACCAACATACGCGGATCATGGAATTTACGTTTGGAAAGCGACTTGGCTGGCATGGGCATTCTCCTGTGGCTACGCGAATCACCCTTGCCATGTGGTAAATATTGTAGGAAAGAAAAAACCTATTTGGTGAAGGAGTAATTCATGCAAAGTCGAATTCGCGATGTACGAAGGGCCAAAGGCCTCACGCTTGCAGATGTGGCTATGCGCTGTAATCCGCCGACGACTGCGCAGACTATCGGTCGCCTTGAAACAGGGATGCGGGTGCTGTCGCTGATCTGGATTAACCGTATCGCGGACGCTTTGGGTGTGGAATCGAGCGACCTCGTTGCTCTGCCTGACCAGCAATATCTGCCCGTCGCTGCTATACTGCATGATGATGGCACGCACGCCCCGACGAAGGAGGAACGTATAATGGTTCCCAATGTCGGCGCGACGATGGTCGGGCTTCGGATTGCTAAGGCATTGGGGGAATATCGGCGCGGGGATGAATTATGGCTTGAACAGATTCAACCCGACGACTTTGCCTCTGCGCTAAATCTGGACGTCCTTGTCCCGCGCCCTGGTGGCCGCTTCATCTTTGGCCGCTTGCTCGGCCGTGACGCCGGGAAATTGCACCTATTGCCGCTTGAGGCTGGTGCACGACAACAAGTTGTCGCCGATCCGGCTTGGATTGCAAAGGCAGTCCGGCTCGTGCGCACATTATAAAACAGGCGAATGCGCGCGTAATTGCCTTTCGTTTCGGCGAAACACCGGCCGTATCGAAGCGTTAAGGCTTCGCGCCGAAGTTGTCGTCGATCCGCTCCGCCTTTGAACCGGCGTCATCGGTTGGCACAAAGCTGTGCGAACCGACTTTAAGCCAGATCAATATGGGGGCCGCCTGATAAATCGAGGAATAAGTTCCGACGACAATACCAAATGCCATTGCAGCGCTGAAACCGAAGATAACATCCGGTCCAAAGAGCACCAATATGATCAACGGCAGCGAAATCGATACGCTGGTCATCACCGTACGAGACAAGGTTTCATTGACGGACAGGTTCAAAAGCGACGCCATTTCCATTTTACGGAATTTCATCAGATTCTCGCGAATACGGTCATACACAACAACCGTATCGTTCAACGAATAACCGATGATCGTCAGCAGGGCCGCGATGATGTTCAGGTCAAACTCCCAACCCGTCAGCGCGAACAGGCCGAAGGTAAGCGTCACGTCGTGAAGCAGCGACCAGATCGCGCCCACGCCGAACTGCCATTCGAACCGGAACCAGATATAAATCGATACACCGGCCATCGCCGCAAGCAGCGCGCGCATACCCGTACTAAACAATTCTTCCGACACCTTACCGGATACCGAATCCACGCCGTCAATACGGACGTCGGGGTGGCCAGCTTTCAAGGTTTCGGTGATCTTTGTCGCCATGGTGTTGGCGAGCTCAGGATTCTTGTCTGCGCCATCCGGCAATTTCATGCGGATCGAAACCTGATTTTCAGCGCCAAAACGCTGAATGGTCGGATCGCCATAGCCGAGCTTCGCAACCGTTTCGCGCAATTCAGTGACCGGTGCGGATGTGCTCTCCGTAAATGTCGCGCGGATCATTTGGCCGCCGATAAAATCGACGCCAAAGTTCAGGCCCTTTGTGGCCACCAAGCCAACCGACGCAACCATGAGCAACAGGCTGATGCCAAAGGCCCAGGTGCGCCATTTCAGAAAGTCGATATTGGTATCGTCAGGAACGAGTTTGAGCAGTTTCATGTCTATATCCTCAAATCGTCAGCTCATGGGGACGCGTGCGCTTCACCCAGCGTGAGACCCACATGCGGGTGATGGTAACAGCGGTGAAAACCGATGTGACGATCCCGATCATAAGCACCACTGCGAAACCGCGAATTGGTCCGGAGCCAAAAAAGAACAGCAATACCGCCGCAATGACGTTGGTGCTGTTCGCGTCGAAAATGGCGCGGCTGGCTTCTTTGTAACCAACCTCAATCGCTTGCACGATACGCCGGCCCCGTTTCAATTCTTCCCGGATACGTTCGTTAATCAAAACGTTTGCGTCCACTGCTGCACCAATCGTCAGAACGAAGCCTGCGATGCCCGGCAAGGTCAATGTCGCATTCACCAGTGCCATCACGCCCAAAATCATGGCAATGTTGATGACCAAAGCAAAATTGGCATACATGCCAAACCTGCCATAAACGAGGAACATGAGTACGAGGATAGCGGTCGTACCAATCACCGCCGCCAACACGCCGCGGCGGATGGAGTCTGCGCCAAGGTCTGGACCAACCGAACGTTCTTCCACGATCTTAAGATCAACCGGCAAAGCACCCGAGCGCAGCGAAATGGAGAGCGCATTGGCGCTTTCTGTGGTGAAGCTGCCCGAAATCTGGGAAACCCCGCCGAAGATTGGCTCCCGAATTTGCGGTGCGGAGATAACTTGGCCATCCAAAATGATCGCGAATAGCTTGTTGACATTCTGCTGCGTCATACGAGCAAATTTCTGCCCGCCTTCGCTATCAAACTGAATGGTGACCGCAGGCTGATTTGTCTGCGAGTCGAATGTCGGGTCTGCCTTCTCCAGCTTGTCGCCGGAAATGCCGCCCAATCGGCGTACGGCAATGTACGGCAGACCGGAGGGGTTATCGGGATAGGGCAGAACTTGGCTGCCAACGCGGGCCTTGCCCTGCGCGGTCTGATCAGGATCGGCCATTTCATCCACCAGCTTGAATTCGAGCTTTGCGGTTTTGCCGATGAGCGCTTTCAAGGCAGCGGGGTCGTCAAGCCCAGGAACCTGAACTACAATCCGATTATCGCCTTGGCGGATGATCGTTGGCTCAAGCGTACCAAGCGCGTTGATGCGGCGATCAATAACGTCCTTGGCTGTGTCCATCGCCTGATCAAGGGCCGCTTCGTTCCCCGTCCCCTCTGGCGTGACAATCAACCAATTGCCATCGTTGACGCCGATATTCCAATCGCGGCTGCCGGTGGCATTGCTCGTTAAGGGAATGAGTGCTTCGCGCGCTGCATCGACTTTGGACACATCACTGACCGTAAAACTTAGCTGACCATCGGCGCGTGACACATCAGCAATCGCGATCTGCGGGTCTGCGCGGCGCATTGCGGTCCGCACACCATCTTCCAAAGCCTCAAGCCGTGTCTCCGCGAGCTGCGATGTATCGGCTTCCAACAGAATATGGCTACCGCCAGCAAGGTCGAGCCCCAGATTAATCGTTGGCGTCGGCACAAATTGCGCAAGTTGATCGCGCATCTGCGCCGGAAGAAGGCTGGGGATAGCAAAGAGCACACCAAAAATGATGAGCGTGTTGAGCATCCATACGCGCCAACGGGGAAAATCAAGCATGAGTTGGATCCGAACGAAATGGAAAAGCAAAAATTGGGGTTGGGCCGTCGGCCATTCAACCCCAGCGGTTAATCATTGGCAGCTTTGGTTCCGCGTGATTGCACGTTGGCGATAGTCGACTTCACAGCCTTCACCCGCACATTTGGCGCAATTTCCACTTCAACATAATCGTCAGCGACCTTGATCACTTTGCCCATCAAGCCGCCAGCGGTGACGACTTCGTCATTCTTTTGCACCGCGTTGATTTTGGCCTCATGCTCTTTCGCGCGCTTCTGTTGCGGGCGGATGAGGAAAAAGTAGAATACGACAAAGATCAGCAGGAGCGGAAACAACTGCACAAAAAATGCAGAACCACCAGCACCACCAGCGGCGACGTTCAAGATTAGAGACTCCATGGAAAACCCTCGCAAGTTGTATAATGTGACGCCCGATAAAAGCGTTGCTCCAAAGCAATCGGGCGCGATTATCACCTGCACCCTGTTGACGCAACGTCAAAGCGTCGAGAGCGCGCTTGCTTTTCAAAAACCAGCGCCATATACGCGCGCTTCCACTGACCTCAGCGAGGACAGCGGCGGTCGGGACGTAGCGCAGCCTGGTAGCGCATCACACTGGGGGTGTGGGGGTCGCAGGTTCGAATCCTGTCGTCCCGACCAATTATTTTCCTAACATCATAACATCTCGGACCCGCAGCCACCGCGCCATGAACCGCTGTGCAGATTTTGCTTTCCTACAAATAACCATATCGGTTATAAATTGATTCGAAAGTGAGGTTGTTTTGGTGATAGACCATATTGACCAATTGATTGACGAATTAATCGCACGCGAAGGCGACTTTGTGGACCATCCGGCCGACACAGGCGGTCCGACCCGGTGGGGTATTACGCAGGCAGTTGCCCGCCGTCATGGATACACTGGCGAAATGCACACACTACCGCGCCACATGGCCGCTGCGATGTACAAACGCGTATATTGGCACGCGGCAGCCTTTGATCAATTGGAACGCCTTGCGCCGAAACTTGCGGCGGAGATGTTCGACACCGGCGTCAACATGGGCACAGGAACCGCTATAGGATTTTTGCAACGCGCGCTGAACGCCCTCAACCGCAATGGCCGCGACTATCCCGACATCGCCATAGACCGGAAAATCGGCCCCGAAACGCTGCGCGCCGTGCAAGCATTCTTCCGTTGTCGCGGAAACTCTGCCGAGCCTGTCCTGACAAAGGCGATCAATGCGTTGCTGGGCGCCCATTATGTCCACTTGGCAGAATCCCGTCCCGCGCAAGAAGCGTTTTTGTGCGGCTGGCTCGCAAACCGAATTGGCTAAGAACATCTAAGGAAGGAATTTATCATGTCACTCCTCGAAGGCATAATTGGGCCAATCGCAAACCTGATCGATAAGATCATTCCTGACCCAAAGGCGCGCGATGCAGCCAAGCTTGAGCTCATCAAACTGCAAGGTAGCCAGGACATGGATGCCCTGCGCACGCAACTATCCGCCGTTCTTGCCGAGGCGCAGTCGGCGGACCCGTGGACCAGCCGCGCACGCCCAAGCTTCCTGTATGTGATATATATCATGCTGTTATGGTCCATACCCATGGGACTAATCGCCGCTGTCGCGCCTGCCAAAGCCGCGAATATTGCATTGGGCATGAGCGCCTATCTCAATGGCCTTCCCGAACCGCTATATGCGCTGTTTGGCACTGGGTTGGGGTACACCGCCGCCCGCCAATGGGGTAAGTCGCGGGGCACAGAAAAATAGTTGCTTAAGGCAGGCTTCATACCTTACGCCTGTATTCCCGCTAGGATTTATATGGGACTCAGGAGAAACAAAATGAAGAAATTAGTCGCAACTGTTGCTGCTCTCGCATTTGCTGCATCGCTCACCGCATGTGGCGAAGCTGGCGAAAAGGCAGCCGAAGAAACCACAGAAGAAGCAGACGCAACGGGTAACGCCATGGAAGCTGGCGCCGAGAACGCCATGACCTCTGCTGAAGACGCCGCCGACGCAACCGCAGAAGCAGCCGATGAAGTCGCTGACGCAACTGCCGGTGCAGCTAAAGAAGCCACGGCAGCCACCGGCGCTGCTGTTGAAGTGGCTGGTAAAGACATGAAGGAAGCCGCCAAGTAATAGGCGCTTTCTTAAGCGAAATTGGCCCGCCCTGCCCTGTGCAGCGGTGGGCTTTTTCAGGTACTACATATCGTCAGGGCGCGCCCGAAAAAACAATTAATAAATGAAAGTGGTGTACCATTTATTTCAATGACTTACGGAAACTATGGCTCTAGGATTATGGAGTTCTTGATGCTTTAGGCATCAGATAGGCATCAGCCAATATGGTTTCGCGGGGCATTGGCATCGGGATGGAATTGCCAGGACCTCGGGCTGTTAGTGCCTGTGGTAATGTCGATGCGACTAAGTCCAAAATTTCTGCAATGTTGTATGTTACCCCCCCGGGGGGGGTAGGACAGAGCGCTGCGTGATTGTCACCGGCTACCTTCGCACGAAATTTTTTTAAAACTGATTTGATTAACAACTGAGAACCGCCCGCGTGTGTAAGACTTCACCATCGTTTGTATCAGACACTTAAAGCATGTATTTCTGCAATACGACGAGATCCGTCGTTGCGGGCAACCAGCGCCGAGTATTCGGGCACCTCGATCCAGGTCGCAAAATCGCGGGTCAACGGTTCCGAGGCCACGACTATGCTGTTGGCCTGAGCTGCCCCGCCGATCAGCTTCCACTCCTCGTCGTGCAGTCCGTAGTCACGGCCAAAGGTGTACCACATCGAAAGGAAGTCGGCCGAGCCTTGTAACTGGCTTACATCGAACCGGCCGAAATCGAAAGTGTAGCGAACCGCGACGAGGTTGGTTCCATCGCAAAAGATCAGATTGGCCGAGGATGAACGGGTTATTCCGTGCCGTTCCCGCACCTTTCGGATTGTTGTCAGTGCGTCGCGGATTGCGTCAAGGATCGCTTCAGGGGAATTAATCGCGTACGCGTCGGGCAGGGCCGAAGCCACCAGCGCATAGATCCATTCGCTGTCGGTCGAGCCCGAGATCGCGCGCGCGAACTCGGGTCGGACGTGCGGTACCAGATCGAAGCGCATGTCGCGAAAGCCAGCGAGGTCGCCATTGTGCGCCATTGCCAGCGGGACGCCGTCGAAGCGAAAGGGATGAACGTTCTGGTCGTTAACCTGCACCGTCGAGGTCATCGGCACTCCACGGATATGGGACAGCAATGCACCGACCTTTAGCTTACTCGCCAATTCCTTGAGGTTGCGGTCAAACACCGCGACTTGGGTGGTCCGGTAGCGATAGGGTGTGTGCGGTTCGTGGCTCGAGGGATCCCACGCAGCCATGCCGAAGCCGGCGAGGTTGAGCATTGACAGCATCTGTGCCGCAGTCGTCTGGTTAAGCAACGATGAATCCGGGGCATAGAGCAAGTGGTCGAGCAGGACCGGGCTACCGAGGTAGGAGAGTATCCTGCACATTAGATGGCGCTCCTTCGGCAGTGTTGGTTGAATTGCTCCA
>Ga0315899_10001769_pt1 | contig 24404 bp, 13 predicted proteins | sample LakEriMetagenome_2_FD_203518 | JGI IMG/M metagenome (GOLD analysis project Ga0315899, IMG submission 203518) | Freshwater fungal communities from buoy surface, Lake Erie, Ohio, United States - Buoy 4 MA112 | ecosystem: Environmental > Aquatic > Freshwater > Lake | place: USA: Lake Erie, Ohio... | reverse complement strand
TCGTCGATCCGCACGCAGATCGTGTCGGGCGACTGATAGGCGCCCACCGCCGCCATGATGCACCCTGCGGCGCGCAGCACGCGCAGCACTTCGGGGGCCTCGCCCAGCGGCGGGGCAAGCAGCACGCCGCTCACCCCGGATTCGATCAGATCCTCGACCGCTGCGGTCGGCGGCGGGCGTCCGCCTTCGCCCTTCACCAGGATCAGCCGCGCGCTGCGGGCGGATGCCTCCTCGAACACGCCGGTCAGAAATTCGCTCATGAAGGCGGCGCTGGGATTGGAATAGATCACCCCGATGCGCAGTTCGCTGGATGTCACCAGGCTGCGCGCGGCGACATTGGGCGTGTAGGCCAGCGCCTTGATCGCCTCTTCCACCGCGGCCCGCGTCTCGGCGCTCACCCCCGACCGCCCGTTGATGACCCGCGACACCGTCATGGAAGAAACGCCCGCGCGCGCCGCCACATCGACGATCGTCGCGCCCCGCGCCGGACGATCCGGTCTCGCCATGCCCACCCCCTTTGCCTTCAACAAAGCCAAAGCGCCGATCTAGTCCAGCCGCCGCCGCTGGCAAAGAGGGCAAAAGGGCGTAGGTTGGCGGCGCGCCTTGGCCGCCCGCCCCGCCGGATGGGGTGTCCGGCTGGGCTGCGATCAAGGCGCGCATCATCCTCTCCCCAAATGTACGACTAAGCCATCAGCGCGACCCCGCTGGTCCGCGCCCCGCCTGCGTCATTTGCCTCATGTCATGCGGGATGGCATAGGGCGAAGCCAGCCTGACAAGGCTGAACCGCAAAATATTTGTGGGAGTTATTGACCCGCCCCCTGGATCGTATAGGATTTCGCCGCTGACCGCCCGACATGCGGGAAGGATGTCGGCGCGATAATCGACAAGGGGATGCTGGATGACCGGACGGGCCATGCTTTTCGATCGACGTCAGGCGCTGTTGGCGTCGTCTCTGGGCGGCGCGGCCGCGCTCCTGCCCGGCGAAGCGGCCGCCGCCGCGCGGCCGGCGCGCTCGTCCGGCGGCACGGGCACCTGCACCACGCCGCGCAGCGCCATTGCCCGGACCCGCTATGGCCTGGTGCGCGGCTATGTCGCGGGCGACGTGTTCACCTTCAAGGGCATTCCCTATGGCGACGACACCGGCGGCGAAAATCGCTGGCTGCCGGCCAAGCCGCCCAGGCCCTGGACGGATCCCTATCCCGCGCTCGCCTATGGCGCCAACTGCCCGCAGACGCTGCACAGCTTCCGCGCGAAGGAACATACGTTCCTCCAGCAATGGACGGACGGGTTCCTGGGCGAGGATATGCTCAAGCTCAACGTCTGGACGCCCTCGCTCTCGGGCAACCGCCCGGTCATGGTCTATTTCCACGGCGGCGGCTTCGCCTTCGGCTCCTCCTACGAACTCGCCTCGCATGACGGCGCGCAGATGGCGCGGCATCATGACGTCGTGCAGGTGTCGATCAACCACCGCCTGAACGTGCTCGGCTTCCTCGACCTCGTCGAGATGGGCGGCGACGCCTATGCCGAATCCGTCAATGTCAGCATGACCGACTGCATCGCTGCGCTGCGCTGGGTGCGGGAAAATATCGCGGCTTTCGGCGGCAATCCCGACCGCATCATGATCTACGGCCAGTCGGGCGGCGCGTCGAAGGTGACGACGCTCATGGGCATGTCCTCGGGCAAGGGCATCATCCACCGAGCGGCGGCGCAGTCGGGCGGCGGCGGCAACATCCCCAGCCTTGAACAGTCGCGCGATTTCTCCCGCCGGGTCATCAGGGAACTGGGCGTCCGCCCGCGCGACATGGCCGCGCTCCAGAAAATGGACTGGGCCACGCTCTTTGCCGCGGGGAACAAGGTGGCGGAGCAGATCAACGGGCCGCGCAATGCCGGCGGCCCCTCCACCACGCCGCGCGTCGGCTGGAACCCGACGATGGACGGCCGGGTCATCACCGTCCGCTCCTTCTTCGACGCCGCGCCCGACATGTCGCGCGACGTGCCCCTGCTGATCGGCAACACCAGCGAGGAAGGGATGCGCTTCAGCTCCAACCCGACCGAGGCGGAATGGCGCGCAGAGCTTGCCGGCCAATATGGCGCGCAAAAGGCTGACGCCCTCATCGCCCGGATGAAGCGCGACCACCCCGAAAAGGCGATCCGCACCCTTTCCTACGGCGTCTCCTCGCTCGCCTATCGCAACCGCATCCAGTCGATGGTCGCGCTGCGCGACAAGCAGGCGGGGGCCGCGCCCACCTATCAATATCTCTTCCAGTGGCAATCGCCCCAGTTAGACGGCGTCGCGGGCGCGTGGCACACCGCCGACCTCGCCTTCGTGTTCGACAATACAGCGCTCTGCGATCAGGGCACCGGCAACACGCCGGAGGCGCAGAAGCTCGCCCGCACGATGGCGACGGCCTGGGCCAATTTCGCCCGCACCGGCAACCCCAGCCAGCCGGGCCTCAACTGGACGCCCACCAACGCCACCCGTTGCCAGACGATGATCTTCGACAATCAATGCCGCATGGTCGACGATCCCGAAGGCACGGCGCGCCGCATCATCCTCACCTGATTTTCACAAGGAACATATCATCCATGCGCCGGTCGTTATTGTCGTTCCTCGCCCTTGCCACCCTGGCCGCCCCGGCCCTTTCGCAGGACGCAGCGCCCGGCGCCAATCCGATCATCCGCGACAAGTTCACCGCCGATCCTGCCCCGATGGTCGATGGCGACCGCCTCTACCTCTATGTCGGCCATGACGAGGCGCAGCGCGACGAGATGTTCAACATGAAGGAATGGCTGGTCTATTCCACCGCCGACATGCGCCACTGGACCGATCACGGCCCGATCATGAATGTGTCCGGCTTCAAATGGGCGAAGAAGGACGCCTGGGCGTCCCAGACCATCAAAAAGAACGGGAAATACTGGTTCTATGCCGCCGTGGAGCATGACAATAGCCATCCGGGCAAGGCGATCGCCGTCGCCGTTTCCGACACGCCGACCGGCCCCTTCACGGACGCGAAGGGCTCTGCCCTCATCACCAACCAGATGACGCCCAAGGGCACGCATAGCTGGGAGGATATCGACCCCACCGTCTTCACCGACGACGATGGCACGACCTGGATCGCCTGGGGCAATCGCCAGGCCTATATCGCGAAATTGAAGCCCAACATGATCGAGCTGGACGGCCCGATCCGCGAGATCACCCCGCCCCATTTCGAGGAAGGCCCCTGGCTGCACAAGCGCGGCAAGCTCTATTATCTGACCTATGCCTCGCTGGACCGCGCCACCCATCGCGACGAGCGCATTTCCTACGCCACCGCCACCTCGCTCGCTGGCCCCTGGACCTACCGGGGCGAACTCACCGGATCGGGCAAATACAGCTTCACCATCCATCCCGGCATCGTCGAATATAAGGGGCAATGGTATATCTTCCTGCACAATGCCGCGCTCGCAATCGGCGATCTGAACGGCGCGATCGGGCGGCGTGCCGTCACCGTGGAGCGGCTCCATTACAATGCCGACGGCACGATGAAGCCGGTGGTGCAGACCGACACGGGCGTGACCGCACCCGCGCGATAGACTCAGACAATTGATAGCGCTATCAGATCGGCAGCCGCAGTCACAGCGCGGCGCCTGGAGGAGAGATTGACCTTGCCGTACCGGACCCTGCCCTTCGCTGCCCTGCCCCTCGCGCTGCTGTCCACATCGCTGTCCGCCCAGGCGGCGCCCGCGCGCTTCGACAGCTTCAGCTACAAGGGTCAGTCGATCGAAAAGGTGGCGGTAAAGCCCGGCGAATATCGCAATCCCATCCTCACCGGCTATTATCCCGACCCTTCGATACTGCGGGTGGGCGACGACTATTATCTCGTCAACTCCTCCTTCGCCCATTATCCGGGCCTGCCGATCTTCAGGTCGAAGGATCTGGTCAACTGGACCCAGATCGGCAACGCCATCGACCGGCCGGAGCAACTGGACTTCACCGGCCGCCGCATCTCGCAGGCGGTGTTCGCCCCGGCGATCAGCTTCCACGACGGCACCTTCTACATCGTCAACACCTGCGTCGAATGCCGGGGCAATTTCATCATCACGGCGAAAGACCCTGCCGGCCCCTGGTCCAACCCCATCTGGCTGCCGTTCGAAGGGATCGACCCCTCCATCTACTGGGAAGGGGACAGGGCCTGGATCGTCAACAACCGCGCCCCCAACGAACCGCCCCGCTATGACGGCCACCGCGCCATCTGGATTCAGGAATATGACTGGCGCGCCGGCAAGATGGTGGGGGAAAGCACGCAGCTCATCAACGGCGGCGTCGACATTTCCAAAAAGCCCGTCTGGATCGAAGGGCCGCACATCTTCAGGAAGGACGGCTATTATTATCTGACCGCTGCCGAAGGCGGCACCAGCGTCAACCACTCGCAGGTCGTGTTCCGCTCGAAGGAACTGCGTGGTCCTTTCATCCCCTATGAAGGCAACCCCATCCTCACCCAGCGCGATCTCGACCCCGCCCGGTCGAACTTCATCGGCTCGGCGGGCCATGCGCAGCTGGTCGAAACGCAGAAGGGCGACTGGTGGGCGACCTTCCTCGCTGTCCGCCCCTATGACGGCGACGACCATTATAATATCGGCCGCGAAACCTTCCTCCTGCCTGTCACATGGAAGGACGGCTGGCCCGTCATCCTGCCGCGCGGGCAGGCGATCCCCCATGCGCTCAGGGTGCCCGACCTGCCGCCGCAGCCAAAGCCGCCCATCCCCACCAGCGGCGACTTTTCCTATGTGGAATCGTTCGACGGCCGGGCGCTGCCGATGCAGTGGATCGGCATCCGCACGCCCAAAAAGCCCTTCTACAGCCTGAAGGGCGGCGCGCTGGAGCTAGAGAGCGGCGCGCCCATCGGGGACTTGAACGGCGTTCCCGCCTTCATCGGCCGCCGCCAGCAGCACGCCAACGCCACCTTCTCCACCACGCTGCGCTACGCGCCGGAAAGGGACGGCGACCGCGCCGGCCTCGCCGCCGTGCAGAGCGACCGCAGCAACCTCTTTTTCGGCCTCACCCGCATCGCGGACAAGCCCATGGTCGCCCTCTACACCCGCGACGCCGCAGACAGCGACACGCTGGTCGCCTCGGCCCCCGTCGCTACATCCGGCCCGATCACCCTAACCATCCGCATCACCGGCGGCACGATGGCGTTCGATTATGGCGCGGGCGGCAAGACCCGCACGCTCAAGGCCGGTCTCGACGCCACCCTGCTCAGCACGAAGAAGGCCGGCGGCTTCGTCGGCACGGTGGTCGGCCCCTATCATTACACGCCGGCGCCATGATCCGCGCGGCCGCCCTCCCCCTCTCGCTCCTCCTCGCCATAGCCGCGCCCGCGCAAGTGTGGCGCTCGGATCAGGGCGACGGCACCTATCGCAATCCCGTGCTGTTCGCGGATTATCCCGATCCCGACATCATCCGCGTGGGCGAGGATTTCTATTTCGTCTCGACCACCTTCACCAATTCGCCCGGCGTCACCATCCTCCATTCCAGGGACATGGTGAACTGGCGCATCGTCTCCCATGTGGTCGACCGGCTGGACGGCGACCCGCGCTATGACCTCAAACAGGGCGGCGACTATCGCCACGGCTTCTACGCCGCCAGCCTCCGCCGCCACAAAGGCATGTTCTACCTTGCGGTGACGCCGGTCGGGCACAGGACGCGCATCTACCGCTCGGCGACGATCACCGGACCCTGGACCTACAAGGAACTGGACCGCGAAGCCTTCGATCCCGCGCTCTTCATCGACACGGACGGCACGGCCTATCTCGGCACCTCCATCGGGTCGGACGGCACGGTGACGCTCCTGACCCTCAATGACGATCTTTCCGCCGTCACGGCCGCGAAGGTCACCTATTACAACAAGGGCGCGGAAGGATCGAAGATCGTCCGCCATGATGGCTTTTACTATCTCTTCAACGCCATTCCCGGCAAGCTGGCGATGACCGTCTCGCGCTCGCGCAGCCTGTGGGGACCATGGGAAACAAAGCCCTCGATCGACGACAAGACCGGCGGGCATCAGGGCGCGATCGTCGATATGCCCGACGGCAGCTGGTACGGCTTCGTCATGGTGGACGCAGGCGCGATCGGCCGCATGACCAATATCAGCCCGATTTTCTGGAAGGACGGCTGGCCCTGGTGGGGGGCGCCCGACCGGCCCGATTTCGTCCCCGAACGTTCGGTGAAGCCCATCAAGGGCCACCCCTTCGCGCAGCCGCCCAGCTCGGACGATTTCGCGTCGCCAAAGCTCGGCCTGCAATGGCAATGGAACCATAATCCGGACGACAGCAAATGGTCGCTGAAGGAGCGGCCCGGTTTCCTCCGCCTCCACGCCACCCAGGCGGACGGCATCTGGACCGCGCGCAACACGCTCACGCAAAAGGCGCAGGGGCCAAAGATGCGCGCCATCGCCAAACTCGACACCGCCGGCATCAGGCCGGGCGATGTCTGCGGCTTCGGCAGCTTCGGCAAATATAATGCCCAGCTTTCGGTCGTCGGCGGCGCGAAGGGCACGAAGGCGCTGCGGATGATGCTGACCGAAAGCACCCAGTCAGGCCCGAAGACGGCCATCCGCATTCCTTCCATTCCCATCAAGGGCCGCGCCCTCTGGCTGCGCGCCGACATGGATTTCGATACGAAGGCCGGTCGCGTCGCCTACAGCCTCGACAACATCGAATGGCGCCCGGCCGGCGGCAGCTTCCCGCTCGCCTTCGACTGGCGCACCGGCACTTTCCAGGGGCAGCAGATCGCGCTTTCCTGCTACAATCCCGCGCCGACCGGCGGCTATCTCGATGTCGACAGCTTCACGCTCCAGCCCCTGCCGGCCGGGGTGCGGCCATGACCCTCAGCCGCCGCGAGACCATGGCCGCGATGGCGGCGGGCACCGCCGCGCTCGCCGCCGTCCGCCCTGCGCAGGCAGCGCCCGCCGCGCCGCATCCTCTGACCCTCTGGTATCGCCAGCCCGCCGCGAAATGGACGGAGGCGCTTCCCATCGGCAATGGCCGCCTCGGCGCGATGGTGTTCGGCGGCACGGCACAGGAAAAGCTGCAACTCAACGAAAGCACGCTCTGGGCAGGGCAGCCCTATGATCCCGTCAACCCGGACGCGAAAGCGAACCTGCCCAAAGTGCGCGACCTCATCTTCGCCGGCCGGATCGAGGAAGCCGAAGCGCTCGCCAACAAGACCTTGATGGCAAAGCCGCTCACGCAAATGCCCTATCAGACGCTGGGCGACCTCATCCTCGACTTCCCCGGCCTCGGGCAAGCCACCGCCTATCATCGCGAACTCGATCTCGTCGACGCGATGGCGACCACGCGCTTTGCCGCCAATGGCGCGACCCATGTCCGCCGGGTTATCGCTTCGCCCGCCGACAATCTCCTCGCCATCCACCTTTCCTCGACCGGCAAGCTGGATGTGGACATCGCCCTGCGTTCGCCCCAGCGCGACGTTCAGGTCGCGGCGGACGGCTCTGCCGGCCTGCTGCTCACCGGCCGCAACGGCGCGTCCAAAGGGGTGGAGGGCAATCTCCGCTTCGCCGCCCGCCTGATCGCCAGCGTCGAAGGCGGCCGTGTCACCCAAAGCCCGGATGGTCGCCTCAGCATCCGGGGCGCCAAATCCGTCACCCTGCGCCTCGCCGTGGCGACCAGCGTCAAAAGCGTGGAGGACATAAGCGGCGATCCCCTCGCCACCACCGCCGCGACGCTCGCCAAGGCAACGGGCCGTCCCTTCGCCCGCATCGCCGCCGACACCGCCGCCGCGCACCAGCGCCTGTTCCGCCGCGTCGCGCTCGACCTTGGCGCCACGCCCGCGGCGCAGCTCCCCACCGACCAGCGCATCGCCGCCTCCCAGACCAGCGACGATCCCGCGCTCGCCGCCCTCTATTTCCACTATGCCCGCTATCTGTTGATCTGCTCGTCCCGCCCCGGCGGCCAGCCCGCCAATCTTCAGGGGCTCTGGAACGACAGCCTCAATCCGCCATGGGGCTCCAAATATACGATCAACATCAATACCGAGATGAACTACTGGCCGGCCGAGCCGGTGGCGCTGGGCGAATGTGTCGAGCCGCTGGTTCAGATGGTGCGCGAACTCGCCGTGACGGGCGAACGCACCGCGCGGACCATGTATGGCGCGCGCGGCTGGGTGGCGCATCACAACACCGACCTCTGGCGCGCGACCGCGCCCATCGACGGCGCGCAGTTCGGCCTGTGGCCCACCGGCGGCGCGTGGCTGTGCACCCATCTCTGGGACCATTATGATTACAGCCGCGACCGCGCCTATCTCGCCTCCATCTACCCGCTGCTTGCCGGGGCGGCGCGCTTCTTCCTCGACACGCTCCAGCGCGATCCGACCACCGGCTTCCTCGTCACCAATCCATCGATGAGTCCCGAAAATCCGCACGGCCATGGCGGCACCATCTGCGCCGGGCCGACGATGGACATGGGCATCCTGCGCGACCTTTTCACCCAGACGGTGCAGGCCGCCGCGATCCTGGGCATCGACGCGCCGCTGGTCGCGGAGATGCGCGCCGCCCGCGACCGGCTAGCCCCCTACAAGGTCGGCGCTCAGGGCCAGCTTCAGGAATGGCAGCAGGATTGGGATGCGGACGCGCCCGAACAGAATCACCGCCACGTCTGCCACCTCTACGGCCTGCACCCGTCGCGCCAGATCACGCCGGACGGCACCCCCGCGCTCGCCGCCGCTGCCCGCCGCACGCTGGAGATACGCGGCGACCGCGCCACCGGCTGGGCCACCGCCTGGCGCATCAACCTCTGGGCGCGCCTGCGCGAGGGCGATCATGCGCATGAGATATTGCGCTTCCTGCTCGGCCCCGAACGCACCTATCCCAACATGTTCGACGCGCATCCGCCCTTCCAGATCGACGGCAATTTCGGCGGCGCGGCGGGCATCGTCGAAATGCTGATGGACAGCCATGGGGATGTCATCGACCTGCTGCCCGCGCTGCCGAAGGCATGGCCCGCCGGCCGCGTCACCGGCCTGCGCGCACGCGGCCGCTGCGGCGTCGACCTGCACTGGCGGGCCGGCCGGCTCGACCGCGCCATCCTGCGCCCCGAACTGGATGGCCCCCGCACCGTCCGCCTCGGCGGCAAGGCCCGCACCCTGACGCTCAGGGCCGGAACGCCGATCACGCTCAGCCTCAAGGATTTCGCATGACCCCGCGCCAGTTCCTCCTGCCCCTCCTCGCGCTCGCCGCCGCCACCAGCCTGTCGGCCCAGACTCCCTCGCCCCAGCCGGCCGCGCCCGCCGACCCGCTTGCGCCCACCGGCCGATGGACCGCCTATGCGGCGGGCAGCGCGCAACTCCCCCCGATGGGCTGGAACAGCTGGAACGCCTTCTACACCGAAGTCGACGAGGAAAAGCTGATGGGTTCGGCCCAGCGCATCCTCGACACCGGCCTCGCCAGGAAGGGCTATCGCTATATCAACATCGACGATGGCTGGGCCCTGAAACGCCGCACCCGCGACGATCGGCTGATCCTCCGGGCGGACAAATTCCCCTCCGCGCGCACGGGCAAGGCCGGGGGCACGCCCTCCTTCCGCCCCCTCACCGACCGCCTCCACGCCATGGGGTTCAAGGCGGGCATCTATTCCGACCTTGGCCGCAACACCTGCTCCCAGGCCTATTCGGATGGCCCAGCCCAGTTGCCCGAAGGCACCGTGGCCGAACGGGAAGTGGGCCTCTACGGCCATACCGACAAGGACATCCGCCTGTTCTTCGCCGACTGGGGTTTCGACGCGATCAAGGTGGACGGCTGCGGCATCCGCGCCTTCGCGCCGGACGCGCCGCGCGTCCGCAACGGCCAGTTCCGCGCGCTTGCCCCCATCATCGACCAGCACAGCATCACCCGGTCCGACATTCCGGCAGTCAAGGCATTGTTCGCGGAGATCAACCAGTCGCTCGCCCGCTACAATCCCGATGGCGACTATATGCTCTCGCTCTGCATCTGGGGCAGCGCCAATGTGCGCGGCTGGGGCAAGGATGTCGGCAACATTTCCCGCACCAGCGACGACATCTCGGCCGACTGGGACCGGATGCTCACCAATTATGACAGCGCCGCCCGCCGCGCCTTCTACGCGCATCCGGGCTCGTGGAACGACCCCGACATGCTGTTCATCGGGAAGGGCGATTTCGATGCGGATCATCTGACGGAGGCGCGCTCGCATTTCGCGCTCTGGGCGATGCTGAACGCGCCGCTGCTGATCGGCGCGGACCTGCGTTCCACGCCGCAGCCGCTGATCGACATTTTCGGCAATGCCGACCTCATCGCCCTCAATCAGGATCCCGCCGGCAACCAGGCGATCATGGCCTTCGACGCGGACGGGTTCCAGATCCTCGTCAAGACGCTCGCCAATGGCGACAAGGCGGTCGCGCTGTTCAACCGCGGCCTCGCCCCCGTCGACGCCGTGCTCACTGCCGATCATCTCAAGTTCCGCGCCGACCGCCCGATCGCGCTCGCCAATCTCTGGACCGGCGCAAAGAGCGATTTCACCAAGGAAATGAAGCTGCGAGTCGCGCCGCGCGAAACCGTGGTCTTCCGCGCGAAGGGCGACCGCGTGCTGGCGGACGGCCTCTATCTTTCCGAACAGCCCGGCATGGTGAACCCGGCCGCCGATGGCGTCGTCCAGCCCGAACCCGATCCCACCATCTACCGCTCCATCCCCAATTGGCGCGGCACGCGCGGCATCGGCGAACGGCCGCTCTATGCCGGCTGGGGCGGCGCGATGGCGGACTTCACCCCCTATAACCAGCCGCTGACCGTCGCGGGCAGGACCTTCGGCTCGGGCGTCGGCATCCTCGCCAACAGCCGGCTCGAAGTGCGCAACGCGGGCTTCGGCCGCTTCTCGGCTCAGGTCGGCGTCGACGACAGCGCACTGGATGGCGACCAGCCGGTGCGCTTCTTCCTGTTTGGCGACGGCAAGCCGCTCGCCAGCACCCCGCCGCTGCGCCGTGGCCAGCCTGCGCAAGCCATCGCCGCCGACGTGAAGGGCGTGAAGCTGCTGGAACTCGTCGCCCGCGCCGATGGGGTCAAGGGCAACGCCGTGCCCGTCACCTGGGGGGACGCCGCGCTGCTGCGCTGACGTCCCGGCCATGCCTCATCGCGTGATCGGCAGCTCGAACGATCCGACCGGCAACGGCGTTTCGTCATACAGGTTGACCACCGGCGACTCCGCCCAGGCGTAGCGCACCCGCGTCGCCGGGCGGCCATCGCCCGCCAGCAGGACGCGCGTCCCTTCCATGCGGCCGGGCACGAAGCGGCAGCTTCCCGCTTCCGCCCCGCACAATTCAAAGCCGATGGCCTGCGCGGCGCTGCGCGTGTGCAGCCCGCCGGTCAGGCCCGTAAAGTCGACCGCCGCGCCGCCGTCGGTGGTCGCGGTCGCCCGCGCGCCTTGCGGCCCGGTGCGCGACACCGGGTCGCCATAGGCCAGCGCGCGCATCGCCCGCGCCAGCCGGCGGCCGACCTCCTGCTTCTCGCCCGGATGGATGTCGAACGGATCGCCGATGTCGATGGCCGTCGCCAGCCCGCCATGCGGGTCCGCCGCCATCGCCTGATATTGCGTCTGGCGCATCGCCGCCCATCCGCTCTCGCCCGGCTGCGTCACCGGCGCGCCATAGGCGGCGAGCTGCACCGCGACGAAGGGCAGGTCCGGCGATCCGAACTGCCGCCGCCAATCGGCCATCATCGCCTGCATCCGCTCGGCATAGCCTGGAATGTCGACATCGGATTCGCCCTGATACCAGGCCACGCCCTTCAGCCCGATGCCCCCCAGCGGCGCGATCATGCCGTTGTAGAGCGTGCCGACGCCGGTCGTGTCGCCCCATGGCACGCGCGGCGCGCCATCGGGCGTCCGCGCGGGCACGGCATAGCGCCACCCCTCGCCCAGCGGCACGTCGCCCGCCGCGCCCAGCGACAGTTTCAGCACGTCCGCCGGTCCCGACAGCCCGCCATTGGCATAAGTGTCGAGCACATTGACCACCAGGATGTTGCGCCCGGCCTTCAGCACGCCGGGCGGCACGTCGAAGCTGCTCGGCTGCCAGCTGCGCGCGTTCATGCCGACCGGCTTGCCGTTGATCCACACCCGCCCGACATCGTCCAGCAGGCCCAGCGACAGACGGGCGTTCGCCGCCTGCGCCTGCGCCGCCGTCAGGTCGATCTCGCGGCGGAACCAGACCATGCCGTTATAGGCGGCGAGCGCCGGCACGCCCCACTTCTCCCACGGCCCGATATTGGGCACCGGAGCCCATTGCAGCGCCGCGCCCGGTTGCCACGGCTCCTTGCCGGCGGCGTCGCCCGTCGCCTTGCGCCACCACGCCTCCCATTCGCGGCTGGCCGCACGCTCGGCGGCGACAGGATCGCGGCCGTGCAGCGCCACAAGGTCCGACTGCGCGGCCTGCCCCACCGCCGCCTGCGCCCGCGCACCCATCCATGGGCTGATGCGCGATCCGCCCCAACTGCTCGCGATCGCGCCGATGGGAACCTTCGCCGTCTTGCGCAACTCGCGCGCCATATAGAAACAGGCGGCGGAAAAATCGCCCACGCTGTCCGGCCCTGCCGCGCGCCACGCCGGCGCCTGCGGGAAGTCGCGCAGCGGATTGTCCGCCACCGCCCTGGGCACCAGCATCAGGCGCAGCTGGTCGTCGGCCGATCCCGCCATCTGCCCCCGCGCATCCTGCGCGAAACGGACTTCCAGCTCCATGTTGGACTGGCCGGAACAAAGGAACACGTCGCCCACCACTACATCGCGCGCGGTCGCGGTGCCGGACGGCGCGCGCGCTTCCAGCGTCACCGGGCCGGGCGTCGCGACGGGGTCGAACCGCGCCTCGAACCGCCCGTCGCCGTCGGCCTGCACCGCGCGCGTCTGCCCGGCGAAGGACAGCGACACCGTTTCTCCCGCTTCCCCATGCCCGCTGATGGTCACGGGATGGTCGCGCTGGATCACGGCATGGTCGCTGAACACCGGATCGAACCGGGGCGCGGCCGCCGCCGTCGTGGCAAGGGCTGCGGCGGACAGCGCGACCAGGCTCGCCGCCCGCTCCAGCGCCCGGCGCGGCTGATAGGAAAATGGTCCCGGCATGATAGTCTCCTCCCATCGGGCCGCTTTGACGCTCTGCCCTCGAATCACTTTTGTTAACGCTAACATAGTCATGCAGCCCAAGCGGCGCGCATGTCTATTTCGCTGTCCCGAAATCCAGATGCTGCGAAAAGAAGGGTATCACCTTGTCCTGGAACCGTTGTGTGACCCGGTTGCCATGATCGCCCTCGTAAATCTCGAAGCTGTTGGCGATGTGATAGCGGTCGAGCAGATCGTGCAGGCTCTGCGCATCCTCCTTCAACCCGTCCTTGTCGCCGACATCGATCGCGATCGCCTTGTAGCGGCGCAGGTTGCCGGCATATTGGTCGACAAAGGCGAGCGGCGCATTGGCCGCCCATTTCGCCAGCACGTTCGGCTGGGCCACCCCTTCCTTGACCGGCAGGTCGAGGTAGAGCGGCGGATTTGCCGGATTGGGCGACCATGCCGAAGCCGTCGCCAGCTGAGCCCGCTGCCCGAAGGACAAGCCGGCCGAATCGGCGGGCGACTTGAGCGCTTCCAACATCTTCATGCCCGCCGCGTCCACCGGCGCCAGCGTCCGCACCGACAGGCAGCAGGGACTCATGATGTAGAGCGCGCTGAACATGTCGGGATATTTCATCCCGATCCGGCTGGTCCCGTACCCGCCCATCGAATGCCCCGCAAGGCCCCGGCTCTCGCGCCGCACCAGGGTCCGGTAGTGCCCGTCCATATAGGCGACCAGGTCGCGGGCGATGAAGGTCTCGAAATCGCCAGTGGTTTCCGACCGCGAATACATCGACCCGTTATGCACCGTCTTGGAATCGGGCAGCACCAGGATCATCTCGCGCCCGCCCTGCGCCAGCGCAGCCTGCGCCGTGTGCGGCAGGTTCAGGTAGCCCCGCCAATCCTCCGCGCTCAGCGTATAGCCGTGCAGCGTATAGACGACGGGATAGCGCCGCTCCGGGTGCGTCCTGTAGCTTGGCGGCAGCACCACCAGCACGTCGCGGTCGGCGGCATTCCCCTCCAGATTGCCGGCGATCGAGGGCGCACGGACCTTGATCCGTTCGATCGTGAACGATCCCGCCTCCGCGACGGCCGGCGGCCTTTGGGCGCCTGCCTGCGCGGCGGCGGGCTGGGCTGTCGCGGCAAGGGCGGCGATCGCGAGCGCCGCTTTGACGGTCCTGGTCATGGTCTCTCCCTGTTGATCCTGCCTCACGCCCCGCGCAGCAGCCGCATCACCAATGTGCGGAGGCGCCCGTAATTCCCCGCCGCCAGCGGCCCCAGCACGCCGTGCTTCTCTTCGGGCATGTGCGCCAGCGGGTGGCCGTCGGGGCGAAAGACATAATGGTCGAAGAAGGCGCGCCACGCCGCCCGCTCGGGCGCGGGCCGCTCCGCCACCGCGATCATCGCCAGCAGCATCGCGGTATGCGGCGAATCCGGCCCGGCCCGGAACGCGTCCCACCAGTAATTGACCAGGATATTGACCCGCCCCAGCGCCTCGACCTCGTGCCACCAGAGCTTTGGCATGTAGAGTGCGTCGCCCGGCTCCAGCAGCACGCGCACCGCCCGTTCCCGCGCCCGTGCAAAGCGCGGATAGGCGGGATTGTCGGGATCGGCCGCCGCCATCGACACCGGCTGGCCAGACAGAGTGTGGTCGATCGGCCCGACATAAAGGTCACCGATGGCATCGGGCGGATAGAGGGTGAAGCGCCGCCGTCCCGCCACCACGCAGGCGATATTGTCATAGATGTCGTAATGGCAGGCGACGGTGGACCGGTTGCCCAGCCACAGCCGGGGCCGCACCTCCGGCCCCAGCAAGGGACAGCCATTTTCCTGCGCGAAACCGGGGAAATAGGTCTCCTCCGGCAGAGACCCCATATAGCCGGTGCCCTCGCCCGCCGCGTTGGCGGCGATCCGTTCGAGCGCATCGGCGACGCTCAGGGGTTCGCGCACGAAGTTGAAGCCCCCCGGCCCGTCGCCATAATGATAGCGTCCGGCGAGTGCTGCATCCCCGGAGAAATATTCGGCGGTCAGGCCCGCGTCGAATCGCCCGACATAGGCAAGCGCCGCGGCATCGCCTTCGCGCGCGGCGACCACCGCCGGCCAGCCATCGCCCAGCCCCCGGATCGCCACCGGCTGCCCGGCCTCGGCCAGGGCGCGCAATCCTTCCCGGCCCGGCACATCGCGGGCGGCGATCTCCTGCACGGCGGCGGCGGTCGCGGACATGGCCCGGTCCCCGGCTTCAGGCCGGCACGGCCAGGCGAGCGTTGCGGCGGCGCGCCATTAGCGGGATATGCTGCAACGACGCCGCCATCATATAGGCGAACTGCAAATGCCCGGCCCGGAACAGCGACAGCGCCGCCGCGTCGTCCAGGTCGCCCAGCGCATCCAGGCTGACCGTGTAAAGCCCCTCCAGCCGCAGCCGCTCGCCATCGTCGAAATTGAGCGCGATATCGATCGGCTCGATCAGGCGACGGGCCAGCAGCGCGGCGATGAAGGCGTCGGTCGCCGGCCCGTCCGTCATCAACCGGCCCAGCGCCTGCTGTACCGCCTTCAGCGCCGCGGTCGGCTGTCCCTGCGCGTCGAACAGCGATTCGCCGTCCGCTGCCGCAAAGCGCGCATGGGCAGGGTCCAGTGCGATATTCTCGCCCGTGGCGAAGAAGCCTTCCCGTGCCGCCTCCAGCGGCTGGAACGCCGGTCGCTCGTCGGGGGACAGCGTCAGGTCCTCGCCTTCCGCAAAGCCCATCAGCGCGCCGGCATAGAAGGCGCCGGTTTCGGCATGTTTGGAAAACAGCAGCGGGCAGGCGGCCGACGCGGCGGCGAATTCGCCCAGCACGACCCGGACGAATGCGCTCGCCCCCCTGTGCGCGGGCCGCATCCGCACTGTGGCATGCGCGCCACTATTCACCAGTTCCAGCGTCTCCATACCCTCTCCATTCCTGTCCCGCGCCTCTTGGTTCACGGCGCGAATCCCAGCATTTCCTAGAGGCGTAACTGCTTTTCCGCCTCGCCACCATATCCTATATAATTTCGCTTGATCGCCTGTTTCGATAGCGCTAACATTTCTCTCAGAAAAAAAGAAGAGCCGGGAGGATGATGAAATCTGCCTGCATAGGCGGAAGCAACTCCCCCCTGTTCGAACAAGAGGTTCACCGCAGCAATGGTGCGGCGGTGTCCATGCGAGACGCAAGTGACCAAGGGGAGGATCATGAGTTACAGTCCCATAGACATTTCCGCCGGACGCCGCCGCGTCGCGCTCGCAGCCACGGCCAGCCTGATGGCGCTCGTCGCCGCCACGCCCGCCTTCGCGCAGGGGTCGGCCGCAGCCGAAGCCAGCGACGCCGACATCGTCGTCACCGGCATCCGCGGATCGCTCCAGCGCAACCTCGACATCAAGCGCGAATCCTCCGGCGTCGTCGATGTCATCTCGGCCGAAGACATCGGCAAGTTCCCGGACTCGAACGTCGCCGCCTCGCTGCAGCGCCTGCCGGGCGTCTCGATCCAGCGTAACGGCTCGCGCGGCGAACCACAGGGCATCTCCGTCCGTGGCTTCGGCGGCGACTTCAACGAAACGCTGGTCGACGGCCGCCGCATCTCGACCGCCTCGGGCGGCCGCTCGGTCGACTTCACCACGGTCGGCGCGGACTTCGTGGGGCAGCTCGCGGTCTACAAGACGCCGGAACTGTCGCTGTCCAGCAGCTCGATCGGCGCCACGCTCAACATCTCCTATCCCAAGCCCTTCGACAAGCCGGGCACCCGCGTCGCCATGAGCGCGTCGGGTTCGGTCCAGGATGAATCGGGCAAGGTCGTGCCGACCGTGGGTGGCCTGTTCAGCACCACCTTCGCCGACGACACGATGGGCATCCTGGTGGACGCCATCTACACCCGCCGCGACACGCAGACGAACCGCGTCTATGTTTCGGGTTGGCAGGGCGGCCGGTTCGCGCCGTGTCAGCTGGCCGGTGCCGCGCCGGGCCCTTGCGCTCCCACCGATTCCGCGACGGCTGCCGCATCGCAGCGCCGCTCCGTGGTCGGCTGGTATCAGCAGCAATATGGCGCCGACCAGCGCTATACCAAGGATGAACGCATCGACGGCCGTATCGCCTTCCAGTGGCAGCCGTCCGACGACATCCTGCTGACGATCGACGACAATTATTCGCGTCAGAAGGTCACGACCGACATCGACGGCTTCGGCGTCTGGTTCAACCAGGGCGACATGCGCAACGTCACGCTGGACAGCAACGGCACGACGACCGACTTCCTGCAGGCCGGCACGCCGACCGACTTCACCGCCGGCACCGACAAGAACATCCTGGAAACGAACCAGGTTGGCCTGAACCTGAAGTGGGATGCCACCGAAAACCTCACTTTCGACGCCGACGCCAGCTATTCGAAGAGCCGCCTGAACCCCGACGGTCAGGTCAGCAGCGAAGGCGCTGACATCGGTTATGGTGGCCTGCTCGGCACCAACCTGGGCGTGCGCGTGACCGGCGACAGCAAGAACGCTTTCCCCGAGTTCACGACCTACGGCCCCGCCGGCAATCAGGCCCGCTGGACCGACCAGTCGATCATCGGATCGCACGTCACCGTCCGTACCGCGCAGAAGAACAGCGACGAAATCAAGCAGTTCCGCCTGGGCGCGACCTGGAAGCAGGACGACCTCACCATCAAGGTCGGCGGCCGTTACATGGAGGATGAATTCTCCCTCCAGAACCGCAACACCTTCGCCAACAATTATTGGCAGGCTTATGCGGGCTACGGAGCTCCGTCGGGCCGCACCACCGGCGTTCCGATCCCGGCCAGCCTGATCCAGGGCACGATCAGCACGAAGGGCTGGATTCCAGGCTTCAGCGGCTCGCTGCCTCCGGTGCTGCTGAACTATGACGCTCGCGCCTACTCGTCCTATCTGGAAAGCCTGTGGGTCGGCCCGAACACGCCGGGCTACAATGCGGGCTGCTGCACGGGCTTCAACGGCACGATCGACCTCGCCCTTGACCCCGGCAGCGTCCAGAACATCCTGGAAAAGAGCTGGTCGGCCTGGATCAGCGCCAGCTTCAACACCGAAATCGCCGGCATGCCCTTCAAGGTGAACGCCGGTGGCCGCGAGGAAAGCACGAAGATCATCTCGGCGGGCATCGGTCGCCTGCCGACGTCGATCGTGGGCAGCACGGCGGACCCGACGCTGCTGACCATCGCCTTCACGCCCGAACAGCCGGTGTCGACCAGCAGCAGCTATTCCTACTTCCTGCCGGCCATCGACATGAAGCTGGAAATCACGGACAATTTCCACGTCCGCTTTGACGCCTCGCGTACGTTGACGCGTCCGGGCCTCAACACCCTGACCCCGGTCCTCAACGTGGGCAGCGGCCAGCGCGTGGGCGCCCTCACCGCCACCGGCGGCAACCCGGCGCTCAAGCCCTATCTCGCGGAGAATTTCGACTTCGGGGCGGAATGGTATTACCAGCGCAACAGCTACGCGTCGGTGAACTTCTTCATCAAGAATGTGTCGAACTTCATCGTGGCGGGCACGGAACGGGCGACCATCAACGGCGTCATCGACCCGTCGACCGGTCAGCCGGCCCAGTTCACCGTCTCGCGGCGCGTCAACGGTCCCGACGCGACCGTCCGCGGCGTGGAACTGGCCTGGCAGCATGTGTTCGGCGACAGCGGCTTCGGCTTCAACGCCAACGCCACCTTCGTCGAAACCAACAAGCCCTATGACGAAACCGACCTGTCGACCAGCGGCTTTGCCGTGACGGGTCTCGCCAACTCCGCGAACCTCGTGGCCTTCTACGACAAGAACGGTTTCGAATTCCGGACGGCGCTCAACTGGCGCGACAAATATCTGTCGCAGTTCGGCCAGGCGCAGAACAACTCGGCGTTCGGCGCGGAACCGACCTTCGTCAATTCGGCGCTTCAGATCGACCTCAGCACGAACATCCGTCTGACCGATCAGTTCAGCGTCTTTGGCGAAGCGCTCAACGTCACCAATGAGACGCAGAGCACCCATGGCCGGTTCTCGAACCAGCTGCTGGATGTCTATGCCTATGGTCGCCGCTTCACCGCGGGCGTGCGCTACCGCTTCTAACCGTGTCTCGCCCTGGAGGGGGTGTCGCTTGACACCTCCTCCCTTTTCGGGGGTATCCTCATCCCATGGTCAATCCGGTCCGCAACATCGTCATCGTCGGCGGCGGAACCGCTGGATGGCTGACCGCCGGCGTCATCGCCGCCCGCCACCAGGGACGCGCCGACTTCACGGTCACCCTGGTCGAATCCCCCAACGTGCCGATCATCGGCGTTGGCGAAGGGACATGGCCCACGCTGCGCACCACCCTGTCGCGCATGGGCGTGTCCGAAACGGACTTCTTCCGCGAATGCGACGCCGCCTTCAAGCAGGGCGCCCGCTTCGCCCGCTGGACCACCGGCGCGCCGCATGACGGCTATTATCATCCGCTGATGCTGCCCCAGAGCTTCGGCCAGGTGAACCTCGCCCCGCACTGGCTCGCCGCCGACGGCGACGACAGCTTCTGCGACAGCGTCTGTTCCCAGGGGCGCATCTGCGACGATGGCCTCGCGCCCAAGACGATCGCGACCGCCGAATATGATGCGCTCGCCAACTATGCCTATCATCTCGATGCCGGCAAGTTCGCGCCCTTCCTGCAACGGCATTGCTGCGAAAAGCTCGGCGTGCGCCACGTCCTCGCCGATGTGGAGCAGGTGCTGATGCGCGACAATGGCGACATCCGCGCCATCCGCACCACCCAGGCCGGCGAGGTCGAAGGCGACCTGTTCGTCGACTGCACGGGTTTCAGGGCGCTGCTGATCGAAGGGGCGATGGGCGTCCCCTTCCGCGACTGCAACGACATCCTCTTCTGCGACACGGCGCTCGCCATACAGGTGCCCTATGACGCGCCCGACAGCCCGATCGCCTCGCACACCATCTCCACGGCCCAGAGCGCGGGCTGGATCTGGGACATCGGCGTCCAGTCGCGGCGCGGCACGGGCCATGTCTATTCCAGCAGCCATATTTCGGACGAAGAGGCGGAGCGCGAACTGCGCGCCTATATCGGGCCAGCCGCCGATGGCCTGTCCGCGCGCAAGATCAAGATCCGCTCGGGCCACCGCGAAACCTTCTGGAAGGGCAATTGCGTCGCGGTCGGGCTCGCCGCCGGCTTCCTGGAGCCGCTGGAGGCGTCGGCCATCGTCCTCATCGAACTGTCGGCCAAGATCATCGCCGAACAGATGCCCGCCAATCGCGAGGTGATGGACATCGTCGCCCGGCGCTTCAACGCGACCACGGATTATCGCTGGGGCCGCATCGTCGACTTTCTGAAGCTCCATTATGTGCTGACCCAGCGCACCGACAGCGATTTCTGGCGCGACAATGTGCGCGCGCAGTCCATTCCCGACCGGCTGCAGGACTTGCTGCTGCTGTGGAAATACCAGCCGCCCGGCTTCCACGAGGAATTCGACCGGGTGGAGGAAGTCTTTCCCGTCGCCAGCTATCAATATGTGCTCTACGGCATGGGCTTCCGAACGGAGGTGGATCGCGGCGCGCTGACCCGCGACGCGGCGCTCGCCAGCCGGGCGATGCGCGAAAACGCCGCCCTCACCGCCAAATTGCGCGCGGGCCTGCCGCGCCACCGCGACCTCATCGACAAGATCGTGAGCCACGGATTGCAGCCGGTCTGACCGGCGACAATCCAGCCGCTGCCATCGCGGCCAGCGGTTGAGACCTGAATGATTGCGCTATCATTTTTTCCGAATGGAGTTTCGTTCGATATTGCAAAGCATCACCCTTCGACCTGACCCATTATAACGAAGATTGCGCTCATTTCATGATAGCGCTATCTCTCTGATCAGAGCACCGTCAGGCCACTGCTGACAAGTTTGAGAGGATCACCATGCCCAAGCCCTCGCGCGCCCTTGGCGCCGCCCCCCTCCTCACCGCCCTGCTGTCCACGGCCGCGCTCCTGTCCGCATGCCAGCAGTCCGCGACCAACGAGGCTGCCCCGAACGCCGCGGCCGGCACCGAAGCGAAGCGCGACGCGTCCGAATATCTGTCGCAGCCGCTGGTGAAGGACATCTACACCGCCGATCCCTCGGCCCATGTCTGGGACGGCAAGATCTATGTCTATCCCAGCCACGACATTGATGGTCCGACGCCCGAGGACGATCTGGGCGCGCATTTCGAGATGCGCGACTATCGCGTGCTCCGCATGGACAAGATCGGCGGCCCGGTGACGGTCGGCCCCGTCGCGCTCGACGTCAAGGACGTGCCCTGGGCCGACAAGCAGATGTGGGCGCCCGACGCCGCGAAGAAGGGCGACACCTATTATCTCTACTTCCCGGCCAAGGACAAGGAAGGCGCCTTCCGCATCGGCGTTGCCACGTCCAGGGACCCGATGGGCCCGTTCAAGGCGCAGCCGCAACCGATCAAGGGCAGCTTCTCGATCGATCCGGCCGTGTTCACCGACGCGGACGGGCAAAGCTACATGTATTTCGGCGGCATCTGGGGCGGCCAGCTTCAGCGCAACCTCGGCGGCAAATATGACGCCAACGGGTCGAAGACCGACCTGGAGCAGGATGACAAGCCCGCCATCGCCCCGCGCGTCGCCAGGATGTCCGGCGACATGCTGGAATTTGCCGAAACCCCGCGCGAAATCCGGATCGTCGACGACAAGGGCAAGCCGCTGCTGGGCGGCGACCATGACCGCCGCTTCTTCGAAGCGTCCTGGATGCACAAATATAAGGGCAAATATTATTTCAGCTATTCGACCGGAGATACCCATTATCTGGTCTATGGCATAGGCGACAGCCCCTATGGCCCCTTCACCTACAAGGGCCGCATCCTGGAGCCGGTGGAAGGCTGGACCACCCATCATTCGATCGTCGAATGGGGCGGCAAATGGTGGCTCTTCTACGCCGACAGCCAACTGTCCGGCCAGACCCGCCTGCGCAACGTCAAGGTGACCGAACTCAAATATAATCCGGACGGCACCATCCAGACCATCAACCCCTTCGTGCCGAAAGGCGCGAAGACCGGCGCTGCCGACTGAGCGCGCCCGGACGCGGGGGAAGTGCCCTCCCCCGCGTCCTTTTTTTGGAGACGCACGGGGCGGGCGCACGGCTCACCCCGCCGGAATGACGACGCCGGCCAGCGGCGCATGACCCTTGGGGAGACTGACATGAAGACCGCATTCCTGTTGCGCGCGGCCGGCGCGATGCTGTGCGTTTCGACCGCCGCCCTTGCCCATGCGCAGGCGACCGCCGCGCCTGCGGGCGATGTCTGGACGGAGGCCGAAGCCAAGGCCCGCGCCATCGTCGGCCAGCTGACTTTGGACGAGAAGGTCGATCAGCTTCTCAACACCGCGCCGGCCATTCCCCGCCTCAACATCCCGGCCTATAACTGGTGGACGGAATCGCTGCACGGCGCGATCGGCGCGGTGCCCACCACCAACTTCCCCGAACCCATTGGCCTTGCCGCCACCTTCGACGCGCCCCTCGTCAGTAATGTGGCCGAAGCGATCAGCACCGAAGTCCAGGCGCTGCACACGCTCGGCCGCCAGACCGGACATCTTGGCCGCATCGGCACCGGGCTCGACACATGGTCGCCCAACATCAACATCTTCCGCGATCCGCGCTGGGGCCGGGGGCAGGAAACCTATGGCGAGGATCCCTTCCTCACCGCCCATATCGGCGTCGCCTTCGTGCAAGGCATGCAGGGCGACAATCCCGACCTGCCCAACGTCGTCGCCACGCCCAAACATTATGCGGTCCATTCCGGCCCGGAGCCGAGCCGCCACACCGACAATATCTTCGCCAGCAAGCGCGACCTGGAGGACACCTACCTCCCCGCCTTCCGCGCCGCCATCGTGGAGGGCAAGGCCGGCTCCATCATGTGCGCCTATAACCGCGTCGATGGCGAACCCGCCTGCGGCAGCCCCATGCTGCTCACCGACTATCTGCGCGACGCCTGGGGCTTCAAGGGCTATGTCGTGTCCGACTGCGATGCCGTGGTCGACATCTACGATCATCACAAATATGCCCCCGACGCCGCGACCGGCGTGTCCGTCGCGCTGCGCCGGGGCGTCGACAGCGAATGCAACAATGCGACGCTCGGCGGCAAGCAGGGCCTGGGCGACCGGTACAAGGACGCCCTGGCGAAAAACCATATCAGCATGGAGGATATCGACACCGCGCTCGTCCGCCTCTTCTCCGCGCGTCTGCGCAACGGCGACCTGCCCGGCCTTTCATCCCGGCGGCCCAACGCCATGCCGGTCAAGGCCATCGGCACGGCGGCGCATCAGGCCCTCGCCCTTGAAACGGCGGAAAAGAGCCTCGTCCTCCTCAAGAATGACGGCATCCTGCCGCTGAAGCCCGGCACCAGAATCGCGCTCGCCGGCCCGCTGGCGGACGCGACCCGCGTGCTGCGCGGCAATTACAGCTCGGCCAAGAGCGCCCCGCCCGTCTCCGTCTCGGACGGCCTCAGACAGGCGATGCCCGGTGCGGCCGTCACGCTGATCCCGTTCAGCCCGTCGATCACCGATGGCGATCTCGTCCCCGGCACCGCGCTGCGCACGCCCGATGGCAAGCCCGGCATCCGCGCCGAATATTATAACGCGACCACCAAGGACCAGTATGAGGCCAAGCCCGTGCTGGTCCGCACCGAAGACAGCCTCGTGTCCCGCGCCGCCGAATTCAGGCAGGTCGCAAACGAGCATAAGGTCGTCTGGACCGGTTTTCTGATCGCGCCCGAAACCGGCCTCTACCGCCTCGCGCTGACCGGCGTGAAGGGCGAGGTTTCGCTGAACGGCAAGCCGGTCGTCTCCGCGACCGACTATAGCCGCTGGGCCGAACCGCTCAAGCTCGTCAACGTCCCCATGACCAAGGGTCAGCGCTACGCCGTCCGCCTCCAGGGGCAGAGCGGCATCCCCGCCGCCCCGGCGATCTTCTGGAAACGGATCACCGACGATCTCGATCGCGATCTTGCCGCCGGCGCGAAGGACGCCGATGTGATCGTCGCGGTCGTCGGCCTCACCTCCGACCTTGAAGGCGAGGAGATGCCGGTCAAGGTCGATGGCTTCTCGGGCGGCGACAAGACCAGCCTCGACCTGCCCGCCGACCAGCGCGCCTTCCTCGAAAAGGCGAAGGCCACGGGCAAGCCGCTGGTCATCGTCGCCATGAACGGCAGCGCCATCGATTTGAGCTGGGCGAAGGACAATGCCTCGGCCATATTGGAGTCCTGGTATCCCGGCCAGTCGGGCGGCCTTGCGGTGGGCAATGTCCTTTCCGGCAAGACCGATCCGGGC
>Ga0315899_10001767_pt1 | contig 24415 bp, 12 predicted proteins | sample LakEriMetagenome_2_FD_203518 | JGI IMG/M metagenome (GOLD analysis project Ga0315899, IMG submission 203518) | Freshwater fungal communities from buoy surface, Lake Erie, Ohio, United States - Buoy 4 MA112 | ecosystem: Environmental > Aquatic > Freshwater > Lake | place: USA: Lake Erie, Ohio... | reverse complement strand
ACTTCGTCTGGCCGAGGAAGATCGGGACGAACTGGTTCATCCCCGCGTTGGTGAAGAGCAGGTTGGGGGAGTCCGGCATCAGGCTCGACGACTGGACGATCGAGTGCTGCTTCGATTTGAAGAAATCGAGGAAGGATTGGCGGACTTGGGCGGAGGTCATGGGACGGGAAAGCGGAGGCGGGAAGGGGTCTTTTTAAGCCCCTGTCGGGGGAAAAGGGAAGGGTGGATTTAGGGGGCACGTGGGCACGGGGGCATGGGGACAAGGGGTGTCTGCGAGTATCGAGTATGGAGTATCGAGTATCGGGGGAGATTCATCATGAGTTGACCCGTTGGCTAGTTGGCCAGGGAGACCCGCTAATGGTGATGGCGGCTGGCGGTTAGCGGTTGGCGGTTGGGAACACGAACGAGCAAAGGGAGACCGGAGGCCGGATGATTGGCAGGGGGACCATTTTCAGGTCTCGGGTCTCGGCCATCAGGTATCAGGTTCAGGTTCGGGTTCAGGAAATCTGCCATCCGTCATCTGACATCGACCCAGTCATCCAATTCGGGTGGCGGGTGGCAGCCCCGGGTGGCAGGTGGCAGGACTTTTCCATTCAGTCCTCTGCGCTCCCCACGCGGCTCCGCCGCGTCACTCCGCCGCCGTCAGTTCGCGGTGCAGTTGGAAGAGCGCGTGGAAGCTGTCGGCGTAGAAGAGGCTGAGGCGTTCGATGAGCTTGCTGTCGTGCCAGGAGACGACGTTGGCCTTGAAGGTCAGGCGGGCCTCGCCGAGTCCCTCGGGCTTGCGCGCGGAGAGTTCCTGCGAGAAGTGCAGCGTCGAGGGGAGTTTCTTCGCGTATTTCTTCTGATCGGAAAGGAACGCCGCGATCGCACCGAGCTGCGACTGTCCGTCGAGCGTAAGGTGCACGGTGGCTTCGCCGGGGACATCGCCTTCGCGCGGCTGGTAGAACGCGCGGACGAGCGCGGACGAGTCCTTGAGCGTCACGCGGGCGTTGAAGTCATCGCGCGCGGTCAGGCGGTAGGCCGCGTCATGCGCCTTGAGGTGTCCGGCGACGGCCTTCCAGAGGGCAGGTCTCATGTCCCCTTAATCTTGCCGAAGTCGGGCCGGAGGCAAGCGGACCGCACGTCATCCGCCGACGAGTTATTGACAGAGAACAAAAAGGGCGTGCCGGTCGGCACGCCCTTCGGGGAGGAACGGAGGCGAAGCTTACTTCTTCTTCGCCGGCTCGGCCTTGGCGGGCGCGCCGAGCGGGTGTTCCTTGAGGACTTCCTCGACGGTGTAGAGGCCGTTGTTCTTACCCTTGATCGCCTCGCGGACCTTCTTGACCTGGGCCGGCTTGACGGCCGGGAGGTTGTTGCCGAAGGACTGGCGGACGTAGGTGATCACCGCGGCGACGTCCTCGTCGTTGAGGAGCTGACCGAGGCCGGTCATCACGGGCTGGCCGGTGGCGGGGTCGCCGTAGGTCTTACCGTCGATCGTCTGGACGCCGTAGAGGCCGTTGAGAACGATCTTGATGACGCGGTCAGGGTCGCCTTCGAGCCAGCCGTTGGACGGATAGCCCGGCGTGCGACCGAGGGGCGGGTAGGCGCCGCGGGCGGGCTTGCCGGGTTCCTTGGGCATCTCGGCGCCACGGCCGTCGGCCTGGTGGCAGGTCGAGCAGTGGGCTTCGCGGAAGTAGACTTCCTTGCCCTTGTCGTAGAGGCGCTTGTCGTCCTTGGAGAGCTTCTTGTCGGACGGGCCGTAGGAGGCTTCCTTCTGGTCGGCGTAGTCGCGGAGGTTCACCTTGCCCTTACCCTCGGGGAGGGACTCGAGCTGCTTCATCGTCTGACGGAGGCAGTAGGCGATGTAGTAGTCCTTCGCGCCCTTGAGGGTCGCGGCGGCGGCGATGGCGCGCTCGGTGTCCTGGCCGCGGAAGAAGCTGAGGCCACGGACGCCTTCGAGTTGGACGCGCAGGTGGGCGTCCTTGACGGCGTTCTCCATGATCGCGAGGGCGTTCGGCAGGCGGTCGCGCTGGTAGATGGCGACGCGCACTGCCTGGGCGCGGGCGCGCGGCTCGGGGGACTTCAGCAGCTGGCCGAGGAGCTCCGGGTTCACGACGTTGTGCCACTGGTGGACCCAGAGGGCTTCGAGCAGGTGGTGGGCGTCCTCGACCTTGTTCGGGTCGAACTGCTTGGCCCACTTCTGGACGGCGGCGATCACCTTGGCGGTGTCGTGCTTATGCAGCTCGATCTTGGCGCGCTGGCGGACGTTGTCTTCGTGCTCGGTCAGGAGCGCGACGAGGTTCTCGACGGACTCGCCGTCGATCTTCTTCGGCGTGAGGAGCGGGCGGCCGGCGTAGGTCAGGCGGTAGAGGCGGCCGTGCTGGTGGTCGCGGTTCGGGTCACGCAGGTGGTGCTGGAGGTGGCCGATGAGCATCTGCGACCAGTCCATGACGTAGAGCGAACCATCGGGGGCGACGGCGACGCCGGAGGGGCGGAAGTTGCCGGCCTTCTCCTTGTCGGTCTCGATGAGGTTCGGCAGGAGGGTCTCACCCTTGATGCCGGCGCCGTCTTCGGTGATCTTCGCGCGGAAGATGCCCTGGACGGTGATCACGTTCGTGTTGAGGAAGTCGCCCTGCCAGTCGTCGGGGAAGTGGCGGCTGCTGAGGATCGCGGTGCCCGGGCAGGGGCGCGAGGGACGGTTCCAGAGCTGCTTGAAGCCCGAGTGGGCGCCGGTGTCGAGGTGGCTGGAGAAGCCCGGTCCGAAGTAGTTGGCGTTGCCGGTGGCGTCGGTGATGATGTCGTTGCCCCAGTAATCGAAGACGCGGCCGTGCGGGTTGGCGAAGCCGTAGGGCACGTGGCGGGTCAGCTTGTTGGTCTGGGGTTCGAAGCGGTAGATGGCGCCGTTGGTGTTGCGGAGCACGCCGTTGAAGGTCTCGACCTGGGTGCGGTGGAACACGCCGTCGGAGAGGTAGATCGCGCCTCCCGGTTCATAGCAGATGGAGTTCGTCTCGTGGTGCGAGTCGGCGGCGTCCATGCCGGTGAGCAGGCGTTCCTTCCAGTCGGCCTTGCCGTCGCCGTCGGTGTCGCGGACATACCAGATGTCGGGCGACTGGATCAGGATGACACCGTCCTTGTAGAACTGGAAGCCCGTCGGGCAGTTGAGGCCGTCGAGGAAGGTCGTGGACTTGAGGACCTTGCCGGTCTTCGGGTCGAGATCCAGGACGATGAGCTTGTCGAAGACCTTGGTGGTCGGGGAGGTCTCCGGGTAGGTCGGCCAGCAGGCGATCCAGAGGCGGCCCTTGGTGTCGAAGTTCATCTGCACCGGGTTGATGAGCTCGGGGATGGTGGTCTCGTCGGCGACGAACTCGACCTTCACGCCTTCGGGGGTGGTGAGGTGCTTGAGCTGGTCGACGCCACTGAGGTAGGGGACGGGTTCCTTGCGGTTCGGAGGCACCGGGATCTCGGCCTTGAGGTTATCGTGCTTCACTTCGACCGGCTTGCCCTGGGCGGCGGCCCAGATGCCCTTGTCGTGGTTGGCGGTCTTGAGGTCGCGGTTGGCGAGTTCGGCGCCGAGCACCGTGGCGTTGTCGATGCCTTCGTATTTGATGCGGGAGCGCTGGCCGAAGATGTTGAACTGGTCGACCGTGCGGTAGCGGTGGTGCCACTGGGTGCTCTTTTCGTTCACCTCGGCGCGGACCTTCTCGTTGAAAGTCACTTTATCGCCGCTGTTCAAGAAGAGGAAGATGCCGAGTCCGAGGACGGCGACCCCGACCAGCTTCATCGTATTCTGGCGGTTTTCTTCGGAGGACTTGAGGAAGGCGGTCAGCACCAGGATCGCTCCGAGTAGGAGCAACGCGTAGGTGAGCAGGCCGCTGGAACCGTTGCTCTGGCCGAAGACGGCCTGGAACTGGACCGGGGCGAAGGCGGCGTCACCGGCGGCGTTCACGTGGATGCCGTTGAGGGTGAGCGGGGACTTGGCGGCGGCGTAGAGCTTCTGGGAGGCGGCGAAGAGGTCGACGAACTGCACGCTATTGGCCTTGGCGACGGCGGCCATGGCGGCGGTGTAGAGCGCGAGGTTCTTGTTATTCTCTGCGGCGAGCTTGGCGTCGAAGTCAGGGGACTTCAGGTCTTCGTGCGCGATCGGGGAGAAGAGGACGACGCGGACCTTGCCCTTGCCGTAGTCGGCGGCGAGGGTCGACTTGAGCCAGGCGTCGAGGTTCGTCTTGAAGGTGTCGAGGCCGGCCGGACCGGAGAAGGATTCGTTGAAGCCCCAGTAAGCGAAGATCACGTTGGCATGGAAGTGCGCGCCGGCGTGGTAGGTCACCTCGGTCTTGCCGACCTTGGTGGTCAGGGCGCCGGGCTTCATGTTGAGGAAGTAGTCGACGCCCGCGACTTCGTCGGAGCGGTGCGGCTTCACGCCGACTTCGTCGCCGGAGAAGCCGAGGTTGCGGACCACGAGCTGGTGCTCCGGGAACGCCTGATGGATCAGGGTCTCGAAGTGGCCGTGGTGCTGCTGCCGGTCGGCGAAGCCGCTGCCGACGAAGGCGATGTTATCACCCTTCTCGAGGGTGAGGTTCTGGGCCGAGACGGAGGTGAATCCGAGGAGGGCCAGGAGGAGGGTGGACAGCTTGCGCATGGGGTTTCTGGTTTTGGTAAAAAGGGGAAAGGCCATGCGGGGAGGCATGGTCAGGCAGGGGAGAGGAAAACCTGTCGCTCTTTCAACAATCTGCCAAGGGGAATGTTCCTCGGGCGGACCGCGTTTGACCTTCAAAGTCGGTCAAATGCGGCCGCCAGGGGCAGGGGTGGCTTGAGAGTATCGAGTATGGAGTATCGAGTATCGGGGGAGAGCTTGCCTTGGGGTAGGGGCAGCACCGCGTGCTACCCTAGGTGTCATGGGTAGGGTTGAGCGACCTCGCTCAACCGTGTGGCCGCCGTAGGGCGGCCGAGGGTAGGGGCTTGGCTTCGCCGCGCCCTCCGTCCGGGGAGGGCACGATAAATCGTGCCCCTACCTGGAGTTCGCCCTGCGGCGAACGGCTGACCAAGGGTGGTCAGCCCTACCCGATACGGCTATGCCGTGACGCGGTCCCGGCCCTAACGCTTCGCCCCTTACTTCCCCAACGCCGCGTTAATCGACTTCACGACGGCCTTGCCGAGCGCGGCCGAGCCTTCGGTGTTGAAGTGGACGTCGGCCTTGTTCTGGTGCTGCGCGAGGGTGGGCGTGATCGCGGCATTGAGGTCGTCGATGGCGACGTCGTTCTCCTTCATGACCTTCAGGGCGATGTCATTATAGACGGCGACATCTCCGAACGTGCGTTGGGGCGTGAGCTTGCCTTCCGGCACGGGCGTGGTGGTCGCGAAGATGATCTTGGCGCCGGTCTTCTTGAGGTCGGCCACGAGCGAGCGGAGGTTCTTTTCGTAATCGGCCGGCTCCACCTGCCGCTTGCCGTCTTCCATGTGACGCAGGTCATGCAGGCCGAAATTGAAATGGATCACGTCCCATTTGCCGGTGCCGAGCCACTTCGCGAGGTTCGCCGTGCCGTTCTTAGTCGGGCCGCCGTTCGTCGGGATGCGATGCATGTTAGCCTTGCCGGCGAGTTCCTGACGGACGGGCAGGGTGTAGCCGATCGAGATCGAATCACCGATGAGCAGTACGCGCGGCAGGCCCGCGACGTCCTCGATCGGTGCCATGGCCGGACTCGGGGCCTTGGCCTTCGCCTTGGCTTTGGCCGGGGCTTTCTCCGCCGGAGCGGCCTTCGGAGCATCGGCGGCGAAAAGGGAGCACGAGGCCAGGGCGAGGAGCAAGGACAGGGTCTTCATGGGGGTGGGAAGATTGAAGGGAGAATGGAGGACTGAATCGAGGACTGAATGCCGAGAGTATCGAGTATGGAGTATCGAGTATCGGGGGAGTGCCTGCCTTGGGGTAGGGGCAGCACCGCGTTCTGCCCCTAGCTGCCTCGGGCTGGGTTGAATGGATGACAGAGGGCTGAATGGAGGGCTGCGTTGAGGACTGCATGGAGGACTGAATTGATTTTTGGACCCCCGCCACCGGCCACCTGGAGCTGCCACCTGCCACCCGAAATGAATGGATGGCTGAATCGATGACAGAGGGCAGATATCCTGAACCCGTAACTGAACCTGAGCACCCGTACCTGGCACCAGATGGCTGAGACCCGAGACCTGAAAATGGTCCCCCAGCCAATCATCCGGTTTCCGGTCTCCCTTTGCTTGCTGGGATGCCCCAACCGCTATCCGCCAACCGCTAACACCAATCTCATCACTGCCCCTGCGGCTTCGTCACATCAAACTCGGCCTTGGCCGTCCAGCGCTGCTTATATCCTGCCGGGGCTTCGACGCGGGTGCGGAAGATGACGGTGTTGTCGAGATCAAGGTCGGCGGACCAGATGAACTTCGCGCCGGCGAAACTCTCCCGGGCTTTGAGGAAGGACTCCTTGGGGTTGACGCGTGGCTCGGCGTATTCGGTCGCGTAGGCCCACTGGCTATCGTCGAAATCGACCGCGAACCAATTGGCCGGGATGGGCGTATGCTCGACCTTGGGGTTCTTGACGTCGCCGTTGAGCGGGCCCTTGAAGAAGCTCTTCGCCTTCCACTTGGCGTTCGTGACGGTGCCGTCCGCGAACTTCAGGATCAGGCCGGCGTCGCCGATGTGGTCGCCGTATTCCAGGCCGGTCTTCGGGTCGGCGTTGTCCCGCCCCATGACGGCGATCGTCATCGGGTATTCCGGCAGGATATCGACGGAGACCACATTATGCGGCATGTACTCGATCGGGTCGACGACGCGGAGCTTGCCATTGATATAGAGGATGAACCAGTTATCGGCGTAGACGTTGAGCTTGAGCGTATCTTCTGGCGCGGGCTTCACCATGCCCGGCTTGTCACCTTTCTTGCCGCCTTTGCCCTTCTTGCCTTTGCCTTCGCCGCCCGGGGGAGGGCCGGGCTCATCGGCCGTGTCGACGGCCGCTTCCGGGTCGGCCGGCGCGATGGTGGCGCCGTCGTCGGGCGGAGGTCGCTTACCCTTCTCGCCGCCCTTGCCCTTGCCTTTGCCCTTTTCGCCGCCTTTGCCGCCGCCGGGCCCACGCTCGTTCGGGGTATACGTTTCCGTGACGGTCGAGCCGTCGGGCTTCGAGTAGACGAAGGTCCAGGTCTTGTCCGCGTTCAGCGCATATTTCACGCTGAGGGCTTTGCCGTTGAGCGTGTAGTGGAGCGCGAACTTCTGGCCGTCGGAGGTGAAGTCCTTGATCAGCGCGCCGCGCAGGGGGCTCTGCGAATAGGCCGAGCCTTCGCGACGCACATGGCTGGCGGAGGGCTGCGGGTCGACCTGGCCGTCGACTTCCTTCACTTCGCCGTGGAAGCCTCCGTTGATGTAAGGATACTTCTTCTGGGCGTGGTAATGATAGCCGAGCGCCTTGGTCTCGTGGCCGCCGAAGTCATCCAGCGGGCCGACGGCGGCTCCGTCCGGTTCGCCGAAACCGTAGATCGCGTAGCCGTCGAGCGCCACCGCGATGGGCTGGCCCTTGCCGAGTTGTTTCTCGAGGAAGACCGGCGCGTCATGGTAATGGTAGTCGTCGCCTTTGCCGCAGTGACCGCCGAAAGCATCGAGCTCGCCGAACGCCTTCGCGTCGTCGCCGCGGTTATTGAGCGCGTTGAAGATCGGCACGCCGTTGGCGGCGAGGGCGATGGCGCCGCGCATGAAGTGCGTCTTGGCCGACAGGGGTTCCTTGGCCGGCACGGGCTTGAGCGGGATGCGCCAGGCGTTCGCGCCCGCGTAAGTCTGCGGGATCGGCACCTGCTGCTGCCAGGACTTGATGCCGGTCATCAGCGGGTGGTCGGGCAGGCCCTTGGCCTCGACGTAGAGGAACGTGTCGTCCCAGCGGACGCTGACATTCTTGGTGAACGCTTGGAAAGGCGAGGCGATGAGCGGCGCGGCGCCAGGTGCGGCGGCGAGATACGTCGACGTCAGGACGAAGCTAGGGGCGGGTGCGACCGTGGTCGTGCCGGCGAAGCGATTTCGCAGCTGGGCGTCGATCGGTGGCAGGTGCGCCTGCGCCGCGACGGCGAAGCCGAGGGGGGCGAGGAGTCGGGCGAGGATCGGGAAGCGCATGGTGACAGAATGAATTCATCTTACGCCGACCGACCTTAAGGGGAGGTTAAGTCCCCGTCGGCAGGCTCAGCCGCGGGCCGCCAGGGCCTCGTCGATGCGCGCGAGATCCTCAGGCTTGATCGCGAATTTGCCGCCGAAGACGGTCTCTTTGATCTGGCCCGGCTTGCGCGCGCCGACGATGGCGGCGGTCACGCGCGGCTGGCGCAGCACCCACGCGATGGCGAGTTCGGCGGAGTTACGACCATAGCGATGGGCGATCTCGGCCAAGGCCTTCGTGAGGGCGATGTTCTTGGAGAGCAGCGGCTCATTGAACTGCGGGTCGGCGCGACGATGGTCGTCGGCGGGCAGGGCGGCGGCCCATTCCGGGGTGACCTTGCCGCTGAGCAGGCCTTTCTGCATCGGGCTGTAGGCGATGATGCCGATGTCGTTCTCTTCGCAGTACGGCAGGAGTTCGGCTTCGATGCTCCGGTTGAGCATGCTGTAAGGCGGCTGGAGGAACGTGACGGCGTGGATGGGCTGGATGCGCTGGAGCTGGGCGACGCTGAAGTTGCTCACGCCGGCGTAGCGGACCTTGCCCTCCTTGATCAGCTCGGCGACGGCGGACCAGCCTTCTTCGATGTCCTCGTCGGGCTGCGGCCAGTGGATCTGATACATGTCGATGACGTCGACGCCGAGGCGGCGCAGGCTGTCTTCGCATTCCTGCTTCACGCTCGCGCGCTTGAGCCGGGGAACGATCGTACCGTCCGGATCCCAGCAACGCTCGCACTTCGTGGAGATGATCGGCTTGTCTTTCATCTCCTTGAGGGCGCGGCCGACGACTTCCTCAGAACGGCCCAGGCCGTAGACCGCCGCGGTGTCGATCCAGTTGATGCCGACGGCCATCGCTTCGTGGATGGTACGGATGGAAAGGGCGTCGTCCTGCGCGCCCCAGCCGAATTTCCAGTCGCCGCCGCCGATGGCCCAGGTGCCCAGGCCGACGGGCGTGAGATGGAGCGGAGAGTTGCCGAGCTTTCGGGTCTTCATGGCGATTCACCTATTTCGGGGAAGGGGAGGGAGGATGTCGAGACTCGGTCGGTGATGGGTAGTAGCGGTAAGCGGTTGGCGGTTAGGATAAGCTCAAAGGGAAACCGGAGACCGAATGAATGGCCGCCGCAGGGCGGCCGAGGGTAGGGGCGTGGCTTCGCCGCGCCCTCCGAACTGGAGGGCACGATAAATCGTGCCCCACCCTTGCTTCGCCCTTTGCTCGCTGATCTTCCCATCCGCCAACCGCCATCCGCTGAAACCTTCGGTTCTCCCTCACTTCCCCTTCTTGGCTTTCTTGGCCGCGTTCGCCGCTTTCAGGTCGCGCATTGGCCAGTTGGGATCGTCGACATGCGCGTCCTTGAAGATCGCGAGGGCCTTTTCGACGAGCTCGGGCCGAGTGGCGGCGAGGTCATGGCGTTCGGCGGAGTCGGTCTTCAGGTCGTAGACTTCGACCTTGGCCTGCGGGCCATTGCGCACGGCCTTCCAGTCGCCCCAGCGGGCGGCCTGCAGGGACTGCCCTTCATGGAGCTCCCAGTAGAAGTAATCGCGCTTCGGCGCCGATCCTCCCTGGAGGAACGACACGAGCGATAGCCCGTCGGTCTTGAGTGCCGCGGGCGCCTTGGCGCCGGCGGCTTCGACGGCCGTCGGCAGGAAATCCCAGAACGCCCAAGGTTCGTCGCTCACGCGGCCGGCGGGGACTTTGCCCGGCCAGCGAGCGAGGGCCGCCTGGCGGAGGGCGCCTTCGTAGAGCCCGCGCTTGTAGCCACGCATGCCGTTGGAGGCCTGGTCGAAAAGCTTGCCCACCTCGGAGTCGGGTGCGAACGAAGAACCGTTGTCACCGGCGGCCATGACCAACGTGTTTTCGTCGAGACCGAGTTCCTTGAGGAGCGCGAAGAGGCGGCCGACATCCGCGTCGAGGCGCGTGACCTGGGCGGCGTAGGCTTTCTGGGTCGGCGTCCAGGGCTTGTCCTTATACGCGCCGAGGTCGTCGATCTCATGCGTGCCGTGCGGCAGCGTGATCGCGTAGTAGAGGAAGAACGGCTTGTCCTTCTGCGCGCGCACCCAGCGCTCGACGTCCTGCTGGATGAGTTCCTGGGCGTACGTCTTGCCGACGCCCTTACCGGTGTTGCCCGGGAGTTCGAACCGCTGGTCGTCACGGTAGAGATAGGTCGGGAAGTAGCTGTGCGCGTGGCGCTGGCAGTTGTAGCCGAAGAAGTGGTCGAAGCCGTTCTTCAGCGGGCTGCCCGTGGTGTCGAACATCCCCATGCCCCACTTGCCCATGCAGGCGGTGGCGTAGCCGTTATCCTGGAGGATCTTGGCCACGGTGATCGTGCCGGTCGGCAGCGGGAGCTGGCCCTCGGGCTTGATCTCGCGGTTGGCGCGCACCGGGCTGTGCCCGCTGTGCTGGCCGAGCATGAGCGACGTGCGGCTCGGGGCGCAGACGGTGGTGCCGCAATACCCTTGGGTGAAGCGCGTGCCTTCCTTGGCCATGCGGTCGAGGTTCGGCGTCTGGATGAGCTTCTGCCCGTAGCAGCCGATGTCGCCTTGGGCGAGGTCGTCGCTCAGGATGAAGATGATGTTCGGCTTGCGCGGCTCGGCCGCGGCGACGAAGGCGGCGCAGATCAGGAGGAAGAGCGAAGACAGCTTCATGGGGGCAGGTGGGAGTGAAGGGAGAATGGAGGGCTGGGTCGAGGGCAGATGGCTGAATCGATGACAGATGACAGAGGGCTGAGTCGATGACGGAGGATAGTGATGCCGAGAGTATCGAGTATGGAGTATCGAGTATCGGGGGAGTACATGCCTTTGGGTAGGGTTGAGCGACCTTGCTAAACCGTGTGGCCGCCGTAGGGCGGCCTAGGGTAGGGGCGTGGCTTCGCCGCGCCCTCCGAAACTGAGGGCACGATAAATCGTGCCCCTACCTTGGTTCGCCCTGCGGCGAACTGTTTACCCATCATCCGGTTTCCGGTCTCCCTTTTCCGTTTTTATTTACCAAACAAAAAGGGGCCTGCCGGCCCCTTCATCATTTCAACTGTCCCTGGCTCTGACCCTAGCCCTAGCCCTGTGAAGTCGGCGAGCCTCGCTCGCCCGACTTCACTTCACATCCTTCAGGAACTGCTGATACTGCGCTTCGGTCTGCGCGGCGTTCAGCTTGCCGGTGTGGATCAGGATGCGGAAGCGGAAGGTCTCGGACTGGCCGGCCTTGAGGGTGAAGTTGAGGGCCTTCTTGGACGGGTTGCCCTTGGGGAATTCCTTGGCGCCGAACGGATTGGCGGCGAAGAGGCCGTAGCCTCGGCAGTGCCAGTAGGTCGGGTAGGTGACGTTCTTCGGGTGGTCGAAGATGCCCACGCAGACGTCCTCGCCGCGGACGTTGCCGGAGAGGGTCATCCACTTGGCGCGCGTGCTCCAGGCGTCTTTCTCGCCGACGGCGCCTTCGCTGCTCAGGTAGACGCCGTTGACGCCGGTATTGTCGAGCTTGGCGACGGTGGTCGGGATGCCGGCGGCGTCGGTGAAGATCTCGGGCTTGGTGGAAGGCTCCTCGAGGGCGCGGGTGACGCGGATGGCGATGGCGCCTTCCTTGGAGTCGTGGAAGACGGCGTCCTTGTCCTGGGCGGTGAGGGTGATGATGCGGTCGATGATGCGCAGGTCCTTGGCGGCGCGGAAGACGAGGGTCTCGTCCTGCTGGAGCACCTTGGAACCGTCGGCCATGATCCAGTCCGAGGAGACCTCGAGGGTCGCGGCGCCGTTGCCGCCGTTGATGGTCTTGATGCTCTTATGCTTCACCGAGCCGTAGGGCATCTTGCCCTTGTGGGTGTAGCCTTCGGGCGGGGAGTTCCAGAAGTCGGTGCCGTTCACGTCGCCGTAGTTGAACCACGAGGCGATGTGGTGCGGGTGGTCGGTGCGCTCGCCGGCGATCTTCTCGAGCGGGAAGCCACGGGTGAAGATGTTGCCCTGCGAGGTGCGCAGCGGGGAGAGCAGGGGCTTCTTCTGGTTGGACCAGTAGACGTAGGAGGTGAAGGGCTGGCCGTCGACGAGGACGTCGACCTGCTGCTTGTCCTTCTGTTCGACGAGCTTCACTTCCTGGGCGACGGCGGCTTGGCCGAACGCGGCGAGGAGGGCGAGGAGGGCGAGGAGGTTCTTCATGGGGTTGGCCATAGGACATACCTCGCCCCGAAAGGTTGCCAATCTGAAAGGGGCGAAGTTACCTAAGGAACGGCGTTCAGGTATCACGATTTCGGCTTCCTTAAGTCCGCCACCGCCTTAATCGTCTGCTCACCCCGCCATGCGATTCCTCGCACTCTTTCTCGCATCCGCTTGCTTCGCCGCCCCGGCGTTGCCCCCCGGTCCCGCCGTCCGCGTCGCCCCGGGCGCCTACAAGACGGGCCAGAGCCCGACCGATGCGCTGAAGACGATGTCGCTCCCCGCCGGCTTCCAGGTCTCGCTCGTCGCGGCCGAACCCAAGGTGGTCCAGCCGATCGCGATGTGCTTCGACGAACGCGGCCGTCTTTGGATCGTGGAAGGCATGGCCTATCCGAAGAAGCGTCCGGACGGGCAGGGCGCCGACCGCATCCTGATCCTCGAGGACGTGAAGAAGGATGGCTCCTACGCCAAGGTCACGGTCTTCAAGGAAGGTCTCAATCTCGTCTCGGGCATCGAAGTCGGTCACGGCGGCGTCTGGGTCGGCGCGGCCCCGGAGTTCCTTTTCATCCCGAAGGACGCCGACGATAAGGCCGGCAAGCCGGTCGTGCTGCTCGACGGCTGGGGCTTCCATGACACGCACGAGACGCTCAATAGCTTCGTCTGGGGTCCTGACGGCTGGCTCTACGGTAACCACGGCGTGTTCACGCACTCCGTCGTCGGCAAGCCGGGTGCGCCCGAAGCCGAGCGCAAGAAGATCAACGCCGGCGTCTGGCGCTATCACCCGACCCGCCACGTCTTCGAGATCTTCGCCGAGGGTACGAGCAATCCGTGGGGCCTCGACTACGACGCGCACGGCGAGTTCTTCAACACGGCCTGCGTCATCCCGCACCTTTACCACATCCTCCCCGGCGCCCGTTACCAGCGTCAGGCTGGCCAGCATTTCAATCCGTTCACCTACGACGACATCAAGACCATCGCCGACCACGCCCACTACGCCGGCGGCCGCGTCCATCGTCCCGATCCCCTGAAGGTCCCCGAGACGACCGACGCCGTGGGCGGCGGCCACGCCCACTCAGGCCTCGCCATCTACAACGGCGACAACTTCCCGCCGGCCTACCGCGGTATGCTCATCTTCGGCAACCTGCATGGCCACCGCCTCGTCTCCGATCAGGTCGTGCCAGAAGGCAGCGGTTTCTCCGGCCATCACGGTAACGATTTCCTGCGCAGTAACGACGCCACCTTCATACCGGTCTCGCAGCGCGTCGGTCCGGATGGCGCTCTCTACGTGAGCGATTGGTCCGACGTCCAAGTCTGCCACAACAACACCCAGGAGATCTGGGATCGCTCCAACGGACGCATCTATCGCGTCAGCTTCGGCAACCCGGCCTCACGCGCGGGCGATATGACGCGCTGGACCTCTCATGAACTCGCCGGTGCCACGCTCGACGACGCCAATGAATACTTCGTCCGCCAAGCCCGCAAACTCCTCGCCGAGCGCGGTCCCGTCGAAGGCGCCGCCCGTCAGCTCCTCGTCGCGGCCTTGCGTGAACCCGGCCCCGCCTCCCGTCGCCTCCGTGCGCTTTGGGCGTTGCAGAGCAGTGGTTCGCTCGATGACGCGCTCCTCGCCGGTGCGCTGAAGGACGACGCTCCCGCCGTGCGCGGCTGGGCCGTGCGCCTGATCGCCCAGCAGTGGACCGCCGCTGTGCCGGCCCTCGCCGCCCTCGCGAAGACCGAGGCCTCCCCGCAGGTCCGTCGCGAACTCGCTTCCGCGCTTTCCTATCTCCCGCTCGCCCAGCGCGCCGCCATCGCCGAGCCGCTCCTGGCCCGCGCCGAAGATGCCAAGGATCATAACATCCCGCTGCTGCTCTGGTATGGCATCGAGCCCCTTGTCGGCGCCGACGCCGAGCGCGGTCTCGCCCTTGCGGCCGTCAGCCGCCATCCGCAGACGACCGACTTCATCTATCGCCGTCTTGCCAGCGATGCCGGCGCCCGCGCCCAGGTGCTCGCCATCGCCGCCCGCGAGACCGACGTCGCGCGTCGCGCGACCCTCGTGAGCCGCGTGGTCGAAGGCGTCCGCCAGGCCGGCTCGTTCGCCGCCCCGGCTGGCTGGCCCACGCTCGTCGCCGGCCTTCGTCAGGGCGCGTCGCCCGACCTGCTCGCCAATCTGAACGAGCTCGACGCCCTCACCGGCGACGAGTCCAGCCGCACTTTTTATCGCGGACATCTCGCCGACGTCAAAGCCCCCTTGCCCGCCCGGCAGCGTGCGCTGGCCGTGCTCGTCGCGTCGCGCGATCGCGCCGCCGCTCGGGTCATCCATCGCGTCTTCGCCGAACAGACCACGCCTTCTTTCCGTCGCGCGCTCATCCAGGCGCTCGCCACCGTGGGCGACGCGGATTCGCCGGCGGTGCTCCTCAGTCGCTTCGGCGTGTTCTCGCCGGAGCAGCTCAACGACGCCGTCGCGGCGCTCGCCAGCAATGCCGCGGGCGGCAAGGCGCTGCTCGCCGCCGTGGCCGCGGGTAAGGCCGACAAGGCCCTGCTTTCGCCGCTCGTGGTGCGTCAGCTGAAATCCCTCGGTGACCAGGATCTCGATGGCCAGCTCGCCGCCGTCGTGGGCGTGGTCAATGCGACTAAGGCCGACTTCGCGAAGACCAAGGCCAAGTATGAGGCCATGCTGAAGCCCGAAGCCGTCCGGAAGGGCGATATCGCGGCCGGTCGCCAGCTCTTCACGACGTCCTGCGGCATCTGCCATACCTTCGGCTACATTGGTAATCAGGTCGGCCCGGGTCTCGCCGGCTCCAACATCGGTAAGCTCGATTACTTCCTTGAGAACGTTCTCAACCCCAACGGCGTCATCGGCAAAGACTACCAGCTCAACGTCTTTAAGCTCAAGGGTGGCGCCACCATGAGCGGCATCGTCCAGTTCGAAGACGCGCAGTCGTTCCGTCTCGTCATGCCGGGTGGCGCGAAATTCACCGTCGCCAAGGGCGAGGTCGAGAAACGCGAGATCCTCCCGATGTCGCTCATGCCCGAAGGCCTGCTTGATGCGCTTACCAAGGAGCAGGTGATCAATCTCGTCGCTTATCTGCAGTTCCCGGACGGCTTCCCGGCCACCGCTCCCGGCGTCTGGCGGCTGGAAGGCGCGATCGAAGGCGAGACGTTGAAGGTCCTCGCCGTCACCGGCGGCAAGACCGGCGGCCAGAAGATGACTTCCTTCAAGGCCAGTCGCTGGAGCGGCAACGACCACCTCTGGTGGACCGGCGGCAAGGTCGGCGACACGCTCACGCTCGCGCTCCCCGTCTCCGCCAAGGGGACCTATGAAGTGAAGTTCGTCGGCACCAAGGCGCATGATTACGGCAGCTTCGAACTCCGCCTCGACGGCAAGCTCCTCGGCGTCGAGGGCTACGATTTCTACAACCCCGCCGAAGTCGTCACCACCGGCGAACTCAATGGCGGCCGCCACGAACTCGACGCCGGCGAACATCGCCTCGAGATCAAGATCCTCGCCCCCAATCCCGCCGCCACCCCGAGGAATATGTTTGGGTTGGATTATGTGAGACTCGAACGAAAGTGAAATAGGGCTAGGGCTAGGGCTAGGGCTAGGGCTAGGGCCAGGTCCAGGGCTAGGGCTAGAGATAGGGCCAGGGCTAGGACTGGACTAGCTCTAGACCTAATCCGCCTCTTGCCTCCCTCCGCCGCTCACGCTAGCCCTCTAGCTAGCCCCAGCCCGTACCTCTTGCCCTAACATGAAGTTCCTACCCGCCTTCGTCCTCTCCGTTCTGTCTGCCTTCGGTGCCGAAGGTCCTAAACAATCCATCGAGAAACTCGATCCGGCGCTCGACGCCCTCATAGCGAGCGACGCCAAGATCGAGACCATCTCGAACGGCGGCTACACCTGGTCCGAAGGCCCCGCTTGGTTTAAGGGACGCGTCGTCTTCTCTGACGTCCCCAACAACGTCGCCTACCAGTGGACCGAAGGCGATGCGATCGCCTCCGTCTTCCTCAAGCCCAGCGGCACCGATGAAGCCTCCCCGAACCAAGGCTCGAACGGCCTCGCGGTCGACGGCGAAGGTCGACTGCTCCTCTGCCAGCATGGGTCGCGACGTGTCGCTCGCCTGGGTGGCGATGGCAAGTTCGTGCCGCTCGCGACCAAGAACCATGAAGGCGTCCGCTTCAACAGCCCGAACGACCTTTGCGTGGCCAAGGATGGCTCGATCTATTTCACCGACCCCGCTTACGGCCTGCCCAAGGGCGAGAAGTCGGAGACCCAATACCACGGGGTCTATAAGCTCGCGACCGACGGCAAGGTCACCCTCGTGACCAAGGCCGTGCAGTGGCCCAACGGCATCGCCCTGAGCGTCGACCAGAAATTCCTCTACCTCGCTGTCTCGGATGGTAAGAACCCGCGCGTCGCGACCTGCGCCCTCGATGGCTCCGGCCTCCGCGACGTCTTCCTCGCGGCTCCGTTGAAGAGCAAGGAGCGCGCCGGTTCCTGCGACGGCCTGCGACTCGACGCCAAGGGCAACATCTGGACCACCGGCCCCGGCGGCGTGCTCATCCTCTCTCCCGAAGGCAGGCACCTCGGATCGATCCTTTGCGGTCAGGCCACGGCTAACCTTACCTGGGGTGACGACGGCCACACGCTCTACATCACCTCCAAGGACCGTCTCCTGCGTGTGAAGACGAAGGTCAAAGGTGCGGGATTCTGACCGCGCGCTAACGCGCGCGGAGGGCCAGAGCCAGGGCTAGGGCCAGAGCCAGGGCTAGGGCTAGGGCTAGGGCCGGGGCTAGGGCTGGGGCTAGGGCTGGGGCTGGGAAAGCCTCAGGTGAAAGACGTCAGATGGTGTGCCTTGCCTCCCGCATGACTGACTTCCGATTCTTCATGGGTGGAGAATCGCGGCCTAGATCAACTCATCGCATGGCAGAAGTCCGTCGCGCTGGCGGGTGATATCATTCTTTTCACCCAACGCTCCGGGCTTTCGCGTCATCTGTGGTTCTGCGATCAGCTCAGGCGTGCGGCCCTTTCGGTTCCGAGCAATATAGCCGAAGGCTATGAGAGGCGTGGTGAAAAAGATACGCCAAGGTTTTATCTAATCGCGATGGGCTCTTGTGCCGAAGCCAAGACGCAGCTTAAAGTCGCGGTGCATGCTCAGTTGATCGGGTCGTCGGAAGCGGCGCCGCTTTGCGATGCCTGTGACGAGGTGATGCGACTTTTGAACGGCGTCATGAGGGCTAGAAGATTGGCTGCTGGTAATACGCCCTAGCCCCAGCCCCGGCCCTAGCTCTGGCCCTGGCCCTAGCCCTGTCGCTAGCCCTGGCTCTAGCCCTTGCCTCTTTGCATCCTCCCTTGTCTTGCCCCCTCGCCCAAAACCCTCCTTCCTCTCCCTTCGTGAAAGCCCTGCTCCTCACCGAATATAAGAAGATGTCCTACGTGGACGTGGCCGATCCGGTCTGCGGTCCGGAAGACGTCCTGATCCAGGTCCGCGCCTGCGGGATCTGCGGTTCCGACATCCATGGCTACGACGGCTCCACGGGCCGCCGCATCCCCCCTCTGGTCATGGGCCACGAGGCCGCGGGCGTCATCACCGGAGTCGGCGCCCAGGTGAAGGGTTTCGCCCCGGGCGACCGCGTCACCTTCGATTCCACGGTCTTCTGCGGCGAGTGCGTCCACTGTAAGCGTGGCGACGTGAACCTCTGCGACAACCGCCAGGTCCTCGGCGTCTCCTGTGGCGACTACCGCCGTCACGGCGCCTTCGCCGAGTTCGTGACCGTCCCCGCCCGCATCCTCCATAAACTGCCCGCCGAGCTCGGTTTCGCCGAAGCCGCCATGATCGAGGCCGTCTCCGTGGGCGTGCACGCCGTCCGCCTCACCCCTGTCGCCCCGGGCGATACCGCCGTCGTCGTCGGCACCGGCATGATCGGCCTGCTCACGCTCCAAGCCGCTAAAATCGCGGGTTTCGCGCAGGTCATCGCCGTCGACACCGAGGACTCGCGCCTCGCCGTCGCCCAGGAACTCGGCGCCACGCATAGCTTCAATCCTAAGACCGGCGGCGACCTCACCGAATACGTCAAGTCGCTGACCAAGGGGCAGGGTGCCGACGCCGCGTTCGAATGCGTCGGCCTCAACGCCACCGTCCTCTCCGCGATCAACGCCGTCCGTAAAGGCGGCACCGTCACCCTCGTCGGCAATCTCTCTCCCAAGACCGAGCTCCCGCTCCAGGTCGTCGTCACCCGTCAGCTCCGCCTGCAGGGTTCGTGCGCCTCGGCCGGCGAGATCCCGCGCTGCATCGAGCTCCTCGCCACCCAGCAGATCAAGGTCGACAAGATCATCTCCGCCGTCGCTCCGCTGGAGCAGGGCGCCGACTGGTTCGCCAAGCTCTACGCCGGCGCTCCGGGCGTCATGAAGGTCATCCTCGCCCCTCAGGTCTGACCCATAGAATCAATGGCTTTCTTCGATCTCACCGGTAAGGTCGCCTTCATCACCGGCACCAGCCGCGGCCTCGGCCAATACTTCGCCCGCGCCCTTGCGCAGGCCGGCGCCGACATCGCGATGTCGAGCCGCGACGCTTCCAAGCTCGCCCCGTTCCGCAAGGAGATCGAGGCCCTTGGTCGCCGCACCTGCGGTGTCGACCTCGACGTCCGCGATCACGATAGCATCAAAGCCGCCGTGGCTTCGGTCGAGAAGCAGATGGGCCGCATCGACATCCTCGTGAACAATGCCGGCTGCAATGCGCGCAAGCCCGCCCTCGAGGTCACCTGGGAGGACTGGAACATGGTCCTTGACACCAATCTCCGCGGCACGTTCTTCACGTCGCAGGCCGTCGCCCCGGGCATGATCTCGCGCGGTTACGGACGGATCGTGAACATCGGCTCCGTCACCTGCGTCGCCGGTTACGCCGGCCTCGCCCCTTATGGCGCCAGCCGCGGCGGCGTGAAGCAGCTCACCATGAGCCTCGCCGACGACTGGGGTCGCCACGGCGTCACCGTCAACTGCCTCGCCCCCGGTTGGTTCAAGACCGCCCAGAACGCCGTCCTCTACGAGAACCGCGAGTGGGTCGAATATCTCTGCGACCGTATCCCGCTCAAGCGCCCCGGCGCGCCGGACGACCTCGCCGGCCCGGTCGTCTTCCTCGCCTCGGAGGAGAGCCGTTACGTCACCGGCCAGACCTTGTTGGTTGACGGGGGCATCAGCACGGGTGCTACTCGTGCCACGGTCGCCCCGCCGAAACCCTGATACCCTGACGCCATGCTTTACGCCCTGCTCGCCATCGCCGTCCTGGTCCTGTTGGTGACCTGGCTGAAGCTCAACCCCTTCATCGCGCTGCTGATCAGCTCGCTGACGTTGGGGGCCATGGTCGTGGCCACCTCCGGCGCCCTGACCATGGCGGAGGTCCTCAAGGCCTTCCAGACGGGCTTCGGCAACACTCTGGCCGGCACCGGCGCGATCATCGTGCTCGGGGTCGTCTTCGGTAAGCTCCTCGCCGAATCGGGTGGGGCAGGGGTGCTCGCCAAGCAGTTCATCCGCACGCTCGGGCCTGCGCGCATCGGCCTGTGCATCATCCTGCTGGCCCTCTGCGTGGGCATGACGACCTGGTTCGCGGTCGGCCTGCTGCTCATCCTCCCGATCGTCATCACCCTCGCCAAGGAAACCGGTAAACCGTTCCTGCTGCTCGTTCTCCCGCTGCTCTCGTTCCTGTCCGTCATGCACGGACTGATGCCCCCGCATCCTGGTCCCGTCATCGCGATCGAGGCCCTGCACGCGGACATGGGCAAGGTGATCCTGTGGGCGCTCGTGCTGGGCATTCCCGTCGCCGCCATCGCCGGTCCGTTCTTCGCGAAGATCGCCGTCAAGCGCGTCGACGTCGCCACGCCGGAGTTCACGCCGTCGGTCTCCGCCGGCCAGACCTTGCCGACGTTCGGCCTGACGATCTTCACCGTCCTGCTGCCCGTCTTGCTGCTGCTCACGGGCACGTTGGTCGAGCTTCTGCACGCCAAGGAAGCGCTCTGGGGCAAGGTCGGTCTCTTCATCGGCAACCCCGTGATCGCCCTGCTTTTATCGGTGCTTTTCGCGATGTGGGCGTTCGGGAAACGTTGCGGACGCAGCGCCGGCGAACTCCTGAAATTCTCCGAGCAGAGCGTGTCCGGCATCGGCATGACGCTCATCCTCGTCGGCGCCGGCGGCGGCTTCGCGCTCGTCATGCGCACGGCCGGCGTGGACAAGCAGCTCGCCGAACTCGCGGCCTCCGCGGGCCTGCCTTTGCTCGTCTACGGTTGGCTCGTCTCCGCCTTCATCCGCGTCGCCACCGGCTCCGCCACCGTCGCGATCACCGTCGCCTCCGGCTTCATCGCGCCCGTGCTCGCGGCGCATCCGGGCACCAGCCCCGAGCTCATGGTCATTTCCATCGGTTGCGGCTCGCTCTTCCTCTCGCACCTCAACGACAGCGGCTTCTGGATGGTCAAGGAATGCCTCGGCCTGACCGTCGGCCAGACCCTGCGCACCTGGACGATCACCGAGACCCTCATCGGATTCTCCGGCCTTGGCATGGCTTTGTTGGCGGAGCAGGTCCTTAAGTTGATTGGGTAGGGGCAGCACCGCGTGCTGCCCTAGTCTGCCTTGGCTGTGTTCCCAACCGCCAACCGCTAGCCGCTTCCACCTCGCGGCTCCGCCGCGCTGGGTAGGGTCGGGACCGCGTCACGTCACAGTGGATGCTGATCTGGGCTATTCCTAGTTCTTGGTTCGTCGTTCTTCGTTATTTCAGGACACTGGCTTGAGGTAGGGGCAGCACCGCGTGCTGCCCTAGTTTGTCTTGGGAGGGCTGAATCGATCACGGAGGACTGAGTGGAGGGCTGCGTTGAGGACTGAGTGGAGGGCTGAATGGAAAAGCGCCGCCACCCGCCACCTGGAGCTGCCACCGGCCACCCGAAATGAATCGATGACAGGGTCGATGACAGATGACAGATGACTGAATCGATGACAGAGGGCGGAACACCCGCCACCTGCCACCTGGGGCTGCCACCTGCCACCCGAAGTGGGGGGAGGACTGAATCGAGTACGAATGGCAGATTTCCCGCTACCTGAACCTGATCACCCGCACCTGGGTCCCGATGGCCGAGACCCGAGACCTGAAAATGGGCACCCCAGCCAATCATCCGGTTTCCGGTCTCCCTTTGCTCGAGAATCTCCCAAGCCACTCACCTCCAGCCGCTTCCACCTGCCTTGGGTAGGGTCAGCACTGCGTGCTGACCTAGCTGTATCGAGGGTAGGGACGTGATCACCATCGCGTCCTCCCCTGGCGCTGGTGCCCCCTAGGACAGCACGTGGTGCTGTCCCTACCTGGCCCCCCGGCTGACCAAGGGTGGTCAGCCCTACCTTTAGCCCGCCAGCCAATCATCCGGTCTCCCTTTGCTCGTTTGTCTTCCCAACCGCTAACCGCTTTCACCTCGCGGCTCTGCCGCACTTTTTTGCTCAGTTTCGGCCCAATTGATTAATAGGGGTGTGAATAACTTTTAAACGCATATAATGGTCGTTTAAATCATTTATTCAGTCGTTTAAACCATTTAATGAGCGAAATTTACTTATTTTTGACAAATAAGTACTAACCCTGATCGCTTAGCAGGATTTTCACCCATTCGAGGCGAAAAAGGGACAAATTCGATTGTGCCGATGGGGTGTTCACCCCAAGATTTACTCATCCCCAATTGATGCCACTCCCCAGTGGCCTCCCTAAATTCTATTCTAATGAAAAGTTCGAAGCCTCGTCCCCTCTTCTCGCGCGCCTCGCTGATGGTCGCTGCGGCGCTCCTCGCCGTCGGCGCTCCCAAGCCCGCCAAGGCCGCGAACTTGTTCTGGGACACCACCAGTGGCGTCGCTGGTCTCGGCGGCACCGGCGCCTGGGATACGACCACGGCCAATTGGTTTAACGCGGGCAGCGCGACCACCACGCTCGGTGATCAGGCGACGATTGCCAGCTCGTTCACGCTCAATGACGTAGCGTATTTCGCCGGCGCCGTCGGCGGCAGCAATGTCGTCACGTTGGGCGAAGCCATCACGATCGGCGGACTGAATTTCTCCGGCTGGAATTCGTATGAGATCGCCGGCTCTTCGGCGCTGACTTTGGCCGCTCCGGCCGGGGCTCCCGTGCAGCCGGTCGTAAGCGTGGCCCTGGGTTCTCGGGTCACCCTCACCGCCAAGATTTCGGGCAATCAAGGTTTGCTCAAGACCGGCAACGGCACGCTCGTCCTCGCCAATGTGGGCAATGATTTCACCGGCGACCTGCTGATCCGCGGCGGCGCCGTCGTCATCACGAACTCCGCCCAGCTCGGCGCGGGCACGGGTCCGGTGATGATCCAGGGCATCAGCAACACCGGTAATCCGGGCTTCAGCGGCGGCTCGCTCGTCATCCAGGGCGGCATCACCGGCATCAACGTCGCCCGCGAGATCTCCGCTTCCGGTCGCGGTCCCGGCGCGGCGAACGCCTCCGGCGCCATCCTCTCCGTCGGCAACAATAATTTCACTGGTGGCGTCACGATGGGTTCCGGCTCGGAAGCGCGCTTCCACGCCACGCCCGGCATCACCACCCTCTCGGGGGATCTCGCCCTCGGCTCCGGCAACGTCTCGATGTTCTACGGCGACGGTAATTTCATCGTTGCCGGCAAGATCGTCTCCTACGACGCGGGCCAGGATCGTCTGTACAAGGAAGGGATGACCTACGCCACCACGCTGTGGATTCAGGGCGACCAGAATCGTTTCAACGGGCAGGTGCGCGCCGGTAGCGGTTGGATCCGCGTGACCGATCCGACGAATCTCGGTCTCAACCGCAGTTTCCAGAACGTCGACTTCGTCAACGGCGGTCTCGAAGTCCGCACGGCCCTGAACAACTGGAGCGACCGCAACTTCCATTTCCGCAATAACGCCAGCGGTAACCTCTTCATCGACCACGGTCTCGGCGACGCTTCCGGACCCTCGGCGGCCGTCGGGCAGACCATCACCTTCGGTAATCTCTCCAAGGGCACCGGCGACAATAACACCAATTTCAATTTCAGCGGACGTAACGGCATCGGGGCGACGTTCACCGGCTACAGCGGTTTCATCGGCACGACCAATGGCGCCGCCGCCAACTACGGTGACTTCAACATCAACACCAACCTCTCCGGCCTGCTGACCCTCAGCGGCGACATCTGGCGCACGAACCAGGGCGGTACCGCCCGCACGCTCACCTTCCAGGGTTCCGGTGACACGCTGCTGACCGGCAGCATCATCACTTCCGGTGCCGCGCATCGCTTCACCAAGTCCGGCCAGGGTCAGGCCACCCTGCAAGGCGTGCTCGGTACCTACACCGGCATCACCCAGATCAGCCAAGGCACCTTGGTGGTCGCGGGTATCGGTTCGCTCGGCACCACTTCGGCCATCAACATCGGTAACGGTACCACCACGGCGGGTACCCTCACTTACACTGGTCCGACCGCCACCCTGTCGACGCCGATCCTGCTCAATGTCACCACGGCCAACGCCTACCTGAATTCCAGCGGCACCGGTCCGCTCACGCTCTCCGGCCCCATCACGGCCAATACCGGCGCGAAGACCTTCGTCCTCGGCGGCACCAACACCGGCGACAATACCATCACCAGCCTGCTCCCGGCCACCACCACCAATCTCCAGAAGATCGGCGCCGGCACCTGGGTGCTCAATCCTACCGCCGCTCCGGGCAACGGCCTCACCGGTACCACCACGGTCTCCGATGGCGTGCTCAAGCTCTTGGAGGTCGGCACCAACGGAGACATCCTGCCGGATGCCTCCGCGGTCATCTTTGACGCAGAATCCTTCCGCTATTCGGCCGCCGGCACGCTGGCCTACCAAGGTGCGGCCACCTTCAACTCGACCGAGACCGTGGGTGCGCTCACCCCGACGGCTGGTGCCGCTCGGGTCCAGGTGCTCCCCGGCGTCGGTGGCAGCGCTGCTCTGACCTTCGGTTCGTTGGGTGCCCGTGGCGCCGGCGCCACCCTCGATCTTTCCGTCCCCGTCGGAGGTTCGATCATCTTCTCCACCGCCCCTGCCTCTATTAATGGTATCGTCGGCGGTTGGGCCACCTTCAACGGCGTCAACTGGGTCGTGCCCGGCGCCAACGCGGCTGCCGCCACTGCGCTCTCTTCTTATACGCC
>Ga0315899_10001766_pt1 | contig 24418 bp, 22 predicted proteins | sample LakEriMetagenome_2_FD_203518 | JGI IMG/M metagenome (GOLD analysis project Ga0315899, IMG submission 203518) | Freshwater fungal communities from buoy surface, Lake Erie, Ohio, United States - Buoy 4 MA112 | ecosystem: Environmental > Aquatic > Freshwater > Lake | place: USA: Lake Erie, Ohio... | reverse complement strand
TGATCGTAGAGCCGGCCTTCGACGGGCGCGAACAGGTCGCCCTCCAGCAATTCGATGCGCTCCGCGCAGCCGCTCTGGGCGATGTTGATGCGCGCCACGTCCGCGGCGTCGGGCGACAATTCCACCGCGTCCACCATGGCGTCGGGAAAGACGCGGGCGGCGATGATGGCGATGGCGGCCGATCCCGCGCACAGATCGAGCGCGCGCTCCACCTGCGCGGGCTCCATCAGCGCGTCCGCGCCGGGCGCGAACATGTCCGACATCAGGATTTCGGCGATGAAGGAGCGCGGCACGATCACGCGCTCGTCGACGTAGAACGGAACGCCGCGGATGTAAGCCTTATTGAGGAGGTAGGGGGCGGGCTTGCGCGTGAGCACGCGCGCCTCGATCAGCGCCGCCAGCCTGTTGCGCTCAGCGGGCAGGAGCGCGGCGTCGAGGAAGGGGTCCAGCCGATCTATGGGGAGGTTCAGCCCTTCGAGCACGATGAAGGCGGCCTCGTCCAGCGCCTCGGTGGTTCCGTGGCCGTAAATGAGCCCGGCCCGCTCGAAGGCGCTCGTCGCCCAGCGCAGGAAATCGCGCACGGTCCGCAGCTCCGCGGCGGCCTGACTGGCCTCCGCCTCCTTCGGGGCGTCATAAGCTTGAGGCATGCGGGACTCCCCTGGCGGCAAGATGGGCAACCTCTAGGCCGCGGCCGCCGCGTCGGCAAGCGCGTGGGTTCTGTGGCCGGGTCGGGCATTGTCTCGAAGGCCGCGAGGGAGTAGGACGACAGGACAAGAATGCGGCGTTGGCCATGAGCCCGCCGGGGAGGAAGGCGGCGGAACGGAGGCGGTGGATCCCCTCGTCAGCCGCGCCATGCCCGACGAGCATCGACCCTCGCGCGATCTGGGAGCAGCGAAGGAGACGCTCATGAAATTGTGCCGTTATGACGAAGACCGCCTTGGCGTGGTGATCGGGGATCAGGTCCACGACGTCACCGCCGCGCAGGATGAGATCCGCAAGTCCGCCCGCTATGACATGATGGGCGACGCGGTCATCGCCGCCCTTCCCGAATGGCGCGCCCGCATCGAGGCCATGGCCAAACAGGCGCCCGGCAAGCCCATTTCGCAGGTGAAACTGCTGCCGCCCGTCGCTCGGCCCTCCAAGGTCATGGCGGCGCCGACGAACTACAAAGCGCATATCGAGGAAATGGCGGCCCGCAGCGGCACGGCGCCCGAGGCCCATCGCGGCATCGCCGCAGCCGGCATTTTCCTCAAGGCGAATTCCTCCATCATCGGCATGTCGGACGTCATTCCGCTGCGCTTCCCTGACCGGCTCAATGAGCATGAGCTCGAAGTCGTCGTCGTGATCGGCAAGAAGGGCACGAACATCACGCGTGAGAACGCGCTTGATCACATCGCCGGCTATTGCATGGGCCTCGACATGACGGTCCGCGGCAAGGAGGATCGCAGCTTCCGCAAGTCCGTGGACGGCTATTCGCCGGTCGGCCCCTATATGGTGACCGCCGATGAGATCGCCGATCCGGATAATCTGCCCATCGAGCTGACGGTGAACGGCGCCACCAAGCAGAAGTCGAACACGAGCCAGCTCATCTACGACATTCGCAAGCTGATCGAATTCGCCTCCTCCTATTACACGCTGCATCCGGGCGATTACTTCTTCACCGGCACGCCCTCGGGCGTGGGCCCCGTGCAGCCGGGCGACTGGATTTCCGCCAGCTCGCCGCCGCTGGGCGAATTGCGCATTCAGGCCGGCCGTCAGGGCTGAGCGCCGAACGAACGGGGGCCGCGCCGCAGGGCGCGGCCCTTTTTCATGCACGCATCTTTCGGGAAGAGCCATGTACAGGAACCTGCCGGTCGTCGCGCTTGAGGAGCATTACTGGGACGCGGAATTGTCGCAGAAGAGCCCGGGCTATGAGGCTTCGCGCTCCGAATGGCAGATGAAGCGGCTCTTCGATTTCGATTCCCTGCGCATCGGCGAGATGGACGCCAACGGCATCGACGTGCAGGTGCTCTCACACGGCGCGCCGTCGATCCAGCGCATGAAGGGGCAGGAGGCTGTCGATCTCGCCCGCCGCTGCAACGACAGGCTCGCCGAACAGATCGCGCGCCATCCGACGCGCTTTTATGGCTTCGGCATGTTGCCGACCGACGAGCCGGAAGCCGCCGCCGCCGAACTCGAACGCTGCATGCGCGACCTGAAGTTTCGCGGCGCCATGCTGCACGGCCAGTCGAACGGCGTCTTCCTCGACAACAGACGCTTCTGGCCGATCTTCGAGCGCGCGAGCGCGCTCGGCGCGCCCATCTATCTTCATCCCGCCACCGCCGACGCGCGCGTGACGGAGGCCTATTACGCCGATTATGTGAAAGCCTTTCCCATGGTCGTGCGCCCGGCCTGGGGTTATACGGTCGAGACGGCGACGCTCGCCATCCGCCTCGTGCTCTCAGGCGTGTTCGAGCAGTGCAAAAACCTCCAGATCATCCTCGGCCACATGGGCGAGACGCTGCCCTACCAGCTCTGGCGCATTGATCAGGCGCTCGCGCGCCCGGGACAGGAGGAGATGGGCTTCCGCAAGATTTTCTGCGACCATTTCCACATCACGACCAGCGGCCATTTCTCCACGCCGGCGCTCATCTGCGCCATGATGGAGCTCGGCCTGGATCGCATCATGTTCTCGGTGGACTGGCCCTTCGTGCCCAACGAGCCGGCGATGGACTGGGTGAAGACGCTTCAGCTCAACGAAACCGACATGGGGAAATTCCTCGGCGGCAATGCGAAGCGCCTCCTGCGCCTGCCTTGAGCCAGGCTTTTTTAGAGGACCGCCATTGACGCGCAGCCTCTGAAGCCGCACATTGTGGCGGTCTTTCTCAGGAGGAGGGGTCCCGGTCGCGAAGGCGGTCCGGCCCACACGATCGTGGTCGAACTCGTCATCGCGGGGTTTCTGATCGCCCTTAACGGGGTGTTCGCGCTGTCAGAACTCGCCATAGTCTCCGCCCGCAAGTCCCGTCTTAAGGTTCTGGTCGAGAACAAGCGCGCCGGCGCAGATGCTGCGCTCGCCCTGTCCGATGATCCCGGCCGCTTCCTCTCGACGGTGCAGATCGGCATCACGCTCGTCGGCGTTCTCGCCGGCGCTTTCTCGGGCGCCGCGCTCGGCGACATGCTCAGCGACCAGTTGAGGGAGGCGGGCGCAAGCCCGGTTCTGGCGCAGACGCTGGGGTACGGACTCGTCATCGGCCTCATCACTTATCTGTCTGTCGTCGTCGGCGAGCTTGTGCCCAAACATCTCGCCCTGCGCGATCCGGAAGCCATTGCTTGCGTCATGGCGCCGCCGATGCGCTTTCTCTCGCGCGCGGCTGCGCCGCTTGTATGGCTTCTGGACGGTTCGACGCGCCTTATTCTCGCGATTGGCGGCAAGCGCGAAACCGATGAGGCGCCCGTCACCGAAGAAGAGATCAAGACGCTCGTCGCCGAGGCCGCCACGGCCGGCGTGATCGAAAGCGACGAGCGGCGCATGATTTCCGCCGTGCTGCGTCTGGGCGACAGGCCCGTGCGCTCGGTCATGACGCCGCGCACCGACGTGTGCTGGATCGACCTGACCGATCCGCCCGCCGTCATTCGTCAGCGCCTCGTGGAGGCGGGCCATTCGCTCCTGCCGGTCGCGCGCGAGACGGTGGACAGCGCGGTGAGCGTGTTGCGCGTGCGCGATCTGCTTGCGCCGCTGCTGTCCGGCGCGCCGCTCGACATCGAAGGCATGCTGCGGCCCGCGCCGATCCTACCCGACACGCTCGATGCGCTCGACGCCTTGCAGGTGTTGCGCGACGCGGAAGTGCCCATGGCCTTCGTTCACGACGAATACGGCCATTTCGAAGGCATTGTCACGCCCGCTGACATTCTCGACGCCATCGCCGGCGTGTTCCGCAGCGGCGAGCCGGAAGAGGAGCCCGCCGCCGTGCGCCGCGTCGACGGCTCATGGCTGATCGCCGGCTGGATGTCGGTGGACGACATGGCCGAACAGCTCGGCGTCACGCTGCCGGAAAAGCGCGATTACCAGACGGCTGCGGGTTTCGTGATCGAGGCGTTGCAGCATCTGCCCGTCACCGGCGAAACAGTGTCGGCCTTTGGTCACCGCTTCGAAGTGGTGGACATGGACGGGCGGCGCATCGACAAATTGCTGGTGACAGCCCTGCCGCCATCGGCCGAGGACGACAGCGGCTGACGCGCCGCCGCCGCCCTTACGCGTCGCTCGCGCGCTCCAGCACGCCCATGTCGAGAACCGCCCAGACAAGCGCGAGCGCGAGAAGTCCATCACAGGCGTAAACCGCCCAGAGCGGAACCGCTCCGCCCATCTGCGGTTCGAGCCAATGGGCCGCCCCCGCGAGCAAGGCGGCGAGCGGCGGCAGGCCGGCGAGGCCGACCGGGCGCGCGCGCGCACGCAGGCGTTTCATCGACAACAGAACGAAGCACACGCTCGCCAGCAGGATCGAGAAGGCGTAGAGCGTGAGGAAAAGATAAGCGACGGCCGTCAGCGGATCGAGAAAGGCGCGTTCGTCGAGCCCGCGTCCCGCATAGGGCAGGAGCGCGAGCCAAACGAAGGTCATGGCGGCGATCGCGGAGACAAGCGGCGCAAGGCCGAGCCACCACAGCCCGCGCCCGATCTCGCCTTCCTCACTGCGGTAGAGGAAGCGCAATCCCTCCCGCGAGAAAACGGCGGCCATCAATCCCTCAGGAGTTCATTGATGCCCGTCTTCGAGCGCGTCTGCGCGTCGACGGTCTTCACGATCACCGCGCAATAGAGCGAAGGTCCGGGCGAGCCGTCGGGCAGCGGCTTGCCGGGCAGGGCGCCGGGCACGACGACCGAATAGGGCGGCACATAGCCCATATGCGTCTTGCCGCTCGCGCGGTCGATGATTTTCGTCGAGGCGCCGATGAACACGCCCATGGAGAGCACCGAGCCCTCGCCCACGACGACGCCTTCCACCACTTCCGAGCGCGCGCCGATGAAGCAATTGTCTTCGATGATCGTGGGGCCCGCCTGCAAGGGCTCAAGCACGCCGCCGATGCCCACGCCGCCCGACAAATGCACGTTCTTGCCGATCTGCGCGCAGGAGCCCACGGTCGCCCATGTGTCCACCATCGTGCCGGAATCCACATAGGCGCCGAGATTGACGAAGGAGGGCATCAGCACCACGCCGGGCGCGATGAAGGCCGAACGGCGCACCACGCAATTGGGCACGGAGCGGAAGCCCGCGGCCGCATGGTCCTTCGCGGTCCAGCCGTCGAACTTGGAGGGCACCTTGTCCCACCACGAGGCGCCGCCGGGGCCGCCGGAGATCGGCGACATGTCGTTGAGGCGGAAGGACAGGAGAACCGCCTTCTTCAGCCATTGATTGACCTTCCAGCTCTGCGGGCCGCTCTGGCCGGGGATTTTCTCCGCCACGCGCGCCTTGCCCGCATCAAGCAGGGCGAGCGCCGTATTCACCGCGTCGCGCACGGCGCCGGTCGTGGAGGCGTTGATCGAGGCGGCGTCCGCGAAGGCGGCGTCGATGGTCTTTTCAAGCTGGGCGAGGTCGGCGGCTGAGGGGGTGGTGGCTGACATGGCGGGGCCTTTGCGCAGGGACGAAGAGATCGTCCGGTATTTGCGAGGGGCGGGCCGCAAAGTCAAACGGGCCGCAGCCCGCTAGAGCTGGCCTGTGCGCTCGCGCACGTAGTCCTGGAAACAGGCGCGCATGTGGCGCACCTCGTCCCGGTCGAGCGGGCGCTCGATCGCCGCCCGGCAGATCGGCAGCAGCCGACGATCGATGTCGGGTGGCACGCCGCGCCCGGTCTCCCAATAGGCGAGCACATTGGTCAGCTCGCCTTCGCTCATGGCCTGCACGAAATCATGCGCGCAATCATCGATGCGCAGCATGTCCTCGTCGTCTTCCGCTGCGCCCGCGCCCGCGCCGTTGATCCCGCCGGCGGCGCCCGGCGGGATGCCCGCCCCCTGCGGCTCGGCTGCTTCGACGACGTCGCCGCCCTCCTCGCGCAGGGCGATGAAAGCGCTGACGTGTTCGGCGCCCCATTCGCGTTTGGTGTCGGCCTCCAGCAGCAATTGCTGGGATTGCGACGTCCAGCTCGGCGTAACGCCCAGAAGATGCACGCGCACGCCGTAGTTCTGCGCGATCTGCATTCCCACGCGAATATCGTCGTCGCCCGACAGCAGAACCGCGTCGGAGATCGAGCGCAGGCGCGCGAGTTCGATCATGTCGGTCACCATGAGCGAATCCACGCCCTTTTGCTGGCCGTGGTGGTTTACGAATCCCAGCCGCAGCTTCACGTCGTCCTGATGCGCCATGGCGGACTGGTGCGGGGTGAGCCGCGCGCCGTCGATGGCGCCGTCATACCAATAGATGCGCAGGAGCCGCGTTTCCGGCGCAACGGTGGCGGCGAAGGCCTTCAGGTCATGGGTGAGACGCGGGGCGTCGAGCTCCATCATGCGGCGGGGGAGTTTGCGTCCGGCGAGCGCGATCGCGCTTTGCGCAAAGAAATAGCCGGCGTCCACGAATATCGCTGTGCGGTCCATAAATGTCTCAAAAATGAATAGGAGCCGGGAAGGCCGGCGCACGGAATAATAGCGGCGCTTATGTCACGAAAGCGCGCGCCTGACAACATGGACCGCCCGCGCCGGAGCGCCGCATCATCCAAACCGGCGCAGGGCGCGCGTCAGCGCCTGCGTCAGCGGGCTCGCCGCCGCGCGCGCGAAATGCAGGATGGCGGCGCGCTTTCCAGCCTCCGCGCGCGTGGGATAGGGCAGGGTCACGCCCGCCATGTCCCGCAGCGAGAGCCCCTGCGTCAGCGCCACCTGCCAGGCCGCGATCATCTCGTCCGCATGGGCGCCGACGATGCCCGCGCCCAGAATGGCGCCGCGCGGCGTGGCGATGATTTTCACATGGCCTTCGACGCGTCCTTCGGCGCGCGCGCGGTCGTGCTCGCTGAAGGGCCAGCGGTGGATGCGCAGGGCGCGGCCCTGGGCGCGCGCCTGCGCTTCTGTCAGTCCCGTGGCCGCGAGCGGCGGGTCGCTGTAAACGACGCGCGGCACGAGCGCAGGGCGCACGCGCACGGGCAGGCGGAACAGACTTGCGCGCAGCACGAGGCCCGCGTGCAGGTTCGCCTCGTGGGTGAAGCGTCCGCCAGCGACGTCGCCGATGGCGTAAACGCGCTTGTTCGTCGTGCGCAGCGCGTCGTTCACCGTCACGCCGCGCGCGTCGAAAGCGACGCCCGCCGCTTCAAGCTCCAATCCATCAACGTTCGGCTTGCGGCCCGTGGCGACGAGAACGGCGTCCGCTTCAAGCGCGGCGCCGGCGCCCCGCGCGTCAATGAGCGACAGGCGCGCGCGCCCCTGCGGGAGAGGTTCGACGCGCGCGACGCGCGTCTCCTCGTGCAGGTCCACGCCTTCGCGCATGAGCGCCCGGCGCACGGGCGCGACGAGTTCGGGATCCTCCGCGCCGAGCAGGCTTTGCGCTTCAATGAGGCTCACGCGCGCGCCGAGCCTGCGGAACGCCTGCGCCATCTCCACGCCGATGGCGCCGCCGCCGATCACGCATAAAGAGTCAGGGAGCCGTTCAAGATCGAAGATCGTCTCGTTCGTCAGAAAGGGAACGTCGGCGAGACCCGGAATGTCGGGAACGGCGGGCGAGGAGCCGGTCGCGATGACGAAGCGACGCGCGCGCACGCGCGTCTCGCCCGCCTCCACGAGATCGGGCGCGACGAAACGACCATGCGCGCGCACAACGCGCACGCCCATGGCGCGGAAGCGGCCTTCCTCGTCATTGGGCGCGATGTCGGCGATCACGCTGCGCACATGGGCGCGCACGCGCGTAAAATCCACGCGCGGCTCCTGCGCGTCGACGCCCAGCCGATGGGCGTCGCGCACCGCCTGCGCGGCGTTGGCGGCGGCGATGAGGGCCTTCGAGGGCACGCAGCCCGCGTTCAGGCAATCGCCGCCCATGGCGCCTTTCTCGATCAGCGTGACGGGCGCGCCGAAGGCGGCGGCGGCCGCCGCGACAGACAAGCCGCCGGAGCCCGCGCCGATCACGCACAGATCGGTTTCTACGATCTCGCGCGCGTCGCTCATGTGGTGCGTTCTCCGCTTGCGCGCGCCTCGCGCCAGCGCCGCAGGAACACAGGCGCCAGCGCCACAAGGCCGAGCGCGGCGAACGCGGCGATGGTCTGCGGCGTCACGAGATCGCGCAGTCCTGGCGTCGCCTGACAGGCGGCGGCGCTCGCTGCGCTATGCGCGGCCATGCAAGCGTCATAGGCGCGCCGCTGCGCGGCCATCACCGAGTCGAGCCCCGCCCCGGCGAGCGCATAAGCGATCGTGCCGGGAATGATGCCGAGAAACGTCGTCCACACGAAGGTCCACAGCCGCACGCCCAGCGTCGCCAGCGCCAGATTGACGAGCCAGAAGGGAAACAGGCTAACGAGCCGCAGGAACAGGAGATAGGAAACGGCGTCGCGCTCGAAACCGGCGCGGAACCGGTCGAGCCGCGGTCCCGAACGGGAGGCGAGCGCCGCCCCCAGCGAGGTGCGCGCCGCCAGAAACAGGCCCGTGGCGCCGACGGTCGCCCCCACCACCGCCCCGGCTGCGCCGCCCGCCCAGCCGAAGACGAAGCCTCCGGCGACCGTCAGCAACGCGGCTCCGGGGATGGAGAGGCCCGTCACCACCGCATAGAGGGCGACATAGGCGAGGGCGGCGCGCAGCGGGTCGGCGGCGACGGCCCGGGCGAGCAGCTCACGGCTCAGGTAGAGGTAGTCGAGGCTCAGGAGCCGGTGGTAGCCCTGCGCCAGCGTCCAGCCCAAAGCAGCGGCGATGAGAACCAGCGGCAGGAGCCTCAGCGCGGCCCGCAGGGCGCGTCCGCCGGCGGAGGCTGGGCTGGGAGGGGGGTCCGCTTCAGGCCCGCCAGCAAGGCCCGCAGGGGCGTTGGCGGGGGTCGTGCGGAGCTCGCCGCCGGAGGCGGCGGCCGGCTCTGGCGCGGGGGCGGGCGGGGTCAGGTGCGGGGTCGGCTCTGGCGTGGTCATGGCCTCCACCTTAACCCGTCGCGCGGTCGCGCGCACCCGGCTGAAAAAGCGCCTTTTGGCGCTGAGCGCGAATTGACTCGGCTTCGCCCTTGCCCCTATAAGGCCGCTCCGATTTCGGCGGGGCCGACGTCGCTTGTCCGTGCGCGCCTGCGCCCGGAACGGCGGCGACGCCGGCGCCGGCTGCTTTCAAGATCATGGACCAGCTCTGCGGACGCCAGCGCGCCCGGGTTGGCCTTCAGAACCGGAGAACACCCGTGAAGCGGACGTACCAACCCAGCAAGATCGTGCGCAAGCGCCGCCACGGCTTCCGCGCCCGCATGGCCACCGTCGGCGGCCGCAAGGTCGTCGCGGCCCGTCGGGCCCGCGGCCGCAAGCGCCTGTCGGCCTGAGACGGTTCTCCACGCGCCGCAAGAGCAGGCCATGGGGCCCGCGACGAAAGGCTCCGACGCCTCCGCTGACCGCCCGACGGGATCGGGCGCATCGGCGCGGGCGTCGCATGCTTTGAGGCCGCGCGGCGAAACATCGGCGCCCGCCTATGCGACGCTGCGCAAACGGGCCGAATTCGTGGCGGCCGCGCGGGGCGCGAAGTTTCACGTGAAAGCTTTCAGCCTGCAGGCGCGCCGTCTCGACGCGCCCGCTCAGGACGCGCCCGCCCGCATCGGCGTCACGGTGACCCGCAAGGTCGGCGGCGCGGTGGAGCGCAACCGCATTCGCCGGCGCCTGCGCGAGGCCCTGCGGCGCGCCGCGCCGCTAGCCGCGCGGCCCGCAACGGATTATGTCGTCATCGCGCGGCGGGAGGCGCTGGACGCTCCTTTCGAGCGGCTGATCGACGAGCTTGCCCGCGCCATGCGGCATCTGGACGGAAAACTGGGGCGCGCCGCGTCCCCGCCCGACCCGACCGCCGGCGGGAATTCATGACGGCGCCCGTCGGCGCCTGCCTTTCAACTTGTTTCGTCCCACAGGGTGCATGATGCGCGAGGACCAGAAAAACCTTCTCTTGGCCATGGCCCTCTCGCTGATGGTCATCCTCGGCTGGAATTATTTCTACGGCGCGCCGAAGCTCGACGCCGCGCGCCAGACCCAGCAGGCCGCGACCAACGGCGCGCCCACGGCGCCCGGCGTTCAGCCGCAAGCGCCCGCCGCCCCGCAAACGCCCGCTGCGCAAACGCCCGCTGCGCAAACGCCCGCCGCGCAAGCGCCCGGCGTCGCGCCGACGCCCGCCCCGCAGCCCGGCGGCGCGCCTGTGGCGCCCGCGCCCACCGCGCCTGTGGTCACCCGCGATCAGGCGCTCGCCGCCGCCCCGCGCGTCGCCATCGACACGCCGAGCCTCGCCGGCTCGATCAACCTGCGCGGCGCGCGCTTCGACGACCTGCGTCTGAAGCACTATCGCGAGACCATCAAGCCCAACAGCGGCGTCATCAACCTGCTCAATCCCGCCGGCGGGCCTGAGACCTATTTCATCGAGACCGGCTTCGTCGCCGCGCCCGGCGCCAATATCCTCGCGCCCGGTCCAGACACGGTGTGGACCGCGCAGGGCAAGCAGCTCACCGCCAGCCAGCCGCTCGAACTGACCTGGGACAACGGACAGGGCCTTGTCTTCCGCCGCACGATCTCAGTGGACGAGAATTACATGTTCACCGTGCGCAACACGGTGGAGAACAAGGGCGCGGCGGCGGTGACGCTCTATCCCTACGCGCTGACCTCGCGCGTCGGCCGGCCCAAGGTCGAGGGCTACATCGTCCTGCACGAGGGCCTGCTCGGCGTCGTCGGAGATTCGCGCATTCAGGAATACACTTACGACGCGATCGAGAAGGAGCCGAAGGCGACGCGCCTCATGAAAGGCGCCGGCGGATGGATCGGCATCACCGACAAATATTGGGCGACCGCCATCGCGCCTGATCAGAGCGCGTCCATCGATGCGCGCTTCAGCGCGTCGGGCCCCACGAACGCGCGCAATTATCAGGCGGACCTGCTTGAAGGCGCGCGCGAGATTCCCGCAGGCCAGAGCGCGGAGGTCACACACCGCATTTTCGCCGGCGCCAAGGAAAGCCAGCTCATCGATTCCTATCAGGACAAGTTCGGCATCAAGAACTTCGAGCTGATGATCGACTGGGGCTGGTTCTATTTCATCACCAAGCCGCTCTTCTGGCTGATCGACTTCATCTATCGCTACGTTGGCAATTTCGGCGTCGCCATTCTGGCCGTCACCGTGGTCGTGAAGCTCGCCTTCTTCCCTCTCGCCAACCGCAGCTACGAGTCGATGGCGAAAATGAAGGCCGTGCAGCCGGAGATGAAGGCGCTGCAGGAGCGCTACGCCGACGACAAGCAGCAGCTCCAGAAGGAGCTGATGGAGCTGTACAAACGCGAGAAGATCAATCCGGTCGCCGGCTGTCTGCCGGTTCTGATCCAGATTCCGGTGTTCTTCGCGCTCTACAAGGTGATCTTCATCACCATCGAAATGCGCCATGCGCCGTTCTTCGGCTGGATCCACGACCTCTCGGCGCCGGATCCGACGAACATGTTCAACCTGTTCGGCCTGCTGCCCTTCGATCCCACGCAGATTCCGCTCATGGGCGCCTTCCTGTGGATCGGCGTGTGGCCGCTGCTCATGGGCGTGTCCATGTTCGTGCAGATGAAGATGAACCCGGAGCCCACCGATCCCATCCAGAAGGCGATGTTCGCGTGGATGCCGGTGATCTTCACCTTCATGCTCGGCGCGTTCCCCGCCGGCCTCGTGATCTACTGGACGTGGAACAACGTTCTCTCGCTGCTGCAGCAATATTACATCATGAAGCGGCAGGGCGTGAAAATCGAGCTGTGGGACAATCTCTCAGGACTCTTCCGCAAGAAGCCGGCCTGATCCATGAGCGGACAGGAGCAGCCTGACGAGACGGCGCGCGAGGACGCGCTGCGCGAGGCGGGCCGCCTTCTGTTCGCGGGGCCGTGCGAATTCATTTGGGCGGCGGCGAAGATCGACGGTCTGCCGCCCGAAGGCCCGCCCGAGATCGCCTTCGCGGGCCGCTCCAACGTCGGCAAGTCGTCGCTGCTCAATGCGCTGACGGGCCGCAAGACGCTGGCGCGCACCTCGCACACGCCGGGCCGCACGCAGCAGCTCAATTTCTTCGCTCTGGGCGACCCGCCGGGCGCGGAGCGCCTGCGCCTCGTCGACATGCCGGGCTATGGATACGCCGCCGCCTCGAAGGACAAGATCGCCGCCTGGACGAAACTGATGGAGTCCTACCTGCGCGGGCGCGCGAGCCTTGCGCGCGTCTTTGTCCTTATCGACGGGCGCCACGGGCTGAAGGACGTCGATTCCGCCATGCTCGATCTGCTCGACCGTTCGGCGGTGTCCTACCAGATCGTGCTGACCAAGCGCGACGAGGTGAAGAAATCCGAGGTTGAGGCGCGCCTCGCCGCCACGATGCAGGCCCTCAGCCGCCGGCCGGCGGCCTTCCCGCAGGTGATTTTCACCTCCTCGCGCGAGGGCGAGGGCGTGGAGGATCTGCGCACGGCGGTCGCGCGCCTGCTCTCCGACATCGGCAAGCTCGAGCCGCGCCCCACGCCCCCGCCCGCGTGAGCCCGGCCTGAGGCCCTCCGCGCCCCATTGAGCTTGCGCGCCGGGCGCATTATGACTGCCGGCCTGAGGGAAAGCGCCCATGACCCAACAAGTCGATCCGCAGGAACAAGCCGCCATTCTGATGCAGGCGTTGCCGCACATGCTGCGCTACGACGACGCCATCGTGGTGGTGAAATACGGCGGCCACGCCATGGGCGACGAGGCGGTGGCGCGTGAATTCGCGCGCGACATGGTGCTGCTCGAACAATCGGGCGTGAATCCCGTCGTGGTGCACGGTGGCGGGCCGCAGATCGGCGCCATGCTCTCCAAGCTCGGGATCAAATCCGAATTCGCCGCCGGCCTGCGCATCACCGACAAGGCGACCGTTGAGATCGTGGAGATGGTGCTCGCCGGCTCGATCAACAAACAGATCGTCGGCTTCATCAACAACGAGGGCGGACGCGCTATCGGCCTGTGCGGAAAAGACGGCAATATGGTCGTCGCTGAAAAGGTGACGCGCTCGGTCGTCGATCCTGATTCCCACATCGAGAGCATCGTCGATCTCGGCTTCGTGGGCGAACCGAAATCCGTCGACACCACCGTGCTCGATCAGGTGCTGGGCCGCGAGCTCATTCCCGTTCTGGCGCCCGTGGCGCAGGGCGCGGACGGCGAGACCTACAACGTCAACGCCGACACCTTCGCCGGCGCCATCGCCGGCGCGCTGAAGGCGAAGCGCCTTCTGTTCCTCACCGACGTGCCGGGCGTGCTCGACAAGAACAAGCAGCTCATCAAGGAATTGTCGGTGGCGCAGATCCGCGACCTCATCGCCGACGGCACGATCACCGGCGGCATGATTCCGAAGGTGGAGACCTGCATCTACGCGCTCGAACAGGGCGTGGAGGGCGTGGTCATCCTCGACGGCAAGACGCCGCACGCCGTGCTCGTGGAGCTGCTCACCGACGGCGGCGCCGGCACGCTCATCACGCGCTGATGAGCGCGCCCGCCGGGCCTCCCCTTGGTCAGCATGTGGCGGCCGCGCCCGGCGCCGGCTCGCCCGCGCAGCGCTTCGCCCATGTGGACACATGGGTGTTCGATCTCGACAACACGCTCTACCCGCCCCACAGCGATCTCTGGCCCAAGATCGACGACCGCATGACGGTCTATATGTGCCATCTGTTCGGGCTCGATGGGCTCTCCACCCGCGCGCTGCAGAAATACTACTACCTGCGCCACGGCACGACGCTGAAAGGCCTCGTGGATGAATACGGGCTCGACCCTGCGCCCTTCCTTGAGTTCGTGCATGACATAGACCGCTCCTCCATTGCGCCCGACACAGGCCTCGCCGCCGCCATCGCCGCCTTGCCGGGGCGTCGGCTCATCCTCACCAACGGCACCCGCGACCATGCGCTGCGCACCTGCGAGCGGCTGGGCCTCGCGGATCTCTTCGAGGACGTGTTCGACATCGTGGCGGCCAATCTCCTGCCCAAGCCTCATCCGGACGCCTATGAGGCCTTTTTCGCGCGCCATGGGGTGGAGCCCGCCCGCGCCGCCATGTTCGAGGACATTCCCCGCAATCTGCTCGCGCCCCACCAGCGCGGCATGGTGACGACCCTCGTCACGCCCGTCGCCGGGGCGCGCGACCACCGCGACCCATGGGAGACGGCGCGCGAACGCCCGCCGCACGTGGATTTCGTGACCGACGATCTCGCCGGCTTCCTCGCCGCGCTGCGCCCCGCGCCCGCGCCTGAGCGCTAGCGGGGAGCCGGAAAAGTGGGGCGCGGCGGTTGCAATAAGCGGCGGAAGCCGCTACACGATCCGCCAGCCGGCCTCGCCGGCGGGAATGCGGCCAAGGCCCGTTCCACAGCGCGCCCGTAGCTCAGCTGGATAGAGCACCAGACTACGAATCTGGGGGTCAGAGGTTCGAATCCTTTCGGGCGCGCCATTTTCTCAAAATCGCTGACGACCTTTCCGGTGCGCTCCGGCGCGCGTGCTGCTGCGTCCGCGCACGGTCGCGCGGTTTTCTGGCCGGCAGAGCAGACGCCAGTGCGCCTTTGTTTCGATGACGTGAGGAGGAGCCCGGCGGATCGCGCAGCGTTCCGCGGGGCGGCGTATGGTCGCCGGATCCATCTTCGCCGGGAGACGGCGCAGACCATCGGGTCAATGCATGGCTTGCCCGCCGTCGACGTTCAATGTCTGACCGGTGATGAAGGCGCTGGCGTCGGAGATGAGAAAAAAGATCGCGCCGACCAGATCGTCAGGATATTGCGGGCGCTTGAAGCAGCGATCCTTCTCCCTGCCTGCGACATAATTTGAAGATGAACTCGCCATTTGCGTCTCACTCTCCGTGAATCCGGGCGTGATCGCGTTGACGCCGATCCCGTCGTCGCCCACTTCGCGGGCAAGTGCGCGGGTGAGGCCGATCACGCCCGCCTTCGACGTCGTGTAATGGAGGCGATTTGGATTGCCCGCCCAGATGCGCGAGGACGAGATGTTGATGATGCGCCCGCCGCCCTGCGCTTTCATGTGCGGATAGACGGCCCGGCAACAGATGAAGATTCCTTTCAGGTTGACCGCCATCACGCGGTCCCATTCCTCCAGCGGGATTCGGAACCAGTCGCCGCGCGGCAGCACGCTCATCAGCGAGGCGTTGTTGATGAGCCCATCAATGCGCCCCCACGCAGCAAGGGCGCCTTCAACCATGAGCTGCACCGCTTGCGGATCGGTGACGTCGGTGGGAAAGGCGAGCGCCTGCCCGCCCGCCTCGCGGATCGACTGCGCCACCGCCTCCGCCGCCTCGATCGCGATATCGGCCAGCACGACGCGCGCGCCCGCTTCAGCGAGGCGCTGGCTATAAACCTTGCCAATGCCCGTGCCCCCGCCTGTGACGATGACGACTTTGTCGCGCACGCTGCAAGCGGCGTTGACGTTGAAACCCTCCATGCGCATGTCCTCCTCTGATCTTTGTTTGCGCGGATCATGGCGAAAGTCCCATGCTTGAACAAGGCTGCTGTCGAGACGCGCATCCTTCGCCATACCGGCTCGCGTCGCAGCCATGGGCCCATGGCTTGACGGGCTTGTCGCGCTGAGGTCTTCTAGGCGAAAAAGGGAGGGGTCCATGGAGCACACGCAGCCTGCATCGGCGCCGGAGCGGCGAGGTCCGTCCGTACAGACGCGTCCCCTGAATGACGCCATTGGAATGGAGATCATCGGCGTCGACCTGCGCGAGGATCTTCCGCAGTCCGCCTTTGAAGCGATCCGGGACGCATGGCGAGCCCATTGCATCATTCTTCTACGCGGTCAGACTCTTGATGAAGAAGCCCAGGTGCGCTTCGCCCGCCGCTTTGGTGAGCTTGGCAAGGTTCTGCATGCGCATGAGGGGCGCACAAGCCTTCCGGGCGTGATGTATATCTCCAACATTCGCGAGAATGGAAAGCTCATCGGCGCTTTGCCCGATGGGGAAATGTATTTTCACTCCGACCAGTGCTACATCGAATCCCCGAGCGTCGGCACCATGCTCTACGCCATGGAGGTACCCTCAAAGGGCGGCGATACGATTTTCGCGAACATGTTCGCGGCCTATGACGCTCTCCCGGATGCGCTGAAGGAAAAAATTGAGGGGCGCGTCGCGCTTAATGTCTACGATTATCAGAATGCGGCGACCGTGCGCGGATCCGCTCTGCGAGAGGGCGTTCCCTCCTTCGCCCATCCGATGGTGAAGATCCATCCCTTCACCGGCCGCAAGGCGCTCTACTTCAATCGGCTGATGACGCATCATATCGTCGGCATGGATTCGCAAGAGAGCGAAGCGCTTCTTGCGCAGTTGTTTGATCATCAGGAGCAGGATCGTTTCCTCTATCGTCATGTCTGGACGCCGGGCGATCTTGTGATGTGGGACAATCGCAGCGCGCTGCACGCCCGCAGCGATTTTGACGCCTCTGAAAGACGTCTGATGCGTCGAACGGTTGTCGTGCGCGAGCATGAAGCCTGATCAGCTAATGCCCCCGGCCTTGCGCGGCGACGCGCTGTCCGTGGCTTAAAATAGCATTCGTCATAAGGGAGGTGACGCCATGAAGAAAACATTCGCAACGCTGGGAGCCGTCGCAGCGGCCGCATTCCTCAGTTCGGGCGCGCAAGCCCAGTTCAACGATAAAAAGCCAATCAGCTATTCAGTCGATGGAGCCACCGCCACCGGCTATTTCAAGGTCGTCACCGAGGCGATCAACGGCATCGTGCGCGAAGCCTATCCGGGAACGGACGCCACCTATAAGCCCGGCTCGCCGGCTGGCGGCATTCTTAACCTGAGCACCGGGCGCTCCGACTTCGCGTTCAACGCCTCGCCGGTTGAAATTCAATACGCCAACGAAGGCAAGGCTCCTTTCAAGGAGCCTTACAAGGGTAAATTTCATTTCGTCATGATGCTGCACGAGGGCCTTATCGTGCACAATCTGATGACGAAAGAATGGGCGGACCGTCACGGCGTCGCCTCTTTCAGCGACATCGCGGCTAAGAAGCCGCCCATGCGCATCACCGTGAATCTCGCCGCCAATTTGCAGTCGACGGTGACGATGTATCAGCTTTTCTTCAAAGCCTTCGGCATTGATGAGGCCCAGGCGACGGATGGCGGCAAGTCTATGATCCGCGGCAATTCCGCCACCGGCTTTGATGCGCTGCGCGACGGCAAGGTCGATGTCTTCGTCAATGGCGGGTTTGTGCCGACTGCGGAGGTGACGGAGGTTTCGCGCGGGCGCGCCTTGCAATGGCTCTCCGCTGACCCGGCGAAGCTCGCCGCCGAAGCTCAGAAATGGGGCCTCAAGGTCGTCAATGTGCCCAGGAGCGCTTATCCCTTCCTGACGAAAGATGAGCCCACGCTCGCCATTTGGAACGCGATCGTAGCGGGCGACCATGTGAGTGAGGAGACGGTGTATAAATTCACAAAGGCGCTGATGGAGAATGAGACGCGCATGCGCGGCATTCATCCCACCCTCGCCGGTTTCTCGCGCGCTGAGGCGACCAGGAACGTCACTGGCCTCGCCATTCACAAGGGGGCGGAGCGCTATTATCGCGAAGCCGGGATCATCAAGTAGGACAGCGCATCCATGGCGAGCCAGATAATGGGCGGGGCGCAAGGCCTCCTGTGGGGAGCCTTGCGCCATTTTGGGGAGCTGATCGGCGAGACGCGCCGCGTCAAGCCGACGGGATTTGGAAGCGTCCTCGTGGCGGTTCTCTCCGTCATCGCCACGCTGGTCATCTCCTATTACGCCCTTTTCGCGCATGCGACCCAGCACTATCAGGTGTCGATCTTCCTCGCCCTGATGTTGCCGATCTGCTTCATCACAACCACGATCCATGCGCGTATTCAAAATGTCACGCTGGTCGATTGGATCTTGGGCTGCGTGGGTTTCGCCGCCGCGATCTGGTTCGCAATGCATGAGGCGCGAATTTCGAACTGGATGGCCGGGTTCTCCGAGCTTGAGGCCGGGGATTTCATCGCGGGCTCTGTTCTCGTCGCGCTGACAATCGAGATATGCCGACGCACGGTGGGCATTGGCCTGACGGCGGTTTTGTTCGCGCTGTTGGCTTATGTGGCGTGGGGCCACTTGCTTACGGGTAGTTTCCGCCATCCGCCGGTTTCCTACCCATATTTCCTTGAGATGCAGGTCATCACCACTGACGGTGTGTTCGGTTCGCCGCTTTATGTGGCTGCGAGCTACGCTTTTTTGTTCGTGCTGTTTGGCAATTTCTATGTGCTGAGCGGCGGCGGCCAATTGTTCTTTGATCTGGGCGCGGCCCTCACCGGGCGCATGGTGGGCGGGCCTGCGAAAGCCTGCGTGATGTCGAGCGGACTCTACGGTTCGATTTCCGGCAGTCCCGTGGCGGATGTGGCGACCACCGGGCCGGTCAGCATTCCCATTATGAAGAAGATCGGCATTTCGCCTGAGCGCGCGGGCGCGATTGAGGCGGCAGCGTCTACGGGCGGCTCCATGCTGCCGCCCGTAATGGGCGCGGTGGCCTTTATCATGGCTGACTTTACAGGCATTCCCTATCTTCAGATCTGCATCTACGCAACGCTGCCCGCCCTCGGCTACTATCTCGGCGTCTTCCTGCTCGTGCATTTCGAAGCCGTGCGGCTCAATCTGCCGCGACTTGAAGAAAGCCAGATCGTGGGTTTGCGCATCGCGTTGCTGCGCAATTGGACGAGTCTCGTTCCCATCGGCGTGATGATGTGGCTTCTCACCAAGGGCTATTCCGCGGCTTTTGTTGCGGGCGGCTCGGCCCTCTCCGTGATCGTGGCGAGCTGGTTCTCCAGAGCTGAGAACCGCATTGGTCCGCGCAAGCTGGTGGAGGGCTGTGTGGAGACGTGCATGTCCTCCGTGCCGCTGGCGGCGGCGGTGGCGGCGGCCGGCATGGTGATAGGCTGCATCGAATTGACAGGGCTTTCGGGTAAGTTCACGTTGCTGCTGTTCCAGCTCTCTGGCGGCTATCTTGTGCCTTCGCTCATTCTCTCCGGCGTCATTCTTATACTCTTGGGCATGGGCATGCCGACGACCGGCGTCTACATCATGGGCGTCGCGCTTCTGGCGCCTGTATTGACGGGGAAGTTCGGCCTGCCGACCATGCCCGTGCATATGTTCCTCCTGTTCTACGCTTGTCTGTCCGCGATCACGCCGCCCGTGGCGGTGGCCAATTTCGCCGCCGCCGCTATCGCTGGCGCGAATCCTTTCCGCCTCGGGCCCTATGCGGTGAAACTTGCGATCGGCGGCTTTGTGTTGCCCTTCTTCTTTCTTTTCAATCCGGGCATTCTGCAGGTGGGCGACTGGCGGGCGGTGGCGTGGGATACGAGCGTCGGCATGTCGCTGGTGTTTTTCGCCAGCGTATGTCTGCATGGCTATGTGCGGCGCATGGAGGTTCCGCTTGTTCTGCGGCTTGTCTTCGCCGTCCTTGTTCTTGGCATGATGATGCCTGAGCGTCTGCTGCAGGGCGGATGCGTGATCGCTGGTTTCGCCCTGTTTTTTGTATTGCACAGACTGGCGCGCGCCCGTGAGAATGTGCGCGGCGTGCAGGTTGAAGCGGGATAGACGGAGGAGGCGAATGGCAGGACCTAACGCGTCGCGGCGTCGGTGGGCGGGCTCTGCCCTGTTGGGCGTGTTCGGCTTTCTCCTCGCCCCATCCGCTTTTTCGCAGGACCATTATGCGGGCAAGACGATCACCTTTCTCGTGGGCGGCAATGCAGGCGGGGGCTATGACGTTTATGCGCGGGCGATCGCGCGCCACATCTCGCGACATATCGGCGGCGCGCCGCCGGTTGTGGTTCGCAACCAGCCCGGCGCCGGCAGCGGAGCGGCGGCGGCGACGATCTACAACACGGCGCCAAAGGACGGCGCCTGGGTGGGCGTTCTGTTTCCCGGCGTCATCATGGGGCCCATTCTTGACCCACAATCACGCCTCACCTTCGACCCTGCGAAATTCATCTATCTGGCGAGCGCCGACAGCGGCACGCGCGTGTGCGTGACTGGGCGCAATTCATCCGTCAAGACAATGCAGGATGCGTTGACGCGCAAGGCGATCATGGGCGCAAGCGCCGCAGGCGGCTCCAGCCGCGATTACGCCTTCATGCTCAAACACGCGACTGGCGCGCAATTCAATATTGTGAGCGGCTATAAAGGAACGGTCGATATTTTCCTTGCGATTGAACAAGGCGAAGTCGACGGCACCTGCGGGCTCGACTGGTCGAGCCTGAAGGCGCAGCGTCCGAGCTGGGTGCGCGACGGCATGGTCCATGTCATTTTGCAGAAGGGGCTGAACAGCGAGCCTGAGCTCGACGCCCTCAAGGTTCCAAATGTTTGGTCCTTCGTTTCATCTGCGGAAGACAAGGGGGCGCTTGAACTCATTCTCGCCCAGCAGATTTTCGGGCGCCCCTATGTGCTCGCTCCTGAGGCGCCGGCGCAGGCGGCGCATACGCTGCGCAAGGCGTTCAGCGCGACGTTCAGCGATAAGGATTTTCTGGCCGACGCCGAGAAGTCGCGCATCGACATCAGCCCGACGTCCGGAGAAGACGTGCAGAAGCTGGTCGCGCAGGTCTTCGCGGCGCCCGCGTCCGTGGTGGAGAGAGCCAAGAAAATCACGCAGGACTGACCTCGCCGAGGCGTACAATGCGATGCTTGCAGACGGATGCGCTCCGCGCCTTAAGCGCGGGTCGCCGTCACCGCGACGCAAACCAGCGATCATAGATGCGCTGATAGGCCCCATCTTCGCGCATTCTCAGCAGAGCCACATTCACTTCTGAACGAAGCGCGCTCCCGCGTGGAAAGACGATCCCGTAATCCTCTTTTCTAAACGGCGCTCCGACAAGCTGAACGCGTCCCTTGCCCTCATTCGCCGCGTAGTACATCAGAACCGGAGCGTCGAAAACGATCGCGTCGACCGTCCTGTTCTGGAGCGCCTCATAGGCCTCGCTGATTTGGCGCACCTCAACAGCCTGCGCCTGTAAGTCGCGGATGACGGACGCAGCCGTGCTGCCCGCCGTCACGGCGACCCGCTTGCCGGCGAGATCTTCGGGTCCGTTGATGCCCCCCGCGATCTGCTGGACGGTCAGCGTCGCCGTCAATTGCGCGGTGTAGAGCGCCACGAACACCACGCCCGTGAACATCCACAAAATCGCCAGGACGCGTGCGAACGCATGTTTGGGCGCGGCCTCCGCTTGCGTGACCAATGTGCCGGCCGCCCAATACAAGGCGTAGAAAATTCCGGGGAAGTATTTTGTGGTGGGAACGATTCCTTCCGGGTGTCGACGCTCGAGGAACCAAACGATGTGGCCGGGCACAAGAACAAGCAGGGCGCCGATGCCGAGCCATGCGAGCGACGTCCAGGAGATCAGAAGCCGCAGCATGTCCTCAAGCGGATTGCCCCCGCCCGAGGCCTGTCCCCGCGTCATGATCTGGAGACCGGCGTTGAGCATCGGCTGGGAGAAGTCGAACTCCGCCTCGCGCGCCGCCGTGATTGAAACGGCTGAAATGCCGATTTCGACCCGTCCCGAGCGGACTTCCTCGAGAAGTCCCCGAACATCGGGCGCGATTGTGTAGGAAACTTTGAGCTTCAGTCGATTGGCGAGTTCGTCCATCAGGTCCATGGAGAACCCGGTGAGAGCTTTCTCCCGCTCAATGACCATGGGCGGCAGCACACGGGTCACGACTTTAACCTCACGCGGCTGCGCAGGATTATCTTGCGCGATTGAGGCTGTCGCGGTGAAGAGCCCGACGACCAAGACGCTGCATATGTAAAGAAAGAAACGGCAAAACATGACGCCCCCCGCCGTAGATAACGCGCAAAATCTAGGCGGCTGCGTATAAATGGCAAGAACTTTGCTCTGCTCGCAGAATGAGCTCTGTGGATAGAAGCGATCCGCCCGAACGCCTATATTTCGGCTTAAGGCCCAAAGTGATGAATGATGGCCCAAACGCCGCCGAAGGGTCGGCGAGCAGGCCGCTTTCTCACGGTGGCTGAGGCCTTCCTTCCATGTGCGCCCAATGCGCGCCTGCGTCTCTAGCGAACGGCCATGAGCTCATTGACCTTGGCGACCACCGCCTCGGGCGTGGCGTAGAGCTGGCCCAGCAAAGCCTCAATTTCGCGGCCGCTCATGGGGCTGTTCACGTCGAGGCCGCGCTTTTGGGCTTCGTCCCTGAATTCGGGGTCGGCCATGACCTCGTCAAACGCCTTGCGCAGGGCGGCGGTGACAGGGGCTGGCATGTCAGGCGGCGCGATATAGGGCCGCGCCATGCTCTGCGTCGCGAAGATCAGACGAATCGCCGCCTTCTGCTCCTCGGTCTTGGCGAGATCGCTGATGAGCGGCACGCCCTGGAGCGCCGGATGGCCGGTAAGCGCCAGTTGCAGGAGGATCGTGATTTTCTTGTCGCGCAGCCAGTCGGGATGACCGGCGCGAATACTGGAGTAATTCCAGCTCATCACGCCTTCCACCTCGCCGCGCTCGATGGCGAGCGCGATTTCATCCGATCCCTTGTAGCCGCGGATGATCTCGAACTTCGTGCCAAGCAGGCCATTGGAGAGCGTGGGGAAAAGCACGTTGCCTGACGTCGGCCCGCCGCCGCCAACGACCATCTTGCGCTGGAACGTGTCCTCGATCGAGCGCACGGAGGATTTTTGGCCCGCAGCCACCACGCCCACTTCGTTGGAGATGCTGCCGAGCCAGACGAATTTACGCGGATCGAAGCGAATGCCCGGCGTCTTGAAGAGCTGCACGGTCGCCGTCGAGCCGCTGACAGCGCCAATCTCCGTGCCGTCCTTGCGCGCGACTTCATAAAGGTAATTGGACGCCACATGCGTGCCGGCGCCGGGCATTTCTTTCACGATGACGGTGGGCTGACCCGGCAGGCGTTTCGACAGATAGGGCGCCAAGGTGCGCGAATAGAGCGAATAACCGCCGCCGCCGGCGAGGATTGAGATGGTCTTACCGGAATAATCGACGCTCTGCGCCATTGCAGGCGACGCGATGAGCCCAACGCAAAGGCCAAGGGCGTGCGCGGCGGGAAAAGGAATGGGCCGGGTCTGAGCCTGCATCATGTCCTCCCAGTCTGTGGCTCCGCCAGAGGCGGGGGCGGCGCTTTGCGGCCGCCGCCCCTATCAGACCCATTGGCGGGAGGAATGGCAAGCCCGTCCCGCCGGCGCTAGCGCGCGAGTTTGGCGGCGATCTGCGCCACGTGGCGGCCCTGATAACGCGCCCCGTCGAGTTCGTTGGCTGAGGGCTGACGACTGCCGTCGCCATTGGCGAGCGTGGTCGCGCCATAGGGCGCCCCGCCCGTGATCTCGTCCATCCGCATCTGGCCCGCGAAGGCGTAGGGCAGGCCCACGATCACCATGCCGTGGTGCAGAAGCACGGTGTGGAAGTTGAGCAGCGTGGATTCCTGTCCGCCGTGCTGCGAGGCGGTTGAGGTGAACACGGAGCCCACCTTGCCCACGAGCTTGCCCTGCGCCCAGAGGGCGCCGGTCTGGTCGAGAAAGTTCTTCATCTGCGAGGCCATCATGCCGAAGCGCGTTGGCGTTCCGAAGATGATGGCGTCGTAATCGGCGAGCTCTTCGACGTTGGCGATGGGCGCGTCCTGCGCAAGTTTGTAGTGGGCCTGCTCCGCCACCGCTTGCGGCGCGAGTTCCGGCACGCGTTTGATGGCGACCTCGGCTCCCGCCTCGCGCGCGCCTTCGGCGACCGCCTTCGCCATGGCCTCCACATGGCCCCAGGAAGAATAATAAAGTACGAGCACTTTGGTCATCTTGGCTCCTTGTCGGTTTGTTGAGTGTTCAGGGAAGGTCGAAGAGGAGAAATTCCGCGTTTTCCTGCGCCACGATCGACAGGTTCGGCTCATCGAGAATGGCGAGCCCGTCGCCAGCCTGCGCGCGCGCGCCGTTCACCGTCACTGCGCCCTTGACGATCTGCGCCCAGGCCTTGCGGCCCTGCGGGAGCGCGTGTTCGACGCTGCGGCCAGCCTCCAGCAGGCTCGCATAGACGCTGGCGTCCTGCTGCATCGCAAGCGAGCCATCTCGCCCATCCTGCGAGAGAATGAGGCGCAGCCGATTGTGCTTCTCCTGCGCGGCGAAATGCGCTTCCGCGTAGCGCGGCGGGCCGCCGCGGCGATCCGGCTCGATCCAGATTTGCAGGAAATGCACGGGCTCCGTGGTGGAACCGTTGAACTCGCTGTGGCGCACGCCTGATCCCGCAGACATGACCTGCACGTCGCCGGGGCGGATCGTCGATCCGTTGCCCATGGAATCCTTGTGCGCCAGCGCGCCAGCGATGACGTA
>Ga0315899_10001765_pt1 | contig 24459 bp, 21 predicted proteins | sample LakEriMetagenome_2_FD_203518 | JGI IMG/M metagenome (GOLD analysis project Ga0315899, IMG submission 203518) | Freshwater fungal communities from buoy surface, Lake Erie, Ohio, United States - Buoy 4 MA112 | ecosystem: Environmental > Aquatic > Freshwater > Lake | place: USA: Lake Erie, Ohio... | reverse complement strand
CGCCCGCGTGCTGGAGGAGCGCCAGGCCGTCGTCTCCAATGTCTTCTCCAGCCCCTTGAGCGGGCGCGACATGGTGACGATCATCACCCCCGTCCTGCGCGAAGGCGAGATCAGATATCTTCTGAGCATGGCGATGGAGCTCGCCGAGGCGCGCCTTCTGCTCGCGGAAGTGAGCATGCCGGAAGGCCATGCGGGAATGATCGTCGACTCCAAAGGCGTCGTGGTGGCGAGCACGAAGGACCACGACGTGCACGCAGCGCGCGTGGCCGCCTTCTCTCCCGCGCGCAGCGCGGGCGTCTCCAACACGCTCGACATGGACGGCGAGGAGACGCTCACCGCCTGGACCACGTCGGCGATCACCGGATGGACGGTGATGGCGAGCGTCGCGCGCGCGCAGATCGACGCGCCGTTTCTGCGGGCCTTCGCCGCACTGACGGGCATGGGCTTCGTGACGCTTCTGGGTTCGGCCGCGCTCGCCTGGGGCGTGGGCGACAGGCTTGCGGGCGCCCTGCGCGCGCTTGGCGCCGCAGGCGCGCGGCTTGGGGCGCGGCAACCGGCCGAGCCCGTCCACACGCCCGTCATCGAGGTCAACGACATCGGGCAGGCCTTGCGCGAAGCGGGCGAACGTCTGCACGAATATGAGGAGCGGCTGGAAAAAGCGCTCACCACGGCCGGCATGTTCTCCTTCGAATGGACCCATTGCGACGACCGCATCGTGCGCAGCGCCAGCGCCGCAGGCATTCTTGGCGTAAAACCTGGAACGAGCGCCTTCACATCGCGCGCGGAGTTTCGCGCCCGCGTGCATCCGCAGGATCAGGAGCGCTTCACGCGCACGACCATGGGCGCTACGCCTGATCATCCGGGCTATCGCGTGGAATACCGCTACATCCGGCCGGATGGCGAAACCATGTGGCTTGAGACCTCCGGCTATGCGGAGTTCGACGCGCGCGGCGAGGCTTTGCGCGTGACGGGCTTCACCACCGACGTGACCGCGCGCAAACAGGCCGAGACGCGGCAGGCTTTGCTCGTGCGCGAACTGCACCATCGCGTGAAGAACAATCTCGCCACGGTGCTCGCGGTCGCCAATCTGTCGGGGCGCAACGCGGCGAGTCTTGAGGAATACAAGAGCAAGTTGCGGGACCGCATCCAGAGCATGGCGCGCAGCCATACGCTGCTTACGGAAAACGCCTTCCAGCGCGCGCCCATCACGCGCATCCTCGCCAACGAGCTTGAGGCCTACAGCGATTCCTCGGGCGATCGCATCCGTCTTTCAGGGCCGGAGATCGAACTGCCGGCGGAGGCCGCCGTGTCGCTCGGCATGGCCTTTCATGAACTGGCGACCAACGCCGGCAAATACGGCTCTCTCTCGCAGGAAAGCGGCAAGTTGTCGGTCGAATGGTCGCTTGAGGAGAAGGGGGGCGGACGCCGACTGCGCGTGCACTGGCGCGAAAGCGACGGCCCGCCCGTCACGCCGCCCACGCGCACGGGCTTCGGCTCGCGCCTGCTCGACAATGTGATCGGGGGCCAGCTGCGCGGCCGGGTGCGACTTAATTTCGAACCGAGCGGACTCGTCTGCGACATCGAGGCGTCGCTCGACCCGCCCGATTACGTAAGTCGCGCCTGAAGCCCGCCCTTCCGCGCCGCGGCGCGCGCTGCTATGGCTCGCGCGGCCGCGCCGTGCGGCCCGTCTTATGGCCGCGCATGAAAACCAGCCCCGCCCTCACGCCCCTTCAGGCAAGGCTCGCCGCCGGCGCGCTCGCCGCGGCGCTCGGCCTCTATCTGGCGGCCACGGAAGGCGATCTCACCAATCTTCACGCCATCGCGACGACGGCGGCTCTGGCCGCGGTCCTCGCCGTCCTCACCCGGCGCGTCCTGTTCAGCGTCGCAGCGGTCGCCGCGCTGACGGCTGTCATCCTTGCGACCGCCCATGTGAAGCGGCTGCGCAGCGACTTCATCCTGCACGCATGGGATTTGTTCGACCCCGCCCAATGGGGCTTCCCGGCGGCCGACATCGCGCGTGACGCGCCGCTGGCGCTCGCAGCGCTTGCGCTTGCCGGCGTCACGCTCGTCTTCGGCCTGCCGCTTTTGTGGCGGCGCGAGCCGGCCGACCTGTCGCGTCCGCTCGCCGGGGGATGCGCGCTCGCCTGCGCAGCGATCGGATTTTACGCCGCGGACCTGCGCGGCGAGCCGCGCCATACGCAATACACGTGGGCCGACCGCAATCTGTCCTCCTTCTATTCCTCATGGCCGGCGACGCTGGAGGCTTTGGCGCGCGGCGCGCTGTTCGAGGCGGCCCCGCGCGGGGCCCTTGCGCGCTTCGAGCGCGCGGCGTCTTGCGCGCCTCACGGCAAGCCGCCCCACATCCTGCTCATCCATCAGGAATCCGTCACGCCGCCGGCGCCCCTGCCGGGCCTCGCCTATGATCGCGCGCTCGATGATTTCTTCCTTTCCCATGACGGCGCGCGCCACGCGCTGCGCACCGAGACCTTTGGCGGCGGCTCATGGCTGACCGAATTCTCCGTGCTCACCGGCATGTCGAGCCGCTTCTTCGGCGGCATGCAGCATTTCGTGCAGGTCTATATGGCCGGACGCATGGAGGAGTCCCTGCCTGCGACGCTCGCGCGCTGCGGCTATCGCGCGGCGATGTTCTATCCTTATCTCAAGGGCTATTTCGGCTCGTCGCGCTTTTTCGAATCTCTCGGCCTGAAGGAGATCTTCGATCTGAAGGCGCAGGGCGCGAAGACGGCGATGGAGGAGGACCGCTTCTATTACGCCAATGCGCTTGGCGAGATAGAACGTCATCTGCGCGCCTCGCAGGCGCCATTGTTTCTTTACATCCAGACCATGGCGGCTCATTGGCCCTATGACGTGACCTATTGGCCCGAACGCAAGGTCGCAGGCGCAGGCCCCGGCGCGTCAGCCGAAATGCATGAATATCTGCGCCGGCTCGCCATTGCGAAGGCCGACTACGAAGAGATGCGCGCCGCGCTCGCCCAGCGCTTTCCCGGCGAGCGTTTCCTCATCGTGCATTACGGCGACCATCAGCCCCTCGCCACGCGCGGTTACTTCGGCTTCGCGCAGGAGGAGATCGAGGAGATCAACCGACGGCTGCCGGAGAACTCGCCCGCCTTTCTCACCTATTACGTCGCGCAGGGCGTGAACTTCGCGCCCCCGCCCCTGCCGCAGGTCGAGGCGCTCGACGCGGCTTATCTCGGCGTCGCTCTGCTTGAACAGGCGGGCCTGCCGCTCCCGGATTCCTGGCGCGCGCGCGGCGACCTCATGCGCGCCTGCGGCGGGCGCTACGCGACCTGCGCGGATCGCGCGGCCGTGCTCGCCTTCCATCGCAAGCTCGTCGATTCAGGTCTGGTCAGGGCGCGCTGAGCGCGTCGAGCGCCTCTTGCGCTGCGCGCAGGCCGCTCATCCACGCGCCATGGGCCGTGGAGAAGAAGAACGGATGCGTCGCTTCGCCGGCGAAGAACAGCCGCCCGTCGACCGGGGCGGCGAGCGCGGCGCGCGCGTCCCCATGGCCCGGCAAGGCGTGCGAATAAGAGCCCAGCGCGAAAGGATCGCGCGCCCATGCGGAGCAAGCGACAGGCGTGAGCCTGTTGCGCCAGCGCGCGCCCAGCGCGTCGCATATTTCGCCGATGGCGAAATCGGCGAACGCCGCCATGCCGCCCTCTTCCAGCGCGCGCGCGCAGGCGCCGCCGAAATAGCCTTCGACCAAAGGGCGCCCGAAGGGGCGATAATGGTAAGCGCCCGTGTCGACGCGATCCGTGCGGCCGAACAGGCGCGCGTTCTCCGGCAGATCCTGCGCGCCTTCGACATGGAGAAAGAGCTTGTCGGCGACGCCCAGCGGCAGATGCGCGGCCGCTTGCGCCTTGTCGGGCAGGTCTGGCGCGAAGCGCAGCGCGCCCGAGGCGATCAGCTTTGTGGGCAGAGCGATGATGACGGCGCGCGCATGGATCGCGCCCGCGTCCGTCTCCACCGCGAGCCAGGCGCCTGAATGGTCGATGCGCCGCGCCGCGCAGCCGTAGGCGACAGGCAGATCAGACGCGAGCCGCTCGATCAGCGCGCCATAGCCTTCGACGACGCGGAAATTGATCTCCGTGTCCTCATAAGCGTCGAAGTCGCGCACGGAGAGGCGCGCAAGTTCGGTTCCGTTCACATAGGTGGACACGGCGTCGATGAGCGGATTCCAGCGTTCGCCGGGTTCCAGCAGGCGGTCGGCGGGGCCTTCCTGCCCTGCTTGCGCCGCCGCCTCCAGTCGCGCGTAGAACCGCGCCTGCGCCGCGCGGAAGGCCTCCTGCTCGCCCGGCGCGAAACTCTCGCCCTGCCGCTGTGAGCGCCAGGGCGGCGGCGTTTCGTCGACGGCGAGGCCAAGCGCCCGCGCCTCCGCCACCAGCGGATTTCGGTCGGCGGAATGGAGCCAGCCGCACCCCAGATCGAGCGGGAAGGCCGATCCGCCCTCAAGACCGGCGCTGAACGTCCAGGCGCGCCCGCCGGCGCGCGCACGCGCCTCAAGCCCCACGGCGCTGCGTCCGGCCGCGCGCAGGGCCCGCAGGGCCGCCACGCCGGCCGCGCCCGCGCCGATCACGACGACATCGGGCTCAGCCGGAAAAGACTGTGGAAAGCGCGCCATGGCCCGACATAGGCGCGCGCCGCGAGGCCGTAAAGCCCACGGGATATATTGCCAAGATCAAGATGATCGTGTAGCATAGGCGGAGCTTCGGGTTGCCGGGGCGCGTGGCCGCGTATTTTCAGCCAGTGATTTGACCATTCATTTTCAGCGGGGCCGCGCCCCCCAAGGAAGCGCGGCAAGCCGGCTCGCCCGTCGCCGTCCCGCCGGCGGCGGGCTTTTTCGTTCCAGTCCAGCGCCCGCCCCGAAAAGCTCCCCATGGCGTTCTCGTTCGCCACTGTTATCGTGACCCCACGAACGCGCCCATCCATGCGCCGGCGAGCAAGCTATGAGCAGCCAGATCCGCTTCCTCCTGAACGGCCTTGCGGAGACAGAGGTCGCCGCCGCGCCGGACATGACCGTGCTTCGCTGGCTGCGACTGCACGCGCGACTCACCGGAACCAAGGAAGGATGCGCGGAGGGAGATTGCGGCGCCTGCACGGTCGTCCTCGCGGAGCCCTTGGGCGAGGGACTGGTCTGGCGAGCGGTCAACGCCTGCATCCTCCTGATGGGTCAAATCCACGGCAAGCTGCTCGTGACGGTGGAGGGGCTCGCCGACGGCGAGCGGCTGCATCCCGTGCAGGACGCCATGATCGCGCGCCACGCCAGCCAGTGCGGATTCTGCACGCCCGGCTTCGTGATGGCGCTGTTCGCCGCCTATCGCAATCGGGAGCAGGCCCGCACCGAGACGATCCACGACGCGATCGCCGGCAATTTATGTCGCTGCACCGGCTACCGGCCCATCGTGGACGCCGCGCATGACGCGCTCGCGGGAAACGGCGCAGATCGTTTCACCGCTCTCGAACCAGCCATTCTCGATGCGCTGCGCGCGATTGCGGACGGCCCCGCGCTCGCCTGCGAGACGCCCACGGGCCGCTATCTCGCCCCGCGCGATCGAAGCGAACTGGCCTGCGCGCTCGCCGCCGATCCGCAGGCGCGACTGGTGGCCGGGGGCACCGACCTTGCGCTCGACGTGACGAAACGCCGCCAGCGCCTGCCCTCGCTCATCGCGCTGGGCGCGGTGGCCGAATTGCGCCGCGTCGAGGAGGACGCGCGCACGCTCACCCTCGGCGCCGCCATGCCCTATGAAGACCTGCTCGCGCGCCTCGCCGCCCTCAGCCCGGCCCTTGGCGTTCTGCTGCGCCGGCTTGGCTCGCGGCAGATCCGCGCGCTGGGCACGATCGGCGGCAATCTCGCAAACGCGTCGCCCATCGGCGACATGGCGCCCGCGCTCATCGCCCTTGGCGCGCGGCTGCGGATCGACAGCGCGCAGGGCGCGCGCGAGCTTCCGGTCGAAGACTTCTTCCTCGCCTATCGCAAAACGGCGCTGGAGCCGGGCGAGTTCATCGACAGCGTGCGCGTGGAGAAACCCGTAGAAGGGGATTTCTTCGACATAGAAAAAATCTCGCGCCGCTATGACCAGGACATCTCCGCCGTGTGCGGGGCGGTTCGCTTCACGCGCGAAGGGGGACGCGCGCGGGGCGTGCGCATCGCCTTCGGCGGGATGGCGGCGACCCCTATGCGCGCGCGCCGCGCCGAAGCCGCGCTCGAAGGCGCGCCGCTTGCGCCGGAAAGTTTTGCGCGCGCGGCGCAAGCGCTCGCGCAGGACTTCACGCCCATCGGCGACTTCCGCGCCAGCGCCGCCTATCGCATGGAGACGGCGCGCAATCTCTTCACCCGCTGGAGCGAGGCCGCCGCATGACGGACGCGCCGCACGACGTGGTGGGCCGCAGCCATGAACATGACAGCGCCCGCGCCCATGTCACGGGAGCCGCGATCTATCTCGACGATCTCCCCGCCCCGGTCGATACGCTGCACGCTGCGCTGGTGAAAAGCCCGCACGCCCATGCGCGCATCCTGCGCATCGATGCAAGCCGCGCGCTCGCCCAGCCCGGCGTCGTCGCCTTCATCACGGCCGCCGACATTCCCGGCCGCAACGACATCGCGCCGGCGGGCCATGATGAGCCCGCGCTCGCGTCGAGCGTCGCAGATTACGTCGGCTGCCCGGTGGGCGCTGTGGTCGCGGAAAGTCACGACGCCGCGCGGCGCGCAGCCGATCTCGTGGATATTGACTGGGAGCAACTGCCGGCCCTGCTCTCCATCGAGGAGGCCATAGACGCACGCTCTTACGTCAGCCCGCCCCAGCGCATGCGCTTCGGCGATGCGCAGGCCGGCCTTGCCGCCGCGCCGCGCAAGCTTGCAGGCTCGCTGTCCATCGGCGGACAAGACCATTTCTATCTCGAAACGCATATCGCGCTCGTCACGCCGCTTGAGGGGCGGCAATGGCACGTGCACGTCTCCTCTCAGCATCCCACCGAAGTGCAGAAGCACGTCGCCCAGGCGCTTGGCGTGCCGCAAGCCAGCGTGGTGGCGGAGGTGCGCCGCATGGGCGGAGGCTTCGGCGGCAAGGAAAGCCAGCCGAGCCTCGTGGCCGTGGTGGCCGCAGTATGCGCGCATAAGACGCGGCGGCCGGTGAAACTGCGGCTGGACCGCGACGACGACATGATCGTCACCGGCAAGCGACACGACTTCCGCGTGGACTGGGAGGCGGGCTTCGACGAGACGGGCGCGATCCACGCCCTGCGCATGCGGCTGGCGGCGCGCGGCGGCAATGCCGCCGACCTCACCGCCGCTGTCGTCACCCGCGCGCTGTGCCATGCGACGAATTGCTATTTCATCCCTCATGTGGAGATCGAAGGCCTGTGCCTGAAGACCAACACGGTCTCCAACACCGCCTTCCGCGGCTTCGGCGGGCCGCAGGGCATGCTCGCGGGCGAAGCCGTGATCGACGCAGTGGCGCGCGAGCTGGGGCTGGATCGAGATGAGGTGCGCCAGCGCAATTACCTGTCGCCCGCGCGCGGCCTCCTCACGCCCTATGAACAGACGGTCGAGGACATGATCGCCGACGACCTGATGGCGCGCCTGCGCGAGGACGCGGACATCGCGCGACGGCGCGCGGAGATCGCCGCGTTCAACGCGCGTCATGCGCATGTGAAGCGCGCGCTCGCCACCATGCCCGTCATGTTTGGCATCAGCTTCAATATGCCAAGCCTCAATCAGGGCGGCGCGCTGGTCCATGTCTATGCGGACGGATCGATTCAGGCGAACCACGGCGGCACGGAAATGGGTCAGGGCCTTTACGTGAAGGTCGCGCAGGTGGTGGCCGAAACCTTCGGCGTGCCGCTCGCCAGCGTGACGCCCACCTCCACGCGCACCGACAAAGTGCCCAACACGTCGGCGACCGCCGCCTCATCGGGCTCCGACATCAATGGCGCGGCGGCGCGCGCTGCGGCGCTGGAGATCCGCGGCCGCATGGCGCAAACGGCCGCGCGCCTGTGGGGCGCAGACGCGCAGGCCGTGACGTTCCGCAACGGATTCGTGGCGAGCGGCAATCATGCGATGCGTTTCGCCGACCTCGCGCACGCCTGCTGGCTGCAACGCGTCTCGCTTTCGGCGGCGGGCTTCTATGCGACGCCGAAGATCCATTGGGACGGTGCGCGCATGAAGGGGCGGCCCTTCTATTATTTCGCCTATGGCGCCGCCGCTTGCGAAATGGAGGTGGATGGACTCACGGGCGCAGCGCGTTGCCTGCGCACGGACGTGATCCATGATTGCGGGGCCTCGCTCAACCCAGCCATCGACATCGGGCAGATCGAGGGCGGATTCGTGCAGGGGCTGGGCTGGCTGACGACAGAGGAATTATGGTGGGACGCGGCGGGGCGGCTGCGCACGCACGCGCCATCCACCTACAAGATTCCTGGCAGCCGCGACGCGCCCCCTGATTTCCGCGTGCATGTGCTGGAGAATGCGCCCAACCGCGAGGAGACGATCTTCCGCTCGAAGGCCGTGGGCGAACCGCCGCTCATGCTGGCGACGGCCGCCTGGCTGGCAATCCGGGACGCGGTGGACGCGTTTTCCCCGACGCCTCAGCGTCGCGCAACGCTCGATGCGCCAGCGACGCCTGAACGCGTGCTGACGGCTATCGCGGCGGCGCGCGGCGGCGCGGCCTAGCCGCGGCTGACGCGGGCGGAGCCCTCGCGCGCGAGCCTGTTGTTGGGATTGACCACCAGCGCGCGCTGATAGGATTCGACCGCCTTGGCGCGGTTGCCCTGCCGCTCATAGGCGAGGCCGAGGCCGGCCCATGCGTCCGCATTCTGGTTGTTCACATTGAGCGCGGCGTTGAAATCCTCGATCGCCGCGTCGAACTTGCCGACCGCCACGAGGCTCTGGCCGCGCGCGTGATAGGGCGCTGCGACGAAGGGGTCGCGATCGATCGCGTTGTCGAAATCCGTGATCGCGCGCACGTGGTCGCCGTTGCGCTGATGGATCAGCCCACGCGCATGGAAGGATTGCGCGTTCTCGGGGTTGAGGCGGATCGCCTGATCGAGATCCGCCATGGCGTCCGTCAGCTTGTTCTGCGCGCGCAGCAGATTGGCGCGCGCGATATAGGCCGGCGCATGGCGCGGATTGGAATCGATGGCGGCGGTGAAATCACTCAACGCCTCGGCGTCGCGGCCGACCTGGCGCTGGGCGAGGCCGCGGTTCGTATAGGCGGTGAAATGCGCCGGATCGATTTTGATGGCGGCGCTGAAATCGGCGATGGCCTCGCGGAAGGCGCCGCAACGCGCATAGGCCGCGCCGCGCGTGTTGTAGCCCTGCGGATCATTGGGGCTGCGCTTGATGACCTCGCTCAACGAGGCGATGTTGATCTGGTTGTTGGCGCAATCCTCGCTCGCCTCGACGAGCGGCCCGGAGGCGCGCCCCGCGCCGAGGCCGGACATCTGGCAGCCGCCGAGCGCAAGGCCGGCGATGAGCAGGGCGGAGGCCGCGCACAGACGGCGCGCGAGCGACGATGCGGGCGTGCGGGCGATGGAGTGCGAGAGCTGCGACGACATTCCCAACCGATCCTGACTTTAAGTTTCCGACCTGTCGTGATCGCGCGAGACGATGCAATGACCGCCCATTTGATCGCCCATTTGTCGCCTATGCGTGCGGCGAGATTTGGACGCACCCGCGCAAGCGGCGGACGCGGGCTCGATTTACTGGGTTGCCCCAAACGATACGGCGCCGACCGGGAGGACCCGGGGCGCCGTTTCAAACACCACGCTCGCAGTTAAAGCGGCGTTAACTCAGCGACCGCCGCCCATCGCGGGCTTCGGCTTCATCGGCAGCAGGCCTTCGCGCTGCATCTTCTTGCGCGCGAGCTTGCGGGCGCGGCGAACGGCTTCCGCCTGTTCACGGGCGCGCTTCTCAGAGGGCTTCTCGTAATGGCCGCGGAGCTTCATCTCGCGGAAAATGCCCTCGCGCTGCATCTTCTTCTTGAGCGCCTTCAGGGCCTGGTCAACATTGTTGTCGCGGACGAGAACTTGCACGCGTCGATCCTGTCTTGCGGCTGGTCCGGCGTCGACGCCGGCCATCGGCCTGTTCGAGGGAAAACATAACGGGGCCCGTCTGGACCCCGTGCTTGAGGCGGCGAAATAGCAGACTCGCCCCGGCCTGTCCAGCGCGACCGTGGCTCAAGGGCCCACGATTCGAGTCACATGGCCCATTTTGCGGCCCGGCCTGGCTTCGTGCTTGCCGTAGAGGCGAACGCAAGCGCCGCTGTCGCCCAGAAGGTCGCGCCAGCGGTTCACGTCCTCGCCGATGAGGTTGCGCATTTCGACCTCGCCATGGCGGCGGGTGGAGCCCAGCGGCCAGCCGCAAATGGCCCGCACATGCTGTTCAAACTGGGACGTGACCGCCCCGTCCAGCGTCCAGTGGCCGGAATTGTGAACGCGCGGCGCGATCTCGTTGACCACGAGCCGCTCCGTGACGCTCCCGGCCACGACCTCCTCGACGACGAACATCTCGACAGCGATCACGCCTACATACTTGAGCGCATCCATAACTTTATGGGTCATGTCGATGGCGGCCGACGCGGTTTCGGGGGCGACGCGGGCGGGGGCGCGGGTGAGGGAGAGAATGTGGTTTTCGTGCTCGTTCTCGCACAGATCGAAGGCGGCGAAGGAGCCGTCGGCGGAACGGGCGGCGACGACGGAGACTTCCTTGGCGAAGGGCACGAAGCCCTCAAGGATCGCCGGCTGCGCGCCGATGCTGCGGAAGACCGCGGCGAGGTCCGCGCCTTCGCGGATCATAGCCTGCCCCTTGCCGTCATAGCCGAAGCGGCGGGTCTTCAGGATCGAGGGCCGGCCGAGCTGGCCAACAGCGCGGGCGAGGCCGCCGGCGTCGTCCACGGCGGCGAAGGGCGCGGTGGGGATGCCGAGCTTGTTGAGAAAGGTCTTCTCGGTCAGCCGGTCCTGCGTGATGGCGAGCGCGTCCGGGCCCGGCAGAACAGGCCGATGGCCGGCGAGCACGGCGGCGGCGCGGGCCGGCACGTTCTCGAACTCATAAGTGACGACCGCCACCGATTGCGCGAAGGCGGCGAGCGCGGCCTCGTCTTCATAGGCGGCGAGCGTGCGCTGGGTCGCGACGTCGAAGGCCGGGCCGCCGTCAGGCGCGTAGATGTGCGTTTTGAGGCCAAGCTGAGCGGCCGCCTGCGCGATCATCCGCCCGAGCTGGCCCGAGCCCAGAACGCCGATCACCGAGCCCGGCGCGACGGGCGTGTGAGGGGCAGCGTTCATTTCAGCCCCGCGGCCGGCTCATCGACGGGGACAAGCCCGACGGACTCCGTCTGCTGCGCGCGCCAGGCGTCGTAACGGCGGGCGAGCGCCTCGTCCTGAAGGGCGAGGACGGCGACGCACATAAGCGCCGCGTTCACAGCGCCCGCGCGACCGATGGCGAGCGTGCCGACCGGTATCCCCGCCGGCATCTGCACGATGGAATGGAGCGAGTCCACGCCGGACAGCGCCTTCGATTCCACCGGCACGCCAAAGACAGGCAGCGGCGTCATGGCCGCCGTCATGCCCGGCAGATGCGCCGCGCCGCCTGCGCCCGCGATGACGCATTTGAACCCGCGTTCGCGCGCGCCCCTGGCGAAGGCGACCAGCCGGTCGGGCGTGCGGTGGGCGGAGACGATGAGCGCCTCATAGCCGACGCCGAGCGCGTCAAGCGTCTGCGCGGCGTTGCGCATGGTCGCCCAGTCGGACTGGGAGCCCATGATGATGGCGACGGGTTTCGCGTGCTGGACCAATGGTAGCCCCTGCGTTCGCCCGCGGGCGGCCGGAGAAGGAAGGCGGAATAGACGAAGGGGCCCGCCCCCGCAAGGCAAAAGCCCGGAAAGAGGCGCCTCAGGCGATGATGTCCGGCGTCAGCGCGTCTTCAAGCCAGGTGAGACGGTCGCGCAGGACGAGCTTGCGCTTCTTCAGCCGCTGCACCTGCAATTGATCGGCCGCGCCGGCGCCTTGCAGGGCCTCGATGGCGGCGTCGAGGTCGCGATGCTCCTGCCTCAGCGCGTCCAGCTCCGCCTCATAGGCGGCGCGATCCTCGTCGGTCAGGCTTTCGGCCATGGCGGGCTTTCACGGCGGGTGAAGACAAGCGGGGCCGAGACTATGGCCTCGCCCGCCGCCGCCGGCAAGAGCCGGCCGAGGGCGACGCGCGTTGAGCCCGCGCCGGGGATCGCATAGCCTCGTCGAAGTTCGATTCACACCTTGCCGGAGCCGCCCGTGATCTCATCTCGCGCCCTCGCCTGCCTTGCTTTGCCGCTCGCCCTCGCCGCCTGCAACGCCCCGCGCGAGACGCCGCAGGCGCAGGCGCCCGCCATGGGCGCGCCCGCCCCGGGCGTGACGCCGCAGGGCTTCCGCCTGCCGGAAGGCGCGGGCTGCGCGGGCGAGGTGGCGCGCTGGCGCGCCATTCAGGACAACGACCTCGCCACCGGCCATGTGTCGCGCGCCGTCTATGACCGCATCCAGCAAGACATCGCCGCAGCGCAGGCCGCCTGCGCCGCCGGCCGCGAGGCGGAGGCGAGCGCGCTGGTGCGCGCCAGCCGCGCGCGCAACGGCTACCCCGCGAGCTGAGCGAAGCGGCGCGCGAGATAAGCCTGCGTGAAGGGCGGCATGTCCGCCACAAGATCGCTTAGGCCCCGCGCCACATGCAGGCCGCTGAGTTCCGGCTCGGTCTGCGCGCGCAAAAAATCTTCGATGCGCGCCACGAGCGCGTCGGCGTTCATGTCCGCGCGCACGGTCTTCATGCAGGCGAGGCGCGCGCCTTCGAACACGATGGTCCAGCCGGGATCGCAGGACACCTCGTCCGCGCGCAGGCCGGTCTCCTCCTCCAGTTCGCGCAGCACGCTGCCGGCGAGATCGACGGCGCCGTCGCGCACGTCGCTCATGTCGGGCGTGCCGCAGGGAAAATAGACGCGGCCCGCATTGGCCGTGTGCGCGCCCATGCGGCCGAGCACGAAGGCGCCGTCGCGCGCGACAAGCGCGGCGGCGGCGAAACAATTGCGCACGGACGCATCAGGAAAGCCGAAATCACGCCAGGCGAGAAAGGCGCTGAAGGGCGCATCGAAATGGCGCGTGACGAGCGCAGGCGCGCCGGCGCGCGTCTCAATGTCCCACGCATGCGCGAGCAGCACGCGCCCGTCGAACAGGGCGGGCCGCTCGCGGCGCAGCGCCGCCCAATGATCCGCGATCTCCTGCGCGCGCGCCTGCGCGAAAGGCCAGTCGCGCGGCGCATAGGCGCTCTCAATGGTCGCCACGTCAGCGAAGGAGACAGGCGCGTTCATGCCTCGATCACGCCTTCCGCGACGATGACGGCGCCGCCGCCGATCTCCGCGCCCATGAGCGCGCCGCCCTCCACATGCAAGGTGAGCGCGATCTGGCTGGGGCGACCCATGTCATAGCCCTGTTCGATGACGACGACATGCGTTCCATCAGCGGGTTTTTCGCACGCCATGCACACGCCAGCGAAAGCGGCCGCGGCGCTGCCGGTGGCGGGATCCTCCGCGATGCCCAGCGAGGGCGCGAACATGCGCGCGCTCACATGACGCGCGGGATCGAAGGTCTCGCGCGCATAGGCGTAAACCGCCGGGTGGTCGGGGGGGCCGATCGCGTCCCAATGGGCGATGTCGGGACGCGCGCGGGTGAGCGCATCGCGGCTGGCGAGCGGCACGAAGGTGAAGCCGACGCCCGCGCTCCAGACGCTCGACGCATGGCCTTCAAAGCCGATGTCTTCTTCGTTGAGCGACAAGGCACGGGCGAGCGCCTCGCGGGACGGCGGCTCGCCGGCGGACGCGGGCAGGCGCGGCAGGGCGAATGTGGCGCGCGTCGCGCGGCCCTCCACCTTGCGCACGGTGCAGCGCACCTCGCCCACGCCCTCCTCCAGCACCACGTCCACGGGACGCGCGGCGAGCATGGATTGCGCCTGCGTGAGGCCGATGAGCACGGCGGCGCCGACGGTCGGATGGCCCGCGAAGGGCAATTCGCGTTTGGGCGTGAAAATGCGCGCGCGCGCCGTGTTCACCGGATCGCGCGGGCTTTGCAGGAAGACCGTCTCCGACAGGTTGAACTCGGCGGCGATGGTCTGCATACGCGCGTCGTCGAGATCGTTGCAGTCGCGCACGACGGCCAATGGATTTCCGGCGAAAGGTTCGTCGGTGAAAACGTCAAGAATGAAATAGGGTCGGCGCATGGATCGCTCCTTGGCCCCATGTGGCCGCAGGCGCATGATGCGGTCAAGACGCCGCGTTTGGGGGTGATGCGCGCTTCTTGGGACCGCGCGCGTCCTCGCGCGCAAATGAAGCGCTCTCATCTTGCGAGGCGACACGCCCTCCCTCCCCTGCAGGGGTGGGTCGCTTGGGCGTTAGCCCAAGCGGGGTGGGGTATGCCGCAATGATTCAGAAGAAGATGCGCGCGAGGACGCGCGCGGTCCAAGGTTGGCGGTCCACTTTGCGCGCGCATGTCGCAGCGTCCTGGCTCATCCCACCCTTCCCCTCCCCTGAAGGGGCGGGAGGCGGCAAGCATCGCGATTCAGTCTGCTGCAACGCTGCGCGGCGTGAGACGCGCGCGGTCCGAGGTTGGCTATCCGAACTGCGCCAAACAAAAAGGCCCGGGGAGAGCCCCGGGCCTGATTGAAAACGCGACGAACGCGAACTTAGTTGCGGGCCTTGTCGACCAGCTTGTTCTTGCCGATCCAGGGCATCATGGCGCGCAGGCGGGCGCCGACTTCCTCGATCTGATGGGCGTTGTTGCGCGCGCGCACGGCCTTGAACGAGGTCTGGTTGACCTTGTTCTCCAGCATCCAGTCGCGCGTGAACTTGCCGGTCTGGATGTCGTCGAGGACGCGCTTCATCTCCGCCTTCGTCTCCGGCGTGATGATGCGCGGGCCGGTGACGTATTCGCCGTATTCGGCGGTGTTGGAGATCGAATAATTCATGTTGGCGATGCCGCCCTCATAAATGAGGTCGACGATCAGCTTCACTTCGTGCAGGCACTCGAAATAAGCCATTTCGGGGGCGTAGCCGGCTTCCACCAGCGTCTCGAAGCCGGCGCGGATCAGCTCGACAAGGCCGCCGCAGAGCACGGCCTGTTCGCCGAAGAGGTCGGTCTCGCATTCTTCCTTGAAGGTCGTCTCGATGACGCCCGCGCGGCCGCCGCCGATGGCGGAGGCGTAGGACAGGCCGATGTCATGGGCGTTGCCCGAGGCGTCCTGATGGATGGCGACGAGGCAGGGCACGCCGCCGCCCTTGAGATATTCGCCGCGCACCGTGTGGCCGGGGCCCTTGGGGGCGACCATGAGCACGTCGATGTCCTTGCGGGGCTCGATGAGGTTGAAGTGGACGTTGAGGCCGTGGGCGAAGAGAAGCGCGGCGCCGGGGCGGATGTTCTCGGCGATGCTCTCGCGATAGATGTCGCCCTGCAATTCGTCGGGCGTGAGCATCATGATGACGTCGGCCCACTTGGCGGCGTCGGCGACTTCCATCACCTTGATGCCTTCGCCCTGCGCCTTGGCGGCGGAGGCGGAGCCCTTGCGCAGAGCGACCGCGACGTCCTTCACGCCGGAGTCGCGCATGTTCAGCACGTGGGCGTGACCCTGCGAGCCGTAGCCGACGACCGCGACCTTCTTGCCCTTGATGAGATTGATGTCGGCATCCTGATCGTAATAAACGCGCATGTGAGCATTCCTATGGTCGGCGCGGACGCAAAGCCCGCCTCTGGCGTGACTGGACGGGCTGGCCGGGGAGATCGCGCAAGACCGCCGCCCCGGGGCCTGAAAACCTGTGCGGGAGCCTTCTAGGGGGCTTGCCGCCTCCCGTCAAAGGGAGTCTGGCGGCCCGCCCTCAAGGGCGCCTCAGCTCGCCTCCGGCCCCCGCGCGATGGCGGCGACGCCGGTGCGCGACAGCTCGACGAGGCCGAGCGGGCGCATCAGCTCGACGAAATCGTCGATCTTCTGCGGCGCGCCCGTGAGTTCGAAAATGAAGCTTTCGAGCGTGGCGTCGATCACCTTCGCCTTGAAGGCCTCCGCCAGACGCAGCGCCTCCAGCCGGTTCTCGCCCTTGCCGCGCACCTTGATCATCGCCAGTTCGCGCTCGATGGCGCGGCCCTGCACGGTCAGATCCACCACTTTATGGATGGGGACGATGCGTTCGAGCTGATGGCTGATCTGCTCGATGGATTCCGGCGAGCCGGTCGTCACGATGGTGATGCGCGACCAGCGCTCCACATGGGCGACCTCGGCGACGGTGAGGCTTTCGATGTTGTAGCCGCGGCCGGAGAACAGGCCGACCACGCGCGCGAGCACGCCGGGTTCGTTGTCCACGAGCACGGAGAGCGTGTGGCGCTCCGCGTTCGCCTTGCCGGCGGAGGAGGAATAGGGAGAGAGGGCTGCGATGGCGTTCATTGTTTCATCCCGCGATGCGTGAAAGAGAAGGCGTGAGGCGACAAGCGCCTCACACGAGCATCTTGCCCTTCTCGTCGATGATGGAGCCGATCTCGACGCCGGCGTCGTCGGAGAGCTCCATGAGGATCATCTCGTTGTGCGCCTTGCCCGACGGGATCATGGGGAAGCAGTTCTCCTCCTTCGCCACGACGCAATCGAAGATCACCGGACCGGGATAGTCGATCATCTCCTTGATCGCCGCATCGAGCTTGGCGGGATCGTCGCAGCGGATGCCCTTGGCGCCATAGGCTTCGGCGAGCTTCACGAAATCGGGCAGCGCCTCCGAATAGGAGTTGGAATAGCGCCCGCCGTGCAGCAGTTCCTGCCACTGGCGCACCATGCCCATATATTCGTTGTTCAGGATGAAGATCTTCACCGGCAGGCGATATTGCTTCGCCGTCGACATTTCCTGAATGTTCATGAGGATCGAGGCCTCGCCCGCGATGTCCACCACGAGCGCATCGGGATGGGCCATCTGCACGCCGATGGCGGCCGGCAGGCCATAGCCCATGGTGCCGAGACCGCCGGAGGTCATCCAGCGATTGGGCTCCTCGAAATGATAGAACTGCGCCGCCCACATCTGGTGCTGGCCGACTTCCGTCGTGATGTAGGCGTTGCGGTCCTTCGTCAGCTCATAGAGACGCTGCACCGCGTATTGCGGCTTGATGACGTCCTTGGAATTGCGATAGGCGAGCGACTTGCGCGCGCGCCATTCGTCCACCTGCGCCCACCATTCGCCAAGCGCCGTCTTGTCGGAGGCTTTGCCCTCCGTGCGCCACAGGCGGATCATATCCTCCAGCACATGGGCGCAATCGCCGACGATGGCGAGATCGACCTTCACGTTCTTGTTGATGGACGAGGGGTCGATGTCGATGTGGATCTTCTTCGAGCCCGGCGAGAAGGCGTCGAGACGGCCGGTGATGCGGTCGTCGAAGCGCGCGCCGACCGCGATCATGAGGTCGCAATCATGCATGGCGTGGTTGGCTTCATAGGTGCCGTGCATGCCCAGCATGCCGAGCCAGTTCTTGCCAGACGCAGGATAAGCGCCAAGCCCCATCAGCGTGGAGGTGATTGGGAAATCCGTGAGCTTCACGAGTTCGCGCAAAAGCTCGGAGGCCGCAGGGCCGGAATTGATCACGCCGCCGCCGGTGTAGAGGACGGGGCGCTTCGCCGCCGCCATCATGGCGACCGCCTCGCGCACCTTGTCGAGATCGCCCTTCAGCTTCGGTTGATAGGTCTTGTGCTGGATGTTCTTCTGGAACGCGTAGGTTCCGGTCGCGAACTGCACGTCCTTCGGCAGGTCGATGACGACCGGGCCCGGACGGCCGCTGCGCGCCACATAGAAAGCCTCATGCAGAATGCGCGGCAGATCGTCGATCGAGCGCACGAGATAATTGTGCTTCGTGCAATGACGCGTGATGCCGACCGTGTCGCATTCCTGAAAGGCGTCGGATCCGATGAGATGGGTCGGCACCTGACCCGTCAGGCAGACGAGCGGAATGGAGTCGAGCAAGGCGTCGGTGAGGCCGGTGACGGCGTTGGTCGCGCCGGGGCCGGAGGTGACGAGCAGAACGCCCACCTTGCCGGTGGAGCGGGCATAGCCCTCCGCCGCATGGGCCGCGCCCTGTTCGTGGCGCACGAGCACATGCTGCACGCTGTTTTGCTGGAACAGCGCGTCATAGATCGGTAGGACTGCGCCGCCGGGATAGCCGAACACCGTGTCAACGCCCTGATCCTTGAGGGCCTCGACCACCATTTCCGCTCCGGTCATCTGTTTCGCCATGTCCCGTCTCCGTCACTTGGTCCAGTCGCTCGCCGGCTCTCGCCGGCCTTCGGTTGCGTTCAAGGCAATAAAAAAGGCCCTCCGAGGGGCCTGGTCGCGCGCCATCGCGGGAAAACGGCTGCCGCCGTCCCGGTCATGGCGCGATAAGTATTACCGCGAAGGTGGTTGAACGGTTCGCACGCATATCCGTCGCCGATCCCATTGCCTCGATTAATTTCGCGCGCACTCTACAGGAGGGCCAACGCAGGGTCAAGGCGGGCGAATCATCAATAGCCCGTTTGGCGCGCCGGTCGCTCGCATTCGAGACGATGCAGAAAAATTTGAGTCACCGACGCGCGGCATACGCCTTGTGGCTTATCCTGCTTGTGGCATCATCAATGCGTCCCATCCCCCAAGGGAGACGCCGGATGTCGTTGCAGAACCATCTCGTCGAACTCGAGCGCCGCCACCGCGCGCTGGAAAAAGAGATCGAAGGCACGAAACTTCATCCCTCCTTCGATCCGGCCAAAGTGGCCGAACTGAAGCGACGGAAGCTCCTGCTCAAGGACGAAATCGCCAAATTGCGCGGGCGCGCCTCCCTCCACTAGGGAAAGAGCCTTCGCCCTTCCGGGCCGGCGCGTCGCGTCTGCGGCGCGTGCGCCCTCGCGCGAGCCAGTGGGCGCTTAGTGCCCGCTTAATGCGCTTCTGCGGCGTCCGGGCCGCGGGAGAAGGCGCAGCTCGCCAGAAACAGGTCGAAACTCTCCTGCGGCGCGGTGCGCGCCAGCACGGCGAGGCCGGCGGCGAGATCTTTCTGGGTTGTGACGACCTCGGCCATGAGCGCGAGCCGGCCCCGCGCGTCCCCCTCCGCCCCCTGCCGGGCGCGCTCAAGGGCGGCGCAGGCGCGCTCCATCTCGGCCGCGGCGCGAGCAAGACACTCATGCGCCGTTTCGAGAGACGTATCGCTTAGCTTTGCTGTCGGCATGACCGCCATCTTCCGCTTCCCGGTTGGACACCTCTGTTCAACCTTGCGCTTTTGGCGACAATTGTAAAGTTAAAATATACAATAAAAGTAAGGCGAATGGTCAAGGCTGGCTTAGCAGTTGCGACGCGCCGTCGTAAACGAGCTTCAGGCCGACGGCGAAGGTCAGGCCAAACACGATGGGATAGAAGCGCTCCGCCGACACGCGCCGCACCAGCCAGATGCCGGCGGAGACCGAGAGAACCGCCAGCGGGAACAGGACGGCGGAGGTCAGGAGATTGCCGGCGTTCATCTGGCCCAGTTGAAAGAAGGCGGGGAACTTCAGGTAATTGAGCGCCGTGAAAAACATGGTGGACGTGCCCGCATAGAGGCGCGGCGGCAGGCGCTGGGGCAGCATGTAGACCTGAAAGGGCGGGCCGCCCGCGTTCGCCACGAAACTCGTGAAGCCGCACGTGAGGCCCCAGAATGTCGCAGGCCCCCGCGCCGGCCGCGCGGGACTGAGGACGCCGCGTCGGGCGCCCAACGCCTGCCAGACCACGAACAGAACCGAGATGAGCCCGACGAGCAGAAGGATCGCGGCGCTGGAGACGCTTTTCGCGAACACATAGCCCGCGACGAGGCCCGCCAGCGCGCCGGGCGCGATAAGTTTCAGGTTCTCGCGCTCGAACTCGCGCCGGAACGCCCAGACGCCGACGAGATCCTGCACCATGAGGATCGGCAGAATGATCGCCGCCGCCTGAAGGGGCGGCGCCACAAGCGCCATCAGCGGAAAGGACAGGAGGCCAAGGCCGGAAAAGCCGCCCTTGCCCAGACCCAGCAGGATCACGGAGGGAATGGCGAAGGCGTAGAAGACCCAGTCGTCGATCATCGCCCAGCCATAGGCCGGCGCGGAGCGCGCGCGAAGCGCTTTTTGGCGGCCTTAGCGAAAGGCGTAGAATTTCGCGAGGGTGAACGTCACGCCGGCTGACAGGCCGGAGCCCGCGACGGCGGCGGCCGTCACGCTGGCCGCTGTGGACAGATCGGGCGCCGCAGCCGCCAGCGTCCAGACCACAAGGCTGAACGTCGCGTAATTGGTTCCCTGCGCCGCCGCGCAGGCCAGCGCATAGCGCCGGAACTGACGCGCGACGTCGGGCCGGCGCGCACGGAAGGTGAAGCGCCGGTTCAGCAGGAAGGTGATGAGAAGGCCGCAGAGAATGCCGCCCGGCTTCGCCGCGACCGGCGCGAGGTCCGCGCCCTGCGTCAAGGCGAGGGTGACGGCCAGATCGACCGCAAAGCCGAGGCCGCCGACAAGGGCGAAAGAGCCCACTTGCCGGGCCAGCGCGCCGGGAGCGGGCGGCCCGCGCAGGGCCTGCGGGAAAGTCATCGAGGAAACCGGTTTGAACGAACCGGCTCATCCTAGACCGCAGGACTGAACATTTCCTTGCGCGAGGCGCGCTCGCCCTTCCGCTTAGTCCGAAAAGCTAAGGGAGCGCCGATTGCCATGGACGGACGGAGTGGCGAAAGTCTCGCGGAAATCCGCCTGCGGATGGAGGAAAAGATGTCGAGCCGGTACCACGAAGTCTATGGCGCCTGGAAATCCGATCCGGAGGCGTTCTGGGCGCAGGCCGCGCGCGAGATCGACTGGATCAGGCCGCCGCAGAACATTTTCGACGCCAAGGCCGGCGTCTATGGCCGCTGGTTTCCCGACGCAACGTGCAACACCTGCTTCAACGCGCTCGACCGCCACGCGGACGGCGGACGCGCCGATCAGCCGGCCCTGATCTACGACAGCCCCGTCGCTGACGCCAAGCGCGTCTACACCTATGCGCAGATGCGCGAGGAGACCGCGCGGCTCGCCGCCGTTCTCCAGGACCTCGGCGTGACGAAGGGCGACCGCGTGATCGTCTATATGCCGATGATCCCGGAGGCCGTGATGGCGATGCTCGCCTGCGCGCGCATCGGCGCCATTCATTCGGTCGTGTTCGGCGGCTTCGCGGCGAAGGAGCTCGCCACGCGCATCGACGATGCGCAGCCCAAACTCGTGCTCACCGCCTCTTGCGGCATAGAGCCCGGCCGCATCGTGAAATACAAACCGCTGCTCGACGAGGCGATCCATCTCGCCGCCGCCAAGCCGCGCGGCGTGCTGCTGCTCCAGCGCCCGCAGGAACGCGCGCAGATGACAGAGGGCCGCGACCATGACTGGGCGAGCCTGATGGAGGCGGCGAAGGCCGCCGGCAAGAGCGCGCCCTGCGTGGAGGTGGCCGCCACCGATCCGCTCTACATTCTCTACACGTCGGGCACGACGGGCGTGCCGAAGGGCGTGGTGCGCGACAACGGCGGCCATATGGTCGCGCTGAAATGGAGCATGAAGAACCTCTACGGCGTCGAGCCGGGCGAAGCGTTCTGGGCCGCCTCCGACGTCGGCTGGGTCGTCGGCCACAGCTACATCGTCTATGCGCCGCTGCTGCACGGGGCGACGACCGTCGTCTATGAGGGCAAGCCCGTGGGCACGCCCGACGCCGGCGCCTTCTGGCGTATGATCGAAGAACATAAGATCGTCGCTTTGTTCACCGCGCCGACCGCCTTCCGCGCGATCAAGAAGGAAGATCCGGAGGCCAAACATCTCGCACGCTATTCAACGACGAGCCTGCGCACGCTCTTCCTTGCAGGCGAGCGCGCCGACCCGGACACGGTCGCCTGGGCCGAGCGCATTCTCGGCGTGCCGGTGGTGGACCATTGGTGGCAGACGGAGACAGGCTGGTGCATCGTCGGCGATCCGGTCGGCCTCGGGCTTCTGCCGATCAAGCACGGCTCGCCCACAGTGCCCATGCCCGGCTATGACGTGCAGATCGTCGATGAAGCCGCCAGACCCGTCGAGACCGGCAAGATGGGCTCCATCGTCATCAAACTGCCGCTGCCGCCGGGCTGCCTGCCGACGCTCTGGGGCAATGACGCGCGCATGCGCGACAGCTATCTCGCGGAGTTCCCGGGCTTCTACAAAACCGCGGACGCGGGCTATCGCGACGCCGACGGCTATCTCTACATCATGGGCCGCACGGACGACATCATCAACGTCGCCGGCCATCGTCTCTCGACCGGCGGCATGGAGGAAGTGCTCGCCTCTCATCCCAACGTCGCGGAATGCGCCGTCATCGGCATGAAGGACTCGCTCAAAGGCGAAGCGCCGCTCGGCTTCGTCGTGCTGAAGGCGGGCGTGGCGCGCGATCCCGCCGAGGTGGAGAAAGAGATCGTCGCTCTGGTGCGCGAAAAAATCGGCCCTGTCGCGGCGTTCAAGACAGCCGTCGTCGTGGACCGCCTGCCCAAGACGCGGTCGGGCAAGATCCTGCGCGGCACGATGAAGAAAATCGCCGATCACGACGAATGGTCGACGCCCGCCACGATCGACGATCCCGCGATCCTGCAGGAGATCGGTCAGGCGCTCGCCAAAAAGGGCGTGTGAGTTTTGCAGACGCGCGGCGGGGCCAGGGTTCCTGGACCGCGCGCGTCCCCGCGCGCAGATGACGCGCTCGTAGCTTGCAAGACATAGCGCCCTCCCTCCCCCGCAAGGGCTGATCGCGTGGCGAGAGCCAAGCGGGGTGGGGCATGCCTGACACAACGAGAACGCCATGCGCGCGAGGACGCGCGCGGTCCGATTAAGCGACCATTCTGGACCGCGCGCGGTCCAGCGCGCGCGGCCCGACTCATCGCCCCTAGTGGCCGAGCGCCTTGACGATGGACTCCACCATTTTCTTGGCGTCGGCGAAGAGCATCATCGTATTGTCGCGGAAAAACAGCTCGTTCTCCACGCCCGCATAGCCTGAGCCCATGCCGCGCTTGATGAAGAGCACCGTCTTCGCCTTCTCCACGTCGAGGATCGGCATGCCGAAGATCGGCGATTTCGGATCGGTCTTGGCGGAGGGATTGGTCACGTCGTTCGCGCCGATGACGAAAGCCACGTCCGCCTGCGCGAATTCCGAATTGATGTCCTCAAGCTCGAACACTTCGTCGTAGGGCACGTTCGCTTCGGCGAGCAGCACGTTCATGTGGCCGGGCATTCGGCCCGCGACGGGATGAATGGCGTATTTCACCTCGACGCCTTCCGCCTTCAGAAGGTCGGCCATTTCACGCAAAGCGTGCTGCGCCTGCGCCACCGCCATGCCGTAGCCCGGCACGATGATGACCTTGGAGGCGTTCTTCATGATGAAGGCGGCGTCATCGGCCGAGCCCTGTTTGACGGGGCGCGTCTCCACCACGCCGCTCGCCGTCTCCGTCTCGCCGCCGAAACCGCCGAGAATGACGGAGATGAACGAGCGGTTCATGCCCTTGCACATGATGTAGCTGAGGATCGCGCCCGAGGAGCCCACAAGCGCGCCCGTGACGATGAGCGCGAGATTGCCCAGCGTGAAGCCGATGCCCGCCGCAGCCCAGCCCGAATAGGAATTGAGCATAGACACGACGACCGGCATGTCCGCGCCGCCGATGGGCACGATGAGCAGAACGCCCAGCGCGAAGGAGATCGCAACGATCAGCCAGAACAACGGCTGGTTCGCGCTCATCGTGAAGCCGGCGATGACGAGCAGAAGCCAGATCGCGAGGCCGATGTTGATGAGATGGCGATGAGGCAGCATGATCGGCTTGCCCGACATGCGCCCATCGAGCTTCAGGAAGGCGATGATCGAACCCGTGAAGGTGATCGCGCCGATGGCGGCGCCCAGCGCCATTTCGATGAGGCTGGCGGCGCGGATCGCGCCGGGCGCGCCGATGCCGAAGGCCTGCGGCGCATTGAGCGCGCCGGCGGCGACGAGAACCGCCGCGAGACCGACGAGCGCGTGGAAGAAGGCGACGAGCTGCGGCATCGCCGTCATCTGCACGGTGCGCGCGCGCCATGCGCCGACGCCGCCGCCGATGGCGACGCCCGCAAGCAGGATCACCCAGCTCAGCAGGCCCGACGGCGGGCTGTAGGCGAGCGTGGTGACGACCGCCACGCCCATGCCGACCATGCCGAAGACATTGCCTTGCCGCGAGGACGCGGGCGAGGACAGGCCGCGCAGCGAGAGAATGAACAGAACGCCTGCGACGAGATAGAGAAGGGCTGCGAGATTCGCGTTCATGGCGACTAGCCCTTCTTCTTGTACATGGCGAGCATGCGTTCGGTGACGAGGAAGCCGCCGAATATGTTCACGCAGGCGAGGATGAGCGCGATGAAGCCGAAGAGATTGGCCCAAGCGGCGCCCGCGTCAGGCCCGCTCG
>Ga0315899_10001763_pt1 | contig 24475 bp, 12 predicted proteins | sample LakEriMetagenome_2_FD_203518 | JGI IMG/M metagenome (GOLD analysis project Ga0315899, IMG submission 203518) | Freshwater fungal communities from buoy surface, Lake Erie, Ohio, United States - Buoy 4 MA112 | ecosystem: Environmental > Aquatic > Freshwater > Lake | place: USA: Lake Erie, Ohio... | reverse complement strand
GAGCGCCGACACCGTCTTCGTATATTCCGCGGATCACGGAGCGCAGTGGCCGTTTGCGAAATGGAATCTGTATGAAGCCGGCATCGCCGTGCCCCTCATCATCGCGTGGCCCGGCATGGTTGCCGCAGGATCGCGGAGCAATGCCATGGTGCAGTGGACCGACCTTCTGCCGACCCTGCTCACAGCCGCCGGAGGACGCGCGCCTGATGACATCGATGGGAAATCGTTTCTTCCGGTGCTCACCGGAAAGTCCGCCAGCCATCGCGACCGCATCTTTGCGACGCACAGCGGGGACGGCCGGATGAATGTGTACCCATCGCGTTCCCTGCGCCGGGGCGACTGGAAATACATCCGGAACCTGCATCCGGAATACGCCTTCACGACGCACATCGACCTCATCAGCGGCCGTCTCGGGCAGCGCAGCTTCTTTGAGTCGTGGGAGGCGGCGGCGCGCACGGATCCGGCGGCCGCAGCCATTCAGCGGCGCTATCACGAACGTCCGGCGGAGGAACTCTACGATCTCGCATCCGATCCCCATGAACTCTGCAATCTGGCCGCCCAGCCGGAACATGCGGAGACCCTCCGCGGCCTCGGAGCCGAACTCAGTCAATGGATGCAGGAACAGCAGGATAAGGGTATGGCCTTTGCGGAACCCCGCCTGCTCAGCGATCCTGACAGCTATGGCCCGCGGGCCGTCCAACCGGAGAAACCCAAGACCGTCCGTCCCCGTGAAACCAGGTAATCAATTCCGCGCCGCCGCCATCTTCGTGCTGTCTGCCACGGCCCACGCCGCCGATCCACCAGCGGATCAGCTTCCGCCCCATGCCCGCATGACATGGCTCGACAACGGGACCCTGAAACTCGGAGCCGATCTCGCACACGGTGGTGCCATTGTCTTCCTCTCCCGCAAGGGCGGGCCGAATCTCGTCAATAATTACGACTTCGGGCGGCAGGTCCAGATGTCGTTCTATTCCGGACCCGTTCCCTTCACCGCAGACGGCCAGAAACCCGCCAAACACTGGGAACACCTCGGCTGGAATCCCGTGCAGACCGGCGACGATTTCCGCAATGCCCCGGAAGTGGTCAGTCACCGCAATGACGGGCGGTCGCTCCACATCCAGTGCCGGCCCCTGCAGTGGCCACTGAACAAGGTACCGGCGGAATGCCTCTTCGATTCATGGCTCGAACTCGATGGTCATGTGGTCAAGGCCCGGGCGCGCCTCACAAACCAGCGCAGCGACACCACGCAGTATCCGGCCCGGCTCCAGGAACTGCCGGCAGTCTATGCCACGGGGTCCCACCACCGCGTCACTACCTACTCGGGCAGTCGGCCGTTCCGAGGCGACCCGGTCGGGCTGGCTCCGCAGCCCACGGGTTCCCATCCATGGTCGTTCTGGCAGGGCACGGAAGGCTGGAGCGCCCTCCTTGACGAATCCGGTCATGGCCTTGGCCTCATCACGCCCGGACGTCAGCACTTCACGGGCGGCTTCGCAGGATCGCCCGGTCCCGCCTCTTCCATGGACAACAACACCGGCTATATCGCCAGCCTCGGCCAGGAAATCATCGATCACTCCATCACCTTCGAATACCGCTACGAACTCGTCGCGGGAAGCCTCGCGGAAATCCGCAGCCGCGCCGCCACGCATCAGCCCTCTGGCCTGCCCTCGTGGCGTTTTGCAGACGACCGCCAGGGATGGCACTTCGTCAATGCCGGCGATCATGGCTGGCCCATCCGGGACGGACTCAAACTAGGATTCAGCCAGCCCGATCCGCAGTTGGTCAGTCCCCTGACCTTCTGGATGGCGGAAGACGCCCCTTTTCTCCTGCTCGAAATCCTCAGTCCTTCGCCCGGGAATCTCACGGTCTTCTGGCAGAAGCACGGAAGCCCGGGACCGGGGGGCGACACGTCCCTCAGCGTGCCCATCCCGCCGTCGCCGGATTGGCAGACCATGACCATTCCGCTCCAGCACCGGGAATACCGCGGCCCCATGGTGCGGCTCCGCCTCGATCCTCGGTTCACAGAACCATCGCCCCGGTTCCAGCTGCGCACCGTCCGGCTGGTCTCCCGGTCACGGTGAACGCAAACCCCGTTGCGCAGCCAGCCGCCCCCGGTAACAGACGCAGCTTCCGGAATGGTCTGCTGCCCCCGGATCGCCACAGCCCCAACGCACATCGCCATGGACCCTCTTCTCAACCTCCTGCAGAACGACGCCCGGCTTTCCGCCGAACAGATCGCTGCCCAGCTCAACCGTTCCCCGGAGGAAGTGAAGGCGGAAATCGCCGCCCGCGAACAGGACGGCACCATCCTCGGCTACCAGGCGGTTCTTGATCCCGAAAAGGCCCACGACACCGCTGTCCTCGCCCTCATCGAAGTCAAGGTGACCCCGGAACGCGGCGGCGGCTTCGACCGCATCGCCGACCGCATCGCCCGCTTCGATCAGGTTGTCAGCTGCTGGCTCATGTCGGGTGGCTACGATCTGAAGATCATAGTGCAGGGACGCGACCTGCGCGACGTGGCCCGCTTCGTTTCCGAGAAACTCAGTTCGCTTGAAGGAGTCATCAGCACGGCGACTCACTTCCAGCTGAAAGTTTACAAGCAGAATGGCTTCCTCTCGCATGGAACGCGGGAAGGCGGACGCCTCGCTGTCTCGCCCTGACAAATTCACCGCCCCGCGCCCCCCCCACCTTCATGAATCTCTCCAGCAAGATCTCCGAACGCGTGCGCGCCGTGCCGCGGTCCGGCATCCGGGAATTCTTCGAACTCGTCCTCGCAGCAGGCGATGTCATTTCGCTCGGCGTCGGCGAGCCGGATTTCGCATCTCCATGGCACATCCGCGAGGCCGCCATCTTTTCGCTCGAGAAGGGCCAGACTTCCTACACGAGCAATCTCGGCCTCCTCGACCTCCGGCGCAGCATTGCGAAGTACGTGCAGCACAAATTCCATGTGGCCTACGACCCTGCCACGGAAGTGCTCGTGACCGTCGGTGTCAGCGAAGCCCTCGACCTTGCCTTCCGCGCCCTCCTCAATCCCGGCGAGGAAGTCATCTACCACGAACCCTGCTACGTCAGCTACAATCCGAGTATCTACATGGCCTACGGGAATCCCGTGACGGTCGAGACGAAGGCGGAAGACGATTTTGCGCTGCGGGCCGCCGACGTGGAAAAGGCCATCACGCCGAAAACCAAGATTCTCATGCTGAACTTCCCCACGAATCCGACGGGGGCTGTGCAGCCGAAGCATGAACTGGAAGGCATCGCGGATCTGGCGAAGCAGCACGATCTCATTGTCATCACGGACGAGATCTACAGTGAACTCCTCTACGACGACCGGGAGCATCACAGCATTGCGGCGCTGCCCGGGATGAGGGAACGGACCATTCTCATGCATGGGTTTTCGAAAGCCTTTGCCATGACGGGTTTCCGGCTCGGCTACGCCTGCAGTCCTCCGGAACTCACGGAGGCCATGATGAAGATTCACCAGTATTCCATGCTGTGTGCCCCCATCACGGCGCAGATTGCGGCCATCGAAGCACTCGAAAACGGAGCCGGACCTGTCGAAACGATGCGCAAGGCGTACTGGCACCGGCGCAACATGGTGGTTTCGTCGCTCAATGACGCCGGACTGACCTGCTTCCAGCCGGGCGGTGCCTTCTACGTTTTCCCGGACATCCGCAGCACCGGACTCAGCAGCCGGGAATTTGCCACGCAACTCCTCGAGGAAGAAAAGGTGGCGGTGGTGCCGGGGACGGCATTCGGCAAGGCCGGCGAAGGCTTTGTCCGCTGCTGCTATGCGACTGATGAAGCGAGCCTTGAAACCGCCATGCAGCGGATCACGGCGTTTTCGGCCCGGCACCGCGCTTCCTGACCCGCAGCTGCACAAGCACCCGAGGACGACCGGTCACATCCATTTCCGCCACGCGCCGCACCATGCCCGGTGCACCAGGTTCGCTGCGCACCGCAAAGCCTGCTGCCGTCCAGCCCGCAAGGTCGTCGCCGGATTCAGGGACTGCCTCCACTTCGATGGCATCGGCCCGTTCCTCCCAGCGCACGGTCAATCGGTCGCCACCGGTAGTTTCATGACTGGTCTCCGGACTGGCAGCAGGATTCCGTGGGTCGCTGGCAAGCAGGTACTCCACGAGATTTCCATAGCCATCCGCATCAGGGTCCGCTTCATCGCCAGCCACCGCTGGATTGCCGGCCTCAGGTCCGAACGCTTCCGCACGCCATGCCTCCAGCCGGCTCGTCGCATTGATCACGATGTCATCGAACGTCTGCACGCCTCCGTCGGTCACCGTGAGCCGCAGCCGGTATTCCCCGGCGACTGGAAGCAGCACGCTCGTCAGCGCATCAAGGTCGTCGCGGAACTCGGCAGGTGCCGGACCCGACAGCATGCTCCACTGCACGGGCATGCCGCTGCTGCCGCCATGGACCACGCCGCCGAGGAGCAGTTCACCGACCGGCACGGTCAGCGAGGCTGGTCCGGCATCGGGCCATGCCACGGTCCGGCCGCTGCGATGAATGGCAAAGTCCGTGAAGGATGCCGTCACGGAAGAAACGGTGAGTCCGGATGTCACCGCGAGCCCCACGGGGACCGCGTCGGGCATTTCCACATAGAGCGGCGGACCATAATACGACCAATGCACGCCATTGCCGGAATGAGCTGTGATGAACACGTTCCCCTGACGCTCGATGCGCACCCAGCGGGGTACGGGCACGGCAAAGTCCATGCTCTCGGAATTCCCGGCCTCGTCGTCACGATAGCGGTAGACGAGCGACAGGCGCGTCGGCGTGGCACTCGCAAACACATGCCGCGCTCCCGCCTCCATCCCGCTCCGCACCATGACCCCGCAGCGGGCACTCGGCCCTGCTTGCCCCTGCGGGCCAACCGAACCCAACTTCGCGATGACCGTGAAATCACCCTGCACGAGCCGCCAAGCCATGGCTCCGCTGTCAGCAGTACCGGAACTGATGCCTCCGCCGGCTGCTGTCATCTCCCAGTCAGAGCCGCCGCCATCTAGTGATGGATTCGGCAGCACGGTCCCCAAACGGTCGAGGCGGAAGGCACTCTGCTCGACTTCCACGGTGACCCGGTCTTCACTGCTCAGCAATCCTTGCCCGGCACTGACCCGGATCTCATAAATCCCCAGAGCGGCAAAGCGCACGGCCGTAGCGGGAGCATCAGCATCGCCAAAAGTCACCGCGGCAGGACCACTGACCAGACTCCAGCGGACCGGGGCATTCGGCACGGAGGTTCCCCCGACCTCCGCTTCCAGCAGAAGCGCTGCTCCCTCGGCGAGACGAACAATGTCTTCCCGCGGGGACACGATCTTCACTGCCGGTGGCTCCGGAAGGTCATCGTCGGCGATCGAAATGAGCACGGCCCGCTCGGGTCCCGCCACGAATCCGTCAGCGGTTCCGAGCGCCACCAGCAATTCCTCACGGGGCTCGGCCACGTCATCATTCAGAATCCGCACCTCCACTTCCGCATGGCGCTGCCCGGCAGCGAAACCGACGCCCGCAGGAAGTGCGGCGTAATCTTCACCCGCCACCGCCGTCCCCGTGACCACCAGCGGCACGGTCACGGCTGCGTCCAAGGGACCAGTCCGTTCCAGCGTGAGCACTGCGTTCCTGCCTGGCTCGGCTCCCCGCGGATCACTGCTGCGCAGCCAGACACCGCGTTCGTCGTCGTCCACCGGAAGATCTGCCGACACCGCAGAACCCACCACGTAATTCACCGATGGCAGCACGCTCACCCTCACGAATTCAGCCGGATCGACAAGGACGTCATCAAGCCCGGCCACGGAAAACACGAATTCAGCCGCACCCGCAGGAATCGTGACGGTTGACGGCACCGCCGTCACATCAATCCCCGGCTGCGCCGTGCCACCCACGGCAAGGTTCACGGTCAATGACTGCGCCACGCTGACGGACTGCCGCTTCACGGCGAACGTTCCGGCCGATCCATTTTCGGCGGCGCGACCCGTTGCCGTCACGGTCACAATGCGGTCATCATTGTCGCGGATGGTCAGCGTGTGCACGAGTCTGGCACCAGTCACGACGGGAGACGACGGACCCTCGATGGCCAGCACGACGGTTTCGGATGATTCCACAAGAGCATCATCCAGCACAGTGAGCGGAATCGGCTTCGCGGTTTCGCCGGGAGCGAACTCCAGCACACCGCTGCCCGGCGCATAATCAAGGGAACCCGCCGTCCCCCCGGTAACCCGCCAGTTCACCCGCACAGGCGCAGGCTGCGGAGCACTCAGCAGCACCAATCCCATGCTGGCATACGCCGATCCTTCAATCACTGTCGAATCCGCCGCCGCAAACTGCACAAACGGCACGGCCACCGCCACGTCGTCGTCCGCTATGGTCAGACGGAAGACTCCCGCACTCGACGAAACCCGCGCACCCGCCGCATTCACCAACCGCAATGCGAGCACTTCATCGCCTTCCACATAGCCATCGTCCTTCACCGGAATCATGATGGTCTTCGTCCGTTCCCCGGCCGCGAAGACCAGCCGAGTCTCTGTGAATCCATGATCAATCCCCGGATGCGTCGACCCACCCTCGATGATGCAGCCCACCGATGCCTCCCGCGGGAGGGCCGCGCTCAGACGCACGGTGACTTCGGCAACTCCGCCGGATTCGGCAAGCACCGCGGTCGGTTGCGCGAAGGAAAAGGACGCAAGCGACGAGGCGTCGTTGTCCACAATCCAGACCGTAGCCGGCGCACCGGAGACTCCGCAGTCGGCGGACGGCCCGACGCTGAGCACAAGGGTCTCTGCACCTTCCGCCGCGGTATCATTGGTCAGGGAAACCGTCACCCAGACGCCCGCAGCACCCGCCGGAATCGTGGCTGTGGCGGGTGCCCCGCTGTAATCCTGTCCAGCCACCGCCGTGCCTCCCCACACAAGGGGAACCGTGAGAGGCACCGACGATGATGCGCGCCGCCGCACCCATAAACGCAGCGAGCCAGCCTCTTCATTGACTTCCGGAAACTCGCCATGCACCGCGACGCCCGGCTTCTCGTCATCGGCAATTTCGATCATCGCGCTGCGTTCCACCGCGAGCGTCCACGCCGGATCCTCCAGCAGATTGAGAACCACGGTTTCCCCATCTTCGGATTCCGTATCCTGAAGCGGCGTCACCACCAACTCGGCGGCCCCGCCCACAGGAACATTGATGACACCCGGCAGTGCGGCGTAATCGACGCCCGCCACAGCCGTCCCGCTCAGCGCGTATTTCATGGCCACGTGGCCATTGCCACTGCCCCGCGCCACGAGGCGGAAGACTCCCGCATCTCCATTCTCTGCAACGGCGCCATCCTGCACGACCACCTCGATCCGCGGAAGATCGTCGTCGGAAATCGTCACCGTCCCGGTCGCCACGCCTCCCACTCCATAACCCGGCGCACTGACCAGATGCAGCACCAGGGTATCGGCTAATTCACCCATGGCATCATCCACCGGCACCACCGTGACCGCCGCAGACGCACTCCCCGCCGGAATCGTCACGCTCCCGGACAGGGCAGCATAGTCGATGCCATGCATCCCCGATCCCCCGAGCGCATAGCCGACTTCCAATGGCTGCCGCGTGCTTCCGCTCCGGCTGATCAGGATGATGCCGGGATCACGGCCTGCCTCGGACGCCGACGCATCCGGCACGGTGAGACTGACCATTGGAAGATCATCGTCGCGCAGCACAAGGGCCGCCGCCCCCTCGGTCCGCGACCGCAGATAGTTCGCCGCAGGAGCGACGCTGACCACTGCGTCCTCGAGGCCCTCGGATTCCTCGTCCTGAATGGCACGGACGCGCACGACGGCAGATGCATCACCAGCCGGAATCACCACAGGCGACGGCTCGACGAGGAAGTCCCGGCCTTCTTCGGCACTGCCCTGCCATTGGAGATTCACCACAAGGGCACTGGCCACCGATCCCGTCCGCCGCACTTCGATGCCCGCTGCTTCGCCACCTTCCGCTGCCGTGTAACCCGCCACCCTCAGCGAAACCAATGGCAGTTCGCTGTCGTTGTCGGCAAGCGTCACCGTCGCAGTGGCCAATCCCTGCGGGACATAACCCACTCCATCCAGCAGATGCAGTTCCACAGTCTCCGGTCCCTCGGCTTCCGCATCGTCAACCGCCTGCACCCGTACATCGAGGAATTCCTGACCGGACGGAATCGTGAACTTCAGATTCCCGGAATCGACGACCTCCGCGGGCAGAAAATCGCAATCCTCCAGCCCGGCACTGCCACCCGCATAGATCCGGAATTCCAGAGGCCCACTCAAGGGCATGTGCCGCCGCGTGAACCGCACCACCCCGGCAGGCCCCCCTTCACCGCAGTCTCCCGATCTCAGCGACACCTCAAGCGCAGGCCGCCGCACCGCAGCGAAATCAAGCGCCGCCACGTCACCGGACAAAGTCACCGGCATCGCCGACGAAGCGGTGAAGCTCCAAAGCGGATCGACTGCCCTCACCGTCACAGCCCCGGGGATCAACCCGCTCAGCCAGTACCTTCCCTCGCTGTCGCTTTCCGTCATTCTCGTTGGACTGCCGGTCTGCGAGCCACTCACCCTGATGCCGCGCAGTGGTTCACCTGAGGGCCCGCGCACCGCCCCGCTCACCACAAGTTCGGCGGTCGCTCCAACCGTCACCGGCACCACGGCAGAAGCCGCTCCGCCCTTCATGTCGCTCACCGTGCAGCGCACACTGTAGCGCCCTGCCGTCGGCCAAGTGCGGCTGACTTCCGCCTGGTTCGGTCCGTAGGCTCCGTTTCCAAAATCCCAGGCATAGACCACAGGATCTCCATCGGGATCGGATGCCACCGCCCGGAACATCGCTGCCGCGCCCACGGCCACGGTCGGACCAGCCGATTCAATCCGCACCACCGGCACCCGGTTCCCATGGAACGGACCACGCTGCACTACCACATCGAGAGATTCCGGAACCGTACGCCCCTTGCCCAGCACGGTCACCGTCAGCCCCGCATCCTCATCGGCCCACGTCCGGCCAGGCAGCAGGATGCTGTCATTCTTCCCATCGGGACTGCCGGGCGTCATGTCGAGCATCTGCGCCCCGCCATTCGAGCCCCACGCCGTCGTGGGATTGTAGAAATCACCCCACGGACCCCATGAGACCATGGCCCCATCGGCCAGCGATACCGGATAACTGGCTTTAGTCTGCCGGAATTCCAGCCAGTAGTCTCGCTCCGAATCCTTCCGCACCCTGAGCGCATAGGAACGCCCCGGGTCAGGAAATCCAGCGGCGTCAATCGCATGGAATCGGTAAACCCCGCTCCCTATGCCGTCAGCGACCATTTGCCCGGGTAGCCACTGCAGCATTGCCTGATGCGGAGCAGCAAGGGGATGAGGCACAGCGCTACTGCCCATGACGTCAAAGATATGACCATATTCTTCATTGGAGCCAGATCCCGCTACGCTCTCTCCGCCCGTATTCCAGAAGTTCGCATGCCAGAGTCCGAGGTTGTGGCCGAATTCATGTGCGGCAACGGAGACTGCGCTTGATTTGAGCCAGCAGCCACGCCCTCCGACATAGGCCTGTCCGTTGAAGGAACCTGAGGCCCCATCATACCGGACGGCCTCAAGGTCGTAATGCTTCCAGTCAAAACCTGCAGCTTTTGCGGCGGCACGCGCGTCGCTCAGTAGTCCCAACGCTCCCGGCGAATCATTGGCCGCATACCACGCAGCCGGCTTCGGCAACTGGATGAGCGGAGACACGGTCGTCGCGAGGGAAAGGCGGCCGCGGCTCGATTCCATGAAGAAATCGTTCACGCTCTTCATCATCCCGTAGACGCCGAGATCGGACTGCGGATCCTGCGGCTGGTCCGGGAAGCAGGCGCGGATGACAAGGACGGTCCGCACTCCCTCGGTCCATGATCGGGGCACCGGACCGGACGGCGGAACCGGGCCGCCTGCGCTGCCTTCACGCGCCAGAATTCCTTCGGCCATGGCCACAGCATGACCACCCTCAGCGAGCGGAATGATGCGCCCTGCCACTTCCACCGCGGGATGCCCGCGCGAGACAACCGCCGGGCGCGCCTCCGTCTTCACGATCTGCCCCGCCAGTTCATATTCCCCACCGCGGGCTGCCGCTTCTGGAATGACTTCTCCGGCATCCATCCAGCGGACGGGTTCATGGCTCAGGGCGAGCTGGCCATCGATGGCGATGCCATGGAACACAGTCCGTTCCATGGTCCGCTGCTGCGACCTCCGGCCGTAGACATGAGCTTCATATTCCCGCCCGTCATCCAGCGTTACCACTCTCCGCAGGGGCTTGCGGTCATCGCTCCCGCCACCCTGACAGAGCACCCCGAAGCCACCTTCTCCGCTGACCCGTTCTTCAAGGGACCGCAGCACTTCTTCTGGCATATGCTGGCGCAGCACCACCGGCAGGGTCTCAGCAAGGGCCTGCCGCGGATCCAGCGGAATGAGCCTCGCAAGAACCTGGCGATGCGCCTGCGCAAGACGCACCCCCTCCGCCACCATGCCCGCCCTCTCCAGTTCCGCCGCCTCCCCGTAGCGCACTGCCCAGGTCCGCAGCGCCACGGCTTCCGCGCTCAACCGACCCAGCACGCCTGGCCGCCGCCATGGCTGACCCACGTATACGGCTTCCTCCGCCGTAACTGCACCGGCGCGCCCGGAAGCCGGATGGCTCCCCGAATCCCCGGACCAGAACAGCCAAAGCACAAGAAGCGCCGCCGCAGCGGCTGCCACCATCGGTATCCGGGCGTTCATGCCGTACGGAACGCAACGATGCCCTGCCAGCAATGGAGAATGAGGTCAGCCAGCCTTCCCGCTCCGGTAGACCGACGCCGGATCGTACCCTTTTTCCGGATACACCACCCGCAGACCAGCCTCGTCGCCCGCCACTGCCACCGCCCGGTAGAAACACGAACGGTACCCGGTATGACAGGCTCCCGGTCCCCGCTGGTCCACCCGCAGCACAAGCGCGTCCTGATCACAGTCGGTCAGAATCTCGACAACCTTCTGCACGTGCCCGCTTTCCTCGCCCTTGTGCCAGAGACGCTGACGACTCCGGCTGAAGTAGACAGCTTCGCCGCAGGCCAGCGTCAAGCGCAGCGATTCCTCATTCATGTAGGCCACCATGAGAACCGTACCCGTGACCGCATCGACGGCCACCGCCGTGATGAGCCCGTCGGCATCGAATTTCGGCGCAAAGCCTGCCCCGGCCTCCAGCGCTGCTTTGTCGCCACGTGCACCAAAGCGGATGGACTGCGCCCGCTGCTTCTGATCGTCATTCATGAACCACCTCATTCCCCTGCTGAACGACCATGCAAGCGCACCGTCACGGCGACCCGAGCGACGCAGGGTCGATCGAATCGGTCTCCTTGCCATCGCCATTCCATCCGAGGATTCTGCCATCGGCGGTGCCGGCGAAAATCCGGCGGCCATCGGGAAGTGCGGCCGTGCAGAAGACCGGCGACGCGGCCTTGCCGAGTTGCTTCTCGTTGCCCGTTTCCGAACTCTGCGCCCCCGTGTGCGCCTTGAGGTCGCTCAACCGCCCAAGCGCTCCGTCATCACCCGCCGTCAGTACCGTGGGACCGATCCATTGCACAGCGTTCACCGCAGCGGCGCGCCCGCTCAGGGTCACGGTGCTTTCCTTCGTCTTCACGTCCCAGACCTTGAGCTGGCGGTCGGCTCCGCCCGTCACGAGCTGCGTGCCATCGTCATTGAGATCCAATCCGAGCACCTGGCTGCCATGCGCTTCGATCCTCATGGTTTCGCGCCCGCTCGCCACTTCCCAGAACTTCACCATGCGGTCGCCTCCCGCCGTCACGGCAAGTTTTCCGCCGTCGGCAAGGTCGAGGGCAAAGAGGGAATCGTCATGCGCCTTCCACGACCGCAGCAAGGAACCATCGGCGGTGTCCACGACCCTCACGGTTCCCTGTTCCCCGGCAAGACCGTCGGCCAGCACGGCCTGACTTCCGCCCGGCAGCATGCGGACCGCCGCAATGCGGTCGCTCAATCCATCGCGGATTTCCCGGTGCACTCCCCATGGTTCGGTTCCCCAGACCACGAGCCTGCGGAAGGCTCCGCTGAGCAATTGCCGTCCGTCACTGGACCATGCGAGGCTCTGCACGGGATCGGGATGAGCCTGCCCGCGGTGCCGCAGTTCAAGCGGACCGTCCCCCACCGCAAAGACGAGTACTTCGTTCCCCCATCCAGCCGCCAGCCTCGTGCCGTCGGCCGAAAGCGCCATGGCCATGACCGGACGGTATCCTCCGGGCAGCGTCGCGGGATTGACCGGACGCAGCGCTCCGGCATCGGCCTCGAGGGCAGCCGCGTCCCACGGAGCGCCGGCCCGCACCCAGTCGCTGAGCACTGCCATGTCCTGCGCAGCGAGCTGCTTCTTCGGTGGCATGTGAGGATCGGCTTCCGCGGGCAGCAGGTTCACCAGAGGGCTTGCTTCGGGATGACCTGCCACCACAGCCACACCCTCGGAGCCTCCCTTCATCATGGCTTCCCGCGTGTGCAGCATGAGCCCGCCCTTGTGCTTCGATTCATTATGACAACCAAGGCAGTTGGCCCGCAGAATCCTCATGGCGGCAGCCGCCTCTCCCTCTGCCGCGCTGCGGCCACCTGCACAGATCAGGGTCAACGCCACCATCGGCCAGCCATGCCATCTCGTTTCCGCTTTCATTGCAGATAGATGAATTCGCCCGCGCCCATCATCCCGTGGCAGAACTCCAGCCACGCCGCCTGCGCGCCGTCATCGCCGTCCTGCAGTGCCCGCATTTCCGCAAGCGATGCCATGGCGGCCGCCAGTTCAGGTTCCCGCGGAGTCCTCTGCAGGCCCGTCTCGAAAAGCCACGTCACCCGCTCGGCATCCCCCGCCTGCGGCAAGGCATCCAGCATCCGCCCGGCCCAGAGCCCGGCCTGCGCACGCACAAAGGGATCGTTCAGCATGACGAGGGCCTGCGCCGGCACATTGGTGACATTGCGCCGCCCCACCGAACTGAACGGCGTCGGATAATCAAAGGCCACCATCATGGTCGGCAGAAAATTCCGCCGCACAGCCGTGTAGATGCTGCGGCGTCCATCCCCATCAAGCGGACCGCTCGCAGCCGGACGACCCCGCCCGACCACGAAATCGTTCAAGGGCACCGGCACAGGCGGTCCGCCACGCTGCGGATTGAACCGGCCGGATACCACCAGCATGGCATCCCGGATGGCTTCGGCTTCCAGCCTCCGCACGGGCATCCGGTGCAGCCACACATTGACGGGATCCACCGCCGCCGTGGCCTCATTGGCAGGCCGGGAACTCCGCGCAAAGGCATCCGTCAGCACAAGCCGCCGCAGCATCTTCTTCACGGACCATCCATCTTCCCGCACAAACTGCCACGCAAGGTGATCGAGAACCTCGGGATGAGTCGCCCGCTCGCCCAACCAGCCGAAATTGTCGACGGTCGGCACAATGCCGCGCCCGAAAACATGATGCCAGAGCCGGTTCACCATGACGCGCGCCACAAGGGGATTCGCGGGGTCGGTCAGCTGCGCCGCCAGTTCGGCGCGGCCACTGCTCTCCCTCGCGGCAATCCTCGGCGTCCCGAAAACTTCCGGCAGTCCCCGCAGGGCCGCCTCCCCGGGCTTCTGATGCTTCCCCCGGTCCAGCACAGGATCGTCGGTCCCCGTCAGATCCGCCCACGAAACCGCGAGCGCACTCTGCCAGCGGACCCCGGAAGCAAGTTCCGCCGTCTCGCGGAACTGCCCGGCCGCCGCCGCCACCACCTTCGCCATGTCCCCACCAGCCTCCCCCGCCTGCCGCACTATCCAGTCAGCCAGCCCAAGATCTTTCCCCGCCACAGCGCGCCCCGCCGCAAGGGCGTCCGCCACTCCCCCCACCGCCTTTCCCAGCATCTCCATCATTTCCTCCGGAGAGGACGCCTCGGCCTCCGGCCACCAGGGAACCACTGCCGTGACCGCCGGAACTTCCGCCGCATCGACCACCATCATCAGCATCGCGTCACCATCGCCCGCAGGCGCGAATTCCACGTGCCCCCGGTGCCCGGCATACGGCGAAAGATCGTGCGTGACCCAGCGCCATGCCGCCCCGGTGTCGAATTCGGCCCGCAGCCGGCTGTGCAATCCTCCGGTCAGCATGATATGACCATCCACTCCGGCATACACCTGCAGTTTCCCGCGCATCAGGTAGTGCAGTTTCCCGGTGCGCAGCGCAAACTTCGGCGACCGCAGCGTCCGCCCGGACCGGCCCGCGGCTCCCAGTTCACCGGAATCCATCTCGGTCCCCGGAGCGGACGACAGCGGATTCCAGAAGGCATCGCGCCATGCCATCCCGCTCACGGCGAGACCGGCCCACGGACGCTCCGGCGATCCCGCCAGAGGTTCCCCAGCGGCCACCGCCATCATGGCGGGCCCGTCGGCCTTCCATGGAGTCCGGCCCGGTCCGCGGTAATCCGCCACCACAACCCCTCCCGCCGGCAGATCGCTCTGCGCCCGGGGCCGATGCCGCTCCCGCGCTTCCGCAAACTTACCTGGTTCGCTCAACCCGGGCTCTGCAAGCAGGCGAGCGACGGCATGCAGGGGATGGGAAATCTCCGCAGCGGCGGCTTCCCGCTCGCGCTGCCACCACGACCCGAAGGCGCTGCCAGCAGGCACCGCCGCTGCCGTCCGCAGGGCATCGGCAAGCCCCCGCAGAACTTCCCCGTATGCCTGGCCCACCGCGGGCTCATGCCGCCGCCGCACCTCGGCAAGTTTCCCGGCCACTTCGCGTTCCTGCTCCATGGTTTCAAACCTCACCTGCCGGAACGATGACCCCAGCACGAGTCCGCTGAGCGCATGATAGTCGCGCTGCGTAATCGGATCGAACTTGTGATCATGACAGCGCGCACAGGCCACCGTCAGCCCCAGAAAGGCTTTGCTGAGCACATCGATCTTGTTGTCGATCCGCTCGCATTCGTCCTGCCGCAGATCGACGGGATTGTGAATCTCTTCACCCAGAAAGGCCCAGCCGGTGCCCAGCACGGATTCGTTGCTGCCACCGGGTCCGCGCCGTGCCTCCAGCAGATCCCCGGCCACATGTTCCCGCACGAACACATCGTACGGCACATCGGCCTCGAACGCACGGATCAGATAGTCCCGGTACTGCCAGGCATTCGCGATCAGAAAGTCGTCTTCATGCCCGCGCGATTCCGCATACCTCATCACATCCATCCAGTGCCGCGCCCAGCGCTCGCCGAAATGCGGACCCGCAAGGAGACGGTCGACCACGGCTGCGCGGGCAGCCACGTCATCACGTTCCCGCAATTCCCGCCTCGCCGCTTCATCCGGCGGCAGCCCCGTCAGCACAAAGGAAACCCGGCGCAGCCACACATCGGCAGCCACCAGCGGCGCTGGCTCCAGCTGCTTTTCGCGCAGTTTCGCCAGCAGCATGCGGTCAATGTCCGTGCGGCCGGGACCGTCGGGCACAGGCTGCCGCTGCGGTGCTCCCCTCAGCCATGGCTGCCGCTCTTTCTGCCGTGCCCAGTTCTCTGCGCCACACAAGTCCCTGGCCGCTGCCAGCAGCAGCACCATCGGCAGAAGTAACATCGTCATGCGCATCGCAGCCATTCCGGAAACAGTCTTTCCTACGCGGCCGCCCGGCCGGCTTTTCCCACGCATTCACTTCCCCGCCCCCCTCACCTGTACTTGCCTCCCGCCCCGCCCCCGCCCATCTTCCGCCCCATTCCCTTCCGCCACCCATGCGTGTTTTCCTCTCTCTCTTCTCTCCCTGGTGCTGGCGCATGGCATGGCGCGACAGCCGCAAATCCCGGCGCCGCCTCCTCCTCTTCTCGGCTTCCATCATGGCCGGCATCGCCGCACTCGTCGCCATCGGATCACTGCGCGACAGCCTCCTCCTCGCCCTCGAAAATGAAGCCCGCGGCATGCTCGGCGGCGATGTCTACGTCCACGCCAAACGCCCGTTCTCCAATCGCGCCAATGAAATCCTCGCGGGCGACGGTGCCCGCATCCAGCGCGAAGTGGCCTACACCACCATGGCCCGCGTCGCCGATTCCAAGGCTGCCCGACTCGTCCAGGCCCGCGCCGCAGATCCGGATTACCCATTCCATGGCACGCCCGTAACCGACCCCCCGGACGCATGGCAGCGCTGCCTCGCCGGCGAAGGATTCGTGGCCGACGCCGCCCTCATGGCGTCGCTCGAAATCGAAACCGGCCGCCGCCTCCGCATCGGTTCGCTCGAACTTCCGCTGCTCGGCTCGTTCCTCCGCCCACCCCCGCAGGTCTCGCTCATGGGAGCCTTCGCCCCGGAACTCTTCTTCGCCCGCAGCCTCGCTCCCCAGACGGGCCTGCGCGACGCCTCGGGCTTCACGTTCCACCGCGCATGGCTCGTCTTCCCGGACGGCTACGACGTGGAAAAGAATTTCGCCGCCCGTCACCGCTCGGCCCTGCGCTCGGAGGGCATCAGCACGGAAACCGTGGAGGGACGCAAGAAGTCCGCCCGCCGTGTCCTCGAAATCGTCTACAGTTTTCTCAGCCTCATGGCCTTCATCGCCCTCGTGCTCGGCGGCGTGGGCATCGCCAGCGCCATGCAGGTGCATGCCTCGGAACGCATCCCGACAGTGGCCACGCTCCGCTGCCTCGGCTGCACCGCCAGCCGCGCCCTCGCAGTCTACCTCATCCAGGGCCTCGGCCTCGGCCTCGCCGGATCGCTCGGCGGCGTCACCCTCGGCCTCGCCGCCGCATGGGCCATCCCCACTTTCCTCAATAGCGTCCTCCCGGTCACGGTGACCCCGAAACTGGCACCGCAGACCATCTTCATGGCACTCGGCTTCGGTTTCCTGCTCTGTGTCTGCTTTGCTCTCCTGCCGCTCCTCCGCGTCCGCCGCGTTCCCGCCATGGCGGCCGTCCGCGCCCAGATCACCGGCGGTGCTTCCCCATGGCGCGACCCCGCCGCATGGATCCTCATCCCGGCAGTGGCGGCCTCGCTGACCTGGCTCGCCATCCAACTCAGCCCGCCGGACGCCCCGCGCGTGGGCATCGGCTTCGCTGTCGCCATCGCCGCCGGACTCGCGCTCCTCGCGGCCACCGGTGCCGTGCTCATGAAACTGGTGCGTCTCGCCGTCCGTCCCTCATGGCCCTTTGCCATCCGCCAGGGCCTCGCGGGCCTGCACCGCCCACGCAATCAGACCACTCTCTTCCTCATGAGCGTCGGCCTCGGCTCGGCCCTCGTCCTCGTCACAGTCCTCGCCCAGCACCTGCTCACGGGCTTCTTCGATGGCAATGCCTTCCGCGGAAAACCGAACTTCTTCGCCACGGACGCCCCTCCGGATGCCCGCGAAAAAACCATCGCCCTCATGACGGCCAGCGGTGCCACCGTCGATGGCTCGGCCCCCATCGTCCTCCTCAGCCTCGCCGCCCTCAATGGCCAGACGCTCGACCAGATCCAGGAAAAGGACCGCAACCAGCGCCCTTCCGGTTGGTCGCTCACCAATGTCTACCGCGCCTCATGGAACAAGGAACTCATGGGCTCCAGCCCACCCCCGCCTCCCGGTTCCGCCATTCCCATCTCCCTCGAGGAAGGTCTCCTCGGCCAACTGAAACTGAAACGCGATCAGACCATCACGTTCCGCGCGGGCGAACGCGAAATCCTCTGCCTCATCAAGCGCACCCACACGGCCGCATGGGAAAACATGTTCGCCAGCTTCCCGGTCATCTTCCCGGAAGGAGCCCTTGAAGGATTCGACCACACCTGGGCCTTCGCGGCCCGCACGTCGGGCACCCGGCAGTCGGCCATCCTCCAGCGCGACCTCACCGCAGCCGTCCCAGGCATCACGGTATTCGATGTCGCGGCCATGACAGCCATTCTCGAAAACCTGCTCGACCGCGGCATCTGGGTGATCCGCGCCCTCTCGCTCCTCACAGTCCTCACCGGCTGCATCATCGTTGTCGCGATCCTCCTCGCGGGACGACGCGACCGCCTCGAGGAAAGTGTCACGCTCCGCACACTCGGGGCTTCCCGCCAGCAGATCCGCAGCATCCTGGTTTCGGAATATGTAATCCTCGGCTTCACCGCGGCCCTCACAGGTGCCGTGCTGGCCGCCGCCTACGCATGGCTCCTCGCCACCTACGTCTTCAAGGTTCCCTTCCAAACCCTCCTCTGGCCACTCGCATGGGCCATCCTCATCGTGGCTGCCCTCACCGCCGCCCTCGGCATGTTCCTCAGCCGCGGCATCGCCAGCCACCCTCCGCTCGCCATCCTCCGCGGATCGGATTGAACTCACGCAGCGACCCTTCGCCCTTCCAAACCCCAGCCCGCCCGAACCCCGTCATGAACCGGCTCCCCGACGAATCCACGGACGATGACGGCATCGTGCGGAGCATTCCGCGCTCGGCCCCCATGCCATCCCCGGACGAACTCTCGGGTCTCGCCCTCGAAATGCACAAGGCCTTCGCTCCCGATGGCCTCCTCTCCCAGTCGCCCGACTTCGAATACCGCGAAGCCCAGCAGCGCATGGCCGTCGAAGTCGGCCAGGCCATCGAAAAACAACGCCCGGTCATCATCGAAGCCGGCACCGGGGTCGGCAAATCCCTCGCCTACCTCATCCCAGCCGCCTCCTTCGCCCTCCGCGAACAACGCAAGGCGGTCGTCTCCACCCACACCATCAATCTCCAGGAACAACTCGTCGCCAAGGACATTCCCATCGTCCGGAAAATCCTCGGCATTCCCTTCTCTGCCGTCCTCCTCAAAGGCCGCGCCAATTACCTCTGCCCACAGCGCCTCAGCCGCGCCATGCGCAGCGTCACCGACCTCTTCACGACCGCCGAACACGACGAACTCCGCGCGCTCTGGAAATGGCACCAGGAATCGGAGGACGGCACCCTCTCGGACCTCCCCTTCTCGCCTTCCCCCAGCGTCTGGGCCCAGGTCTGCAGCGAACCCCACGCCTGTTCCCCCAGATCCTGCGGACCAGACAGCCGCTGCGCCTACCAGAATGCCCGGCGCGCCGCCGCCGCCGCCGACATGGTCGTCCTCAATCACACGCTCTTCTTTACCCTCCTCTCCAGTCAGGACGACATGGGAGCCGAAGGCCAGGGCTTCCTCTTTCCCAACGACTTCGTCATCATGGACGAAGCCCACACGCTGGAAAATACCGCAGCCCGCCAGCTCGGTCTGCATATTTCCCAGGGCGGTCTCAAGTTCGACCTCCAGCGGCTCTACAATCCCCGATCCCAGAAGGGCCTCTTCGCCCTCGCTGCCTCAGCCGACGGCGTCCGCGCCACCGCCTCGCTCCTCGAACAGGTCGATGGATTCTTTACTTCGGTAAGATCAGCGGCCCACTTCGCCCCGGCCGGCCGGGAATTCCGCGTGCGCCGCCCCGGCCTCGTCGAAAATACCCTCAATGCCGCCCTCATGGACGTCATCTCGGAAATCCGGACGCTCTCGGACGACAAGGAAGCCCCGGACAGCACGGTCACGGAACTCACGGAAATGGGCCGCCGCCTCATCGAAACCCGCGCCGCCCTCGAAGAATTCCTCGGCCACGCCCGCGATGGCTCGGTCTACTGGGTGGAACGATCGGGCATCGATGACCGCAACCTCAGCCTCCACGCCGCCCCGGTCGATGTAGCTCCCCTCCTCCGCAATCTCTTCTTCTCAGGCGGCAAAACCTGCATCCTCACCAGCGCCACCATGGGAGCCGGTGAACCCGGCCTGCGCTACTTCCGCCGCCGCTGCGGAGCGGAGAAAATCCGCGCAGTCGAACTCGGCAGCCCGTTCGACTGGGAACAGCAGATGACCCTCCACCTCGTCCGCTCCATACCGGATCCCAACCACCCAGGCTACGAGGCCGCTCTCGAGGAATGGATCCGCCACTTCATCTCGCTCTCGCAGGGCCGCGCCTTCGTCCTCTTCACCAGCTACAAACTCATGGAATCCATTGCCGCACGCATGGAACGCTGGTTCCAGCAGATGGGCTGGAACCTCCTCGTCCAGGGCAAGGGCCGCCCACGCCACCAGATGCTTGCCGATTTCAAGGAAGACATCAGCAGCGTCCTCTTCGGCACGGAAAGCTTCTGGACCGGCGTCGATGTCCCCGGCGAAAGCCTCAGCAATGTCATCATCACCCGGCTCCCCTTCGCCGTCCCGGATCACCCGCTCACCGCCGCCCGCATCGAACACATCGAAGACCGCGGCGGCAACCCGTTCACCGAATACAGCGTCCCGGAAGCCGTCCTCAAACTCCGCCAGGGCATCGGACGCCTCATCCGCACCAAACGCGACCACGGCATCGCCGTCATCCTCGACCCCCGCGTCCTCACCAAAGTCTACGGACGCACCTTCCTCGACGCCCTCCCCCCAGCCCCGCGCGTCATCGCAGACTGAGGAGCCTCCCGCAAAAGCCACTGACAGCACGCGCCATCCCTGCCGTATCCGGCCCATGCGCCTGTCCGCCTCCGCCTTAGCTTTCCTCACCACCCTCGCCGCCCTCGCTGCCGCCGCTCCCGCGGCCAATCCCCCGCCCGATTCCCGCTGGCAGGCCGAAGTCCTCGCCACGGGCATGGCTCAGCCCATGGAACTGGAACGCGCCCCCGACGGCCGCATCTTCTTCATCGAACTCGCCGGACGACTCCGCATCTGGAAACCGGATACCCGCACAGTCACCGAGGCCGCCACCATCCCAGCCTTCACGGAACAGGAAAACGGCCTGCTCGGCTTCGCCCTCGATCCCCAGTTCGCCACCAATCAGTGGATCTATATCTTCTATTCACCAAAGGAGGAACCCGGCCAGCGCCTCAGCCGCTTCACCATGCAGGGCGATTCCCTCGACCTCGCCTCGGAAAAGGTCGTCCTCTCGTTCTCCACCCAGCGCCGCGAATGCTGCCACCACGCCGGCAGCGTCGAATTCGGACCGGATGGCTGCCTCTTCATCTCCACAGGCGACAATACCCATCCGCACGGCGACTCGGAGGGCTTCGCCCCCATCGACGAACGCCCGGACAAGGAACCATGGGATGCTCAGAAATCCTCCGCCAATCCCAATGACCTCCGCGGAAAAATCCTCCGCATCAAACCCCGGCCCGATGGCTCCTGCGAAATCCCGGAAGGCAATCTCTTCCCCCCCGGCACCCCCGGAACCCGTCCGGAAATCTACTGCATGGGATGCCGCAATCCATGGCGCATGAGCGTCGACCAGGCCAACGGACAAGTCTACTGGGGCGAAGTCGGCCCGGACGCCGGCGGCGACGGACCACGCGGACCACGCGGCTACGACGAAATCAATCAGGCCCGCCAAGCCGGCAATCACGGCTGGCCATACTTCATCGGAAATAACTTCGCCTACGCCGATTACGATTACACCACCCGGAGAACGGGACCGAAATTCGACCCGCTCAAGCCACGCAACGACGCCCCGGGCAACACGGGAGCCAAGGACCTCCCGCCCGCCGTCCCAGCCTTCATCTACTACCCCTACGGTGCCTCGGAACAATTCCCGGAAGTCGGCCAGGGCGGCCGCTCGGCCTGCGCCGGCCCAGTCTTCCACTTCCGCCCGGAATTCGAACAGTCAGGCGGCTTCCCTGCCTACTTCGACAATTGCCTGCTCTGGTGGGACTGGGAACGCCGCATGATCCGCTGGGCCCGGCTCGACAAGGACAGCAACCTCGCCGCCATCGAACCATTCACCCCTGCCATCCCCATCAAACGCATGCTCGATGCCCAGTTCGGACCGGACGGCCAACTCTACTGCATCGACTACGGCGAAACATGGGGAGCCAATGCCGACGCCCGCCTCCTCCGCATCTCGTTCACCCACGGCAACCTCCCGCCCACCGCCACTGCCAAGGCCTCCCCTCCCCACGGCCCCCTCCCCCTCAAGGTCAACCTCTCCAGCGAAGGCAGCACCGACCCGGACAGCGCCGCAGATGCCCTCGCCTACGCATGGTCGCTCAATGGCAAACCATTCTCCAAAGAACCAAACCCGTCACTCGACATCACCACCGCTGGCGACCACGTCATCGAACTCTCCGTAACCGACCCCAACGGAGCCACCGCCACGGCCCGCACTTCCATCGTCGCCGGAAATTCCCCGCCCGCCGTCGCCCTGACCTCACCCGCAGATGGCGATTTCTTCTCGCCAGACCAGCCAGTCACATGGTCGGCCACCATCCACGACGCGGAAGAGGGGAATTCCAGCGACACTCCGGATTCCTTCGCCCCTCGCCTCCTCCTGAGCGCAGCCCCGGACCGCGGCGGCCCAGAAGCCCCCGGCCTCACGCTCATGAAAAGCGCGGACTGCTTCAATTGCCACGCCCCGGAACACCGCATCGTCGGCCCCGCCTTCCTCGAAATCGCCAACCGCTACCGCGGCCAGAAGGAGGCCCTCAATGCCAGCATCGACCGCGTCCAGAAAGGTTCCTCGGGCGTCTGGGGCCCCGTCCCCATGCTCCCCCATGGCCACCACTCGCGCGATCAGATCGCCGCCATGGTCTCATGGGTCTTCTCCCTCCAGCCAGACTCGGAAAAACCCATCCTCCAGCGCGGTCTCAGCGGATCCCTCGCCCTCCCTCAATCCGCAGCCTCGGCCCGCGCCATCACCCTCGAAGCCACTTTCACCGACGCCGGACAACCCCCCGCCAGCCCTCTCACCCACCGCACCACCATCACCCTCCGCAACCGCCGCACGGAAGCAGAAGCCTGCCATTCCAAAAACGGTACCCAGGCCCTCCCCGGGGGCTCCGCCAGCGGCGGCCACTTCATCGGCGATACCAGCCACGGCCAGTGGATCGAACTGAAAGGCATCCGACTCGACCAGACCTCGTCCTTCACCACCCGCACAGCCAGCGGCGGGGCCGGCGGCACCATCGAAATCCATGCGGACAAACCCGACGGCCCGCTCGTCGCCTCCATCCCCATCCCCACCACCAGTGGCTGGGAATCATGGCAGGAAATCACCACACCCCTCCCGAAAACCAACCCTCCCCATGGCAGACACGACCTCTTCCTCGTCTTCTCAAACCCAGGCAAGGGCGGGCTCATGAACCTCGACTGGATCCAGTTCAATCCCTGAACGGCCAGCCAACCGCAGCACACAGGCTCTCCCCTGGACGCATCCCCGCCCCTGTGCAGGGATGAAGCTCCCCCCTATGCACCTCCGCCGCTGGTTCCTCTGGTCCCTGCTCTACGCCGCCGCCACGTTCGCATGGATCGTCGTCTTCGAGCACGGATACCGCCAGCCCCACTTCTCGGAAGGTGCCGCCCGCGAATACACAAGGCTCCGCACCACCGTCCACCACTGGATCGCCACCCTCCGCCACTCCCGCTGACCCCACCATGAGCTTCCGGACCGAAATGCTCCAGGTGGCCCGCCTCGCCCCACGCCTCCTCGACTCAGCCACCCCACTCGTGGCCGACTTCCTCCACCGCTCCAGATCCCCGGAAGGCGCATGGCCGGACCGCGACGGCAAACCGGACGTCTATTATACAGTCTTCGGCATCGAAGGCCTCATGGCCCTCCACCAGTCGCCGGACCACCCCGCCCTCGCCCCATGGCTCGACTCCCTCGCAGCCCAGCCACTCGACTTCGTCCACCTGTGCTGCCTCGCCAGATGCTGGGCCACTCTCCCAAAATCCCTCCAACCCACGGAATCCCTCCGGAAATCAGTCGCCAGCCGCCTCCTCACGGATTTCCAGACCCCTGACGGCGGCTTCCATCAGCGACCCGGCTCCCCGCTCTGCTCGGCCTACGGCTGCCTCCTCGGCTGGAGCGCCCTCGCCGACCTCGGCCTCCCCTCAGCCCCAACAGAAAAAATCACCAATTGCCTCCAGAGCCTAGCCACCCCGGACGGTGCCTACGCCAACGAACCCGGCCTCCCCCTCGGCACCACCACCGCCACCGCCGCCGCCATCTCCCTCCACCGCATTCTCCGCCGCCAACCCCCGGATTCCGCCAGCTCATGGCTCCTCAGCCAGTTCCACCCAGCCGGCGGCTTCAAAGCCTTCCCCCACGCCCCCATCCCGGACCTCCTCTCCACCGCCGTCACCCTCCACGCCCTCGACGGTACCCAAACCCCCTTCCCCCACCTCAAAGACCCCCTCCTCGACTTCATCGATAGCCTCTGGTCCGCCGACGGTGGATTCCATGGCAACTGGACCGATGACTCCCTCGACGTCGAATACACCTACTACGGCCTCCTCGCCCTCGGCCACCTCGCCCTCTGACCCGCGAATCAGGACAATCTCACGCCCTCACGCCCCCACAAAGGTCTTGCGCTTTCAGACCACCGGGATAGCCTCGCCGCATTTACTGGACCTCCTTGGACGTTCAGTGCCCGATAATTTCCTCACCGCAACGACCAACCCATCCTGATAATGCATCCCGCCCTGAGCAACCATGGCCGACCCTCCAAGGCCTCGTCTCTCATGCTTTCCCTGTCTTCGCTGGCCATCTCGCTCGCGCTCGCGGAAAGCTCTTTCG
>Ga0315899_10001762_pt1 | contig 24483 bp, 17 predicted proteins | sample LakEriMetagenome_2_FD_203518 | JGI IMG/M metagenome (GOLD analysis project Ga0315899, IMG submission 203518) | Freshwater fungal communities from buoy surface, Lake Erie, Ohio, United States - Buoy 4 MA112 | ecosystem: Environmental > Aquatic > Freshwater > Lake | place: USA: Lake Erie, Ohio... | reverse complement strand
GCGACCCAGATACCAGACCCGATATTTATGGTAAAATTGGAAATTCAGGGGTGAGTATTTGCTGCCTTGATGATGCCAAAAGATTATACAGCGGGTTTAACCTGGCCGATCCCAAAACTTCGGTATCTATGACCATCAACGGGCCGGCTCCGATGATGCTGGCCTTTTTTATGAATGCCGCCATTGATCAGCAGTGCGAACTGTACATCAAAAAACAGGGTCTTGAAAAAGAAGTAGATGCCAGAATTGAAGCCATTTACGCACAGAAAGGGGTGCCCAGGCCTCGTTATCATGGCGACCTGCCCGAGGGAAATGACGGACTTGGATTAATGCTGCTAGGTGTTACCGGTGATCAGGTGCTGCCTAAAGAAGTTTATGAAGAGATAAAGGCCTACACCCTCAGCCAGGTGCGGGGTACCGTGCAGGCAGATATTCTTAAGGAAGATCAAGCCCAGAATACCTGCATTTTCAGTACGGAATTCGCCTTGAGACTGATGGGTGATGTACAGCAACATTTTATCAGTAACAAGGTAAGAAATTTTTACAGCGTAAGTATTTCAGGTTATCACATTGCGGAGGCAGGTGCCAATCCCATTACCCAGCTGGCATTTACCCTTGCCAATGGTTTTACGTATGTGGAATATTATCTCAGCCGTGGCATGCATATAGATGACTTTGCGCCCAACCTGAGTTTCTTTTTCAGCAACGGAACCGATCCTGAATATGCAGTAATCGGTAGGGTGGCCAGGCGTCTTTGGGCCAAAGCCATGAAGTTGAAATACGGGGGCAACGAGCGCAGTCAGATGCTCAAATACCATATTCAAACCAGCGGTCGCAGCTTACATGCCCAGGAAATTGATTTCAACGATATTCGCACTACGTTGCAAGCCCTGTACGCCATTTATGATAATTGCAACAGTTTGCATACCAATGCATACGATGAGGCCATTACCACACCCACCGAGGAAAGTGTGCGCCGGGCCATGGCCATACAGCTGATTATTAACCGTGAACTGGGTTTGGCTAAAAATGAAAACCCTTTGCAGGGAAGCTTTATCATCGAGGAACTTACCGATCTGGTGGAAGAGGCCGTGCTTACAGAGTTTGACCGCATTACAGAACGGGGTGGAGTATTGGGATCTATGGAAACCATGTACCAGCGCAGTAAGATTCAGGAAGAAAGCTTGTACTACGAAACCCTCAAACATTCCGGAGAATTGCCCATAATCGGTGTAAACACATTCCTAAGCAGTAAGGGTTCTCCCACCGTTTTGCCTCAGGAGGTAATTCGCAGCACCCGCGATGAGCAAGATCGTCAGATTGCTACTGTGCGAAATCTTCACAAAGGCAATGAGGTGTCTGCACTGTCTGCGTTACAATCGATACAGGATGCAGCCATTCAGAATGGCAATGTGTTTGAACAGCTCATGGAAGCCGCTAAGGTTTGTACCTTGGGTCAAATAACCCGGACCTTGTTCGAAGTTGGTGGGCAGTATCGCAGGAATATGTAATCAGGGTTGATTGGCTCCTGAAAAGGATGCAATTTGCCTGTGCTCAACGATTTTATTATCTATAAATACAAACAGATCACAAAAGCGATAGGGCTTACCTTGTTTGATTCCGTCGCTATAAACGTTAACATGGTTTCCTTCTCCAATTACATTTAAAATGTTGTGGTAGGATTGTTTTTTGATGTTTTGTGCAATAATTCGCATGGAATCGGTTCCCGCTTCCTTCAGTTTTTGGTGTAGGTTGTAAAATTTAAAATGAGTCGGATGGCTGTATTTTTTCAATAATTTGGGATTGTTTCCAATTAATACATCCGATACAAAATCCACAGCCAGTTTTTTGTTGGATTCGGTTTTGTTGCGATCCTGTATTTCAGATTCTGCAATGCCGGAAATGCTTTGCCCTAAGTCAATTACAGGGGCTGTTTCGTGGTTTTCCCAGTGTTCAATAATTTTATTCCCTTTAAACCTGAAAATATCGATACCCATACCGGAAAAAATACCGCTGATAAATGAGAGAGCGGATACAAAATCACCATCCTGAATTACCTTAATTGGCCTGATTTCAGTGGCAAACTGTTGCTGCCGAAGCATTTTTTCTGCAAATCCAAGCAGGCCAGGATATTGAAAATGTTTGTTGCATTGATAATGCCTTGGGTGAATAAATTCGAGCGCCTGAGGATTCTTTGTGCTATATGCCGACAGAAAAGAAATAGCTGCATCTTTTTTTGTGATTTGCATGGCCTGAGATAATTAAGGCCTCAAAACTCTCACAATAGAAGTTTTTGGGAATGATAAAATTGGTACTTTTTATGGTAATTTTTGCCTTATTGATGCATTTCCCTAAATGCAGATGGTATGATATTTTCTGCGTTCTTAAAGTATTTTACAAAATTCGTGGGTTCATCAAATCCCAGTCGAAAGCCAATCTCTTTGATGCTGAGGTTGGTGTGTGCCAACAATCTTTTGGCCTCCAGTATGGTTCGGCCCTGGATCATTTCTTTGGCCGTTTTGCCAATGGTTTCCATGGTGCATTTTGCCAGTTTTTTCTCTGTGAGATGCAATTTTTCGGCATAAAAGGACACCTTTTTGCATTGATGATAATGGATTTCAAGGATGTTTTTAAACTGAATTAATACAGTCAGTGCGTTACCTTTCTTGATTTCTTGCAGATGAAAAATTCTGTAGAGTCTTTCGCTGTTTAGCATCAGATTGTGCAGTAGATTCTGCAGAATAATGGGTTTATATTCATCATAACTATTTTTAAATTCAATTTCCAGCTGGGAGAAAATGGATGCAATAGGAGATGAATTGTCCTTCTGAATCTGAAGGTGCGCTACATTAAAGAAATCGTTAAATAACACGGACGTGTTCAGGTATGACGAATGATGTTGCTGTGTGCTGAAAAAGGTATCTGTAAACAGAATGATTTTCCCTTTGAACTCAGGTTTTACATCAAATTGTTTCACCATGTCCTTATGGATAAATAACAGACTTCCCGGCGACGTGGAAACCGGAGTAAAGTCAATGAACTGGGTGCCTTTGCCTTCTTCAAACCAAACAATATGGTAAAATCCGGTTCGGTGCGGAGTTGTAAGCTGCTCCTTATTTTTTGTATATAAATCTTGAATATCGATGATTTCAAATTCCTGTGTTAGCCCTTCCTTAAAATGGTATTGCTGTATGGTTTTGGTTATGTCTTTTTTTGAGGGAAGCATGTTGGAAAGAAAGTAAACTGAAGGGTTTAAATCGTCGACAAAAATAAAATAAAAAACGCATTTGTAAGAAAAAATGAGATTTAAAATCAGGCGATTTTGGTATATTTGAACAATTTATTTTTATCTGTTATGAGTGATTCTATGTTTGATTTAGCTTCTGAATTTATTTCTTCTACCCGTGCACACATTTACTTGACGGGCAAAGCCGGAACCGGCAAAACCACCTTTTTAAAAACTGTAGTACCTGCCTGTGGCAAAAGATATGTAGTGGCGGCACCTACCGGTGTTGCGGCAATCAATGCAGGCGGTGTTACCCTGCATTCGCTGTTTGGTTTGCCTACCAAGGCATTTATACCATCAGCAGATCCGGTGGATCCCAACCTGGCCAACAATACCTTGATGATGCTTCGTCATTTTCGTTACCCTGCCCAAAAACGTGAACTGTTGCGGGAGTTGGAACTGCTGGTAATTGACGAGGTTAGCATGGTTCGGATGGATATCCTCGATGCAGTGGATCTGGCCCTGAGGACTGTTCGCAGAAATGCAGATCCTTTCGGAGGGGTCCAATTGCTGCTTATTGGAGATCTGTATCAGCTGGCTCCGGTAATCAAAGAAGAGGAAGCAGCATTGCTGGGTCAGTACTACGGCGGACGATATTTCTTTGATTCGCACGCATACAAAAAAATACAGCCCGTTCAACTTGAGCTTGAGACGGTCCACAGACAAACCGACCGGCAGTTTGTGGGTTTGCTTAACCGAATACGCCATGCCGAATTTGACCGTGATGATTACGATACTTTAATGCGCTACCACAAACCGGATTTTGAGCCGGAGAAAGAGTCGGGATTTGTAACGCTCACTACCCACAATGCCATAGCCGATCGCATGAACGAGGAGGCGCTGAAAAAGCTGGATGGGGAAGAAAAATACCTGGTTGCAAAAATTATCAAGGATTTTCCCGAAAATCTCTATCCTACTGAAAGTGCTCTGCGCGTGAAACTGGGCGCGCAGGTGATGTTCGTGAAAAATGATACCTCTGCAGATAAGAATTACTTCAACGGTAAAATTGGGGTTATACACTCCATAGACGAAGCCCATATTGAAGTGTTGTTTACCGAAACAGGGCAAGTCATTAAAGTGAAGCCGGAAACCTGGGAAAATAAGCGCTATGCTCTTAGTAAAGCCGGAGATAAACTCGATGAGGAAGTCCTGGGAAGTTTTGTTCAGTATCCCATTCGGCTGGCTTGGGCCATTACCATCCATAAAAGTCAGGGACTCACATTTGAAAAAGCCGTGATTGATGCCGGTAAATCCTTTGCTCCCGGCCAGGTTTACGTGGCACTGAGCCGCTGTCGCAGTATGGATGGGCTGGTGTTGAAGAGCGAAATTACCTCGCGAAGTATACAGTGCGACCCGCGCATAGTGGAGTTCACTGCCGTAAAACCCGGACGCGCGGCACTGGATGACCGCCTTTGGCAGGAGCAACAAATGTATGTGCGTGCCAGGTTACTCAGGGTATTTAGTTTTGATGAACCCCTGAACCAGATGCAGGCATGGCGTGATGAAAACAGAGAGTATTCATCGGCGCTGCCCAAAGAAGTATTTGAAAAGGCAGACAACTGGTCAGCAGAACTGATGGCCATAGAGGAAGTGGCGTTGCGCTTTCGAAGCGAGATTATGCAGATTTTCCCCCAGGATTTTGAAAGTGAAGAAGAAGTGTCTCGCCTCGCAGACCGCATTACCAAAGGAGCCGATTATTTTGCAGGGCAGCTGTTTACCCGCGTTATTGAACCATTAACCGCTTTACACCAATCGCTTTCGGTGCGTTCACGCGTTAAGAAGTATTTTGAAAAAGCCGATACCCTGCTGGAAAGACTCTGGTTTAGTCTTAATAATCTGTATGGTATGCGTTTGAACGGCAACTCACTATACACCGGACAATCCAGGATTACACGCACAATGCCGGAAGCACAGGTTGTGGCTGTGTCAAAAGTTAAGAAACCGAGCAAGGGTGAATCTCAGGAAATTACCCTGCAGCTTCACCGCGAAGGCCATTCTATTGAGGATATTGCACAAATGCGGGGGATAACCCCTGGAACCGTTGAAACCCATCTGGGCATTTGTATAGCGGCCGGCAAATTACAGGTAGAAGAGTTGCTGACCCCAGAGCAAATTCATGAAATCACCGCTGCCATGGAAAAAGCCGAGGAGCCATCGTTAACCGCAGTGAAAAGTTTGCTGGATGAAAGCTATAGCTATGGCATGCTTAGGTGGGTGACTCAAAGCCGAATCCATGAAAAAAACTGAGGTTATAACCCGGCTGGCTCCCACCCCCAGCGGGTTTCTTCATAAAGGAAATCTGTTTAATTTTATGCTGAACTGGCTGTATGCCAGAAAATGTGGGGGCAAGGTGTTTTTACGCATCGATGATCTTGATTCAGAAAGGGCAAAACCGGAGTTTGTTGAGGCCATTTTCAGGGATTTGGAAGCAATAGGAATGGACTGGGATCTCGGTCCCTCCGGACCGGACGATTTTTATAAAAAATGGTCTCAAAAACACCGTACCGACCGGTATGTTGAATTTATAAAAACATTATCAGATAAGGGTTTTACGTATGCGTGTGAATGCAGCCGAAAATTGCTTCATGAACAGGGAGTATCGGCTGAATATCCGGGAATTTGCCGAACCAAAAACCTGGATTTTGAGCAAAATAGCACCTCACTTAGGTTTAACCGAGAGGCATTGGGATTTGCATCCGGCGATCCGATCATTTTGAGGAAGGATAATATACCGGCCTACCACATTGGAAGTATTTGCGATGATATAGATTTTGGTGTTACCCATGTTTTTCGTGGAAAAGATCTGATAGAATCCACCCAGCTGCAGAAAGAGATGGCAAGTGCGGCAGCGATTTCGGATTATGATGATATTCAGTTTCAACACCATGATTTGTTATTGGACAGCAAGGGGCAAAAAATTTCCAAATCTGCAGGCAATGCCGCGGGAAGTCAGGAGGGTTTACTGATCAAGGAATTTGCTGTTTGGATGGGACTTTCACCTCAAAGTAACCCAATTCATAATTTAGCGGATTTGATGGCGTTGCCATTGTCAATAATTTGAGGAAATCCGCCCGTTGCGAAAACGTATTTTCGTGACTCTATGTTGGAAAAACGTATTGCCACAGCACTTAGTATTCGTGAATCGCAGGTAAAAAGCACACTCAAGTTATTTTCCGAGGGAAGCACCGTGCCCTTCATTTCACGTTACCGCAAGGAAGTGACTGGAAACTTGGATGAGGTGCAGATACAGCGTGTGAAGGATTTATGGGAAGAGCTTCAGGAGCTGGAAAAGCGACGGGCGTATATTCTTCAGCAAATAGCAGAGCAGGGCAAACTCACACCGGACTTGAAACAGGCGATTGAAACTGCACAGGAGATTCAGCAACTGGAAGACCTATACCTGCCATACAAACCCAAAAAACGCAGTAAGGCAGACGCTGCCCGAGAAAAAGGCCTTGAACCGCTGGCTTCCATGATTTTTGAACAGAAAAGTGATCGTTTTTGGCAGGAAATTGATAATTTCATTAACGAACAGGTAGGCAATAGGGAGGAAGCCCTTCAGGGAGCCCGCGATATTATTGCTGAATGGATTAGTGAAAATGCTGCGGTGAGAGGCAATCTGCGTTTGCTGTTTGAAAAAGAAGGGGTTCTTACATGCAAGGTTACCCGTGGAAAGAAGGAAGATCAGGAGGCGCAGAAGTTCCGTGACTATTTTGAATACAACGAAAATTTACTAAAATGTCCTTCTCACAGACTTTTGGCCATGTTTAGGGGGGAGTCATTGGGTTTTTTGAAAATATCCGTTTTCCCCGATGAAGAAAAAGCCATACAAATAATCCGTCGGCAGGTGCTGCGAGGATATTGTGATGCCACAGAACAGGTAAAAATGGCCTTGCAGGATGCCTGGGAGCGACTGCTTCAGCCACAGCTGCAAAGTGAAATGCTAAACAAGGCGGCAGAAAAGGCCGATGAAGAGGCCATTGCTGTGTTTGCGCTAAATGCGCGTCAGTTGCTGTTGTCGCCGCCCTTGGGTGAAAAGCGTTTGCTTGCCATTGATCCGGGCTTCAGAACCGGCTGCAAAATGGTGGCACTGGATGAGAAAGGGAATTTTCTGGAGCACACCACTTTGTATCCGCACGAGCCCCAGCAAGATGTTGCAGGTGCAGGAAAAACACTGCAGGATTGGGTTACAAAGTATAATCCCGAGGCCATTGCGGTGGGGAACGGTACAGCCGGACGGGAAACGGAAGCTTTTTTAAAAGGTTGTTTGTCCAATGCCATTCCGGTTTACATGGTCAATGAGGCCGGTGCCAGCATTTACAGCGCGGGGGAGGTGGCGCGCGAGGAGTTTCCCAATCTGGATGTGACTGTGCGCGGTGCCATTTCTATTGGACGCAGATTGATGGATCCGCTTGCTGAGCTGGTGAAAATTGACCCCGGAAATATCGGTGTGGGGCAATATCAGCACGATGTAAACAAGACCTTGCTGAAAAAGCGCCTGGATGCTGTGGTGGAAAGTGCGGTGAATGCTGTGGGCGTGAACCTGAATACTGCCAGCAAGCATTTGTTGGCCTATGTGAGCGGACTGGGGCCGGTTTTGGCACAAAACATCCTGGAACAGCGCAAAAAACTGGGTGGTTTCAAAAGCCGTGAACAGTTAAAGGAAGTGCCACGGCTGGGAGCCAAGGCATTTGAACAAAGTGCCGGTTTTTTACGAATCAGGGGTGCTGCCAATGCCCTCGATAATAGCGCGGTTCACCCCGAAAGATACGATTTGGTGAAGCGGATGGCTGCAGATACCGGATATGCTGTTGCCTCCCTGCTCGCCGATACAGAGCTCGTAAAAACCGTAAAACCGGAAAAGTATGTGAACGAATTGCAGGGCATTGGGTTGCCCACGCTGCATGATATTATTAAAGAGCTGCAAAAGCCGGGTCTGGATCCCCGTGGTGAATTTCAGGCAGTGGGTTTCAGTGATCAGGTCCGGAGTATATCCGACCTGGAGTCCGGGCTGGAACTCAACGGAATCATCACGAATATCACGGATTTTGGCGCATTTGTTGATATCGGGGTCAAGCAGGACGGGCTGGTGCATGTGAGTCAGCTCAGCAACCGTTTTGTAAAACATCCCACAGAAGTAGTATCGCTGGGGCAGCACGTAAAGGTTCGGGTAATGGAGGTGGATGCTCAGCGGAAGCGAATCAGTTTAACCATGAAATTTTCCGGCTGATTGTGCAGGGATTTCACCCGGTAAATAAAACAATCTTGCCCGCAAAAAGGCAACTTATGCGTAATTTTGCAGCATGACTCAACCCGCATCAGGACCGCGTATTGTAACCGCCCCAACAGGCACCAAACTTAACTGTAAAGGATGGATTCAGGAGGCCGCTTACCGCATGATTCAAAACAATCTGGATCCGGATGTGGCTGAAAAACCCGAAGATCTGATTGTGTATGGTGGTCTGGGAAAAGCTGCCCGAAACTGGAAGGCGTTTGATGATATTCTGAAATCCCTTCGGGAATTGAATGATAATGAAACCCTGATAGTGCAGAGTGGTAAGCCTGTCGCAATTCTGCCTACCCACAAGGATGCGCCCAGGGTACTGATTAGCAATAGCCAATTAGTGCCCAACTGGGCCAACTGGGATCATTTCCGTGAGCTGGAGGCCAAAGGCCTGATTATGTATGGTCAGATGACCGCCGGTAGCTGGATTTACATTGGTTCTCAGGGCATTGTACAGGGAACCTATGAAACCTACGCAGAATGCGCCAGACAACATTTTGGCGGTACGCTGAGAGGAACCCTGAATGTAACAGCCGGACTGGGCGGCATGGGCGGTGCGCAGCCGCTGGCTATTACCATGAACGAAGGGGTGGCCCTTGTAGCCGAAGTTGAGGAATGGAGAATTCGCAAACGCTTGGAAACCCGCTATCTGGATGTAATGAGCCGCGATGTAGATGAAGCCATAGACATGGCGTTGGCGGCCAAAGAAAAGGGCGCTGCCGTGAGTATCGGTGTACTTTGCAATGCCGTAGAATTGCTGGAGCGACTGATAGCCAGAAACATCACCCCCGAAACCCTCACCGATCAGACCAGCGCGCACGATCCATTGATTGGATATTATCCGGAAGGCATGGATGTGGAAGCCGCCGATAAACTGCGACGCATCGACCCCGAAAAATATACCGAACTCAGCTACGATACCATGGTACACCACGTAAAGCTGATGCTGGAATTGCAACAACGTGGCAGCATCACTTTCGATTATGGCAATAACCTGCGTGGACGTGCCTTTGAAAAAGGACTGAAAAATGCATTTGATTTCCCCGGATTTGTTCCTGCATTCATCCGCCAACTTTTCTGCGAAGGCAAAGGACCTTTCCGTTGGGTTGCACTGAGCGGTGATCCTGAAGATATTTATACCACAGATAAAGCCATTCTGGAGCTGTTTCCCGAGAACCAGAGTCTGAAACGGTGGATGACCATGGCCAAAGAGAAAATTTCATTCCAGGGTCTGCCTGCACGTATTTGCTGGCTTGGCCAGGGTGAAAGGGAAAAAGCCGGACTGATGTTTAACGAGCTGGTGAGAACGGGCAAGGTAAAAGCCCCCATTGTGATTGGCCGCGATCACCTGGATACCGGCTCTGTGGCGTCGCCCAATCGCGAAACTGAAGCCATGCTGGATGGCAGCGATGCCATTGCCGACTGGCCCATCCTCAATGCCCTTGTGAACACAGGCGGCGGCGCCAGCTGGGTGAGTTTGCATCACGGCGGTGGCGTGGGTATGGGATACAGCATTCACTCAGGCATGGTAATCGTGGCAGACGGCACCGATGATGCGGAAGCCCGCCTGAAACGTGTGCTGCACAACGACCCCGGAATGGGTGTAATCAGGCATGCAGATGCCGGTTATGAGATTGCCAGAGAAACATCGCGCAAACACGGCCTGGATTTGGCAGCCCGCATTGGGTGATTGATTCCCCTTTTTTACCTGATTCTACTCATCTTTTGAGCCAATACACTCGGCTAATTTTCCCGGGTGAATTATTGGCGAATATGTAAATTACTGGTCCTGGGAATTGCCATTGTTGGAGTTTTTTGTCAATCCTCTTGCAAAAAGAAAAACAACAATGGTCCTGCGGAGGATACCTGGGATATTGAAACACAAGGCATTCCTAAGTTTGCCGGACATTACCTGGAACTGAATAAAATAAGCCGGATTTCAAGGTTCAGGTCGTCTGCAGGTCATGATTACAGCGACTTTACTGAACAATGCCGAAGTATGAAACACTACTTCTATCCCAAAGATACAATAAACTGGCAAAATATCCAAATATTTTCGCCTGTTTCAGGTACTGTAACCCGTTTTGAACAGGAGTGGGCAGGATTTAAGATTGAGATACAATCGGATGAATACCCCGCATTTCGGATGATGCTTTTCCATGTAGCTCCGTTAAGAGAATATTTTATCGGAGACAAATTGTTTCGTGGACAGCAAATTGGCTACCATATTGGTTTTGAGACCTGGTCGGATGTGGCCGTTTTCGTGAATGACCCCACCCGGCAAGGTCGTCTTGTTTCGTATTTCGAGACCCTTACCGATAATGTTTTTCAGGATTATCAATTGAAGGGTATTGCTGCACGATCCGATTTTATCATTTCCAGGGCGCTCAGGGATTTACATCCTTTACAATGCAACGGTGACGCATTTTTACCCGGTGATACATTGCCGGTTTGGGTCCAGCTTCCATAATGGGCTCATGAGTGAAGGATTAAGTCATCAGGAGGCAGCTTTGCGCCTGAAACAATTCGGATATAACGAGTTGAATGTGTACGGGCAGCCCGCGGCATGGCGAACGCTGAAGGAAGTAATGAGTGAGCCCATGTTCTTATTGCTGCTGGCATGCGGTTTACTGTATGTGCTGATTGGTGACTACCGGGAAGGCATTATTTTGATGGTGGCCTTTAGCGTAATTATGGTCATTACCTATTGGCAAGCCCAAAAAACCCGCAGAACCCTGGATGCACTCCGCGCATTGTCTGCTCCGAGGGTTTTGGTTAGGAGAGAAGGAAATGTATACAGAATTGCGGCAAGAGAGGTTGTACCCGGAGATTTAATGTTGCTTTCAGAGGGCGACAGGATTTCGGCAGATGCTCTGTTGATTTCTGCTTTGGGGCTGATGGTGGATGAATCCATACTCACGGGAGAATCTTTGCCGGTATATAGGAGCATTAAACAGGGCGAAAACCGTGTCTATTCAGGTACACTGGTGGTAAAAGGCAGCGCAGAAGCTGAGGTACTAAACACGGCAGGACGGTCTGAAGTGGGTGGCATCGCTTTGTCGCTGGCCGGCATTGCCGCTACCGATACCCCTATGCAAAAGGAGCTGAAAGCGCTTACCCGAAAATTGGCATGGATGGGCCTGGGTATTAGTATTTCCGTAATTTTTATTTTCTATGTTACCCGACATAATTGGGTGCAGGCGCTGTTGACAGGTTTGTCGTCTGCTATGGCCATTATGCCTGAAGAGTTTCCGGTGGTTCTCACTGTTTTCATGGCGCTTGGTGCCTGGCGATTGTCTTCAAAACAGGTTCTTACGCGAAAGCCGTCTGCCATTGAAACGTTGGGTTCTGCAACTGTGCTGTGCACAGATAAAACCGGGACGCTTACCCAAAATAGAATGACACTTGTCCAATTGTCGGATGGTGGCCAAATATACCCCCTAGATGAATCATCATTGCCGGAACCTGGCAGGCAGTTACTGAAAGCGGCAGCTTTATGCAGTCGGGTGCGGACAGCCGATCCCATAGACAATGCTGTGATGCGGGAATGGCAAACAAGACAAGGGGCTTTTGTGCATCCGGGACAGCCGATTTGGGAAATGTCTCCTGACAATGAAATCCGGCTGATGGCTGCGGCCTACCATATCCCGGGGTCGGGCATTACAGAGGTTTACTGCAAAGGGGCCCCTGAAACGGTGCTTGCATTGTGCGGTTTGGACAACAATGAGCCCATACAGCAACACTTGCGGCAGCAGGCCAGTGAGGGTTTTCGTTTGCTTTGTCTTGCATCGGCACAAATAGAGGGGAATACCCTGCCATCAGATTTGGCTGATTTCGGCTTTTCCTTTGCCGGATTTGCAGCATTTTACGATCCCCTTAGATCGGAGGTTGTTGAGGCCATGAAAGCTTGTGTAATGGCAGGAATAAGGCCCATAATGATTACCGGAGATTATCCGGTTACCGCTGTCAGCATTGCCCAAAAAGCCGGTATGCCCCATGGGGAAGTTGTTACTGGGGAAGATTTGCAGCGTTTGAGCCCTGAGGCCCTTGTAGAAAGGGTAAAGACAGCGGTTGTTTTTGCCAGGGTAACCCCCGGACAGAAGCTAACCATTGTAAACGCCCTGAAAGAAGCGGGTGAGGTGGTTGCCATGACCGGTGATGGGGTGAACGATGCCCCTGCATTGAAAGCTGCGGATATCGGCATCGCCATGGGAAACCGTGGAACAGATGTGGCCAGGGAAGCCGCTGCACTGGTGCTGCTGGATGATAATTTTGCTTCTATCGTATCCGGCATTCGCATGGGGCGAAGGATTTATGATAATCTGCAGAAAGCCATAACCTTTATTTTTTCGGTTCATATACCCATTATCGGTCTCACGCTGTTGCCTGCCTTTTTCTCTGTTTTGCCTATAATTCTCTTACCCATTCATATCGTATTTCTTGAGTTGATTATTGATCCTGTATGCGCCATTGCGTTCGAGTCTGAGAGGGAAGAGCCCGATATCATGAGGCGCAAGCCGCGACAGCTTTTAAGGCGTTTTTTTGGTGGCAGGGAAATGGGTTATGCCTTGCTCAGAGGTATGGTGCTGCTGGGGATGGTGATTTTTATTTACCTGATGAGTCAGGCGCAGGGGCACACTTCCGGTGAAGTAAGGGTGTTGGCATTTTCAGCACTGGTTCTGGGAATCAATATGTTGATTATTTCCGGCTTGTCTGAATCCAGGGGTTTTTTTACTGAGCTATTTTCGCTGGGTAAGGCACCTGCACTGATTCTAAGTGCGTCGTGGGTAGTGTTGGTTTTAATTTTTTGGCTTCCGCCTTTGCAGTTATTTTTTGGATTTGAGATTCCTGCTATTAAATATTTTATTCCCGTACCCATTATTTCACTTTTGTTTCTGGGCTTAATAGAGAGCTTTAAAACCCTAAGGAAGTACCGCGGAAATCCCTATCCCTAGGGTTGCTGAACCGGCCACACATCGTCGTGCTGCAATGTTCTGTGAGTCCCTTTGTAGTAATGCTTTCGCTGTGTTGCGAACCAATGCCACTGCAATCCTGCATGGAAGCCGTTCAGGAGCTTACCCTGATTGTCAGCATTAAAAACAACACCGGTAAAAATGTTAATTCTACGTTTATCATTCTCTGTAAATCGAATTAGCTGCACTGGAACCAGCATTTGGGATTTTGGGAAATAGGTGATGGGTTGGTTTCCTGTGAGCAACCAGTCACTGCTTTCGTGAATTTTTTTTCTGAATAAAATTCCCCCGCTTAGTTCGAGACCGGTTTGTTTTCGGGATGTGTAAACCCGCAAATTCAGATTCATGCCTGCCCGTAGATACTGTGCCCGTGCAGTTTGCAGTGTTTTGCCAGTATTGTTGCTTTCTACACGCATGAGTGCGTATTCCCATCCAAAATTGGGCGTAGCGCTGATCAGTGAAGATAACAAAGGTATTTTTCCGTCTGCCTGCAGGGCGATGGCTGCAGCTGTTCCTGATTTCCCGGGAAGGTTTAAAATGGTACCGGGTGACATGCCTGCACCTACGGATATTGGCTCAGACTGGGCAAATAGAGAGTACGTGAATAAAAAAGTACCAATGCAAACGAGGGTTCTCAGAAGTTTGAAATTCAGTGCCATGCCCCCATTGTTTTTGGTGTGATACTGATAAGGGCTTCAGGTTGTTTACCTGAATGGGCCTTTATTTACCCTTCGGTGCCTTAATGTCCGGCAATTCTTCCGTTTCGGTTTGTTCAGTCTGGGCTTTTTGCTTGCCCGGTTTGTTGTCGTCTTTCTTTTTTACATTGAAGCCGGCAGCAAGGAGTGAAATTACCAAAATAAGTCCTGCACCACCCCAGGTAATCTTTTCTACGATGTCGGTGGTTTTTTCAACGCCAAAAATCTGGTTTCCCTGGCTGAAATTCGATGCCAGTCCGCCACCTTTGGGGTTTTGCACCAGGATAACTAACATTAATAGTATCGCAACTATGATTCCGAGTATAAGTATAATGGTCATGGGTTGTTTTCTTGTTTGATTTTTTCTATAAGGTCTGCAAAGTACGTATTTTTTTCGGGAAATTTCAACATTAATCGTTCGTAAATTCGAATTGCTCCATCAGTATTGCCTTGTTGCAGGTATACCTTAGCCAGGGTTTCGGTTGCAAGGTTCTCGGGTAAATGCTCGCTTTTTTTGGCGGCTGTTTCGGGCGTGAAAAAATCTTTACGGGGCCGTATTACGCCCGGATTTGTTTCTATAAACCTGTCTATGATCGACCGCTGTTGTGATTTTGGGTTATCCGTAATTTCGGGCTGAACCTCTTCAGTGATCTCTGTTTCCGGTCGGGAAGAAGGATTGCTTAGCCAGCTGTAAAAATCGTTGGGTTGCTCGCCGGAATCAAATCCTGTCTCGGGGTAAAATTGTTCTATTTGGTAAGGCGCTGCCGCGATAAACAGGGTTTCACTGTCCGATTGAATTGTTAATTCCGACCCAATTTCAGACATGGTGGTTTCCTCTGTATCCGGCAAAATCATGCCACCGGCTCCCAAGACTTCATGTGCTGAAATAAGGGTTGCGGGCTCTTCAAGTTCCCTGTTTTCAGGATTGCTGTAACCCAGTATGGATGCTTCGTTTCCGGTTTCGAAGGACTCAATTTCTTCAAAAACACAGTCGTTAGGGTCTTCAGGAATAAACAGCGAAGAAACAGTCAGACTCTCAATGCTAGATTCAGCCACAATAACATCCTGCGTTTTTTCAGTTGTTGTTTCCTCTGCTGTTTCACTGTAATCTGTTGATTCTATCACCACCTGTTCATGGTGGAATTCAATATCCTGTAGTTCCTGCAAATCATTTGCAACCGTGTTGATTTCATCCTGCCCGCTATCGGGGTTCTCAATTTGCGGGGTCGAAAAATCATCTTTGACTTCTTCTGCTAACAGCGTATCTCCATTCGTTTGCGTGGTTTTATTCAGAATGAAATCGGCAAGCCAGGAGCGGTTATGAACCCTTAGAGCCGCCTTTTGTATGGCTTCTTCGGCCCTGTAATCACCGGTTTGGTGATAGTATTTGGCAAGGAGTATAAAAGGTGTTGAGAATGCGGGGAATTTGCGGCAGAGTTCCTCCAGTTCAAGTGCGTCTTGCCCCGAAATTCGGTTGGTGTTTTGAGCGATATAGGTTAAATGCTCACTGTTCACCAGTCTAAAGCTATGGCTGCGAAAATTTGCTGCACGATATTATCTGAAATTTCTGATGAAAGGTTACCTTCTACGGCACTCAGATTTTGTGTAGCATCATAGGTGCGGAAGAAGGAAAATTCCCTTGTTTGGTTTTTTTCCGGATGTTTATCGCAAACGAAATCCAGTCGAATGGTAATGGTCAATTGGTTTTCAGCTGTTCCTGTATTGGCATTTCGGGTGGCAGGTTCAATGCGGTAATCTTTGATAATACCCCCAAGCTTATAATCTCCGTCTCCATTGATAAGCTTAAGTCTTGTCTCTGACTGAAATTTGGTTTTCAGTTTTTCGGTGAACTGCAGACTTAACTGGGGATTGACAATGGCGGCTTCATTGTTGAAAAAATCAACAGAAAAGGTCTGCACATCTTCCGGGATGAAGGTTCCACGGGGATCGTACGCTTTAAAAAAACCACAACCCGAAAACAGCAGCGCGAAAACAGCCCATTTACTCCAGCTCATATTGTTTGATTTTGCGATACAGGGTTCTTTCAGATATGCCCAATGCTTCGGCCGCTTTTTTTCTCCGTCCTTTACTTTTGTTGAGTGCCTTTCGAATCATTTCCAGCTCTTTCTCTTCCAGACTCAAATTGTCATCTGTTGTGGGGTATGAAACGGCCTCCACATATTCATGTTCAACCTCTATGGGGTTTTCATTTTGTGATTGTATGATCACATTGCTTTCGGGACCGGGCTGCAGGGGTTTCAGCTGCTGTGTGTCTATGGCTGAACTTAACTGAAGGGGTGTTGTGTTTTGAGACGGTGATGTAACCGGTATGTTGGCAGGAGCAGAGGTCAGAGGGTTTTCCAGCATACCAAATACCAGCTTTTTCAAATCGGTCACATCGCGTTTCAGGTCAATGAGTACTTTGTAAAAAATATCGCGTTCGCTGAGCCCTTCACCGTAGTTTTCAGATTTTCCGAGCAGAACGGGTAAACTGGGCTCTGCAGGAGGCAGATATTTCGAAATAGTTTCAGCAGTAAGGGTTCCGGGGTCTTCCAAAACACAAATTTGTTCAGTCACGTTTTTCAACTGACGCACATTTCCGGGCCATGCGTATTGAGACAGTAATTGTTGAGCTTCGGGAGTAAGATCAATGTGCCCGCTGCGGTGAGTTTCCGCAAAATCACTGGCAAATTTGCGAAAAAGCAGCGCAATGTCTTCGCGCCGTTCAGCCAGTTTGGGAACCCTGATGGGCACAGTTGCAAGACGATAATATAAATCTTCTCTGAATTTGCCTTGTCTGGACCGTTCCAGTAAATCTCGGTTGGTTGCGCATACTACCCGCACATCGGTTTTTTGAACCACGCTGGACCCCACTTTGATGAACTCCCCGTTTTCCAGTATTCTAAGCAGACGGGCCTGCGTTCCAAGTGGCAATTCACCCACCTCATCCAGAAAAATGGTACCTCCGTTTACGGTTTCAAAATAACCTTTACGCTTGTCTGTGGCGCCGGTAAATGCTCCTTTTTCATGGCCAAATAACTCACTGTCTATGGTTCCCTCGGGTATGGCACCGCAGTTTACGGCAATGAAAGGCGCGTGCTTGCGTCCGCTGAGATGATGAATGATCTTTGAAAAACTTTCTTTACCCACACCGCTGTCTCCCAGTATCAGCACATTCATATCGGTAGGAGCCACCCTGATGGCGGTTTCCAGCGCATTGTTCAGCATGACGCTGTTTCCCACAATGCTGAATCTTTGTTTTACCTGAATTAATTCCATGAATTAATGCAATTCCGGATTGCAAATATAAGGCCAATATGACAAAATGGCAGTATTTTTAGTGTAAAAAATGGTCAAAGTCATACCGCCCGGTTTGCTGTGTGGTTGCATTGTGTACAACTCGGATGGAACTGAGAGCGGGAATTGTGTTTTTTCGCAGTTGCATGTCAGAGCAAGACCCTGAAGAAATATTGGATGGTATGGAGCAGGATGGTGGGGAGCAGACCGATGGTCAGCTGGGGTCTGTATTGCCTGTTAGTGCACAGTACCGCAACTGGTTTCTGGATTATGCCTCTTACGTGATTTTGGAGCGCGCCATTCCTGCCATGGAAGATGGCCTCAAACCGGTGCAGCGGAGGATTTTGCATGCCATGTATGAGATGGATGACGGCCGGTTCAATAAGGTTGCCAACATCATTGGTGCTACGATGGCTTATCACCCGCATGGTGATGCTGCTATCGGAGATGCGCTGGTAAACATGGGGCAAAAGGATTTGCTCATTGATACGCAGGGAAACTGGGGTGATGTGCGAACAGGTGATAGTGCCGCAGCACCTCGTTACATCGAAGCCCGATTGAGCCACTTTGCCAAAGAGGTGGCTTTCAATGAAAAAACCACTGAATGGCAGCTCAGCTATGATGGGCGTAAGCGCGAACCGGTTACGCTTCCCGTTAAATTTCCTTTGTTGCTTGCTCAGGGTGTGGAGGGCATTGCCGTTGGTCTCAGCACCAAAATTCTGCCTCATAATTTTTTAGAATTGTGTGAGGCAAGTATCGATATACTCAGGGGCAAGAAAACCCAGATAGTTCCGGATTTTCCCACCGGAGGTCAGGCCGATTTTAGCCAGTATAATGCAGGTAAAAAAGGTGGAAGGGTGCGAGTAAGGGCCAAAATTGAGGTGGATGATAAAAGCACCCTCCGCATTAGGGAAATACCTTTCGGCACCACCACAGGATCGCTGATTGAAAGCATTATCAAAGCCAATGACAGCGGTAAAATCAAGATCAAAAAGGTGATTGACAACACCGCCGCCAATGTGGATGTGGAAGTGCAGCTGTCACCGGGTGTCAGTGCAGATCTGGCCATCAACGCATTGTACGCTTTTACGGATTGTGAAGTGAGTATTTCGCCGCTGGCTTGCATCATCATGGATGAAAAACCACGGTTTATGTCTGTGAATGAAATTCTGGAGGAATGCACACGAAATACGCTGCATTTGCTTAGAAGAGAGCTCGAAATTCAACTGCATGAACTTGAGGAAAAATGGCATTTCAGCAGTCTGGAAAAGATTTTTATTGAGAATCGAATCTATCGGGATATTGAAGAGGCGGAAACCTGGGAAGCTGTAATCTCTGCTATTGATGAAGGTCTTGAGCCCTTTAAACCCAGATTCAGGCGTGAAATCACCGAAGATGATATCGTACGTCTGACCGAGATTAGAATTAAGCGCATTTCTAAGTTCGACAGTTTTAAAGCGGATGAATATATCCGCACCCTGGAGGATGATATCGCCATGGTGAAACACCACCTGAATACCCTGGTGGACTATGCGGTTGAATATTTTAAAAACCTCATTAAAAAATACGGAAAAGGCAAGGAGCGCAAAACTGAAATTCGCACTTTTGATACCATTGAAGCCAACGTAGTGGCTGCAGCGAATGTGAAGCTGTATGCCAATCTGAAGGAAGGTTTCGTGGGAACTTCGCTCAAGAAAGACGAATTCATTACAGATTGCAGCGATATTGATGATATCATCGCCTTCCGAAAGAACGGAAAATACATGATTTCCAAGGTGAGCGATAAATCATTTTATGGCAAAGACCTGATTCATGTGGATGTGTGGCGCAAAAACGATGAACGAACCACTTACAACGTGGTGTATTGGGATGGTGCGGCAAAAAGGGCCATGGTAAAGCGCTTCAATGCTACCGGACTCATACGCGATAAAGAATACGATGCTACCGGCGGCGGCGCAGGAAATGAAGTTCTTTATTTTACGGCGAACTCTAACGGAGAAGCAGAACGGGTTGTAGTTCATCTCAGCAGTATGGCCAATGCCCGTATCAAACAGTTTGACTATGATTTTTCACAGCTGTCCATCAAAGGCAAAACAGCACAGGGTAATTTGCTCACCCGCTATCCCATTCGACGTGTAGATTTGAAGGAAAAGGGAGTCAGCACCCTGGGCGGAGTGAAAATATGGTTTGATGAAATGACCGGCCGTCTCAGCGGTGAAGCCAGAGGTCAGTTTTTGGGAGAGTTTGACGGTGAAGATCGTGTGCTGGTGATATACAAAGACGGGAACTATGAACTCACCAACTACGAACTCATCAACCGATACGAACCCGAACAGGTTTACCTGATTCAGAAATTCTATCCGTCACAGGTTATCAGTACTGTTTATGTGGATGGTAAAACAAAAAATTATTTTGTTAAACGCTTCCTGATTGAAACGACCACCCTCAGCAAAAAGTTTCCCTTTATTTCTGAAGAAAAGGGTTCTCAGATGCTTTGTGCAAGTACTCTGCAGCAGGCATTGGTGAAAGTAACCACCGAGAATAAAAAGGGGGAGAAAGAGGAGTTGACAATGCAGATGGATACTTTTATGGATGTGCGAGGATGGAAAACCCTTGGACAAAAGCTGACCGCCGATAAAGTGAAGAAAGTGGTGCTGGAAAGCCCGAGAATTGGGGAAGCACCACCCGCACCGGTTCAGAATACTTTGTCAGCTGATTCAACGGAAAATTCCCCCGGTTCCGGAGATGAACCCCAGCTGAATTTACTTTGATTTTTCATTTTTTTTCGTATATTCCTCTAAAATGAGAACCATAAAAACTTTCCTTTTTTTGAGCGTCCTGTTGATGAGCACAAAAGCATCCGCATGGGGGTTTTTAGGTCATCGTCTTATCAATAACAGAGCGGTGTTTGCCTTACCCCCGCAAATGTTTGGCTTCTATAAACAGCATATCGAATACATTACCCAGCACAGTGTAGATCCCGACAGCCGCAGATACATGATGGCAGATGAGGCATGCCGACACTATCTGGATTGCGACCGTTATGAAAAAGCAGCCCCGCTGGACACCATTCCCCATCGCTGGCATGAAGCCGTAGAGAAATATTCGGAAGATACGCTCCTCAGTCATGGAATCGTGCCCTGGCATTGTCTGGCTATGCTTAGCCGGCTCACCAAAGCTTTTGAAGAAAAGAATTTGCAGAAAATACTGAAGTTAAGTGCCGATATCGGACATTACATCGGGGATGCGCATGTGCCCTTGCACAGCAGCCGCAATTACAATGGGCAGCTCACCGGGCAGGAAGGGATTCATGCCTTATGGGAAAGCCGCATACCACAGCTGTTTATAGATTCATTTGATTTGCTTACAGGTTCTGCAGTATATCTGTATAAACCCTCCGATTTTATTTGGGGAACCATGGGCAGAAGTTACATGCTGGTAGATTCTGTGCTGAAATTAGAGCGCATGGCCACCGCCAATCATCCTGAAAATAAGTACAGTTTTGAAGCAAGGGGCACCCAAACCATGGAGGTCTACTCCGTACCATTTTGCAATGATTATCATCAAATGATGGGCAATATGGTTGAGCGAAGGATGAGACAGGCAATATTCTCGGTGGCCTCATTCTGGTATACTGCCTGGGTGAATGCCGGACAACCCAATCTGGATGGACTGTCCGGAGAAATTATTCCGGATCCGGAAGATGTGGAATTAGAGAAAGCCGTGAAATCCGGCAAAATGAAAGGCCGGGAAGAGCACGGTAAAGACTGAAGGTTATCAGAAGTTGGGTTTCAGCGAATATTTGCTGTAAAAATCAAGGATTTCAGAAACCGCTTCGTCAGACGTATCCACCAGCTTGAAAAGTCCCAGATCTCCCGGACTGATGTATTCGTATTCCTTTAACAATGAACTGTGGATGAAATCCATCATGGGCGCCCAGAATGTTTTATCTACCAGCACAATCGGGAATTGGGCTCTTTTATCGGTTTGCACCAGGGTTAAGGCCTCAAACAGCTCATCGAGGGTTCCAAATCCGCCCGGTAGCACCACAAATCCCTGTGCGTATTTCACAAACATGACCTTGCGAACGAAAAAGTAATCAAAGTTGAGTTCTTTGTCGCGGTCTTGGTAGGGGTTTGGGTCCTGCTCAAAAGGAAGATTTATGTTCAGCCCCACACTGGGGCCACCACCGGCTTTGGCGCCTTTATTGGCAGCTTCCATAATTCCGGGGCCACCGCCGGTAATAATACCCAGCCCTGCCTCTGATAGTTTCTGAGCAATCTCTTCTGCAAGTTTATAGTGGGGGTGGTCTTTTTGGGTTCTGGCCGATCCAAATATGGAAACACAGGGTCCAATCCTGGCCAGCGCCTGATAACCATCTACAAATTCCGCCATGATTTTAAAAATACTCCAGCTCATGGTGCTCGCCACTTCGGGCCATCGTTTGTTGGAGAAGGCGCGTTTGATGCGGCGCTCCTGTTCTGGTGTTAAGTGTTTAGACATATTTTATTGTTTAATTAAACCTATAATTTTCATTTCTATCCGACGGTTTTGTGCTCTTCCAAATGCTGTGTTATTATCTCCGATGGGTTTCGAAGCCGCATAACCCGCAGTTTTAATGGAATTAGCAGGAATGCCCGCTTTTACCAGATATTCTTTTACTGATTTTGCCCGTTTGTCGCTCAGGAGGGTGTTGTGGGCTTCAGAACCCTGATTGTCAGTATGACCTGAAATCTCCACCAGCACGTCGGGGTTGTTTTTAAGTAACGTATATAATTTTTGAAGCTCCGGGTAACTTTCCGGTCTCAGATCAAATTTGTCTGTTTCAAAGAATATGTTGTTCAAAACCACACTTTGATCAATTTTTATTGGTTTTAGAAGCGCTGTAACCAAAAACGGCGAATCCAGGGTAGATAGGGTGGGCTGGAAATTGGCTGAATAGAAGAGATACCCGTTCCTGTATACATTCAGGCCATACATGCCGTGAGGTTCCAGGGTAGTGAAAAAACGGGTGGAGGAATCTGAAAGAACCGACTTTCCGTTACCCAGGTTTATCAGTTCTATACGGCCGGAAATTTCGTTTTTGGTATCGAAATCTAGTATGGTTCCTTTCACATAAGTAACAGGATTGGGTTTCTTATCTTTACTAAGTTTAAGACTGTAAATATCAAGTCCTCCAAAGCCACCTTCCCTTGAGCTGGCAATGTATGCCCGTTCCCCCTTAAAATCAACATAGAAACCGGCCTCATCCGCATCGGAATTAATTCCTCGTCCCATATTTTCGGGGTTGGTCCACTCACCGCCACCCAGCATCTGGCTTCTGAAAATATCATGTTGCCCATAGCCGGTATGCCCTGAACTGGAGAAATACAGGGTTTTCCCATCGTAGTGCAGATAGGGGGCCTCTTCGTCATCGGCAGTGTTGATGGTTTTACCCAGATTTTCGGGAATAGTCCAGCTTCCGTTTTTCCATCTGCTGATCCAAAGATCCTTGCCACCCATGCCCCCCGGCCGGGCGCTTGAAAATATAAGGGTTTTGCCGTCGGCACTGATGGCGGGCTGTGCATCCCAGGCAGCAGAATTAATACGTTCGCCCAGGTTCATCCTTCGGCTCCATGCGTTTCCCTTTAGAAAACTGTAGAAAACATCACAGCTGCCATATCCATCCTGGTTGCAAACCGAGAAAAAAATGTAACGACCATCGGCACTTACGGATGTGTAGCCCTCATTATTGCTGGTATTGATGTTTCCCGGCAACGGACGTGCATTAATCCATGAATCCTGCAACCTGGAGCTGACATAAAAGTCTTCCTGACCATTAACCAGCCGGGTGAAAATAAGGGTTTCACCATCCACGGTCATTCCGGGCCAGTATTCATAATTAGCTGAATTTACCCCGGGGCCGAGGTTGCGAATTTCAAGGTCTTCAATTTTCTGTTGGTCTTCCATGGCCAGTCGACAACTTTCTCCCAGTTTATCCGCCTGTGTTTTAATGGTGGCTGAAGCTTTATCCTTGGCAGGGTCAAATCCGGATTCATTGGGAGCATTGTTGAATTTGGCAAGTAAATCAATTGCTTTTTCGTATTGTCCGTGCCTGAAGCAATATTTTGAGTAGTAATAATAATGGTTCTGAAAGCGCGGTTCATATTTGATACATGCTTCGTATGAGGTGCGTGCAAGGGCCGTGTCGTTGGATTTTTCAGCAATTTCGGCCTGCAAAGACCATGCATTACCAAAGGTAATATCTGCTTTCAGAGCTTTTTTAATAAACTGCATAGCCGCAGGTTTATTGCCTTCGGAATATGCTTTAAATGCACTGATAAACTCAGTTTCAGCTTTTTTGCGGTTGCCTTTCTGGGCAGTGGCGCAGGAGCCCATGAATGTCAATATCAATAAAAATGCAACTCTCATTTCAATTTGTGTTCAAATTCAGTACCAATATGCTATTTCCACCGAAAAGTTTGAATCAAATGCCCAACATCTTTTCTCATTCGCTCAAAAACAGGGGCTGTTGAGTCTGCGGATGCCTGACTATTAAAGTATAATGCGCCTCTTAAAAAGTGTTGCATACTGTCTGTAATGTAAAAGTTTAAATTGGTGGCGGTATTGCCTTCAATATCGAACATTATGCCTTTCACTGTAGGCGAGGATACGAACGGTTCCTCAATAATGTCTTCAGCCCGCTGTATGTGCTTATTGACCAGTTTTCGCGTATCGTCTACCAGAGAATCAAATTCACGGGGGCTCTGAAAACGATAATAGGTAATATGCAAGGTGGCGTTAAAGGGCTTAAAATTGAGGTTGAACCAGTTTGGTTGCCGGGTATATACGTTCAGGGTGTCTTTTTCCATGGCCGAATACGCGGGCATTTCAAACGCGTAGGGGATACCCGCTGAATCGAATTTTCGGTAGCTCATTTCGGGTAGCAACATTTTAGGGAAAGCCCTG
>Ga0315899_10001760_pt1 | contig 24502 bp, 22 predicted proteins | sample LakEriMetagenome_2_FD_203518 | JGI IMG/M metagenome (GOLD analysis project Ga0315899, IMG submission 203518) | Freshwater fungal communities from buoy surface, Lake Erie, Ohio, United States - Buoy 4 MA112 | ecosystem: Environmental > Aquatic > Freshwater > Lake | place: USA: Lake Erie, Ohio... | reverse complement strand
ACGAAGGCCAATGCTATTAACCCCAATATAGCTCAATGGCTCGCGAGCCACCTTTATGAAGGGAGGAACGTTCTTTCGCACCAAAGAACCTCCTGCAATAAATGAGTGGTCTCCAATTTCAATGAATTGTTGAACAGCAACAACACCTTCAATAACCACCCAATTTCCAATAGTCACATGTCCCGCAATGTTTGCTGAATTCGCAATTACACAATTGTCACCTACAAAAGCATCGTGCGCTAAATGCACGTAAGCCATAAGCAAACAGTTGCTTCCAACCTTTGTGGTCATGCGGTCTTTTGTTCCGCGATTCAACGTACAGCACTCGCGAATGGTCGTATTGTCACCTATTTCAACGGTTGTTTTTTCCCCAGCAAATTTCAAATCTTGAGGAATAGCAGAGATCACAGCGCCTGGGAAAATACGGCAGTTCTTCCCGATTCGCGCTCCGTCCATAATGGTTACATTCGGGCCAATCCATGTGCCTTCACCAATAATAACATCACCATAAATCGTTGTGAACGGACCTATTTCAACGCCCTCACCAATTTTAGCATCTGGATGAATTTGTGCTAAGTTGCTCATGCCTTTTCTGTTGTTTGTGCAGGTACTTTATCTTTCACAACTTGGGCCAACATGGTGGCTTCACCCACTTCTTTGCCATTCACATAGGCCACACCTCGCATATTTACCAATCCTCTACGAATAGGAGATTCCAATTTAAGGTGGAAAATAACCGTGTCTCCGGGCAGTACTTTTTGTTTGAATTTCACTCCGTCAATTTTCATGAAGTAAGTGCTGTAAAGCTCGGGGTCTTCCACTTGACTCAGCGCAAAGATTCCGCCAACTTGCGCCATCGCTTCTATTTGCAAAACTCCAGGCATTACTGGGTTGTCTGGAAAATGTCCCTGAAAGAACGGTTCGTTCATCGTAACGTTCTTCAACCCAACGATACTTTCGTTGTCCATTGCAATAATGCGGTCGACTAACAAAAATGGATATCGGTGAGGAAGCATTTGACTTATCTGGTTGATATCAAATACGGTCTTCGTTAAATCAAACGAAACGGTAGACTGACGTTTTTTGTCCCATGCCTTTAGAACCTTCGCAAAAGCAACGTTTCCATGGTGACCCGGGCGGGCAGCTAAAATATGTCCTCGAATGAACTTTCCTGTGAGCGCCAAATCTCCAACAATATCAAGCAGTTTGTGACGAGCTGGTTCGTTTTCGTATTGAAGTTTAATGGTGTTCAACACCCCAATCCCTTCAACCTTTACATCAATCTCTTCTCGGCCCAACTCCTTCAAAATATCCCTTATCTGATCCTGAGTATATTCTTTATCCACCATAACAATGGCGTTATCCAGGCTTCCACCTTTAATTAGACCGTTCTTGGCTAAAAATTCTAATTCTCGAAGGAATACAAACGTTCTACACTTTGAAATCTCACTTGAAAACTGTTCCAAGTTATACATTTGAGCGTGCTGAGTTCCGAGTATCGGTGAATTATAGTCAACCATTACTGTAACTCGGTATTCCCCTCCGTTCGTTGGAACCGCTAATATTTCAACCCCTTTTTCCGTGTCTTCAAACGCAATATTCTCGTCTAATACAATGAATTTTCTTTCTGCGTTTTGTTCTTCAAAACCGCATGCTTCAATGGCCTCAACAAAGGGCCACGCACTGCCGTCCATGATTGGAATTTCCGGTCCAGTAACTTGAAGTAGTGCATTGTCTACAAAACTTCCGTACAAGGCGGCTAAAACATGCTCTGTGGTATAAACACGAGCTCCATTTTGCTCAAGAGTTGTTCCCCTTTGAGTTCCAACTACACGATCACAATCCGCATCAATAATTGGCGCTCCTTCTATATCTAATCGCTGAAACTTGTAGCCGTGATTCTCCGGTGCTGGACAAATGGTAAGTGTTACCGGTTCTCCGGTGTGAAGGCCAACTCCTTTAAATTCGATTGGCGCTTTTAATGTTCTCTGTTTTGAAGACATGCTGCAAAATTAGTGTGAATTAATGGGTAATCCACTTGATTTCGAATTGATTCTTACTGGTTATTTGCGGATTGCTTGAATAATAGCATCTGCCATTTCTCTTGCCTCTTTCTCTGAAATTTTCTTCTTCTCTACCACCTTCAAACGCACAACAGCAAAAACACTCGAAAGAACGTGTTCAAATTGAAAAGCAACATTCATTTTTTTGAATTTCGTTGTTCTCTGACCCTCCTTCAACAAAGCAGTTAATGCCGAAAAGGCATCTTCCATTTCCTTGTTCTTGCTGTATAAAGGAGAGTTCCTGTATTGTATAACGGCCAGGTAACGCAGAGGAGCTGAAGAGAAATAAATATACAGCGCCATCCAGGCTTGTGTCAATCGCTGAGTTTCCTTCCCTTTAACTGAAAGTGATTCGTGCAGCGCGCGGGCCGCTTCTGTACACGTTTCAACATAAAGACTCTCAAAGAGGTCTTCTTTGCTTGGAAAGTGGTGGTAAATTGTACCTACCGCAACACCTGAAAGCTTTGCTAATTCAGACATTGGGGAGGCGTGAAAGCCTCCGTTTGAGATCAGTTTTAGGGCTGTATTAACAACCTTGTCTCTTCTTGAAATTTCTTTTGCCATAACCGAATGTTCGTTCGGTCAAAGATATTTCCTTTTCTAAATAGGACCTATGAAACTTTTCACCAATGACCTTTTAATAAAGAAGAAATTCGTAAATTTGCAGAACTAAAATTTGAACACATGTCAATACAAGAAAGAATCAATGAAGACCTTAAAACAGCCATGAAAGCTGGAGAGAAGGATAAGTTAATGGCGCTTAGGGATATCAAAAGCAAGCTCCTTCTTGAAATGACCAAAGATGGCGGAAATGGCTCGGTAGACGATACGAAGTCTGTGGCTATCCTGAACAAGCTTTTCAAACAGCGCCAAGAATCTATCGAAATTTATAAAACGCAAAACCGCCCTGACCTTCTTGAAGAAGAGCAATTGCAAGCCAATGTCATTGCAGCCTATCTGCCAGCGCAATTAACACCTGAAGAACTTGAGACCGAAATCAAACAGTTCATTGCTCAGGTAGGCGCAAGTTCTCCGAGCGATCTTGGGAAAGTAATGGGGGTTGCTTCAAAAGCCTTAACCGGAAAGGCTGATGGGAAAGCAATTTCCGAAACAGTGAAGAGACTTTTAAGCTAGTCATGGACATTATTGGTCGCAAAACCATTATTCAACTTCCCGATTTAGGTGGAGTTAACGTGCGTGCCAAAATAGATACGGGTGCTTTCCGAACCGCCGTGCATTGTGAATCGTGGTCTCTAAAAGAGATTAGCGGGAAAGAGGTGTTGGAGGTTATCATTGAATGGGAAGCGGGAGAGCCCGTTGTTCTTCATTTCAAAAAATTCCAAAAAAGAATCATTAAAAATTCTTTTGGTCAAACCGAAGAACGTTATTGTGTAAGAACATTGATACTCGTTCACAAGAAAAAAATACAGTCCGAAATTTCCTTTACAAATAGGTCTGGAATGCGATATCCCGTTCTGCTCGGAAGAAAAACTATTGGAAAAAAATTCTTCGTAGACGTCTCGTTAAAGAGTTAATAAAAAAAGAGGCCGCCTCTCCCAAAACGACCCCTTTTTAGAATCACTCTTTTCCATACAAGATGAAAGAAGAATGAAAAACTAAACCTAAACTATTTGAAAAACGTACTCTTTGTTTTTGTGGGAGAGTAAATTTTTGAATGTTCTCTACATCATTCATCGTGTTATACCCCACATGTTAAATAAAGGTTACGTATTTTTATTTTTATTTCTGAATTACCTAATTTCATTGGTAAAACCATGACCGAACGAGTAAACGCATATGTACTTTCTAGCAGAAAATTCAAAGATTCACTTCGGTTGGCGCATGTGTTCACGTTAGAGTACGGGGTTCAAACTTTTTTATTTCGAACAGGAAAAAAGGGAGAAAACATGTCATTCTTCCAACCATTAAATGCCATTCAATTTTCAGGAAAAAAATCAGATGGAAAATTGGAAATAGTTAAAGACATGAGCCTTAGCGCTATCTACGTAACTATTCCGTTTCATGTTGAAAAATCTACCGTTGCTCTTTTTATTTCTGAATTTCTTTACCGGTGCTTGCCCGAGCACTATGTAAATGAAGAGATATTCGAGCTCATTAAAAAAACAACACAACGACTAGATAACGTTGAAAAAACAGGGACGCTACCCATTCATTTTATTGCACAATTCGCTTTGGAAATGGGATTCTTGAGCGACGAATATGAGATCACTTTCGAAAACACGCGAAGCGATGAGGCGCTCCTTCATCAATCCCTTAAACTTTTTATCTCCACACCTATCGAAACAGAAGTCGTGAGTGCCCTGAATCGTGATCAGCGCAAGTCTCTTCTGGAAGAGCTTATTGCCTTTTGTTCTTCACATCTCGACGCTTCCATTCGGTTGAATTCGTTGGAAATGTTTCACGAAATTTTCGATTAAACTTCTGTTATCTTCGCAGTGAAATGAGGTTCGCAGATATCATTGGACAGAGAGACGTAATTGACCGCTTGCGCAAAGCAAAGGCGGAAGATCGTATTGCGCATGCGCAACTGTTTCTTGGGCCTGAAGGCTCGGGAAATTTAGCGATTGCATTGGCCTATGCACAATTTATCAATTGTCCGAATGCCACCTCCGAAGATTCATGTGGCACTTGCCCAACTTGTAAAAAAAACACCTCCTTTCAATTCGCCGATCTTCACTTCAGTTTCCCTTATTTCACCAAGCCAAATAGCAAGGAAACCATATCCGATGACTACGGCACAGAGTGGCGAAACCGTTTGCTCCAGTCTCCCTACTTCGGCATTGAAGAGTGGATGAAAGAATTATCGAAGGATAACAAAAATCTCCTTTTTACGGTTCATGAAGCGGCCAATATCGTAAGAAAGCTTTCTTTGAAATCTTTCGAGGGGGGGTATAAAGTTATGATTATTTGGATGGCCGAAATGATTGGCGAAGGCGTTGCTAATAAGCTATTGAAAATAGTTGAAGAGCCGCCTGCAAATACCTTGTTTTTCTTTGTTGCTAATTCTTCTGAAAATATTCTGAATACCATTCTCTCTCGTGTTCAGGTCATTCAAGTTCCAAAAATAGACGAGGAATCTATTTCTTTCGGATTAAAGCATCTGGGTGTCGACGAGCAAAAAATTCCAGATATTGCTCACTATTCCGACGGTAGTTGGGATATTGCGCTGCGACTCAGAGACAACAACGATCCCAATGAATTCTTGGCCATGCAGTTTCAAAACTGGATGAGACACTGCTATTCTAAAAACGTTCCTGCATTGCATGCTTGGTCTGAGAAAATGAATGAGTTAACACGTGAAGATCTAAAGCATTTCATCTTGTATGCCTTAGACCAAATGCGACAAAACTTAGTGTTGAATTATACTTCAGAAAGCATTTCTCGTTTTACTTCAAGCGAAAAGGCGTTTGCAAAAAAATTCTCTCCTTTCATTAATCACCTGAACATAGAAGAAATTATGTTTGAATTAGAGGCCGCTCATCGGAGCATCGGGCAAAACGCAAACAATAAAATTCTTTTCTTCGAACTATCGATGCGTATTTTCCGATTGCTGAACCGAAAAGAAAAAGCATAAAAAAACACCTCCGAAGAGGTGTTTTGTTTTTGAGGTCCCGAGCGGATTCGAACCGCTGTACGAGCTTTTGCAGAGCTCTGCCTAGCCGCTCGGCCACAGGACCCTCGCGAATGGCAAATATACATTCATTATTGAATAATCCATATCTTTTCAATACTCTTCCTGCCAAATAATTGTATTTTCGCTGAAAACCTGTCTCATGAATAAAAAAGTTGCCATCATTGTTATTAGCGTCTTAGGCGTTATCTGTCTTAGCCTTGCATATTGGGTGAAAGTAAGTCGTGACCGCATTGTTACTTTAGAAAATAGCATGGGCGCTTTGAATGTTCTTGCCATGGATGCAGCTAATGCGACACCAGAGCAAATTATTGAATTATACAAGTTGGCAGAAGACTCGTTAACGAGCATGAAAATGATGTACGATACTCTAACAACGGATAATACAGAAATGATGGCGCAGATTGTAGCGCAACGAACTCAGATTGAAGGTCTCTTAAAACGCGCGAAAAACAAAGATTACGACATTAAAAAACTTCTTGCTGAAACGCAAACATTGCGAAACATCATGAAAGGATATATTCATCAAATCGACTCGCTTCAAACAGACAACGATCGGCTATTTGCGGAAGGTCAGCAGGCTAAACAACAGGCCGTGGCTGCCGAAACGAGAAGCAAAACATTAGAGACGGATCTAAACTCTGCAAAAGAAATTGTTAAAGCGGGGTCTGTGCTTTCAACAGGTAGTTTCTCTTCTACAGGTGTCTTTTCAAGAAACAGTGGTGCTGAAGCAACTACAGACCGGGCAACAAAATCTACGATGATAAAAACATCTTTCACATTGCGTGAAAATAAAATTGTTAACGCGGGTAGAAAAACACTTTATCTCAAGGTTATAGGACCAAACGGCAATACACTCAGCGGTAAAAGTGGTGGTAGTTTCACGGCCACAGGACAAGCAGATACATTCGGGGCATCGCGTGAAATTGATTATCAGGGTGCCGATACCGATGTAAGTATTTATTTCACTCCTAACTCTGCATTGGATAAAGGATCTTATCGCCTAGAAATTTACGAGGGTGGTAATTTAATTGGAAAATCAGAAGTCGTTCTTAGATAACACCATGAAAAAAGCCCTGAAAATTGTACTAATAACTTTCGGGTCAATAGCTATTCTTATTGGATTGCTGTATGCAACTGGAAACGGTTATCTACCTCGCGGCATATACTGTACCTACCTCCACGGCAAGAGTAAACCCGATATCGACGATCTGGCGCTTTTCCACACGAGAAAAATAAACACCGGAGTCGCTATAAATCTTCCTGCGAAATTAAATGTGTTGTCGAATGAAAATATTGCGTTTTTAAATTCAACAGAGTCTGAAGCGTATTTGGTTTTTAAAAACGATACGCTCGTTTCTGAGTGGTATGGAAATCCTGAGGCAGATTCAACGCATTGGAATTCTTTTTCCATGTCGAAAAGTGCTATTTCGCTGCTCATTGGCTGCGCCCTTCAAGACGGAAAAATTTCTTCTCTTCAAGACCCTATTTCAAAATATATTCCTTGGGGCGGAAACGATGTAACACTAGAACAACTGCTTCACATGAGTAGCGGAATTCCTTTCGGTGAAAGTTATAACAGCCCTTTCGGGTATATGGCTAAGGCTTATTATGGAAGCGATTTAAAGTCTATAACAGCACCTTTTCAAGTTGAACAAACTCCAGGAACCTATTGGTCTTACGAAGGTGGAAATACCGTGTTGTTGGGAATGGTCCTCGAAGCTGCAACACAAAAGAAAATTTCTAATTATTTCGAAGAAAAAATATGGTCTAAAATAGGGGCGTCGTCTCCAGCGTATTGGAACCTAGATAAAGAAAACGGTTTTGAAAAACCTTTCACGGGAATCTATGCAACGGCAAAAGATTTCGGAATGCTTGGTCAATGTATTTTACATCACGGAAAAGTAAATGGAGAAGTAGTCATTGACTCTACTTTTTTAGCGCAATCGTTCGGCCCTTGGGCCATTCAAGATGGAAATAATTCAATCTGTGATTGGTACGGATTGCATTGGTGGATGGGCGAAGTAGACGGAGTGAAATTCAAATCGGCACGTGGAATGCGCGGACAATACATTGTTATGATTCCGGAAAAAAACATGGTCATCGTTCGTATTGGACACCAACAGTCGAAAGAGCGTGTTAATCACATGCCTGTAGATCTCTTCACATACATTCGAATGGGACTGGCTAGTTAATAAGCACGTTCCGCGCGGCCTTCCATGTAATTGATGAATGCCTTATTCACAACTTTATTGCCTCCGGGTGTTGGGTAATTTCCTGAGAAATACCAATCACCTTGGTTGTTTGGACAAGCGTTGTGAAGTCCTTCAATGGTTTGGAATAGCACACTAACCTTAGCTTTCGTGCCTTCCGGAGTAACAAGCTTGGCAACCATTTCAGAAATTTCTTCTTGTGAATAGGCTTCGTAAACTTCCTTCACATAATTTCTTACTTGCTCTTTTGGAACACCTTCTTGTTCCTTACATTTCAAGTAAACAACATCGAGAACACCTTCCTTTCCATCTCGCTTCAACAAAGCAACGATTGCTTGAAAAGCAATGAAATCGCCCATTTTAGCCATATCAATTCCGTAACAATCGGGATATCTAATTTGCGGCGCGGAAGAAACAATGATGATTCTTTTCGGCTCTAAACGATCAAGCATTTTAATGATCGATTTCTTCAGTGTGGTTCCCCGAACAATCGAATCGTCAATTACTACAAGCGTATCAACATCTGGTTTTACGGTGCCGTGTGTAACATCGTAAACATGCGAAACCATTTCATCACGTGCAGAATCTTGTGTAATGAAGGTGCGCATTTTCACATCTTTGATCGCAATCTTCTCAATGCGTGCACGCTTGCGAACTATTGCTTCTATCTCTTCGTTCGACCAAGTTCCTGATGTTAATTTTTCAATTTTAACATCATTCAAATGATCTTCTAACGCTTTAATCATTCCGTAAAAAGCCGTTTCTGCTGTGTTAGGAATGAAAGAAAAGACCGTGTTTTCCAAGTCATAATTCACTTCTTGTAAAACGCGAGGAACAATGTTCTTTCCTAAATCTTGACGCTCTTGATAAATCGAAGCGTCGTTTCCCCTTGAAAAATAAATTCGTTCAAATGAGCAAGGTGTTAAAGCCGCCGGTGGTTTAATTTCTTTCATGGAAGAACTCCCGTCCTTCTTCACCACGTAAGCACAACCCGCGGGTATTTCTTTAATCTTATCAAGCGGAACATTGAACGCACTTTGAATAGGTGGGCGTTCACTGGCTACAACACAAATCTCTTCGTCTTCATAATAAAACGCTGGACGAATTCCGTTTGGATCACGGTAAACAAACGCGTCTCCGTGGCCTAACATTCCTACCATTGCAAATCCGCCATCCCAGTCCTTGCTCGCTCTTTGCAACACTCGCTGAATGTCTATATTCTTAGCTATTAGCTCTGAAATCTGCTGATTTGAGTAGCCCTGTTGGTTGTATTGATTGAAAAGAACTTGGTTTTCTTCGTCAAGAAAATGACCAATCTTTTCCATTACTGTAACTGTGTCTGTTCTCTCCTTTGGGTGCTGTCCCAATTCAACAAGAAGTCCAAACAACTCGTCTACATTGGTTAAATTGAAATTCCCTGCAAGTACGAGATTGCGGGTCATCCAATTGTTTTGTCTTAAAAACGGATGACAGTTTTCAATGCTGTTTCCACCGTAAGTTCCGTATCTCAAATGACCCAAGAATACCTCACCTGTGAATGCGTAATTATTCTTTAGGTGTTGTGCATTTTTAAGTTTGTCTGGATGCTTTTTTGCCAATTCTGCAAAGCGACTCATCACTTTCGCAAATACTTCTCGAACAGGTTGAGCGTCGTTGCTTCGAATTCTAGAAATGTATTTTTTTCCCGGTTCCGGATCTAACTTAATGTTGGCTAAACCCGCGCCATCTTGGCCTCGGTTGTGCTCTTTCTCCATAAGGAGATACATTTTGTTTAGCCCGTAAAAAGCAGTTCCGTATTTATCGGTGTAATACTGAAGAGGTTTCTTCAGCCGTAAAAATGCGATACCGCATTCGTGTTTTATAGCGTCACTCATGGAGTGAAAAATAATTTGTCGCGAAGATAGTCTATGCTTCGTCTATGTTCGAAATAATTAAATCCATTTCTTGTTTTGGAACGGTAATTTTTCAAATTACTTGGGAAAAATGCTGCTGTTAAAAAAGTTAGCTTAGAGAAAAATAACGATTATGAAAACAATTACACTACTCGCAAGCTTGCTTATCTCCCTGGGAGTGGCGGCTCAATCACACGGTGAAATCTTCGGAAAAATCATCGACGAAAACAACAACCCTGTTGCAGGCGTAATTGTCCGCGCCGAAAACAACGGAATTGTTGTTGGAGCTGCGACTGATGAAAGAGGTGTTTACCGCATTAACGGTGTTGAGCCCGGTACTTACACACTTTTCTGTGACCTTATTGGCTACAGCCAACTTCAGGTTAGTGACGTGCTGGTTAAGTCTGATCAAATTCGAAAATTATCTGATCTCACGCTAACAACAGCTAGTTACGGCACGGGAGGACCCGTGATTATTCGGGCAGAGAAACCGCTTATTGACATTAACGGTGGAACCGCAATTTCCCTTGGCGCCAGCGAACTCAAAAACAACGCAGCGGCTAATGGTGGATCGTTGAAAGCAATCTTGACGTCAATGTCTAGTGACATTAAAACAAGTGATCGTGGCGAAGAGCTGTATTTTCGAGGAAGCCGCACCGGTAGCGTTGTGTACTACATAGATGGTGTGAAAATCTATGGTAGTCCTTTGAACATTCCATCTAGCGGAATAAACAACATTACTGTCTACACTGGTGGAGTTCCTGCGAAATATGGCGACAGTACAGGGGGGTATGTTATTATTGATACAAAGTCATTCCGAGACGCTGCTCGAGATTAAAAGTAAAGTCTTAGCGTATTAAGTCTTTGTTTTTTCTAAACCTTTTGGTTTGAAGGGAGTTAGGTAATAAATTTAGTTCGCTAACCTTAACCTAACCCCTTTATTATTTTGCAGAAAGGAACTTTTCATTGCACCAAACACGCTGTAATAAATGCTCTTACCGATCTACTGCATAGAGAGCGGTTTTACATTCGCGACATTAACGATAGAAAGGGGTATATCTATGCTCAACAGGGGGTGCGTTTCTTCGCTATTGGAAGAAGCTGCGTTATTCGCATTACTGAGGAATCAGATGTTGTAGAAGTTGAGGTTCGATGTTCAAATAAACTACGTATTGGGATTCCTGGAATTGCGGGCTCTATTGAAAGAAAAATTCTTCAACGCCTTAAAGACGAATTGTAGGCTTACACGCTATCTTCGGAAAAATTTTCTTGTATGAAAAAGTTCGGAGGTCTGTCAACGTGGATTTTTATTGCTTTGTTTATCGGAATTGGTGTAGGATATGCGTTAAACGTTTCCTATCCTGCGCCTGCGCAAAAAACGAAAAAGGAGGCGCTGGAACTACTTTCAAAAGAACTGTCTAATCAACCAACTTCAGCCGCCAACGAGCTTTCGGCAATTGTTTCAAACGATTCTATTTCTGAAAATGAAAAATACGATGCCGCCCTTGCGTGCATCAACAAAACGAAAAACGCTTCAACTGAAATATCAAAATATCAAAAGAGCATTGATGTTTCCGAAGTTCAAAACGCCACACTTAAAAAAATCTTAGAAATCCTTTCAATCTTTACGGATATCTTTCTTCGTTTGATTAAAATGATTATTGCGCCGCTTGTGCTTGCCACGCTGGTTGCCGGTGTTGCGAAATTGGGCGATATGAAAACGGTGGGACGTATTGGTGGAAAGACCATGCTGTGGTTCGTTTCTGCCTCTTTTATTTCTTTGTTGCTTGGGGCTTTGTTGGTGAATCTCTATCAACCAGGAAAATCACTTCAAGTGCCTCTTCCTCCAGAAGCTATGGAATCTGGCATTGATAAGGCTGCGCTAACGCTTAAGGGTTTTGTGGTACACATTGTTCCTTCCAGTGTTATCGAATCAATGGCCACAAACGAAATTCTTCAGATTGTGATTTTTGCTTTGTTCTTCGGAACAGCAACTGCCGCGCTTGGTAAAAAGGGTGAGATTATCGTAAAAGCAATGGATGCTCTGGGGCACGTCATGCTTCGAATAACATCCATGGTTATGTATGTCGCGCCTTTTGCGGTATTCGCGGCAATGGCCTCGGTTGTTGCAAAAAAAGGGATCGGCGTTCTTTCATCCTATGCGCTTTTCATTGGTGAGTTTTATAGCGGACTTTTCTTGCTTTGGATTATTCTGTTGTTCGTCGCTTTTCTTATCGTTGGAAAACGAGTTAAACAATTGGTTGCGCGAATAAAAGCTCCACTGCTTCTTGCTTTTTCCACTGCCTCTAGTGAAGCTGCTTACCCTAAATTGTTAGAAGAGCTCGAGCGTTTCGGCTGCAGAAATCGCATCGTGAGTTTCGTTCTACCGCTGGGTTATAGTTTCAATTTAGATGGAAGTATGATGTACATGACCTTTGCAAGTTTATTTATTGCACAGAGTTATGGGATAGATTTAAGTTGGGCCGATCAAGCTGCTATGCTTCTTACGTTAATGATTACGAGTAAAGGAATTGCCGGTGTTCCGCGTGCATCTTTGGTTGTTATTGCCGGCACCTTAGCCACGTTTGGAATTCCCGAAGCGGGACTGCTCTTGCTTCTTGGGGTCGATCATGTTCTTGACATGGGAAGATCTGCCACCAACGTTGTTGGAAATGCGGTGGCTGCAGTGGCTGTTAACCGTTGGGAAGAGAAGAATTACAATTCTGAGGAAGAGAGCGATTAGTTCAATTCGAGCTCGTCGATTAAGCGAACACCCCCAATAAATCCTGCTATTAAAGCTACCTGATGGTTTGCTTCGCTTATCTCGTTAAGGGGCTCCAATGTTTCAGAATTTGCTACCGTGAAATATTGAAGTTCAATCTGTTCTTTTTCAATAAACATTTCAGTGGCTTCAGCAATGAGCGCGTTCACATTGTTTTTTGATTTATTGTCTTGAAGAAATAACAACGCTTTTGAAAATGCGGTTGCTAGGGTTGCCTGGTCCTTTGAAAGTCTTTTGTTTCTTGAGCTCAGCGCTAGCCCATCTGAGGCTCTAACAGTATCACATCCTACTATTTCCACTTTTATTTCTTCTCTTCTAACCCATTCACGAATGACTGAAAATTGTTGGAAATCTTTTTTGCCGAAAAAGGATTGGTGCGGAAGGACTATTTCAAACAACCTCTTTACTACGGTTATCACCCCATTGAAATGGCCCGGCCTATAGCGTCCTTCCCATTCCGATGTTAGGGTTCCAAAATTATAATCCTTCACCTCTTGTCCGGTAGGATACATTTCATTTACTGCCGGAACAAACACAACATCGCAACCTGCATTCTTCAAAAGATCAATATCTGCCTCTTCCGTTCGAGGGTAAAGCAACAAATCTTTCGGGTCGTTAAATTGGGTGGGGTTTACAAAAATGGAACAGATTACTACATCGCACACCGCTTTCGCTTTTACTATCAAGGACAGGTGCCCCTCGTGAAGAGCGCCCATTGTGGGGACAAATCCTATTGTTTGGTTTCCGTTTCTGCACTTTGTGCTAAACGCCACCATATCATCAACATGCTGTAAAACAGCTATTTCGCACGAAGTTCCCTTCATTTCAGTATTTTAAGGCCAAAAAGTTGCAAAATTCAAAAAAGATTTATAATATCTTTGCAACCTGAATTCAGGCAAACCTAAACATCTCTATGCAAAAAACAAAAGTTCTTTTTGTAAGTCAAGAAATTTTTCCATTCACTCCGGAATCAACTATAGCGAATCAAGTTCGTCAAATCCCTCAAGCCATGCACGAACGAGGCAAAGAGACTCGCATCTTCATGCCGCGGTTTGGAAAGATTAATGAACGCAGGCATCAGCTTCATGAAGTTATTCGTCTTTCTGGAATGAATTTGATTGTAGACGATACTGACCACCCGCTAATTATTAAGGTGGCAAGCATTCCTCAAATTCGCTTACAAGTATACTTTATCGATAACGAAGAATTCTTTCATCGCAAAGCTTATTTGAACGATGAGGCAGGAAAACCTTTCTCGGACAACGGCGAGCGAATGATATTCTTTTCGAAAGGCGTTCTTGAAACCGTTAAGAAATTAGGTTGGGCGCCAGATATCGTGCATTGTCACGGTTGGTTCTCTGCGTTGATGCCACTCTACGTGAAGCACGTTTTTGCAGGAGACCCTCATTTTGCTGAAAGTAAAATTGTTGTATCTCTTTACAAAGACGATTTCGCAGGGTCTATAGACAAGGGGTTATCCAAAAAAGTTCAATTCGACCAAATTGGACAGCAACACCTCGGAGATCTTTCAACTTCGAATTATGTTAACCTAATGAAGGTTGCTCTTGCCCATGCAGACGGTGTGGTTATTCATGATGAAGATATTAATCCTAAACTTATGGAAGAAGTGAATAACCTGAGCGTTCCTGTGCTTAAAGCCTACGAATGTGAAGATTTCCACAGCGCGATTGATGAGTTTTTTGATACGGTGCACGCGGCAAAACCAATTTTGATTGATTAACCCATGAGGAAAACCCTCTTCTTGCTTTATGCGATAGTGCTTGTCATTGGCGCATGTAAGAAACCAACGGATTTGCAGGCAGATGGACTTCTTCCGCCAGAAGATGTATTGTATGCGAATCAGTCTGATACTACACGTATCTTAAGTTATATCGTTCGGGAAGACACCCTTTCTACAGACGAGCTTTCGGCTTGTTTATTAGGTTCCTATACCGAAGAAACCTTTGGAAGAACGTTAGCCAGTTTCTCAACTCAATTCGTGCTTTCCGGAGCAAACCCAAGTTTCCCTGAAATCTTTGAAGTAGATTCTGTGATTTTCTCTGTGGCTTATACCGGTTATTCATACGGCGCTCTGGGTGAAGGATATTTATCTGTGAAAGAACTAAGCGCAGACTTACCAAAATCTGGAAGTTTTAACAGCTCATACAATGCACCCGTGATGAACGAGAATTTGCTCGCAGACGCTTCTCAAACCTTTCAATTCAAACCAAAAACATATTTATTCGGGACTGAAGATTCTCTCGCTCCCCAATTGCGCATTCCTCTAAAAACAAGTTTAGGAACCCGATTGTTGCAACCTGCAGACACAACCGTATTAGAGTCTGACGAGAATTTTCAAGCATATTTCAAGGGGTTAAAAGTAGAGGCTGGGTCATACCCCATGGGAGTTGTAGCACTTGACCTCACAAACATTAACAGCAAAATAACGGTTTACTACCGCTTCGACAACGGCGGATTAGCAGACACCACCTTCTATGAATTTCCTGTAACTTCTGATTGTGGAAGATATTCTCGAATTCAGCATTTTTATCAATATGCCACCCAACCTGAATTGCAAGAGCTTGTAACAAGCGACACACTTGCAAATCAATCAATGGTTTATTTACAAGCTGGTTCAGGGACGAAAACAAAACTTGTTCTTCCTAATTTACTCGACCTTCAAATGAATGGCGGAAGAATAGTGAACAAGGCCGAATTAATCGTGCCCTTCGATAAAGACGCCCGTTACGCGCCCACTTCACAAATTTTCATCTTCTATCAGAACTCCGAAGGCACATTGGTCGCTCTTCCTGATCAATTTTCTGGAAACATTGGCGGTGGGGTAGAAGAATCTAACAAGAGGTACCGCTTAAACATTACACAATACGTTCAAAAAGTTATTTCAGGCGAACTAGACAATGCCCCTCTTTTCATTGTCTCTGGCGCGGCAGGTGTTTCTGTTAACAGAACCATAATACACGGTCCGGACTTTTCAGAAAATAATGTTGAAAATTTGCGCTTGATTATTACATACTCAAACTAAAAAAATATGTGCGGAATTGTGGGGTATTTAGGCAATGAGCCTGTTTACGAGAAGGTTATTAAAGGGCTTAGCCGATTAGAATACCGCGGGTATGACAGCGCTGGAATGGCGTATATTGAAAACGGCGAACTCGTTGTTAAAAAATGTAAGGGAAAAGTTGTTGATCTTGAAAATGTTGTTGGCTCGGTTAAACCTCTTTCTCACATTGGAGTCGGACATACCCGTTGGGCAACTCACGGTGTTCCGAACGACGTAAACGCTCATCCGCATTGCAGCGGAGACGGAACAATAGCGCTCATTCACAACGGAATTATTGAGAATTACGCTTCCATTAAACAAGAGTTAATGAATCGCGGTCATGTCTTTGTAAGCGACACCGACACGGAAGTTTTGGTTCACTTGATTGAAGATGTTCGCAATGCTGAGAAGGTTAGTCTTTTCGAAGCGGTAAGATTGGCTTTGTCGGAAGTTCACGGCGCATATGCCATTGTTGTTTTAGACAAGTCAAACGCCGACCAACTTATTGTTGCGAAGAAATCTAGCCCTCTAGTCATTGGTATTGGCGCAAACGACGATTTCTACATCGCCAGCGACGCGACACCGATTATCGAGTACACAAAAAATGTGGTTTACTTGAACGATGAGGAAGTTGCGCGTGTTGATCGCACAACAGGATTAACCATTGTTAACATTGATAATCAAAGTCAGACACCATACATTCAAGCGTTAGAATTAAAGCTTGAAGCCATTGAAAAAGGCGGTTATGATTCTTTTATGTTGAAGGAAATACACGAGCAGCCTCGAAGTATTGAAGATTCTATTCGCGGACGTGTGAATTTGAAAACCGGACTCATTAAAATGAGCGGAATAGATGAGCACGAAGAGCGCTGGAAAACAGCACAACGAATCTTAATCGTTGCATGCGGAACTTCATGGCATGCCGGACTTGTTGCTGAATATTTGTTTGAAGACTTCGCGCGTATTCCAGTTGAAGTAGAATACGCAAGTGAGTTCAGATATAGAAATCCGATTATTTATCCTACTGACATCGTTATTGCTATTTCTCAATCAGGAGAAACGGCTGATACTCTTGCGGCTATTGAATTAGCAAAAGAGCGTGGCGCATTAATTTTCGGTGTATGTAATGTTGTTGGAAGTTCAATTTCACGCGCAACACATTGCGGCGCATATACACACGCAGGTCCTGAGATCGGTGTTGCATCTACCAAAGCATTCACGGCACAGGTTGTGGTGCTTTATCAGATTGCATTGAGTGTTGCGCAGAAACGTGGTGTTATTTCGAATGAAAGAACAACACGATTAATGGCTGAATTGGGGTCTCTTCCGTTAAAGGTTGAACAAGTGTTGAAGACAAATGCCATTACAGAGACCATAGCTGAGATTTACCAGCATTGCTCGAACGCTTTGTATCTTGGAAGGGGTTACAGCTTTCCAGTGGCTCTAGAGGGCGCTTTGAAGCTTAAGGAGATTTCTTATATTCATGCTGAAGGGTATCCGGCTGCTGAAATGAAGCACGGACCTATTGCGTTGATTGATGAGAACATGCCGGTTATTGTTATTGCAACAGAGGGTGCTTCTTACGAAAAAGTTGTAAGTAACATTCAAGAAGTGAAAGCGCGTAAGGGGCAAATCATAGCAATCGTTACCGAAGGCGACAAAACTGTGAAAGGCATGGCCGATCATGTGATTGAAATTCCTCGCACTGACGATAGTCTTGTTCCGATTGTTTCTGTCATTCCATTGCAGTTATTCTCTTATCACGTTGCAATTATGAGAGGTTGTAACGTAGATCAGCCAAGAAATTTGGCGAAGAGCGTGACGGTGGAGTAGAACGAACGGTCATTTGGTTGGTAGTTGGCTAAACCGTTATACTTAAAAATAACAATTGTGTTCAATCCCATTTTATATCTTGTATAACAGAGAAATCATTTCCCTGTCCTTCTCGGTTAGTACTTCTGTATGACCTTTCAGAATACTGTTTTTCTCTCTGTCAATATGTCCAAAACCTAACAGGTGAAACATTTCATGAATTATGGTAGTACTAGTACAATGGTGTTTTGTACACTCCGTTATATCAATATGAATCCTGCTTTTTACAATTTCTTTAAATACATATGAATTAATTGTAATGCCAATTGTATTCCTTATTTCTCTTTCACTCCATTTGTACAATTCAATAAATTCTTCGTCACTTAAAAAATAAATCACACAGTTAGAAGAGTCAATATGATTAACCAATTCAACATTAATTGTTTCTATTAACTCGTTGAATTCGGTAATGGTATTAACAACAGTTAGCGAATCTTCTCTCGTGTATTTCCCAAACATAAAAATTTTAATATCTTTTTTCCATTTCTCACCATAATTCGTAATGGAATCAAACTCCCCGCTTGTAAAATTTTTCTGAGAAAAACATACAATACTGTTTAAAAATAAAAGGGAGAAAAGTATTTTTTTCATTTTTTTAATTAGTGCTATTTCTAAAACAACGTGTTCATTTAGAATAAAGACTTCTTGATTAACATGCGAACATATCGGCGGCTAGATATGACCTTGGTGTCTCAAAACTATAATTTCTTTGAGCAAAAGCACCGGAACACCAAATAAATAACAACGAAACCAACAATATTCTTCTCATATCCACAGGGTTTATATCATTAGAATTTATATCACTTCACAACCACCGTGTCTCCATTTCTATTTATGATATTGACCCTTGTAAAAACGAAGTCTCTTTTGAACTCTTCAATTTCTTCGCAAGTCCAAGTATCCATTAAGTTGGCAAGTTCCCGCTGAGACTCTATAGACCTAGACCTTGTTAGTACAGGGGTATTCTTTGGCTGTTGGTACGCAACGTTCTTACTTGTTGCACAACCGTAAACAGTTGTTGAAATAGCGAAAATCCAAAAAAGTTTTTTCATGACATTGGAATATTTGTTAATCAGGGTCGGTTCCACACCGAAAAGTACCAGGGCGTTTAAATATATAAACAGCAAGTTATTTCACTCTGAACAAACTCATCTTTTTGAAAACGAAAGAGTATTCGATAAAGTATTTCGATAGAGAAAAAAAAATCAATTAAAACACTAAACAAAAAAGGGTCTCTTGCGAGACCCTTTTCAATATTCTTAAACTTCAATTAGAAGTGGAAGTGAATCAATACAGCCGCTGGAGCAACTCCGAACGCGTTGTTATCAGTGTCAATTCCGAAAGATGATGAACGACCACCTTCAACAGTACCAATAGGACCTTGAGTGGTTGTAGAAGAAGGACCTGTACTAGAGAAGCCTAATCCCCATCCGAATTCACCACCGATAGAAATCTTAGGTAAAACGAAGTACTCCGCTCCTACGAAAGCGCGAACACCCAATCCGAAAGTAGAACCGTCCTTTTCTTCAGTAAGTTGTCCGTCTACAACACCAGCACCATACTCGTAAGAAGTCTTACTTCCTCCAAGTCCAACCATTGCCATTGCACCGTAGTAACCTTGAAGACGTGTGCTTCCACGACGCTTCTCGATACCTGCACCTAAAGTAATGTTGTTGTAGCTGTTTGTTACAACATCTTCGCCTGTAACAGCTGGAGTAACCGCCTTATCAGAACCAAATCCAACACGAAGCATTCCGCGGTAAGCCATTTGATCTGTCATAAACTTCTTACCAGTGATAGCAGTTGCACCATTGGTGAATCCCATACCGAAACCGGTGTTAGTACCACCATTAAGCATGTTGCCAAAGTATGACAACATTGAAGAAGCATCTGCGCCAATAGCGTAGTCGCCAGCTTCTGGTAAATAGTTCTCACCTTTCTTAGATGTTAACTGAGCATTCATTGTGCCCACTAGCGCTACTGAAGCGCAAAACAATAAGATTTTTTTCATAATAAAAAAGTTTGATTTCGTCAAACTTATGCCCAAGAAGCGCTGATACATCTCACTTGTATTTAACATTTCAACAACAACTCGTTAATAAGGAAATTATCTCCGTATAATGAGCACGTTAGCTATTTCAATAAATAAAAAAAGGGGCCGAAGCCCCTTAATTTTTTGCTGAAAATATTATTTAATGATGTTGTAAAGCTCTTTTAAGTTTGGCTCTAAAATGATTTCAATTCTGCGGTTTCTAGCTTTATCCTCTGCATCTAACGGGTGGTACTCACTTCTTCCCGATGCTGATAGTTGCGTTGGGTCAATTGTACTGTTCGCTGTAATTAATTTTATTACTTCCGTTGAACGCAGTACGCTTAGTTCCCAATTGTCTCTGGGTATGAGTCCGCCAGAATTAATCTTATCCGTGTCGGTATGACCTTCAACGGTAATATTCAAATCTTTTTCATCTTGAATTATTTTCGCTAATTGAATAATAGCTGCCTTTCCATCGGGGTTGATTTCTGTTTTTCCTGAAGGGAACAACAACTGAGCTTCCATACTCACGTATACCTTTCCGTTCTCTTCACGAACCGTGATTCCTTTGTTCTTGTAATTCAATAATGCCGACTCGAGTTTCGCCCTTAACAATTCACTGGCACTGCGCTGCGCCTGTAGCAACGAATCAAGCTCTTTAATTTTTACTTCTCTTTCGAACAAATCACTTTGCGCTTTTGCCAATGCAGCTTGCTTTTCTTTCACTGACTTCTCTAACTTATACAAAGAATCTTCCTTCACTTGAAGCGCTTCCTTTGCCTTTTCTAAATCACGCAATAACTTCTTATTCTCATCCTGCGAGCTGTTCAACAACTTCTCGTTCTTAGATAAAAGCTCGTTGTTCAAATCGTTAACTTTATCATACATAACACGCAACCGGCGGTATTCCTTTCCATACAGAAGGGTGTCTTCATTCAACTTGTTAACCGATTTCTTTAGTGTTTCAATAGTTGTTCCCTGCTCCTTCGTGGCGGCGTTTATGTTATCCAGTTTCCTTTGCAATTCTTTATTCTCAGAATCACTCTCTTCTCTTGCTGTCTTCATTTCAGCAAATTTCCGTTGAGGAACACAGCCCACAAAACCAATAGCCACCAACAAGGCTAGCGACAAAATCAATTGAATCTTTCTCATAGTTCTTTTAATGTACCTCAAAAGTGCAGCACAAATCGCGCGTGACTAATTGAAAGTTTTTGAATTGTTAACCGCTCGTTGTTCGTCAACTTTTGAAATAACCCGCCATGTAACCAAAAAACAACGGCATTTTCGTGACCATGAACAGCATTTCATTCCACAGTGAAGGTGTTAAAGCTAAAACACCTTCGAAACGGCTTTTAAAAGCCTGGATCAAAGAATTCGTATCGAATCACGGTAAAAATGTGGGAGAACTCGCCTTTGTTTTTTGCGATGACGAGAAAATATTGGAGGTCAACCGAAATTTTCTCCAACACGACTACTACACAGATATTATCACTTTCGACTATTGCGAGGATCATATTGTCTCTGGAGACATCTATATCAGCGTGGAGCGTGTGCTTGAAAACAGCTCTATTCATAAATCAGAATATAGTACCGAGATTCTCCGCGTTCTCGCACATGGCGTTCTTCATCTCATTGGTTTTCAAGATAAAACTAAAAAAAAGAAAGGTGAAATGACTCAAAACGAAGACTTGTGTATTCAATTGTTTTTGACTAAATTTGCACAATAATTACTCTTTGTGAAAGAGTTAAAAATACGTTTCACGTGAAACATTAAGAAAATGAATAAACATTACAATATTATAGTTATTGGTGCCGGCCATGCGGGAAATGAAGCTGCTGCTGCTGCTGCCAACCTCAAAAATAGCGTTTTATTAATCACCATGGATATGAATAAAATTGGGCAAATGTCCTGTAATCCTGCCATGGGTGGTGTAGCTAAAGGTCAAATAGTCAGAGAGATAGATGCGCTTGGGGGTTATAGTGGAGTAGTCTCAGACCTATCTGCAATTCAGTACCGGATGCTTAATATGAGTAAGGGTCCAGCTATGTGGAGTCCCCGCACTCAGAACGACCGTATGCTCTTCGCGGAAGAATGGCGCAACGCTTTGGAACAAACTCCAGGAGTCGATTTTTGGCAAGACTCGGTAAACGAGGTTATCATAGAAAACAATCGGGTCAAAGGGGTGAAAACCGCACTAGGTATGACCTTTTCATGTGATGCTGTGGTTATTACCAGCGGCACATTTCTAAACGGTGTTATTCATATTGGTGAGAAGCAATTCGGGGGTGGAAGAATAGGTGAGAAAGCCTCTCACGGAATTACGGAACAGTTGGTTTCATTGGGGTTTCGCGCAGGTAGAATGAAAACAGGAACACCTCCGCGCATAGATGGAAGATCGCTCGATTATTCGAAAATGGAAGTGCAGGAGGGTGATGTAAATCCTCAAAGATTCTCCTTCATTCATCAACCAAAAATTACTCAGCAAAGATGTTGCTGGATAACAAACACCAATAGTTTCGTGCACGAGGTTCTTGCAACAGGGTTTGAACAAAGCCCAATGTTTACGGGAAGAATCACAGGAACGGGGCCGCGCTACTGTCCGTCTATTGAAGATAAAATAACGCGCTTTGCTGATAAGGACTCACACCAACTATTTGTAGAACCTGAAGGTTGGAAAACTGTGGAAATTTATCTCAACGGATTCTCTACAAGTTTACCTGAAGAAGTTCAACAAAAGGCATTGAACCTCATTCCTGGATTTGAAAACGCGAAAATGTTCCGTCCGGGATATGCCATCGAATACGATTATTTTCCACCAGATCAATTGAAGCCAACGCTTGAAAGCAAAGATGTTTCAGGCTTATTCTTCGCTGGACAAATCAACGGAACAACAGGGTACGAAGAAGCTGCTGGACAAGGGATTATTGCGGGGATAAATGCGGGATTATTCGTTCAAGATAAGGCTCCGTTTATTCTAAGAAGAGACGAAGCGTACATTGGTGTGCTCATTGATGATCTTATAACTAAAAGCACAGACGAGCCCTACCGAATGTTTACGAGTCGTGCCGAATACAGAACATTGTTAAGACAGGACAACGCAGACGAAAGATTAACACCTTTGTCACATGCTATTGGATTGGCTTCAAATCAACGACTAGAATTGCTTGAAAAGAAGAGAGAAAACATCAAATCTGTCATGAAAGTCATCGAAAAAACATCGACCTCTCCTGAAGAAATAAATGAGTTACTCCAAGAAAAGGGTAGTGCGCCTATTGATCAAAAACTGAAACTTATTACTCTTCTCACCAGACCTCATGTCAGCTTAGAAGATATAATATCAAAGAATAGTGTCTTAGAGGCCCAAATTTCAGCTTTAGGTGAGGATAGGGTAGAGATCGTTGCTGCTGTGGAAATAGCTGTAAAATACGCAGGTTATTTGCAACGAGAAAGAGATATGGCTGATAAGCTTACAAGACTTGATCATATTCAACTTTCACCAGAGTTTGATTATCTCAAACTAACATCTATGAGCATTGAAGCAAGACAAAAACTTTCTAAAATTAGACCATCTACTGTTGGACAGGCAAGCAGAATAAGCGGAGTAAATCCTTCCGATGTTTCCATCTTATTGATTCACTTAGGGAGATAATTTCATGTGAAACAATCTACTTTTTTTCTTTCAGTTTGATACCGTCTACTTTGTAAAGCTTTCCTGCTTGGTAGGTAATTGTGTTTATGTACACACCGTTTTCATCGAAGTACATCCAATCACCATCTAACTCTCCTCCTTCGTAATTTCCTTTCATTTCAGTTTTACCGTTGGAATAGAAATATTCATGCTTTCCTACAGCAAGACCTAATTCAAATTTTCCTTCAAACATTTTATTTCCGTTGGAATGGGTTGAAATCCACAGTCCATTTCTTTCGTCATCTATGTACTCACCCTCCTCTTTATGGTCATTGATAGATCTAAACCATTTACCTTGTTTCAGTCCGTCTGCATAATCGCCTTCTAAAACAACCACTCCTGAACTATCGTTTTCTACATAATGCCCATCTAATTTTCCTTTTCGATAAGATTCCTCTCTTAGTACTATTCCATTCGAATAATACCACAACCACTTTCCTGAAATAAGATTATTATCGTACTTACCGAGCTGTTCTACCTTTCCGTTTTCGAAGTAATACTTCCAATCACCATTTTTCTTACCGTTTGAATAACTACCAACAGATCTAACTTTTCCGCTTGGAAAGAAGTATTTCCACTCGCCTATTTCTCTGTTTAACGAATCGTATTTCCCTTCAGCTTGGATAATATCATTCAAGTAAAGTCTAGAAAAAATTATGTTTCCCGTGGAATCTAAGGTTTGAAACGTTCCGTGTTTCAAGCCATTCTTCCTTCCTCCACGTTCAATTACTCTTCCTTTCTCATCGTAGAATTTTTCTATTTTAACAAATTCTGTTTCCTCTGTATTCTCTTTTAAAACACCATTTTCATAAAATTCAAACTTCGAAAATTCTCCTTGCTTGTTGTATACCTTGAAGGTTCCTTCCTTTAATCCAAGTTGATAATTTCCTTCCTCTTTTAACTTTCCATTCTCTCTTAACTCAACCCAAAGTCCAACACGTTGATTGTTTCTATTGTACCTATTGATTTTTTCTTCGGAATAAATTAGACCATTCTTGTATGTACGTCTGGTGATTATCCTTGTGTCTTCAGCGTATTCCAGGTATTTTCCTTCTATCAGATTATTGGTATAATTGTAAGATGCGCTAAGATTTCCTGTAGAAAAATATTCAAATGCCAGACCATCTTTAATATCACTTTTGAAGGTTATTGCTCGCTCTTTCCTTCCTAGTGAATCGTAAAAACATTCGAAGCCTTGTTTTAAGTTCTCTTTGTATTCTATTGATTGCTGTAAACTACCATCTAC
>Ga0315899_10001759_pt1 | contig 24509 bp, 27 predicted proteins | sample LakEriMetagenome_2_FD_203518 | JGI IMG/M metagenome (GOLD analysis project Ga0315899, IMG submission 203518) | Freshwater fungal communities from buoy surface, Lake Erie, Ohio, United States - Buoy 4 MA112 | ecosystem: Environmental > Aquatic > Freshwater > Lake | place: USA: Lake Erie, Ohio... | reverse complement strand
TTCCAACTGCTGCCAACATTCCGTGGAGCAAGGCTGCCAATGAAGATGGCTCATTCAAGTCACTTGATGAGCTAAAGGCACTTTACGAAGGCGCTGGTGTGGATCTAAAGAAAGACACCATCGCTTACTGCCGAATCGGTGAGCGTTCCGCACACTCATGGTTTGTATTGCACGAGTTACTAGGTGTTAAGAACGTCAGTAATTATGACGGTTCATGGACTGAATACGGCTCACTTGTTGGCGTTCCAGTTGCTGTTGGCGACGAGCCAGGTTCTGCATGAGTGGTTGCGGCGCAGTAGTTGGCGGCGTCTCTCTAGACAACGTTGACATTACTAATCAGGCAGTAATCCAAGGTGTGATTTCATCTGGGAATGCTCCTGCTTCGGTTGGCTACGCCCGCTTGCTCGATCGAAACGATGAGTTCGTAGCTGAGGTCCCAATCTCAAAGCAAGGTGAATTTAGATTCTTCACAGTTGCTGGTGATTGGACCGTGGTTGCTTTGGTTCCAGGTGCGAATAGCCGGACCCCGGTTCAAGCCACAATCGGCAAGGTTCTTGACGTAGACATCGCAGTATCTAAATAGTTCTAACTAAAACAAAGGCTGGCTTTCACTCGAAAGCCAGCCTTTGTTGTTGAAAACTATTCTCCTTCTGGAATCAAATTCATGTAATCAACTTTGATGCAACGGTCCATGACAACTTTCATGCCAGCATCTGATGCCAGTTTTGCAACTTCACCATTGACAATTCCTAGCTGCATCCACCAAGTTTTATCTGCAGCAGACTCCGCAATAGCTGGGAACTCAGTTTCAAAAACTGCTGGCATGTCCTCACCTTTGCGGAACACATCGATGATGTCTGGAATCACCGGTAAATCAGCTACTGATTTGTAAACCGGTTGGCCTAACATTTCACCGGTTACCGTTGGGTTGATCAAGTAAACATCAAGGTGGGTCTGCTTAATCAAGTAAGCAGCCACTTGATGACTGGCACGCTCTGGATTACTAGATACGCCAATAACGGCCACTGAGGATGCTTCTTCGAGAATGAATTTGATGTCGGCATTGTTCATGTTGATTACCCCTCGGCTTGGCTACTTACCTGACAATACTGGGCGGATAGACTGGTTACATGGCTGAGACGTTCTATACCGGATTACTGGTTGTCGCTTCACTTTCCATCACTGGGTATGCGTCTTACATGGTCTACAAACTTTTTAAGGGTCAAGCATGAGCACGAAACTGCATCCGGACTTAGCTCCGTTGTCGTGGCTTGTTGGCACCTGGGTTGGGGTTGGTGTTGTTGGCTACCCAACTATGGAATCTGATATTCAAGTTGGTCAGGAACTAAGTATTCACTCTGACGGCCGGCCATTTCTGATTCATTGGTCCCGCACTTGGGAACTTGATGATCAAGGTGAAAGAATTCGCCCACTTGCTTTGGAAAGTGGATTCTGGCGCCCACGTCCAGATAACGAAGTCGAATTGCTTCTGGCCCATCCAACTGGATTCCTAGAATCTTGGTTTGGCAAAGTCACAATTACTGGTTTAGAAAATGCTCAGATCACTGGCGCTCGTGTTGAGTTAAAGACTGACGCAGTATTGCGCACGGCGTCGGCAAAGCAAGTTGATTCTGGTGAACGCATTTACGGATTAGTCGACGGCAACATCGGTTGGGTTTATGACATGGCCGCTGAAGGTCATGCGATGAAATCGCACGCTTCATTCCATCTAACAAAGGCAACTGCACCATGAGCAATGAATGGGATGACGTCTTACGCGATCAGGGTTACCGGATTACGCCGCAGCGCCAGTTAGTTCTGGAAGCTGTAAACACTTTGGGCCACGCAACCCCAGAAGAACTTTTGTCTGAAGTTCAAAAGACTGCTGCCGCAGTAAACCTTTCAACGATCTATCGAACTCTAGAAGTTCTAGAACAAGTTGGTTTGGTTACTCATGCCCACATTGGTCACGGCGCACCGACATATCATTCCGTTGATAACGACGCTCACATCCACTTAGTTTGTGATACCTGCCAAGGTGTGCAATCTATTCCGGCAGATGCTGCAGAACTATTTGTGCAGATGCTGCGAGAGAACGCTGGGTTTGAAACCGACGTGGCACACGTTTCGGTTCATGGTCAGTGCGCATCCTGCATGGATCGCCAAAAGCTGCTTTAGCCCTTAGCAATAAAGGTTTGCAGTACGCATTAACTGCGAGAGAATGTTGTTATGACCGCTATTCCACACATGGATGACACCAGCATTGACGCTGGTGTGCCATGGCATTTCGGAGAGCCGTTTAAAGAGCAGCGCGAATTAGTTGCTGGACGTGGGCGAGTAGATCTTTCGCATCGCGGGGTAGTTACAGTCACTGGTCCCGATCGCAAGTCTTGGATGCATTCCATCACCACTCAAGATTTTGAGTCATCCGTTGCGTATCTAACTTCATTGATTTTGTCCCCGCACGGTCACATCGAACATGACATTCACGTAGCCGAACATAACGAGACAATCTGGATTAGCTGTGAACCAGGGACTGTCAATGACTTAATCAACTATTTAGAGTCCATGAAGTTCATGCTTCGAGTAGAAGTTAAAGACTTATCTGATGAAATTGCAATCGTTGGTGCACCTGGCTGGATTGAATCCGACAAGTATCCGGTGTGGCATTCATCTGAGGCGTTTGTGAATGGCTCAGCGGCGAGTGACAAGTATGTTGCAACGAGACCTGCTGACTGGAAGGTTAGTGAACTGTTTGTGCCACGCGCTGAACTCGAAGATGTTTTGAATCAAGAAACTCGAGTTGGAACTTGGGCTTGGGAAGCGCATCGAATTCGCGCTGGTGTGCCGCGCCTTAACTTTGAAACTGATCACAAAACGATTCCACATGAAGTTGGTTTGATTGGTTCATCGGTTCACTTGAACAAAGGTTGTTATCGAGGACAAGAGACTGTTGCTCGGGTCTATAACTTGGGCAAACCACCGCGTCGCATTGTGCAGCTTGAGTTGGATGGTTCAACTAACGACCTGCCAGCAATCGGTGATGCAGTTTTGCTAGAAGGCAAAGAAGTTGGCCGAGTAACTTCGGTGACCCAGGATTATGAAAGTGGTCCGCTGGCCCTTGCTGTAATTAAGCGCTCGGTTCCAACGGACGCCGTTCTAACGGCTGGCACAGTTGCTGCCAGCCAAACCGTAATTGTTGAATAACTTTTTTAGTTAAAACCAGAATGCCTTACTTGATTTGCTGATTAACTTTTCTTGTCGAAAGGTTTTTTGTGACTACATTTGCTGAGTCGATTACGGTTGCTGATCTGGATCGTGATCCGTACCCGATATATGCCAGGTTAAGAAAAGAAGCGCCAGTAGCTTATGTGCCGGCAGTAAACCTTTGGCTAGTAACTCGAGCCGAAGATGTGGAATTTGTAACGACCCATCCGGATTTGTTTACCGCACAAGTTAGCGACTCGACACTTGACCGTTCATTTAAGGGCAAAAGCCTGCTCACCATGGATGGTGAAGAACATCTAAATATGCGCAAGAGCCTGGATAGCAAGTATCGGCCACGAACTGTTTCCACTTACATTGATGAGTTAGTCACTCCCATTGCAAAAAAGCAGCTTTCGGAAATTGTTTCAAATGATCGTCGTGAGTTAGTTGCCTCATATTTTGAACCAATTTCAGTTCTAGGGTTAGGTGCCGTATTGGGGCTTGGGCACCTAAGTGCAGAAACAATGCAGCATTGGTTTCATGGTCTGGCTATGGGCGCTACCAATTTTGAACGAGACCCAGAAAAGCAAAAAATCTCAGATGCAGTAGAAGCAGAAATGAATGACGAGCTTTTGCCGATCATGGAGCGATTGCTAAAAACCCCCGATGATTCAACGATGTCCCATATGTTGCATTCAGGCATGGCGCCTGGTGAGCATCGAACTGCGGAGTATGTCCTGCCAACTCTCAAGCTCACGATTTTAGGTGGCATGCAAGAACCAGGTCATGGAGCCGCGGCAACATTTTTTGCGCTCGCAAATATCCCTGGTGCATTTGATCGACTTCGAGAGAATCCTGACCTTTGGGATGATGTGATTCAAGAGGGCTTGCGCTGGATTGCTCCGATTGGAACTCAAACTCGTCAAACTACTCAGGATGTGGAGTTGGGTGGAGTTGTTATTCCGGCTGGCTCAGCCGTTGCCGCAGTGGTGGCAAGTGCGTCACGAGATGAAACAGTTTTCTCCGACCCAGATACTTTCGATATGGATCGACCACGTCAATCCAATGCATCATTTGGGTATGGTCCTCATTTTTGTGCTGGGCATGCATTCGCTCGTGGCTTAGAGCGGATTTCACTTCAGGTTCTAATTGAAGGCTTGCCAAGTATTTCACTGCAAAACAAAGACGAAGTTGAGTTTGCTGGCTGGGAGTTCCGTGCGCCAACTGCGCTACATGCGAGTTGGTAGTTAAACCTCAAGCGTGACCGTCATTGGGCCGTCACAAACTGCACTGATTCGCATATCAGCGCCAAACTTTCCGGTTTCAACTTGGGCACCAAGATCTCGCAAAGCCCGAACTACGTTTTCAACTAGCGGCTCAGCTTGGGGACCACGCGCTGCTTGTTGCCAAGTCGGGCGGCGGCCATTCGAGGTGTCTGCAAAAAGCGTGAATTGGCTGATAGCCAAGATCGGCAAACTAGCATCGGCGGCTGCAACTTCAACTGACTCTGAGTTAACAGATTTACCGGCTGCCTTCAAGGCTGCAGATTCGAAGATTCGAAGCTTCCAAATCTTGTCTGCCAGAACGGCACACTTGCTTTCATCGTCATCGACACTTACGCCAATCAGGACAAGTAGTCCAGGCCCCTCAAAGGCACCAATAGTTTGGCCTTCGACAACAACACTGGCACCATCAACTCTTTGAACAACTGCACGCATACTGACATTCTGCCGTGCTTTATCGGCCTTTCGCATTAGGTGTCCGATACTCAATCGTGGAACTATAGGGGAGTGTCAGTTCCTGTTGCTTATGTAGTCCGAAGTGGTCTTGTTGAAGGCGCACACTTTGGCAGCGCGGTTGTTGTCGACGCGCAAGGCAAAGTTGAGTGGTCAATTGGTGATGTTTCAACTGCGATGTTCCCTAGATCCTCAAGCAAATTGATGCAGGGTCTGGCCATGGTAAGAAATGGTTTACCGCTCAAGGACGAATTGCTTGCGCTAGCTTGTGCATCTCACAGTGGCGAAGACTTCCATTTAGCTGGAGTTCAAGACATCTTGAATGCCGCAAATCTGGATACTTCAGCGTTGCAATGTCCTGTGGACTGGCCACTTGATGAAATCGAACGTGACACTTTGCTGGCTGCTGGACTTGGGAAGTCGTCATCTTACATGAACTGCAGTGGCAAACATTCAGCAATGTTATTTACCTGCGTACTCAATGGCTGGGATACCGATACCTACTTGAAGGCAACTCATCCATTGCAATTGGCATGCAAAGAAACGATCGAAGAAATCACCGGCGAGAAAGTTGAACACATCGGTGTTGATGGCTGTGGCGCACCACTAATGTCAACCACATTGGTTGGCCTAGCTCGCGCATTCTCGAAATTTGCTGGTCCAGCTGCAGATGCCGAGCAAAAAAAGATTACTGCTGCAATTCGGGCTAATCCTGAATATCTTGGCGGCACTCGTCGTGATGTAACAAAACTTATGCAAGGAGTGCCGAGCCTGGTAGCCAAAGATGGCGCTGAAGCCGTCTATGGAGTTGGACTAGGTGATGGACGGGCACTTGCCTTAAAGATTGAAGATGGTGCGGACCGCGCGCGCATTGTTGTAGCAATGGCAGTCTTGCAAAATGTAATGGGTGTTGTTTCTCAAGAAGTAGAACGACAACTGGACAGCCAAGAACTACTTGGTGGCGGCGTGCACGTTGGAAAAGTAATTCCAGCATTTTCTATCTAACTTCTAGCTGACGAGTTCTTTCCGGTATTTCATTACTTCTGAAGTCATTCCAATGCCAACAACTCCGATGAGAATTTCACCTCTGAAATAACCCATTACTAATTCATCGGATAGCTCTCCAGCGACTAGTTCATAACGATCAGCCAGTCCAGGCATTCCAAAACCTTGAATCTTCATGTCGTATTGATCTGACCAAAAACTTGGTAATGGCATGAAAGGTGTTGCAACAAGTTCAGCAAAATTCTCAGCATCTGCCAAGTAGGCACTCAATACCGAACCAACTCGTTTTCCAGTTTCGGTCGGAATGTTCCAGTGCTCAATTCTTCTTGGTTCATTATCGAATAGCGGATTAGCAAATCTAGCTAAGTCGCCAACTACATAAACACCCTCGACAGATTTTCCATCAGTAGTTACAGCTCGAAGGGCAGAGTCAGCAAGCACCCCGTTTGAGATATCAAGATTGGTACCAGCCAGCCATTCAACATTGCAATGCGAACTAATGGCTTCAACCAGAACATCTGCCTGAATTACTTCACCGTTATCAAGGACAACGCCAGAAGTCTTTTCAGTACCAGTTAGATCTGAAATTCCATGATTCAGTTTGAACTTAACGTCATGGCTTTCATGTCGCCGCTGCAGCTCAGCAGCAAGTTGCTCACCTAGCGGTCTAATCATCGGATACGGATCAATTGCGACATTAGTTACTTCGCAACCAAGGCCTCGAGCTGTGGCCGCAACTTCACAACCGATGAATCCAGCTCCTGCAACAACTACTTTGGCTCCGGGTACCAATTCAGCGCGCAATCCAATTGCATCATCTAAAGTTCGGACGGTGTGCCGACCCGAAATCTTGCCATTTGGCAAATCTAGTACTCGAGGTCGAAGCCCAGAAGCAATAACCAGTCCGTCGTATTCAAACGACTTTCCTGATGCTGTTGTCACAACCTTTTTGTCTAAATCAAGTGAAGTTGTAGGATCACCTAGATGCCAGGTGACATCTTCGACCTGGGTTCGTAACTTAAAAGCAACTGCTTCGTGAGTAACTTCTTTTGCCAAGACTTCTTTAGATAAAGGTGGCCGGTTGTAAGGAAGGTGCGCTTCCTCGCCAATCATTGTTATCCGCCCAGCAAATCCGTTATTGCGCAACGCTTCAGCAGTGCGAAGACCACCCATAGAGGCCCCAACAATAACGACTGACTTAGACATAAAGCTTGGTTTTAGTTATTCGACAATGGAGATTGCCTGCATCGGGCAAACATCCACAGCACTTTCAATGTCACTGCGGCGACTGTCGTCGGCGGTAGCAACAAATTCAAGTTTGTCGTCATCGTTTAACTTGAAAACATCTGGTGCTTCAAAGACACATTGGCCATAGTGCTGGCACTTATCCATGTCGACATTTATGGTAATCATTTCTTCTCCTCAACAGTTGATGGATACAAATCTTTCGATGGTGTGCGAATTCCGCGGAACTCCCAGTCGCCACCCATGGCGGTGGAAACCACTTCTTCACTTTCAGTTGGCTGTGCGCCAACGTCAGTTCGGATTGCAGTTGGTCCGGTAACAATTGTGTTAGTCAGCTTTCCAAGACCTTCAACTTCTACTTCGACTACATCGCCAGGTTCAACTGGACGCGAGTTGGCTGGAGTTCCAGAGAACAAAATGTCACCAGGAACCAAAGTGATAGTTCGGGCAATGTCTGCAACTAAGTAATGCATATCCCATTCCATGTTGCTGGTGTTGTCGTCTTGCTTCACAACGCCATTAACTAGCGTGCGAATCTGTTTTCCTCGGAAATCCCAATCCGTGATTAAGCCAGGACCAACCGGAGCCAAGGTGTCGCTACCTTTAACGCGCAACATGGAGCCGGCGTCAGTATCGCGGAAGTCATGCAATCCGTAATCATTTCCAATGGTGTAACCAGCAATGTAATCGCCAGCTTCAGCCGGACTGATGTTGCGGCAAGTCTTACCAATCACAATTACGATTTCGCCTTCATAGTTCAACCACTTACAACCTTGCGGTCGTACGATTGAACCCAAGTGGCTGTTTAGCGCAGTAATTGGCTTGTGAAAGTAGGTAGGCGCAGCTGGGAGTTTGGTCATGAACTCTTTTGTGCGACTGTCATAGTTCAAATGCACGGCAATGATTTTTGTAGGCTCACTTGGTGGCAAGTGAATTGCATCAGCGATTGCAACCTCTCTGCCATCTGGAGCGACAAGTGTTTCACCGTGGCGAATTGTTTGAACTGCAAAGCCATCCAGCAGGATGCGACGATACTCAGCCACGTGACACAACCGGATGCTTAACAGCTGGGAAACCTTCGGCTGGTTTATCGAACCAAATATGAACCTGGCCAGTACCAATTGAGTTTTCATACTCACCGTATTGACGGCCAGGTGCAGTGCAATCCTTTTCACCTAACGCACCGTGCATCATCATGCCGTGTCCGTAACGAGCTTCTGGCTTGTACTTATGGAACTCATCCATGGTGTCCAAAACTTTGGCATGTTCACCAGCTAGGTACCAAGCAATCCGCTCTTCATCAGCAGCGCGTGCTTCCGGTGTGTAAATCGAATTCAAATCGGCAGATTCGTGCTTACGAAGTTCACGCAATGGCCAGAAGGTATGTGACAAGGCACCAGAGGCAATTAGCAATACCTTGCGATCTGAATTTGCAATAGCTTCACCAACAGCGCGACCCAATCTCAAGTTATCTTCGTCATCGCCGGTTTGACACATGCCAATGCTGATCCAGTTCTTGTCCAAGCCTTTACCGAGATACATCCAGAGATTTAAGGTTGCGTAGAAAGTCGGTAGGTGTGTGTTGTCGATTGGAGTAATCCAAGTTCCATGCTTTTCGCCAAGTGACGCGATTTCCTTGGCTAGCGCTGGATCACCTTTCCAGTCATAAGGAACAGATGACATACCGCGCGGAAGTTCTTCACTGGTGTAAAAACCTTCCCGACGATCATGTGAGGTCACTACGAATTCAACGGTTGTAGCCCAGTGAGAGTCAAAAACGATCACGGTGTCGTAATCGACTTTTTCAAAAACATCCTTACGCAGTTGCTCGAGTCCAGCAACAAGCGTGAAGTCTTCACCATTGTTGAGTTCCTTACGAATCTCAAGTGGCAAGACAATGGTCGGTACGTGGGCTAGTAAACCAGCTCCAACAATTTCTCCCATGATTTATTCCTTCCATCCGTTAGGCGCAAAGACTGTGTTCTTTACGTCTGCATAAAAATCAAATGACCAGATTCCGCCTTCGCGGCCGATACCTGATTTCTTAGAACCACCAAAAGGCGCACCAAGATCGCGCACGAAGAAGCAGTTGACCCAAATAGTTCCGGCAACTAACCGATCTGTGATGGCTTTAGCCCGCTTCTTATTTCCGCAAATAACAACAGCAGCTAAACCAAATTCGGTTCCATTGGCCATCTCGATGGCTTCGGCATCGGTATCGAATTGCTGCATGCAAAGAACTGGCCCAAATACTTCTTGAGTTACGATTTCGCTGCCAACTGTTGGATTGTCAATCAGAGTCGGCATAAAGAAGTTTCCGCCCAATTCAGAATTAGGGCCACCACCTAGTACGACGGTTTGTCCTTCAGCAACGGCCCGGTCTACGAATCCTTTAACTCGAGTGAAGTGCTCAGGATGAATCTGGGGACCAATGTCTGTTGCTTCATCTCGTGGATCGCCTTGCTTGATCTGCTTGGCACGTTCGATGAATGCGGCTTTGAATTTGTCCGCGATTCCACGTTGTACCAAGAATCGAGTTCCAGATAAACAAACCTGACCAGCGTTATCGAACTGCTCAACAGCAACTGTGACTGCAATGTCAAGATCTGCATCATCAGTAATGATTAGTGGACTCTTACCGCCTAGTTCAAACGAGCAAGGAACTAGATTTTCGGCAGCAGCTTTTGCCACAAGTTTTGCAGTTGGCACAGAGCCAGTGAAAGAAATGCGAGATAGGTCTGGATGCGCAGTAAGCGCTGCACCGGCTTCTTCACCAAAACCTTGTACAACATTGAATACGCCTGGCGGCATTCCGGCTTCCGCAGTGATGTCTGCAAGCAGCGAAGCGGTAAGTGGTGCCCACTCTGGTGGCTTAGCAACAACGGTGTCACCAGCGGCAAGTGCTGGACCAATTCGCCAAGTAGCAAGCATCAATGGTGCATTCCAAGGCGTGATGATTCCAGTCACACCTGCCGGATCCCAAGTTACGTGATTGGTATGGCCACGAGTTTCAAAGTCAGGATAGTTAAGTTGATTCATTGCGTAGTCTGCAAAGAATCTAAAGTTCATTGCTACCCGAGGCATTACACCGCGACGATGTGATCGAAGCAGAGAACCGTTATCTGTGGTTTCGACGATTGCTAGATCTTCAATGCGTTCTTCCACCAAGTCAGCTACCCGGTGCAAGATAGCGCCTCGTTCTTGCGGTGACATTTGAGACCAAATTGGGAAGGCAGCTTTAGCGGCAGCGACGGCTAAGTCAACCTCTTTGGCACCGCCCCGAGAAATATCAGCAAGGTGAACGCCATCAATTGGCGAATGATCCGCAAAGGTCTGTGCCGAAGCGATCCGCTCGCCACCAATAAAGTGCCGGGTATCTACTGATACGCCAGCAACATTTGCCATACTCATGCCAACCCCTGAAAAATCGTTCGGGTACTAACGAATTACGATACGTTAAATTCAGTGATTTGGGAACCAAATCTAGGCAATTCTTTCATTAGGCTGGTGAAATGTCCGTACGTCCTAGAATCGCGCTAATTGGTCGGTTTACTAACTCCGCCTCTGCCCTTAGATATGGCGGCGTGGTTAGTTCACGTGCCCTGCTGGAATCACTTTGGGATGCAGGAGCCGATCCAATAACCCTGCTTCCTGCCACCGAAAGCGATTGGAAGCAACGACTCCAGGGCTATCAGGGAGTACTTCTAGCTGGTGGCGGGGATATCAATCCCGCTCGTTATGGCCAAGAGCCGGACGCAAGTGTTTACGATGTTGACGATCTGCAAGATGATTCAGATTTTGGGATGACCGAGTATGTACTGCAGCAAGGCATTCCAACGCTGGCTGTATGTCGCGGACTCCATGTTGTAAACGTTGTTCGCGGCGGCACCCTTATTCAGGACATGCCGGAAAACCATCGCCATGTCGTCCAAGAGGTAAAAGTAAGTGATTATGAATCATTCGGGTTTACTTCAGAGTTGGTAGCGACTTCTTGTTACCACCATCAAGCAATCGACAAACTTGGCTCTGGCTTAGAAGTTTTGGGCCGTGGTCCGGATGGAACGATTGAAGCTGTTGGAATTGAATCAACTGGTTGGGCGCGCGGTGTGCAGTGGCATCCAGAAGATACTGCAAAGTCGGATCCAAACCAGAGCGGGCTCTTTGCTCGATTAGTTAAAGAAGCAAGCGCCTAATTAGTTCGCTGGGATTCCACAGTTACGGTAACTGCGCGAAGTAAATCAGCAAAGGATCCCAAGTCGTTTCGCTTCAAATCTGCCACGGCTAGACTCTCACCCTTGTTAAAGTCTGGGAAAAGTTGCTTCATCATCTTTCGACCTTTAGCAGTGAGCTTGACCAAAACAAGCCGACCATCTTTACTGCTGCGGGTGCGGGTAATGAGGCCTCGACCTTCAAGGGTTTGCATAACTCCCGTCAAAGTTGCTTTCGAGAATCCACCCTCCTCGGCTATAACTCGAGACTCAACTGGCTCCCAAATCCAAACAACCCAAAGCACTACAAATGCAGTCCATGACAATTCATGTTCAGCAAGAACTGTGCGCTCAAGGTAATTGCGAACTGCGTTTGCGGCTCGAAACAGGTTGGAAGTAACTGCCATAGCCTCGAAATCAATCTTTAGGTCGCCAAGGCGCGCCTGAACTTGGCGTTCAGTTTCATCAAGTGTGTGCTGACCAGCCATGCGACCCCAATTTCATTGATTCCCTGCAACTTTATCTGGCTTTTTGAAAATGGTCGCGTTCCGGGTCGAAATCGGGTAACTTAAAACTGTTCGTACCCGAACGATTATTTCGATCTTTGCATGAGGTGAGGCAATGTCAACAGCTACTGATGTCAGCTTGGCGGACTTAGATATTTTTGAAGCACAAATTCCATGGCAAGTCTTTGACGACTTGCGAGCGAACAAACCCGTGCATTGGAGTGATGAACCAGCTCCCAACTCTGGTTTTTGGTCGCTTACTCGTTATCACGACATCGTTCGAGTTTTGCGAGACACCGAAACTTTCTCAAGTGAAAAAGGCACCGTAAACCTCGAAGAACTTGATGAAGAACAAATGGAAGCCCGTAAGTCAATGATCGAAACTGATGGCATCCGACATCGCGCATTGCGTAAATTAATGCAGGATTCGTTTACTCCGAAAGCTGTTGCAGGTTATGAAACGTTCTTGCGAGGACTTACTGCCAGCACCTTGGATGATGCATTTGCCAAAGGATCTTTTGACTTCGTTAAGGAAGTTGCCGCCGATTTCCCAATTCGCGTTCTCGCTCGATTGATGGATGTACCAGACACTGACATTGACAAGCTGATTGCTTGGGGAAACCGTATGGTCGGCAATACTGACCCAGAACATGCCGATGTTTTGTTGGACTCACCTGAATCCGAAAAGTATCGAATGCTCCCATTCAGATCACCAGCCGCACTTGAGGTTTGGGCCTATGGTGATGATTTGGCAAAGCAACGACTTGGTGGAAAGGGTGTAGACATTGTTTCCACTCTTATCAACCAGACACCAATTGATGGCGTGCCACTATCCACGAGAGATTTCCATGCCTATTTCCTACTGTTGATTGTTGCCGGAAACGAAACTACCCGTCACACGATTAGTCACAGCATGAATTACTTAATTGATAACCCAGATCAATTGGCACTGATGCAAGAGCGTCCAGAGTTAATTGAGTGGGGTGTTGAGGAAATGCTTCGCATGGCAAGCCCGGTTTACCATTTCCGTCGTACTGCCTCCAAAGACACTGAAATCAACGGACAGGTAATCAAGGAAGGCGAAAAAGTTGTTACTTGGTTCGCCGCCGGAAACCGTGATCCTGAAGTTTTCGTTGACCCTTATCGAATGGACATAACGCGAAATCCAAATGAGCACATGACCTTCGGTCGCGGTGGACCACATATGTGTCTGGGCAATTCATTGGCACGACTTGAAGTGAAAATCATGTTCGAAGAATTGTTGCCAAGAATTTCTGGAATTAAGCGCACTGGCGAAGTTGAGCGGTTACGCAGTAACTTCGTCAATGGAATTAAGCGTTTCCCAGTAGAAGTAACGCTGAAATAACTAAATCAATTTAGCAACATCGCGCAAGAACGCATCGACCAATTGGTTGGTGCGTTCTTTTGCTGCAGCCTGCTCAGCTTTGGTATGCGCAAGCAATACATCTGGATCTTGACCATCTTTGATAACTAGGTCACGACCACCGTTGTTGAGCCAACCGAGAAGCATTTCCGGCGTTAGTTCTGGGTGGAACTGAACGCCCAGATTCCTACCATTGGTAAAAGCCTGACTAGCTGCTGAGTTTCGTGCAATCTCTAGAGCTTCAGCAGGTAATTGCCATCTGTCGTAGTGGAACTGAAACCACGGACCAGCAGGGACTAAATCTGGACGATCTGTATGAACTACAGTCCAGCCAATTTCTGGTTTAGGTCCAGGAGCGACGCTGCCACCTAGCGCGCGAGCGAGTAGTTGCCCACCAAAACATATTCCAAAAATGGGGACATCGGTGGCAATAGCTTCCGAGATAAAATCCAATTCCGGTTTTAGCCAAGCGCCAATTCGATCATCATCCCAAGCTCCCCAGGGTGCGCCCATCGGTACAACGACGTCATAATCTGCAAGATTTGGAAATTCGCGCTCAACATTTGGCTCATCGAATTTGTCTGCGGGAACAACCAAGAATTGATCCACGGTAAAGCCGTGGAATCTAAATCTTTCAGCCACTGGGCCAGGCGGGCTCACATGATCGTGCTCAATTATAAGAACTCTCATGCCTGCCCTATTCCCGTTGGAAATTTTCTTCCATTCTGCCCTAAAAAGCTCCCCAAACGATTAAAATAAAAAAATCGTTCATACCCTAACGATTTTTGGAGGAACTATGTCGCTTGATCTATCTGCACTTCGCGCCCAACTGCAGAGCGAAAATATTGACATTTTGCGACTTGTTTACGCCGACGTGTTAGGCATCCCTCGCTCCAAAGATTTGGTCGTTAGCCAAATGGAAAAGGCAGCTGCACATGGCCCAGCTTTTTGCCAAGGTGTTTGGGTTACCAACACCCGTGGTGGTGTTCTAGATGGACATGGAAGTATTTCCGACGGTCTGTCAGATTTCGTAAGTCGAATTGATCCCAGCACAATTCGCAAACTTCCTTGGGAACCAGGAGTTGCATACGCAGTTGTGGATGCTTTCGAACCAAACGGTGACGATAACCCAGTAGCACCACGTACTGCTTTGCAGCGAGTATTGAAGGAATACGAAAAGATCGGATTAACTCCAGTCATTGGGCCCGAACTTGAGTTCTATTTAGCTAAACAAGAAAACGACGTATGGGTACGTGCCTTGCATCGAACTGGTCGGGTTTATACAACTGGAGCAATTGTGGATCCAGACGGCACTTTCTTGCACATGTTGCGCATGCTTGATCAAATGGATATTGGCGTCTTTGCGGGTAATCACGAATTTGCTCCAGCTCAGTATGAAATCAATCTGTGGCACGGGGAAGCGCTGGAATCAACAGATAGAACTTTCTTGTTCAAGACTGCAATCAAAGACATTGCAGTGCGTCGTGGTTACAACGCAACATTCCTCGGAAAGCCATGGGCTGAATCTGAAGGCAGCGGCTTCCACTTGCACTTCTCAGTTGTCGACGCCAAGGGCAAGAACCAAATGCATAAGGGTGAAGAGTTATCTGAAGTTGCAAATCAAATGATCGCTGGAATCCTAAGCCATGCCAATGCGCTCACTGCATTTACCAACCCAACGATTAATGCCTTTAAGCGTCTTGGACCAGACACTTTGGCACCAAGTCGCGCTAACTGGGGCTACGACAACCGGGCAACATTGCTTCGAGTTCCACCTGAGCGTGGCGAGGGCACTCGACTTGAAATCCGAATCGGTGATGGTGCAGCTAACCCTTACCTGATGGTTGCGTCAGTCCTTGCCGCTGGCTTGGATGGCATTAAGCAAAAAATGAAGCCTAACAAAGCTGCCGAAGGCTGGGCTTATGAAGATGAAGCAGATCCACTTTTGCCTGTCACCTTCACTGCTGCACTGGATGCGCTTGAAGCAGATCCGTTGTTTGCTGACCTCATGGGACCAACTGTTATTTCAACACACTTAACTTTGAAGCGCGATGAAATTGAGCGTTACGAAGCTGAGGTTCCAGATCCAAGCACTCGTGAAATAACTGCCTGGGAACTAGACGAATATATCTGGGATTACTAGACCGGATTTGAACGGTCAGCAATTAACTTGCCACCAGCGAAGGTAACTCCAACCTCGCGGTAGTAGCCACCAAGTATTTTCTGCACTGGAAGTATCGACGCTAGTTCGTCCCATTGGGAATCACCAAGAACTAGCTCTGCGTCACCCTTCCAAGGTTGTCCAAGGTCGGCATCAATGCCATGCATGGTGATCAATTGATCCATGGATAGCCCAGCATCTTTGGTAATCGAAGGCATGAAGCGGCTATGCAACATTGGATGACCATTAACAAAGCCATTAGTTTCAGAAGGCTCGCGCAACGTAACAACTGCAGATGCCAGTCTGTGATCGTATGCAGACAGAGTTGCACCTAGTTTTGCACCAGCCTCTAGACGAGGGGAAGCCTTTCCACGATTAAAGATTCGGGTGACATGTGCTGACCCAATTTTCTTTGGGTAACCCTGGTACCAACCACGAGCAATTGCAAAATCTTTAGTTACCCAAATTGCTACACAGCGACTGTAGGTAACACCTTCATAAGAACAGCGCACAACTGCAAAAGTTTCTAGGTATTGCGAGCGAATTGGATCTAGTAATTCCGCACCGCCTTCGCTGCAGGATTGCCAGTCAGCCCAAATCAAAGCAACTGCGCCTGGCTCTTCTGGAGCTAAATCGATATCAGGTGGCAGGATGGCTCGAACATTTGCTGGGTCAGTTAAGTATTCAACGGTTAGTAGGGTGCCGCTGTAGTACCAAGGCATTTCGGGAATGATCGCGCTCTTACCAGTCGGGGTGAGCGGAGGCAGGAATCCATTTAGTTCAGACATGTGACTAGCGTAGTACGAATCGTTCGGGTACGAAAGACTATTTAGCCACTGATAATTATTGCCTGCATCGGGCATAGGTCCGCTGCAGCAATTGCGTATTTCTCGTCAGCTTCGGCTACTGAAGCAGATAGTGCTTCGGCCACGCCATCAGCATTTAGCGTAAAGATCTCTGGGGCTTCAGCTACGCATTGGGCATAGCCTTGGCATTTGTTGAGGTTAACTTCAATCTTCATTTCGAATCCTTCAAGATTTCATCTAATGCTGCAAGTCACAAAGCCTTTACGCATTGATCATTCCACACCGAACTTTGAATAGTGATACAAATAGTGTGTGGATTTGATGACAAGCACTGGACATGATGATCTACGTTCTGCCATCGCTGCATTGTGTGCAGATTTTCCAGGGGAGTACTGGCGCTCGTTAGAGCCAGATAAATACCCTGATGAATTCGTTGAGACCTTAACCAAGAATGGCTGGCTATCAGTACTAATCCCTGAAGAGTATGGCGGAGGCGGCGCAACTCTTACTGAAGCTTCAATAATTTTGGAAGAAATTTCAGCGTCAGGTGGAAATCCAAGTGCTTGCCATGCCCAGATGTATGTCATGGGAACTTTGTTACGCCACGGCAGCGAAGCTCAAAAGAAACAGTACTTACCAAAAATTGCTGCTGGTGAACTGCGACTCCAAGCTTTTGGCGTTACTGAGCCAAGTGCCGGATCTGAAACCACCAAAATTCGCACTAAGGCAGAGCGCGTTGACGGTGGCTGGAAAATTAATGGCCAAAAGATTTGGACTTCTAGAGCATTGCAATCCGATTTGATGTTGCTACTTGCGCGCACTTCACCGTTTGATGAAAACGGCAAACCATCTGCAGGTATGTCAGTTTTTATCTTTGACATGCGAAATCTAGAAGGATTAACCATCCGACCAATCAAAACCATGATGAATCACAACACCACAGAAGTTTTCTTCGACAATGTAATAATCCCCGAAGACTCGTTAATTGGTGAAGAGGGGCGTGGCTTTAAATATATTTTGGATGGCATGAATGCTGAACGAATTTTGATCGCAGCTGAATGTATTGGTGATGGACGGTTCTTCCTGGATCGTGCTGTCGCATATGCAAATAGCCGAGAAATCTTTGGTGGGCCAATTGGAAAGAATCAAGGTGTTCAATTTCCGTTAGCCCGGTCTTACATGCAACTGCGAGCTGCAGACTTAGTCAGATTTGATGCCGCTGCTCGATTTGATGCGGGTGAAGATTGTGGCGCGCAAGCCAATACGGCTAAGTTCTTAGCAGCAGAAGCATCGTGGGCAGCTGGAAATGCAGCAATCGATACGCACGGTGGTATGGGATTTGCTGAAGAGTATGACATTGAACGAAAGTTCCGGGAAACCAGGCTTTATCAAGTGGCTCCGATTAACAACAACTTAGTTATGGCTTACATCGGACAGCATGTACTGGGCTTGCCAAAGTCTTATTAAGACTTTTTGGCTGTTACGTATTCTGAAATAAACCAGTCGACTAGTAATTCGCAGTTATCTGCAGCATCTTGAGCCATGTTTGTTACTTCAAACATCAAAGTGTCAGAAGTCATTCCGGCAGGTAGATAGTTCGCCCCGCCAATGTCGAGCCAGCCCTGAACTAATTCAGGTGTTGCTTCTGGGTGAAACTGCAGTCCAACCGCAGTTTTGTGTCGGAAGACTTGCACAGCAGATGGAGTCTCGGCCAAAACTTCGATGTGAGCCGGCAGAATCATGCGATCTCCATGCCAGGAAAACCAAGGTCCTTCGGGGAACGGCAGTCCAAGTGAGGTTTCCTTTATGTGCAGTTCACCTAGTTCAAGTTCATCTGATTTTTCAACACTGCCACCGACAGCTTTCGCCAACACTTGACCACCGAAGCAAACACCAAGAAATGGAACTTCCTTATCTAGAGTCTGAGTAATCAGTTCCTCTTCGGCGTCCACCCAAGTAGCGACCTCGGGGTCATACGCGCTGTAAAAAGATCCGAAGGAAATAATGAAATCAAATTCCGTAGGATCTGGAAAATTTAGATTGAGTTCACCGTCAGCACCAAGAATGATATGTCGCTCAGTTTCGATTCCACGTGAGTCGAGAATCTCTCCAACAACTCCTGGCTTACCGGCCTCTTCATGACTTATTAGAAGCACTCTCATATGAACTAGATTATTTCTCGATAGCGAGCCAGTTCCCAGTCAGTAACTTGTGATGCAAATGTTGCTAACTCAACGCGCTGAACCGCGGCCCACATATCGACAAAGGCATCACTAAATGCGCGTCGTGCGAAGGCACTCGCTTCCCAGTTATCAATCGCCTCAGCTGGATGATTTGGAAGTCGATCCCATTTATCTTCAGGATGCGGATCGCCAGTTACCATTTCCGGCAACGGCAGGTCATTTGTAATTCCTTCATAGCCAGCGGCAAGAGCGCCATTTAGAACCAAGTAAGGATGGGCATCTGCAGCAGCCCAGCGCCATTCAATTCGATTGGAACCCTTAGCTCCGTTGATGCATCGAACGCCGACAAGTCGGTTATCCAGCCCCCAAGTCACTTGCGTTGGCGAGAAACTGTAATCCACTAGGCGTTTGTAACCGTTAATGGTTGGAGTATTAACTACCTGTAAATCTTTGGTGTAAGCCATCAATCCAGTGAGGTACTTTTCCATCAAAGCCGAATCAAGAACACCTTTTCCATCGTTGGCATCAAATGCATTCTTGCCATCTTTTGTGACCAAACTTTGATGCACATGCATGCCACAGCCAGATTCACCCAAGATTGGTTTTGCCATGAAGCTAGCGACTAGCCCATGCTTTTGGGCAACTAAGCGAACGATGTATTTGTACAAAACAGTATCGTCTGCCATTTTCATGGCTTCGCTATAACGCAAGTTGATTTCGATTTGAGATGGCCCATATTCGACATTGCTGGCTTCAACCAACATGCCGGTTTTTCGCAATGCTTCACGAATTTCAAGAATTATTGGTTCAAGTTCTGCACCTTTGTTAATTCCATAACATTGCAGCGAAGTGAAAAGTGGAGTGCCATCCGGATTAAACAAATAGAACTCAAGTTCTGTGGCTGCGTTAACTGTGTAACCCAAGTCTGCAAACTTCTTTAATGTTGATTTCAGCATTTGCCTCGGGTCGATATCAACAGGTTCATGCGTGTCAGTTGTATAGGTGTCGCAAAGTACAACTCCAATACCGTCAGCCCAACCAGCAACTCGAAATGAACTCAAATCTGGCTGCACGTGGATGTCTTTGATTTCTTGAACTGGTGTGATTTCAATTTCACAACGTGGTTGCCACGTATGGACCACATTTGCAATCCCATAACCCTCATTGCGAAGGAACTGCTCAGTTGGTAGGCGCTTGCCACGAGGTACACCCCAGTTATCGACAATGATGCATTCGACAGTGTGAATGTTGTGTTTATCGCACAATTCTGCGACGCGCTTTACTTCATCTGATTGAGCTTGAGACACGAATTCCTCCAAAGTCTGGTTTTGGATTTTTGTTAAGAATAATGTCAATTTGAACTGAATGTGCCTGATTCACCCTCGATTTTGATTTAATTTGGAACCTAACGAAAGAAAGGTATGCCAGTGAAAGCCGTCGTATTGAATGAAGTGGGCGCAACACTTGATTATGTGGAATACCCAGATCCAAAGCCAAGTGGCTCCGAAACCGTAATTGATGTGACGGCATGCGGAGTGTGTCATTCAGATTTGCACGTTGTTGAGGGCGTCTATCCAAGCCCCTTGCCAATGATCATGGGTCATGAAGTAGTTGGTGTTCACGCTGAACTTGGTCCGGTAATGGTTTATCCATGTTGGGGATGTTTGAAGTCAGACTGCTGGGCTTGTTCGAGTGGTCAAGAAATGATTTGTCCAAATGCAACTGAAGCGGGACTCTTTCGTAATGGTGGCTACGCGGAAAAAATGTTGATCAAGGACAAGTCGTATTTAGTTCCACTTGGAGACTTAGATCCATTGTCTGCTGCGCCACTGGCTTGCGGTGGATTAACCGCTTATCGCGCAGTGAGTCATACGCTTTCAACATTGAATAGAAAAAGTCGAGTCTTAGTTATTGGCGCAGGAGGCTTAGGTCAGTTTGGAATTCAGTTCCTAAAACTGCAATCTGACGCAAAAGTTGTTGCAACTGACATGTCTAGTGAAAAACTAGAGCGCGCCTTGATTGTTGGAGCAGATGGCGTGGCAGTACCTGAGTCACTTGATGGCACCTTTGACGCGGTCATTGATTTTGTTGGCGCGCAAGGCACTTTGGAACTCGCAGCTAAGCATGTTGCACGTCAAGGTGTGGCAGTTGTAGTTGGACTATTTGGCGGCAGGATCCCATTTGGGTTTGGCACCGTTCCACATGAAGCTCGATTTATGACAAGTATTTGGGGGACCCAAACTCAACTTGGCGAACTGCTGGCACTTGCTAACAAGCACGAACTAAAGCATTCAGTTGAAGCAATGCCCCTTGCTAACGCACAACAAGCACACGAACGGTTGATTGCGGGAACTGTTGCCGGCCGAATTGCATTGGTGCCCTAGATATTTACCAGGAGAAGTAATGACCACAACTGAAGCGATCAACATTGTTGATCCCGCAATTTATAAGCAGGGAATTCCACACGAAACATTTAGGTGGATGCGACACAATGCTCCGGTTTATCGTCATGAGTATGCGGACGGTGACTTCTGGGCAGTAACCCGATACAACGACATCATTCAAGTAACGCGAGATTGGGAAACTTTCTCGTCTGCAAAAAAGATGGTGAATCTTTGGGATCTGTCAGATGAAGCAATGGAGGCCAGACGCTCCATTATTGAAAGCGATCCACCTATCCATGCTCGATTGCGCAAACTGGCGATGCCTCCGTTTACTTTGCGCAAAGTTGCAGATTATGAGGCAGCTACCCGCAAGATTGCTGGCACTCTTCTCGATGCTGCAGTTAATGATTCGAATGTGGATTTGGTTACCGCAATATCATCGCCACTTCCAATTCAAGTGATTGTAAACATTCTTGGCGTACCCAGTGAAGATACCGCCTACATGGTTGAGCTCAGTGATCACTTAGTTGAGGGCACAACGGGTGAGCCGCTGGTACCAGATGCTTATGGGAATAAAACTCCACTCGAACTTTTGCCATTCAATAGCCCAGCAGCATTCGCACTCTTTGAGTACGGACGCAAACTAGGAGATGAAAGACGCGCTAATCCGCATGAGGATGTTGTTAGCACTCTGGTTCATTCGCAAGTTGATGGCGAGCATTTGACAGAAACTGAATTCGCAAACTTTTTCCAAGTACTTGTTTTTGCTGGAAATGAAACAACCCGAACAGCAATCTCAAACGGCTTACATGCATTTATGGACAACCCAGATCAGTTGCAAAAGTTTTATGACAACCCTGATCTACTGGAAAACGCAGTCGAAGAAATCATCCGGTATGCCACTCCAGTCCTGCATTTCCGACGGACCGCAACTAAGGACACCGAGATCGCGGGCAACCCAATTGCAGCTGGCGACAAGGTTGTCATGTGGTACGCCTCATCGAACTTTGATGAAGAATTCTTCGAAAATCCCCTTAAATTCGACGTTTCTCGGCCGACACGCCCAAAGCACTTAGCTTTTGGCGCCCAAGGCCCACATCACTGCATTGGAGCCTCATTAGCGAGACTCGAGATAAAAATTTTGTTGGAAGAAATGCGAAAAAGACGGATTTTTCTGGAAAGAACTGGAAATATCGTTAGGACCCGTTCGAATTTTGTGAATGGGGTATTAAGTCTTCCAGCCCGCGTAAAGCAGGGTGGATGAGCAACACATGTTGCTTGCATCGCGCAGGCAACGAAAGCTGCAAGTGAAGGACTCTAGGAGGAGCCCATGGCAACACATGATTCTGGTCATGTAACACAAAAGGAAGGTTTGCGTAAAGGCACCATTGGTGTTCTTGGCATTGTCTTCTTCGTTGTAGCTGCTGCTGCACCACTTGCCGGTATGACCGGCGCTGCACCAGTTGCAATTGTTCTAGGTAGTGGATCAGGCACCCCAGGCGCATACTTGCTGGTTGGTCTTGTTCTGCTTCTGTTCAGCGTTGGCTATGCAGCGATGACTCATCGCGTCACAAACGCTGGTGCGTTCTTTGCATACGTAGGTCGCGGACTAGGAAAGAATGCTGGCGTTGGCTCAGCATTGGTTTCCATGGTTGCTTACCTAACTGTGCAGTGGGCAATCTATGGCTTCTTCGGCGCGGTTATGGCTGGACAAATGTCTGCCCAATTCGGTATCGATTTGGCTTGGTACATCTGGGCGTTAATCGCACTAGCAATTGCTACTGTGTTATCTCTACTTAGCGTTGACGTTGGTGCAAAGGTACTTGGCGTCCTAATGATTGCTGAAATGCTGTCACTTTTGATTACTTCAATCGCAGTATTGATTGATGGTGGCCCAGAAGGCTGGAACTTAGCTGCTTCATTCTCACCAGGAAATATTTTTGCTGGTGGCTTGCTAGGTACCGCAGGTATCGCATTCGCATTCGCATTCGCGTCATTCATTGGTTTCGAAGCAACTGCTATCTATGGTGAAGAATCCAAAGATCCTAAGCGTGCAGTTCCTCGTGCAACTTACCTTGCAGTTGGTGCGATCACCGCTATCTTCGTATTGGTTACTTTTGCAATGATCACTGCAATGGGAGCATCTGAGGCTGTTAACAAGACAGTCGAATGGTCTTCAGTTGATGGTGTTCCATTGGCAAACCCTGCGAATGTGTTGATCACAGTTGCCAGCACTTTTGTTGGTCCTTGGCTTGGAACTCTAATGGGTTGGTTGATTCTTTCTAGCCTGTTCGCAGCTACCGTAGCTTTCCAGAACTCAGCTAGTCGTTACCTGTACGCAATGGGACGCGGTGGAGTTCTTCCTAAGTCAATGGCAAAAGTAAATGGTCGCGGTGCTCCACAGAATGCAGCAATTGTTACGTCCGTTCTTGCAATTGCAGTAATCCTGTACTTCCAGATCAACGCCCTTGATCCAATTTTGAACTTGTTCTATTGGATGAGCGCAACTGCAGTTATTGCAATTGTGTTGGTTGAAATCTTGGTGAGTATCGCAGTTATCGTGTTCTTTGCTAAGAACAAGCTTGATGAAGGTTTGTTCACACGCGTAATCGCACCAGTTCTTGCAGCAATCGGCTTGGCATTTGGTGAATACCTACTTATGTCACGCTTTGCATTGCTTGCAGGAACTACTGCACCGGATGTGGATCCAACTGTTACTGCTTGGGCGCAAAGCCTGACCGGAACGGTATTGATGGCAATTCCATTCATTGCTCTTGTAGTGGGATACCTAATTGGTGTCGCGCGTAAGGAAAATGATGAGGCCATTAAGGATCTTGTTAGCTAGTCATATCAAAAAAGAATGGGCTGCCGGAAACGGTAGCCCATTCTTTTTGTGTCCTAATTTGGGAATTTGCTCGCGCCTAAGGCAGATTGAGCCATTTGCTGAATACCTTAAATATGTGACCGGCGTTGTGCATCCAGTAGGACCAGAAGAACCAGTGGTCTATTGGCGACGACGCCTTATGTTTGGACTTGCCGCTTTAGTCACTTTGATTGTTCTAGTTCGCAGCTTTACTGGCGGTGAAGATCCAGCTTCGGTTGCCGCTTCGGTAGCGCCAACCGCAGAGGCTGCAGTTGCCACTCCGCTTCCAAGTGTCGTAGTGGCCTCGTCAACTCCAGAAATTCTGCAGCCAACCGCACAACCTACCGTGCCAGCTGTTGCAGAGGGAGAATGCTCTGATGCAGATACTTCAGTTCGGGTTGAAGTAGATCGAGAAACCACCGCAGTCGGTGAAGGTGTTCACATCAACATGGTTGTGAAGAATATTTCGGCAAAAACTTGCAAGCGCGATGTTGGCAGTGGCGCCAATGAAGTCACAGTAATCTCTGGCCCGGCATTAATCTGGTCAACTGATCACTGCAATCCAAATACCGACAAGGACTTAGTTGAACTTGCACCGGGACAAGAGTGGAGTGTGAAAGTTGTTTGGATTGGCAAGCAAACTTCAACTGGTTGCAAAGTTACAAACATGGCTGATGCCGGTGCTTATTGGGCACACGGCAGAAACTCCAGTCTTAATAGTGATGGCGTTAAGTTCGTAGTTCAGTAGTTAACTGAAATTAGACGTAGCGCTCAAGCAAACTAGCTTCGGCAACGCGAGACAAGTTTTCCCGAATCGCTCT
>Ga0315899_10001758_pt1 | contig 24509 bp, 19 predicted proteins | sample LakEriMetagenome_2_FD_203518 | JGI IMG/M metagenome (GOLD analysis project Ga0315899, IMG submission 203518) | Freshwater fungal communities from buoy surface, Lake Erie, Ohio, United States - Buoy 4 MA112 | ecosystem: Environmental > Aquatic > Freshwater > Lake | place: USA: Lake Erie, Ohio... | reverse complement strand
CACCCTCTGGGTCAATTCCGTCCTTACCCATTTCGGCAGAACGAATCAACTGACTGGCAATTTCCGCTGCCGCTCGATATTTCTCTTGGGGGCGTTCAACCTGTCCAGAAATAATCAGGGGCGTACGAGCCTCATCGACAAGAATCGAATCGACTTCGTCAATGATGCAAAAATGGAAATCGCGTTGCACCACTTCGGCGATGTCATTCGCCATGTTGTCGCGCAGGTAATCAAAGCCCAGCTCGGAGTTTGTGGCGTAGGTGATATCGCAGCCATAGTTGCGCTGCCGCTCAGCCGGCGGCATTTCCTGCTGGATCAACCCGACGGAAAGCCCCAGGAAGCGGTGCACCTGGCCCATCCACTCGGCGTCGCGGCGGGCCAAGTAATCATTCACCGTGACCACATGAACCCCGCGCCCCGTCAGGGCGTTGAGGTAGGCGGGAAGGGTGGCCACGAGGGTCTTGCCTTCACCGGTCTTCATCTCGGCTATCTGGCCGTCGTGCAGCACCATGCCGCCAATCAGCTGGACATCAAAATGGCGCATGCCAAGCACCCGCTTGCCAGCCTCGCGGACCACCGCGAAAGCCTGGGGCAGCAGTTCGTCCAGCAATTTGCGCTCCCGGTTGGCGCAGGCTTCTGGAGTGCCACCGCGACTGCGAGCCTGATCGAGCTTGGCGCGAAATTCGGCGGTCAATCCCCGCAACTGGTCGTCGCTGAGGGGAGTGATCTCCTCCTCAAGCAGGTTGATGTCGGAAACAATTGGCTGGTAGCGCTTCAGCTTGCGGGTATTGGGGTCACCCAGCAGCAGCTTGAGCATGGAGAAGGCCTGTCCGTACTTGCTTACCCTACCATCGCAAAACCGTGGCCGAGAGCGAAGAAACGTGCTGCTGCAAGGGTTCTCGGCGTCCCATTCGTCGGGTATCCGCACCTGCAGGGGCGCAGGGCGCCGGCCCTCTAGCAGCACCGATTAAGGCCTGGAGCCGTGAGACTACTGAGACAAGAGGGACGTCACAAACGTGCCATCGTGACGTCCGGATCCGTACACGGGTGCTTGGCCAGCCAATTCATTGCCGACAGCTGGCGCCTGCGTTGCGAGCGAAGGACATCGAGCCAATTGATACAATTCCAAGAACGTCTAGGCATTCTCATGAGACTAGCGATCCTGGTAGTTTCACGCACAGCGAGTCTGCTCAATACCTTTCTGGCCTCCCTGAATCAGGCCTGCAGCCTCAATCCCCTGGATGTAGAAATACTATGCTCGTGGAATGGGTCCAGCGAAGAAGAGAGAAAGATTTCCAACACGAGTCGTTATGATTTTCATATTGCCCAACGGACTCCCTATCATTTTGCTAGCAATATTAATAGTCTTGTTCGTCTATCCAATGCCCTGCTGGTCATGGTGGCCAACGATGATCTGATTCTTGATCCTGGCTGTGTAGATGCCGGCATTCGCACCCTGGAAAGTCGATCTGAGATTGGCCTGGTGGGCGCCGTCCTGCGTAACAAGGCCGGTGAAATAGGCCATGTGGGCATCAACTTTGACTTGAGAGGTTCGGCCTACCACATGTTGAATCAATTGGTGCCGGCCAATAATGCAGAACTAAAGACCTCTGGTCCGGTGGTGGCTGTCACCGGGGCGTTGCAGTGGATAAGTAGAAATGATGCCCTAACCACTCCCCTTAATGAGAGTTATCGAGTCTGTGGAGAAGACGTGGAGCTCTGCTTGGATCTGCAACAGCAGCTGGGCAAACAGGTGTGGCTCTGCGGTGAAGCGGAAGCGATTCACGAGTCAGAAAGCAGCCGGTCGCAACAACCAGATCAGGCAGCAAACAGCGAGGACCTGCTGCGGCTGCGATCGCGGTATCACGACTTTGTACTCCAGGCCAGCTCTGCACAGCTACAGCTGCTGCTTGAAAAACAGCAGTGGGAAAGCATGTGGCTTCGTGATTTGATTCAACAGCGCAACACACTCTTTGAAGAACGGATAATGCCCATTAAAGAGCACATATTGACCCTTGAAGAGCGGATAATGACCATTGAAGAGCGCCAGGCCGAACTTGATCTGAAGAGGGAGATAGAACTCCAAGGGTTGCGGCATGACACTCGTGCACTCGAAGACTTGAATGAAGAGCGACTGCGACTCAAAGCCTTATTGGAGCGTCGCCCTGCTGTGTTCGGCCGCCAGGGGGAATGGGAATGAGCCTTGATACCACCCGCAGCCGCCAGACCAACCTGGAAGGCTTGAAAGTCTTGATAACAGCCATTGACCTGGAACAAAGCGAACATCGCGGCATAGCCGTATTTACCAAGGGGTTGCTGAAGGCCCTGCGCCAAGCTGGAGCCGAAGTGTGGCTACTGACGCAGTTCGATCCCTCCATGGCCGACGTGGAGTCCCGCCGACTACCAACCAGTACAAGCCAGCTGATCTTTTCTGCCAGGGTGCTGGATAGCCTAGACATCGGCCAGCTGACACAGGGCTTCAATGAGCAACAGTCGCCGCTCAGTCGCTTGCCATTCCGACCAACATGGCGAAAGCAACTAGGGCGCATCAAGAGACTGATTACCGTTCTGTTTCCGAGGCGTCATTTTGATATTGGTCGCCTCAAGGCCTTGCCCCTTCATGGTATCTATGACAATCCCTATCTACAAAGTGAGAGGCTTGCCTACCTCCAAAATGTCGACGGCATCATCTGCGCCAACGATCTGTTCGTCCACTCGTTTCGCCTCGCCCAACAGCGGCAGGGTCATCGACTGCGCCTGGACCTAGATGGTTTTGATGGCCTGGTGTGCACGTGCCCCATTAATCTCGAAACCAGTCATGGGAGGTTTCTTGTGCAAACCATTCATGACCTGATTCCTCTGGAGTATGTGCCAACAAGTGACGATGCCGTGACGTTTTCTCGAAGACTAAAGGCCTGTGCAAGCAGTGCTAGGTTGTACGTATCGGATTCAACGCGCTATAAATACGAATCGGTTATATTGCAAGATTTCAAGACGCCGGACCAGCACGCCAGCTGCGTTGCCATTCAATCCCCATCACTCACCTTTCCAGCCGACGCCTGTGACTGGGAAGCTCGCATTCCTGAACTATCGCTGAATGCTGAAGGACAGAAGCGCAACCAACTGCTGAAACCCTGCCGCTACTTTCTGTTCAACTCCTCAGTGGAGCCCAGAAAGAATCTGCTGTTTGTCCTCAAGGCCTTTGTTGAGTCAGGTGTTGAGCGCCGTGGAGTCAAGCTTTGTATCACCGGCAAGCTCAAGGCGGATAGCTACAGCATGCAGGTAAAAAACCTTGTGCAGAACCATCCTGATATCATCTTGATGGGCTATGTGGATGAAGCCACCAAGCGCCAGCTGTTCCTCAACGCCCTTGCTGTAGTGAGCCCTTCCCTGGTGGAGGGTTTCGGAATCCCGGTGCTGGACGCCGCCTGCCTGGGGATACCTGTGATTGCCAGCCCATCGGAATCGCACCGCGAGATCCTTAACCTGCATGATTTCGAGCAGCACGTGCTGCTGTGCAGCACGCTCGAAACCAGCGACTGGGCCAGTGCGATGCGTCTTACGGTGATCAAGATGGTACGTAATCGGCAAGAAGCCTGCGGTGGAGAGTCCGGCCAGCTGCAGCCCCAGCGGGAGAAGCTCTGGCTGGATGAGCTGCGCCAGCAGCGGATTCATCGTTACTGGCATTTGCAGCGCTCAATCGATGCCGCCTTCCAGGCGTCTATCACCCGAGTGATTCAGGAAGAACTCACGTTGAGGTACTCCGTGGGACACCTAGACCGACATCAAGCAGCGGCGAGCGCACCGATCAGCTCCCGGATCTGATCCACCTGGCGGCGAATATTCATCCTTCCTGCCAGCAGATAGCCCGCCTCTGACGCCTCGTGCCAGGTGGACACCCCCCGCCGCAGCTGCTGCAGATGGTCAGCCAGCACAGAGCCATCATCGTGCAAGGGAAAGAACAGGGAGCTGCCCTCATGGAACTCGCGATGCACAGGAATCTCACTGATCACGGTGGGTAAACCTTCGGCCTTGGCCTCCAGCACCGGGTAGTCAAATCCCTCCTCAGTGCTGGCCGAAAGCAAGGCCAGACTCTGACGCAAGTGCATCACCAACTCCTGCGGTTCCAGGGACGGCAGCAACTGGACCTGGCCGGGCCGGGGTAGGTCCCGGCAGAGGCGCTGCAGCCGATGGGTCTCGCGACCAGCACGTCCCACGATGCGAACGATGCCTCGCCAATCCGGCAAGCGCTGCTGCACACCAGCAAGGGCCCGCAACAGACCTGCCAGGTTCTTGTTGGTATCGTGCCGAGCCAGCACAAGCAGATCTTCGCTAGCCGGCGCTTGGATGCGCTCGCGCACCACGTCAATGCCATTGGGCACGACGCTGATGCGCTCGGCAGCCACCCCGAAAGCCAGCAACTGATCGGCGACATAACGGCTGATCGCCACAACCCCGCTGGCACAGCGCAGATGGCGGGGTTGCCAGAGGCGATAGCGCAACCAGGCCTTACGGCTGTTGGGCTGCACCAGGGGTGTGAGGTCGTGGCAGGTGATCAACTGCGGCACTTGGGGCCATTGCAGCAAGGCATCGAAGAAGGGCGAATAGATCACCTCCAGATCTTCCAGGCCCAATCCCCGTTCGGCCAGGAGGCGGGGCAGGTCCAGGCCGTGCTGAACCAGGCTGTAACGCTGCAGTAGCGCCATCCGCCGCTGGGGCGCCTGGCGGGGTGGCTCGGGCTGCCAGGTCAACGGATCAATCAACATCCCCCGGCCGGAGGCGTCAAGTTGAAGCCGCAGCCCGGGCAACTGGGGCACCACCCGCTGGACATAACTGCCAAATCCGGAATGACCCGGCAGCCAGGAAAGCAGGTTGATCAATTGTGGCAAAGCAGACTCCGATGCAGATCAGGAGATCAAATCAGGAAGGGAAGATTTGGACGCTCACGATTGAGCAATTTTAGAGCCACCCAAAGGCCGACAATATTGAACAGAAGCAGGACGAATCCAGTTGCCCACTGCACCTGCCCCAGCATCAACGTATCTCGGACTGGGCTGAGAATATGGTAGATAGGGTTAAAGTCGGCCGTCCAGGCCATTGGGCCAAGGTTCTTTCTCTTATATAGAATTGGCGACAGCAAAAAAATCAACTGCAATAGAATCGGCACCAATTGATAGATGTCTCTGAACCTGGCCCCCAGCAAACACACCAAGACCGGAAACCAGTAAAGGAAAAGACACATATTGAGCAGGGGAAACCAGCCAACCAGCAGCAAATTAACCAGCAGACTGCGCTGGAACCAGGTCAGTGCCAGCACAACCAGAATAAACGACTGGGCAAAAGTCTGAAGCTGAAACGCCCACTCCTCCAGGGTATAAAAAATAGGGTTAAGATTGGTATTATGCACATGGGAATGATTATGCTCAAACAGATTTGGCGCTGAGCCAATCGCCGCACTTATGCTGTTCCAGACCACCAAGCCAAGGCCAAGGTAGACAACATAGGTGTTGAAGTCCTCTACCTTAAAGACAGTGCCATAGACCAGGGCCAGGGCTGCGATGGAAAACAGATTGGAAAGTCCAAGCCAGAAACTGCCGAAGAATGTGCGCACAAATCGAGCCCTGGTGCGGGCCGTGGCCGTAAACCACCAGACGCGGCGCATGGCCCAGGCCTCGCCCAGGGTGCGAAGCACCGAGGCCTGGCGGCGTCCGCCTCGTCCTGGGGAAGCGGTGTGCAGTGACGTCTTGACCATCAGCTGTGGTGGTAGAAGGCAAGGGCGGCGTCAAGCGGCCCGTCAAACACAATCTGACCTTCCTGAAACACCAGACCGCGTTGGCAGAAACGCCGCAGCAACTCATCGGAATGGGAGGCCAGCAGCAGGGTGCCGGTGGTGGCCAGGAAGGTATGTAGACGCTCCTGGGCCTTGTCATAGAAGCTGCTGTCCCCGGCCCCGAATCCCTCATCCATGGCCAGGCAGTCGTGGCTGCCGGCGGTGAGTACGGCAAAAAGCAAACGGGCTGCCATGCCCTGGCTGTAGGTCTTGACCGGCAGGTGAACATAATCCCCGAGGCCCGAAAACTCCACGACGTCTCTACAGAAGGGCTCAAAACCACGCAAGCTGCCCTTCACCAGCAGGTAGTGGGCCTTGATGGCCTGCAGCCCACTGAGCTCCGGGCTGGTGATGAAGCCTTTGTGAATCATCGGAAAAACGGGCACCCGCGCCTCAAAGTGGCCGGCGGTGTGCTGATAGATCCCGGAGATCAACCGAAGAAAGGTGCTCTTGCCGGCACCGTTGTGGCCGATCAGGGCAACCCGCTCCCCTTCCCGCACCATGCAGTTCACATTCTGGAGAGCCGTGACGACGGCACCGCCACTGCGACGTTTCAAAATACCGCCGGTGACCGAACGGATCAGGGTGGATTTAAGGCTGCGGGTTTCTGTAGTCAGTACGGGAATGTCCAGCCGCACGTCACGCAACTCGAGCACGAGGGCGCGTTGAGTGGCCGACTGGGGACTGGAGTCGCTGGGATTTGCGATGGATGGAGGATGCTGACGCAAGCAGGCCGCCGATCAGGCTGAACCTTGCGAGGTTACCGCTGGCCTAGGGGCCCAGGCCCTGCAACCGACGCTGCCACACCTTGCGGGCAAACAACTGCTGATAACGACGACGGGCCTGCCGGCCCAAGGCGGCCCGCCACGGCGACTGCGTGGCCAGCCGCAGCAGCAGCGGGCCCAGATCGGCGGGGGCCCCCGACCAGGCCAACCCTGGCAGGTGCGAGACCCAGGCCATCCCCGAGCGGGGCAGGTGGAAGGCCACGGCTGGGATCCCGGCGGCCATGGCTTCAAGCTGCACGATGCCGAAGGCTTCGTTGCAGCGGTCCGAAGGCAACACCAGCACCTGGGCGGCTGCGAGGCGGCCCAGCTTGCCCGCCTCATCCAGCCGCCCCCAGAACTGCACGGGCAACCCCTGGGCCATTCGCTCGAAATGGGGCCGGCGGGGGCCATCACCCACCACATCGAGCCGCCATGGGGCCTGCAGGGGGATCAAGGCGCCCAACAACAGGTCGACCCGCTTGTAGCTGTCGAGGCGGCCGATGAACAGCACCCGCAAGGGATCGGCCAGGGTTGCTGGAGTGTCAGGCCGTGGCGGCAGGGCCAGCGCGGCCGTCTCCAAGCCGGCATCAAGACAACAAGGCAAGGTCCGCAGCCGGGCCCGCCTGCAACCGCGGCGCATCAGCTCCCCCGACAGGACCGGCGAGGTTGTGATCACAAGGGGTATCTGTTTCACCACCAGGAGGGCCAACTGCTGGTAGAGACCCACCAGCAAGCCCGAGGGGGTGATCTCAGTCTGGAGAAAGGCATGCCAGTGCACGCTGAGCCGACGGCGGGGCTGCATCACTCGGGCCAGCAGCAGCAGCAACAGCACCCCCGGACAGGGCAGATGGACATGAAGGGGCTCGTGGGAGCGGAGCAGTCGCCAGAGGGGAGCGCTCGGCAACGGCAACAGCAACCGACCCAGCGCCAGGCGAGGTAACGGCACACGCTGATAGGGAGCTGGCAGCGGATCGAGCTCGGACAGGGCAACCGGCTGGGCCGCCAGGCTGAACACCGCGGCGGGTTGACCCTGCTGCTGCCAGTGGCAGGCCAGCTCATGGGCCACCCGTTCGACGCCGCCGTAGCCCGGGGGCCACTCACGCAGCAGCTGGAGGGTCAAAGGGCGTAGGGAAGCGCAAGCCAGGGATGGCGCTGCTGCAGGCAACGGCTGAGGGGCCGCCAGTTGCTGGCCGTGGACGTGGCCGTCATCGAATCGCCGTGGGTGTGATACCTGGCAAGCACCCGGGGGCAGAGCACACCATGAAAGTTGGCATCGATCAACTTGCACCAGAAATCGAAGTCCTCCCAGCCGCCATCGATGTGGCTGTACCCGCCCACGGCCTGCCAGGCGCGGCAGCGCACCAGCGCCATGGCATCGATCACATTGCCATGGCAAAAGGCCTGACGTTGCCAGCTGAGCCGGCTGATCATGCTCCGTCCGTCATGGCCATGCCTGCCATTGCCGATCACCTCAACAAACGGATGCACCACAGCGACTGCGGATCCGGCCAGCTGAGCCTGCCCCAGGCAGGCGGAAACCGCCTCAGGGAAGAGCAGATTATCGGCATCGAGAACAAACGCCCACTCCGCCGTGCAATGGCTGAATGCTGTGTTGCGGGCAGCAGCGAGGCCGGCATTCGTCTGATGTCGCAGCAACTGAACCCGACAGAAACGGGACGCCTGCCGCTCCAGCCAGAGCCGCACCACTTCAGCGCTGGAGTCGCTTGAGGCATCATCAACAACAACCAGCTCCAGGGGCTGCAGCGTCTGGGCTGCCACGCTGTCGAGCGCCAATTCAATCCTGTCGGCGTAGTTGTAGAGGCTGATCACCACGGCAGCAGACGGTGTTTCAGTCGCCCCGTAATCCAGCAGCAGATCAACGCCAGGCGAGGCAGGATCTGTGGCAGCGGCTACAGGTCGGCCCTGCAGTTCGGCCAGCAGCTCCGCCGGCGTTAAAGGTGGACGGAAGTGGCGCAGGGGTTCGCCTCGCAGGCAGCTGATGGCAGGATCGAGGCCGAAGCCCTGATCACCAAGTGCCACCACGAATTGAGCCGCAATTGCACTAGACATGAGCCAGGAGGCCAATAAACGTGCCCCATCAATTGTTTCTGCTGCATGCAGGGGCAATAGAGGATGGTAATGAAAGACGGGATTACCCAACTGAGCTTCCCAGGCCGCCAGGGCGTGTTCCCAGTCTTCACCACCAGACCCCAGGCAGAGGCACTGGCAGGGCAAAGGCTGCGGCAATCCGAAGCATGCACCCCACTGATCAGCAACTCCTGCACTCAGGTCAAGCCAACCATTTGGCGCCGTCGAAGGGTCAAGCCAATAGGCCGGTAATCCCAGGGCCCGCAGCAGGCCCACCCTTGGAGCATCAGGATCCCAGATCGCCTGCTGGCCGCGCAGATGGGCGTGCCAGTGCTGGGCCCGATCGGGAGGTGGCAGCTCCACGTTGATCGCGATGCGCTCCAGACCACGAGTCTGAGCGCCTGCAGCCTGGCATTTGAGCGGGAGATTGTGGGGATCGCCAAGCTGATCCGCCGGGCTGAATGAACCCAGGTCTGGAATTGGCAGCCGTTGCAGCCAGAGATGGGCTTGCCAGCTGGTGAGGGGCACACCACAGAGGCTGATCAGCGCCTGGGGCGCCAAGGCGGCCAGGCCGGGATGGCGCGGGGCGGGATAATGACGGCGGCGCTCCAGCCAGCCAGGCCAGCCTGCAGGATCGGCGACGCGAACCTCGGGCGAGGCTGGCACCGCTGCAGAGCGGCCCAGCTGAGGTGGAGTAGCTGCGGGCCAGCGGCGCTGGCCTGGTGTGAGCAAGTCGCTGTGCAGTTGGCGCAAGCTGCGGTGCAGCGGCAGTTGCGCGGCGGTGGCCAGACTGCGGCGGTGCTTGGGCTTGATGAGGGCCAGGGTCTGACGACATTGCTCAGCGCTGGGCCTCAGCTCCGGCAAGGCCTCCAACAGGCGTTGGAGCTGGGTCTCAGGCTGGCTAAACCAGGCCTCGAAATCCACCACGGCCAGCGGCAGTGTGGCGGGAGCAGCGTGCAGGGGCTCGAGGTTGTGACGCCACCAGAGCTGCTGGGCGCGATCCAGGTCCATCCCAGTTATCGGGCCGTCGCGGCTTATCAGCGAACGGGCCACCTCGGCAGGATCACGCACCGCCAGGAGCAAGCGCAGGGGAACCCCCAACTCGGCGGCAACATCCAGCCACAGGGGCAGGAGTCGGCTGGTGCGGGGATCCTTGATGGCCCAGGGGCCGATCTGGCGGGCGACCTCCGGTCGCAGGAGATCGGCCAGCTGCGCCCGTACCGCCCGGGTGGCGGGATGCTGCAGCCAGCCCTCGGGCAGGGCCTGGCAGCCCTGGGCGGAGGGCCACCAGCGATCCAGATCAATCAGCAGCCGCTCCTGCAGCGCCGCCAGCTCCTGCCACTCGAAATATCCCTCGGGGTTGTGATGATCGGCAGCGATCAGTTCACCGGGCAGCTCCACCCCAAGGCCCTGCAGCAGGGAGCCCAGCAGCGAAGTGCCGCTGCGGTGCATGCCCACCACCAGGATCAGGGGAGCAGCGTGGGCCAAGAGTGAAAGAGCGTATAAACAACAATCCTAGGGGAGCGTCCCTCCAATAAGTTCTAGTAGCAGGCGTGGTTACTCTTGGAGTCGTTACAAGCCTGTTGGTCTTCCCATCGCTCCTCTTATCCTCAACGATGAGCTGATATACCAGCTCCAGAGAATCGCAAAATCCAGATCAATTCCTCACTCTCTGGTGCTTCGAGAACAAATCTTTCTGGCTTGCGGAACCAGGGCAACGAAGTCATCGGGCCACCGAGCTTTCTCCTTGGTAAGCTCACATCGCTCCTCGGCGGGAGGTGCCTCCAGTGTTGGACAGTTGCAAACACTGGGACGCCTCAGCTACGTTATTGATCAGAAAACAATTGCCGTCAAGAGGCGCTAATGAGTGGGCGGTTACCTGATTTTCTCGGTGTCGGGGTACAGAAGGGAGGCACCACCACACTCCAGAAGCTTCTTGAACAGCATCCCGGGGCATTTCTGCCGGCTGCCAAAGAATTGCACTATTTTAGCCTTCACTACGCCCGTGGCGAAAGCTGGTACCGCCAGCAGTTCGCAGCCGCATCCCCTGGGCAGCGCAACGGTGAGATCACTCCCTACTATCTTTTTCATCCCGAAGCCTCTGCACGCATCCAATCTTTGCTACCCCAGGTCCGCCTGGTGGTACTACTGCGAGATCCAGTGCAAAGAACTCTGTCGCAGTTTTTTCACTCCCGGCGACTGAAGCTGGAGTCGCTGGAGCTGGAGCAGGCCCTGGCTGCCGAGCCGCAACGGTTGGCAGGCGCTGCGGCGATCCTGGCCGAAGCGGATGGACTCCACCGCAGCCATCAGGAGCACAGCTATGTGGCCCGTAGCCGCTATGAGGAGCAACTGCGCCGACTCGAAACCCTCTTTCCCGCTGAGCAGCTGCTGGTAATGCGCAGCGAGGATCTCTTCGAGCATCCCGAGGCTGTCTGGCGGCAGCTGCTGGCCTTTCTGAACCTCGAACCGATCTCTCTGCCGCCGCTGGACAATCCCGCCAATGCGGGCCAGGGAGAAGCGGCCTTTGTGCCAACATCGATACGCCAGCGGCTGCGACAACAACTGGAGCCCACCTATGAATGGGCGGCACAGCGCTACGGCATTCATTGGGCTTAAGCATTCGATAAAATCCCAGCAGCCTCCCAGGAGAGTCGCAATCGTTATGGCGGCCTGCTTGAGCCATTCATCGTTCTGATATCACTGCCGCTTCCGCAGGGGCCCAACCGGATGCGGAGGCTGCCTACCCACGCCCTGATGCGGAGGTTCTACAGAATGGCCTGATAACTTCTCGACTCCATCAACTGGCGGCAAACCTCGATCAGCCGAATATCCTCAGCGTACCAATGGCGGAGGGCCTCCACCCCTGGTGGGGCGATCTGCCTCGAAAGACCAGGAGGATTGCGGTGGGCTTCCAACTCTCCTGTGGGGAGCATTACCGAAGAGGGGAGGTGCAGAAGACGCCGCAGGCTCTCAAAGTCGCGATCAAGGGATTCCTGGAAGGCAACGAACAAGATCTGGGAGCGGCGGGAGAGCAGGAAGTCCTCACCAATGAGCCATCGGTTCAGACGCCGGAAGTGGCGGATGCCCTCCAGCGCCTCCCGTGCCAAGGTGTGATGAACAGCGCTAGTGTCGGCTAGAGCAAGCGCCAAGGCCTCGGGTGTGGGAAAAACTGAGAACACCTTCTGCTCAAGCTCACTCCATGGGAAGAAATAGCGGGGCCGGCCGCAGCGCATTCGGCTATAGAAGGCGCTCACAAAGCGAGAAATTGGCTCGCGCAAACTGAAGATCACCTGCTCGGCTGGATCAATCTCATCAAGAGAAATATCGTGCCCATGCAATATAAGTTTTAGACCCGGTGGACTAATTGCCTCGGCGAGAGCGTGCTTGATCGCGGTGCCGCCGGTCTTGCCGATGTGCAGAAAGTGAACGCACTGAAGAGCGCCAGCACCGTCAGCCCAGTCGTTCGGTGCCAGTTCCATGGACCGGGTCCGAGAGAGTTGATCCTATGGCCTATGGATGGGCCAGGGGGGGAAGGTCGATGCGGTTGCCATCCGCCAGAACCATCGTGCGCCGCTCGCCGCGAATCTCGAGACGCTCCCCTGCGAAGGTACTGACGACCGGTCCTGGATGCGCCGCCAGGGTCTCCAGCGGGCGTTGGCGTCTGCCCCTGCGCACCATCCCAGCCATGGACCGCAGAGCGGGAGTGAGCGGCACTGGGCGTCTGCTGCCCCAGGAGCGCCAGCGTCTACGGCCCCCGGGAGGACTGTGGAAACAGAGGCTACGGACGGCACCCTCAAGAAAGCAACCCTTCAGCAGCAGACCCCAGTCGCCTAGCAGTTCACCATGGTCGCTCACCACGCTCACGGCCACTCGAGAGTGATCGGGGCGTCTGGCCAGGGCAGCCATCAGGTGCCCCACCTGGGTATCGAGCAAGGCCAGGTGATCGGCATAGTCTGCGCGCAGCTCCTGGAGGGCCGTACTGGGGATCCCCTCCGGCCAGCGGGCCATGAGCCGGCTGAGCTGGCAATCCACGGGAAGGCTGTCCGCCCAGCCGGGTCGGGGATCGGGGCCGGGGATGGTGGCGGCGGGGTGAACACCACGCCAGCGGGCTGGCACATCGAAGGGCTCGTGAGGCCCCGGAAAGCTCACCCAGAGGAACCAAGGTCGGTCGGTGGGCATGGCTTGCAACTCCGCCACGGCCTCCGTCCCCACCCACAAATCTGGGTAGAGCGCCTCCGGCAACACCGAGGGTTGAACCGAATGGGCGCGGCCGCCCTCGTAGCGATTGGCCAGATCCCGGCGGTAGGTCTCCAAAACGCCGGCCTCACGCCAGCGATCCGTAAGCTCACACTCAATCACAGCAAGCGCTCGGGGTCCGGCGATCTCCCGGGCGCGATCGAAGCCCAACGCCCGCAGCAGGGGCATGTTGTCGCGAAGATCAATCCCCGGCTGGTCGTGGGGTGTCCAGTGGGTTTTACCGATCAGGGCTGTGGTGTACCCAGCCTGGCTCAGGTCCCTGACGAACGATGGAGCGTTTGCGGAAATGGTGTAAGGCCTATTACTGGCCAAGCCCAACTCAAGGGGAGTAAGCCCTGTGAGCCAGCTTGCCCGGGCAGGGACGCAGTGGGGGCAGCTCGTGTAGCACCGCTCCGCCACCCAGCTCTGCCCAGCCAGTTTTTGCAGGTGGGGGAGCCGCAACCAGGGCTGCCGCAGCCAGTCGCCGCGCCATTGATCGAAGCTAATCAGCAGCCAGCAGTGCGGTGGCTGGCGACGCATCCGGAGCTCTTCATCGAAAAGCCATGATGGCATCCGGGAAACGCCGGGCCAAGTTACTGGTTTAGCCCGGGCCCGGGGATGCTTCCCGGAACCTGTTCCTCAGCTTGAGAATTGGAATCTCCACAACAACGTAAAGAAGCCACCCCGCCAGCAAACTGAAGAACGTGTAAATGAGAAAGGTATTCGGTAAGGCTTGAAGGGTGCCAGGGGAGCGGAACGCTCCGAGGATGGGAAGGTGGACGAGATAGAGCGAATAGCTAGAAGAAGCAGGAATGTCAACCAGCAGCTTCCAGCGTCTGCGGTTGGAGAGCATGACCGTTCTCATGGGTACCAGAGCGGCGAGCAAGATGAAGATGGCGCAGATGATGCGGCTGAATACCTGACCGGCAACAACTAGCTGGCTAAGAATAAGGGTGGAGTTCTGAAACTGGGATTTTGCCTGGAGAAGCAGGAATCCAAAACGCAGTGCCAAGCCCAACCCCATCATCGCCATTATGGTGCTTAATAGCACCAAGAACATCGAACCGGTTCGGGCGGGCGACGGGCTTGCTGCGAACGAAAACCACCGTCGGAGGCTGGGGTGAACCAGCACAATCGCCGCTAGGCCGCCATAGCTGAGCGCATCGAGCTGCAACACAGTGGACGCCTTGATCTGCTCGAATCCGAATCCGTTGCGGGAGGCGAACCAGCGAGCCACCAGCATCATGATGATCAGGGACAGATGGAGAACGGCGAGACGGAAGCAGACTGCGCTCCTGCGGTCGCAGTCTGAGGGCAAAAAACGACCGATGGTGGTGGCGCTGAGCCCGATCAGCAGGTAGCTCGCTTCCTCGATCGCCAGCGACCAGGTAACGGGGATCAGCCCGGCCGGCCCCTGGGGAGCCAACGGCAGGGTGGGGAGAAAAAAAGCATTCGCCAGAATGTCCTGCAGAGAGGTGTCCATGAACAGTCCGGTCACCAGGATCACAAGCCAGTAGAGAGGAAGCGTCCGCAGGAATCGACGCATGAAGAAATTCCGCGAGGCCTTCCAGCTCGATGCCGTGGCCAGCTTGATGGCCTGGCCGGTGATCAAGTAGCCGCTGAGGGCAAAAAACAGTTCGATGCCCCAGTGGGCGGGAGCGAACCAGTAGTCCCCTCTCCAGAGCTGGGGGAGCAGGACGCGCCCATGGGCGAAGACCACCAGCATGATGGCGCTCGATCGGATCAGATCGAAACTCCGGATCCATCCCCGTGGGGTCTGCTCATGCACCTCTGCAGCGGCGGCAGCTTCTGGTAAAGATCCCAGTTGGTTTTGATGGCCCACCACGACTAGTGCAAAGAGAAACCTCTCTTACCGTGACCCCCGTGCACGTTAAGCCGCATCTGTCGCTCAACTCCCGGTTAGTCTGCGCCATTAGCGCAGCAAAGCGCTCGTGAATATCAGCCCCTTTTTCCGGCAGGAGTCTTGGGTGCTTGAGAGCGCTTCCGCCGATCACCCCGTTTCACCCACAACCCCCGAAGTCCCGCCGGCAGGGCCGAAGAACGCCGAGGCCCGGCGCCTCCTGGCCGAGGGAGCGCGCCTGCAGCGAGCCGGCCGGCCGGGGGAGGCGGAGGCCATCTGGCGGCGTTCCCTTGTCCTGGCGTCCGGAGACCTGCTGGTGCGCAGGGCGATCAATCAGCTCTGCCCAACGCTCAATAGCCATCCCCTGCCAAGCCGCCGCAGCTGGCCACCCCGAGGCACCCGCTTTGCCCTGCTGCTGCCAGGCCAACTGCGCAGCCTGGAGCACAGCCGCGGATTCCTTGAGCAGCTTTGCCGCCGGGCCGATCTCTTTGTCTGCACTGAGGGGCGCTACCGGGAGGCCGCCACAAGCCTCCGCTGCCGACGCCATCGGGAGGTGCGGATCATCGAGGACGATCCGGAGACAGCGGCCGAGGATGCGGCCCTGCCCGTGGCTTCAATGAAGCAGTGGCACAAGCTGGCGGTATGCCTGGCAATGGTGCGGGAGCAGGAGCGACACCAGGGCCACCGCTATACCCATTTGGTGAAACTGCGCAGCGATTACCTGCACGTGAATCCTGAGTGGTTCTTCCAAGACCTCGTGCAGCACAAGCACGACGGACTGGCCTGTGCTTCGGACAAGGTCTTCGCTGGCAACCGGGACGTGATGATGCTCTTCCGGGGGTTTCAGAAAGCGATTGCTGGGTTCTTCGATGGGCACGAGCACACCTACTGGCCGATCAACGTGGAGACCATCCTTTCTTCCGATGATTCCAGCAAGTGGTACGGCATGAACTGGCCTGAACGGCTCGTGGGCAGACCGGCGAGGGTGCAGGAACTGCGGCAGGTCCTCCAGCGGGGGGGAAGTGAATTGGCGTCGGCGCTGGCCGGGTTCCGAAGCCAACCGGATGAGCCCTTCCTGCGCCTGTTCCAAGGACATCCCCGCTTCGCATCGGAGGTGTGCTTTGCCCGTTTCCTGAACCTCTGCGGTATTGCAGCCCATGGGAACCGGGCACTGCAGGGCTTCCTGCGCAACGACCGGAGCTGAAGGGAGGTGGATCGTCCTGCGATCAGCGTGCTCGTGCCGGCAGGGGGGAGCCTGGCCGCGCGCACCCTCGGACCGGCCCCGCCCTTGCATCCGGATCCCCTGTGGCTGCCGGCGGGGAGCGCCCTTGCCATCGAACGGATCGCCCGCTTCCACCTGGCCAACCCCGAGGTGTCGGAAGTTCTGGTCGTGAGCGACTGGGAAGCGGCGGGAGGACCTCCCGCCGATCTGCAATGTCTGGCCGGGGTTCGTCTGCTGCGGGTGCCGCCCCAGTGCCACATTTGCGGCTCCATCGCGGCGGCCCTTCCCGCACTGCATAACGCCTGGGTGATGATCAACCCGATCACCACTCTTCCGAGCCAAGCGGCGCAAGCGCAGACGGCCATCCTGATTGGCAGCGAACCCCTCATCCGCGAGGACTGGTCCTCGCTGCTTGACGAGCGCCCGCGGGGCTGGCGGTTTCTCCGCAAGGGGGTACCAGGAGAGGCGGAGCCTCCTTCCCATCCTTTCACCGGCATCCTCACGGCTCCGGTTGCCCTGCTCAGCGACGTTCTGGCGGATCTGTCAGAGGCTGAGGGCCACGATCTTCTGGCCGTGGCGGAGCTACTTCATCGCTTGCACGGGGCATGTGTAATCACTACGAAATGGTTTGACCTGGGGCACCGCGCCAGCGTCGCCGACTCGAACCGCAGCCGCCTGCCCAGCCGTTCTTTCAATCACCTGAGCTATTGCCGGCGGCGCGATGCGATCGTGAAGGTATCGACCGACGGGGCGCGGCTAAAGCAGGAGATGGCCTACTTGGAGGCGCTGCCTCCGGCTCTGCGCCGGCATTTCCCTGCCCTGCTGCCCCCGCAGGCTGGGGAGGAAAAGGCATTGGTAATGGAGGCTCTCCCCTTCCCCAACTTGGCCGAACTCTTTCTCTACTGGCGGATCGGCCCTAATGCCTGGCTAGCGATCCTCGAAAGGCTGGCGGCGATCCTCGCGGAGTTCGCCACAGCCAGTTCACCCCGCCAAGGCATGGGGGACTGGCTCTGGGGCCGCAAGCTGGAACAGCGTTGGGAGATGCTCTGGCATGGAGATGGGAATACGGTCCTGATGGGGTGGCGCAAGCAGGGAATGCGTATCAACAGCCGCTGGTATCCCCCGCTGGAGGTGATCGTGGAGACCATGCTTGAGGCCTTGGGGCCCTTGCAGACACGCAGCCAGCTCCAGCTCATTCACGGCGACCTGTGCTTCAACAACATCCTCTGCGACCCCCTTTACACGAGTGTGCGTTTGATCGATCCGCGCGGAGAGACGCCACCCGGCCGAATCCTGGCGGTCGGCATCGGCGATGCCCGCTACGACTTGATCAAGCTCAACCATTCCCTTGCGGGCCTCTACGACGCCACTGTGAACAACCTCTTCTCCCTGTGCGTTGAAAGCAACCACCTCGAACTACGGCTGTATGCCCCTCCGAATCACAGGTTCCTGCTGGAGGCAGCCGAGGGGATGCTGCTCAAGGTGGTTCCAGCCGAAGAGCGGCGAATCCTCACAGCCTGCCTTTTCCTCAGCATGCTGCCGCTGCACAGGGAGGATCCAGCTCGGCAGCTTGCCCTGGCGGCCACCGGCGTGCTCCTCTGGCACGACGACATCGACACTGCTTTGGCAAGTTGAATCTGCTTCTCACCGCCGCCGGAGCTGGCAGTCGCTTCCGCCAGGAAGGAATCTCAACCCCCAAGCCGCTCATCCGGGTGCAGGGCAAGGAGTTGCTGCTTCATGCTCTGGCTTCGTTCGAGCTCACCCATGGCGATCGTTTGCTGTTAGGGGTGCAGCGGCAGCACAGGGTCCGTGAGCAGCTCGGGCAGGTGCTGGCGCAGGAGCTGCCCGACGTGTCGGTGGACTGGGTGGAGCTGGAGGAGCTGCTGCCGGGGCAACTCGCCACGGCGGCTGCCTGCGTCAGCCGGGCCTGGGGCGATAACGACCAGGCGCTGGGCTCGCCCCTTCTGATCCACAACTGCGACACGGGGTTCGCCTGGCCGGGGGAAAGTGGCCGGAGCCTGCTGCCCGGTGAGGCTTACGGGTCCATGGCCGTGTTCCCGGCGGCAGGAGAGCACTGGTCCTTCGGCCGCCCTGACCCTGCCGACCCTCGCAGGGCGCTGGAGATCCGTGAGAAAAGACGCATCTCCCCGCTGGCCTCGATCGGGCTCTACGGCTTCCGGCACGGCGGAGAATTCCTTGCCGATGCCCGCCGATGGCTCCGCGATACCCAACCGCTGCGGGGTGAACACTACGTGGCACCGCTGCTGCAGGGGGCCCTGGAGCGAGGTGAAACGGTGCTACTGCCGCGGGTGGAGGGGGTGCGGCTGTTCGGGACGCCACAAGAATTGTGCTCCACATTCGGTATCGACCTCGCGGAGCTGCGCCAACAGAACGCCCCAACCCCTGCTGGGGAGGAGGACCATGGCTGAGCCGGTGCCGAGGCCCAGCCTCGTGCGGGTGGCCATTCCCCACCACTGGCAGCCGCTGGAGGGTCGTGAGGGCCATGGCTCCCTGCGGCGCGAAGAGGGGATGCTGCGGGCGATCGCCCTGGCCCGCTGCCTCGGCGGAGTGCTGGCGCTGGCCCGTGGTGAGCGCGAGGAGATCCTGGCCATCGCTGATGATCGGATCGAAGCGGCGCCCACCCCTGCCTACCCGGCACGGCGACTCCCCGGGGTGTGGGTCGACTGCCACGTGTTCGTCAATGGCGATGCCTGCCACCAAGACGTGCTCGCGGCCTTCGAGCGCAGAATCAAAGTGCACCGGCTGCAACTGGAGGATCCGATGCAGCTGCCCGCAGCCGCCCGGGACTTCCTGCTGCGGGAGGCATCGCCAGTGGCCGATCTATCCCTCTATCTGGAAGATGATCTGGTGATCGGCGATCGGCTCTATGCCGACAAGCTGTTGTGGTTCTGCGAGCGCACACGGCACCGCTACACGCTGATGCCCCACCGCTACGAGCTAACCGGCGTGGTCAGCGCGCCACGGTTGTTTGTGGATGGCCCGATTGACCCGGAGTACCTGCAGGGCTTCCAGGCAACGCAGCAGGGAGTGGCCCAAGGAAGGTTTTGGGATGGACAGGAAGTGAGCTTCGATCTGGCGAGCAATCCCCATTCGGGCAGCTTCGCGCTCAGCCGCCCGCAGCAACAACGGCTGCGGCAGGAGGCCCTGGCCGCGACAGAGTTCGTGGGGCCGCTGGAAACCGTGGCCACCGGCACCGTGCTGGCCGCCTTTCCTGTGATGAAGCCTGGCTGGCAATGGCGGGACTTCCTGCTGCTCGAGCACGCCCACCCCTCCTTCCTGGCCTGCCGGTTTCGGCGGCAGGAATGAGGCGTGCTGCCATTGATTTGCCGGACAGGGCGACGGATCTCAGCGGCCGATGGCACCAGAGGCCACCAAATCCATGAGGGCCAGCTGGCGGGGCACACAGCGGTCGAGGCTATAGCGGGCCAGGATCGTTTCCCGGGCCTTCTCCGCTAACGAACGGGCGCGCTCTCGATTGCTGAGCAGATCGGCCACGGCGGCGGCTAGCTCGGCAGGCCGGAAGAAATCCACCAGCAAACCATTGTACCCATCCTCAATCACTTCCTGCACCGGTGCGGTAGCCGATCCCACCACAGCGCAACCGCAACTCATCGCCTCCAGCAGGCTCCAGCTGAGCACAAAAGGATAGGTGAGGTATACGTGGCAGGCGGATAAGCATAGCAATCGCAGAAAGGTGGCATGGGGAATAGGGCCAGTGAAGTGCACACTCGAGGGGTCGTAGCGACCCTCAATTTCAGCAAGAAACACATCCTTCCATTCACCATTTTCACAAGCAGCGCCATAGCTTACCCCCTTCGTTTCACCCACGATCACCACACGGGCATCGGGCACCAGGCGCTGTAGATCGGGCAGACTTCGCAGCAAAGTGTGACATCCCCGGTAGGGCTCAAGCCGGCGGTTGACGAAGGTCACGATCGGAGCGCCGGGCTTCAGTTCGGTGCCATCGGGCAGGGTGAGGGGAGCGGGGTCGGCAACGGGGGCGGCGCGCCGGGTGTCGATTCCGTCGTGGATGGCGCTGATGCGCCCTTGCCAGTGGCGGGGGAAGCTGGAAAGCTGGAAGCCGGTGGGGGTGACGTTCCAGTTGGCGGCCTCAAGAGTGTGCAGGAGGTAGGCATTCTTCATGTGCGAGCGGGCTTCACTACGCCAGTCGCATGCACCTTGAAGTTCGGGATCGAAACCCAGATCGAAACCCTGATTGCGATAAAAGAACTCCTGATAGCACAGCAGCGGGCAATCAGGCCAGATCTGCTTGAGAAAGAGGGCCTCCCCCCAGCCCGGGTGCGCGCAGATGAGATCCGGGATGAATCCCTGCTGCTTGAGATCGAAGGCGGCGGCGGCACAGGCCTCACCACGGATCACCTTGGATTCGAACTCCAGCGCCCAGGGATGGATGCCGGGAGTATTGCCACGGCGAAGGCCGTAGCGCACAAAAGTGACTCCCTCAGGCAGGGGCAGGGATGGTTCCTCGATTCCCAGGCCCACCAGGGAGTGGCCGCCCATGCGGGCGAGAGCGACAAGAATGTGTTGGTATTGACCAGGGAAGTTCTGATGAACAAACAGGATCCTCATGGAGTCAGAGGAGTGCGAACAGGATGAATGGGCAAAAAAAAACTCCCCCGAGGGGGAGTTTGGAAAGGATCAACAGAGGATCAAACCAAAGAAATTTGGCCTCCGTTAAGGAATCCACCAGCGGTTTGAAAGAGAAGATCAGAGGAAGAATACGCAGTAAGACTGTCTTGAATCCAGGTGTAGCTGGCGACAGGAGTTCCAGCTGGACCAATAGCGGCAGTGAAGTTGTATGCCCTGATATTGAAACTATCGGAAGCCATGACGCCAACAAGGCTGTCCAATGTGGTCTTGAGGGCCGCAAAATCGGCTATCGCCCCAAGAACACCACCGCCAGGCAGAGCAATGGCTGATGTAGTGGAACTTCCAACATAAGGGCTACCGGCCAATTGGTTGGTTACAGCAGAGATGTTCAACACATCACCGGCGGCAAATGTGTAGCCAGTGAAACTGTCAAATGTGAGATTGGCTGTCCCACCCACCGCGGTTCCGGTAATAGCGGCAGCAGACTCGGCAATCGAATTGATCAAGAAAGTGGCGGTGGCTGCACCAGGCTTGAAGAAAATGTCTCCACCAGCACCACCTGTGATTACATCACCGGAATCAGTAACGTTGACAGTATCTTTTCCAGCGCCTGCATAAACTGTATCCCTTCCTTGATTGCCTTGAATTGTATCGTTATCAGCATTGCCCCAAATAGTATCATTTTCTGTCGAACCATTGATTAAATCATTACCTGAACCACCAGTCAATTCAAACCCATTGGACATTGCAGGCCCACCGCCATCAGTGGTGGCATTTAAAAAATTGAGAACATCATTTCCTGCACCACCACCGATAAAATTAGTTCCGGTTAGGGTTACACTGATACCGGAGCCATTAACGTTATCATCTCCTTCATTACCGTTAATGGAAACGGTGTTAAGACTTCCACTGGAGAGATTGATAACATCATTTCCGCCGTAACCCAAAATTGTTGTTAAAGCAAGGGTGGCTGGCGCATTTATGGTGTCATTCCCTGCACCACCATGGATAAGAGAAGAAAGCCACTGTGCACCACCACCAATAACATCTGCGCCATCACCGCCACCGACAAAGGAATTGGCAACGACAGCAGATAATTGAATTGCGTCAGCCCCCTTGTTGCCATTAATGGAGGAGTCACTTATGGACGTATTAACATTGATTGTGTCCGAACCATCACCACCGTTTAGGGTGGTGGTCCGCTGAATGCCGGTGGAGTTGATAATTGTGATGATGTCTGCATCGCCGAGGCCTGTAGCCACGACCCTTCCAGTTTCATCAAAAAACGTGCCCACATCCACACCAGGAGTGCCGATGAAATCAACGCCGGTTGCGCTGCGAACAGTTGTGAAGGCCAAAGTTTCAGAGGTTGTTGACTCACCGGTAACAATACCGCCTAAGTAAGGTGGTAGTCAACACGACTATAGGCTTTTGTGACAGAACCCTAACAGGCACCTGAGCCAGGGTGGGCGAAGCACCTGTTCCGAGGTGGGCTCACTTCAAGTTGGATCGTCGGAAGCGATCGGTCTTGAGCCTGAAACTTTTCAGCCAAGATTCATTGTAATTCATCGTACACAACTACGTAACAGAGCTGACACAGTACATTTCTTTGCCTTAACAAACCGTTATGATGACAATAAATCCTCCGCCCAGGGGCTCCTTAAGTGCGGCTTGAGATGGTTGCCCAGGCGCAGCGGCAGCTCGACAACCCACCCGGCCCTGCACCAGGCCGGCCCGTAGGCTTGCCAGGGCAATCCCTCCCCCCCTTGGGCAGCCCCATCCAGCTCCTATGCCACCGACGCGGCGCGCCGGGCCTGCGGCTTGGTTTCGGCCCCGGGCTGCGACCTGTGCGGGCAATGCAACAGCTGAAACAACTGTTCGAAGCCCACAGCTTCTGGGCCCAGGGACGCTCCCTGGCTGGGCTTCGCCGGATGCTGCGGGGCAGCGAAGCGGTGGTGACGGCCTGGCAGGACGGCCAGCTGGTGGGCTTCGGCCGCTGCACCAGCGATGGCGCCTACAGGGCCGTCCTGTGGGATGTGGTGGTAGCCCGGCAGCAGGAGGGAAAAGGTCTGGGCCGCCGCCTGGTGGCCACGCTGTTGGCCGCACCAGCGGTCGCAGCGGCCGAGCGTGTCTATTTGATGACCACCAACAGCCACGGCTTTTATGAACGCCTGGGCTTCCATGAGGCCACCAGCCAGCGACTGATGCGGCTCGGCTGAGCCAGGGGGTACCCTTGATGGGGCATGATGGATCAGTTGGCGGCGCTGTCGCCCGGAACGCCTGCTCAGGCCGGTGATTTGCGGATGTAGCTCAGTGGTAGAGCATCTCCTTGCCAAGGAGAGGGTCGAGAGTTCGAATCTCTTCATCCGCTTGATTCCATCTTTTGATTGTCCAAACAGCTGGCGTTTTGCCGGCAAGCCCAATCGGTTGAGACTCAACAGTTAGCGGCCCCTGGCCTTGAGCACAGTCTTGATCGTCTTCATCAAGATCAGCAGGTCGAGGGCCGTGCCCCAATGGCGCAGGTAGTAGAGGTCGTAGCTGAGCTTCAGTTCGGCCTCCTCGACGCTCGCCGCATAGGGGGCACACACTTGGGCCCAGCCACTCAGGCCCGGGGGCATCCAGTGGCGCTTGCGGTAATGGGGAATCCGGCTCTCGAGGTCATACTCAAGCTCCGGGCGCTCCGGGCGCGGCCCGATCAGGCTCATATCGCCGCGCAGCACGTTGAGCAGTTGCGGCAGTTCGTCGAGCCGCACGCGGCGCAGGATCGCGCCGGTGCGGGTGATGCGGGCGTCGCCGCGCACCGTCCAGGTGGCCGGGGCATCGGAAGCGGCCTGGCACATCGTGCGCAGCTTGTAGAGCTTGAAGCTTCTGCCCATCAGGCCACTGCGCTCCTGCACGAAGAAAACCGGCCCCCGGTCCTCCAGCCAGATCAGCAGCCCTGCTACAGCCATCAGGGGCAGGGTTGCCAACAACAGCAGCAAAGCCACTGCAACATCGGCGCCCCGCTTGAGCTGGCGCTGCACGCTCAAGGGATCCGCCCAGGGCAGGCCCTCCAAGGTAAGGGCCTCCTCGGGCAACAGGGCCGGCAGCAGACGCTGCTGCAGGGATTCCAGCTTTTCCAGCAGGCTTGGAAAGCTGGGCTGGCGAAGGCGGACCATCCGCCTCAGGGCGAGCCGTACAACCAGCGCCCAGAGGCTGAGCCAGGCCAGCAGCAGCAGCTGGGTCCGGCGATAGCCAAGGGTGAAGCTGGGAGGCAGTCTCAGCACCCAATAGGCGAGCACCACCATCAACGAGGTGGCCAGGGCCGCCATCCCCAGCCGCACCAACACCTGAACACCCCGCAAGCGCGGCAAGCGCAACAGTGTGTAGCTGCCGAACAGCCAGCTGTACAGGACGTAGGCAAATCCGAAAGGGATGACCCACTGGGGATGCTCCAGAAGATTCGTCCCCCCAAAGACATCGAGCAGTGCGGCGCCGGCAGCGACCCCCAGCAGATCGAGGCCAGCGCACAACATCAACACCTGACGCGGCCTCAGGCGCCCGGCCAAATGGCTTCGCTTGGATTTCACCCGGCCAGCGCCGCCATCAAACTGCCCATTTCCAAGGCCTGCAGCCCATAGCTCCAGCCAAGATTGCTCTTGATGCCTGCTCGCTCCAAGGCCTGTTGCAGGGTGTCGGTGGTGAGGACGCCAAAAATCACAGGAATGCCAGTGTCCCGGGCCACGGCGGCCACGCCCTTGCTGACCTCGGCCACCACTACATCGAAATGGGGTGTGTCACCACGGATCACGGCCCCCAAGGTGATGACCACCTGGTAGCGACCGCTGGCCGCCAGGCGCTGGGCCACCAGGGGAATTTCGAAACTGCCGGGCACCC